>Ga0209978_10000019_pt1 | contig 76972 bp, 83 predicted proteins | sample BentaG_FD_182805 | JGI IMG/M metagenome (GOLD analysis project Ga0209978, IMG submission 182805) | Deep subsurface microbial communities from South Atlantic Ocean to uncover new lineages of life (NeLLi) - Benguela_00093 metaG (SPAdes)... | ecosystem: Environmental > Aquatic > Marine > Oceanic >... | reverse complement strand
CTAAATGTCCAGAGTGTGGAAAATCTCTCGTGAGGCAAAGTACGAAGTGCAGGTATCACTGTGAAAATGACAATTGTCCAGTCATATATGTTCGATATCCTCATGTGCCTGCCTTAAGAGTAGTTGTCTACGAATCATCGAGAAAAAAGAACTGCAATTCAAACTGATTGTTTTGTTTTCAAAAAACTATGTACACACGTATTTGAGGAAGAGTCCTTCCAAAGCGTTTGTTCTTAGTTTCAATCCCTTTTCAGTGAGTTTTATACCATTAATAATTGAAGTTAAATCCCTATACAATTCAGGCATCTGTAGAATTTGTGAGCACTGTTCTTCAATCCATTTAACGAAGTCTATTGGGTATTTCCTCTTTTTTATGAACAAATGTTGAAGGAAAATTCGTTGGGCTTCAATAAGTGTTTCCAGAGACGACAGATATTCGCCTCTTTCTGCAAGCCATTTTGTCTTCCACATTTTGTAGTTGAATTCTTCTCTTGTACCTTTAAGTCTAACACTTCTTAGTTCATCGTTATAGAAGGGCAGATATCGTTGCTTCAAGTTTTCGTATTTAGTTCCCTTTTCATAGAGTACAACTGAATACACTAATAAGTTGCCTATTGTTGTTTCAAACTCGTCTCTTGTTATGTCGAATGAGTTTTCACTGCGTGGATTGAGATTGCCATCCGTGAAGATTAAGTCAACTCTAATGTCTCCAAAAAGTATCCCGCCTTCTACTTCTCCCTCGTAGTGGCAGATTCTTCCTCCTAAACTTGAATATGCTTTAGCCCTTGATTTGAGAGTTGAAGCTAAAGTGTCAAACTGTCTTTTGCTGAGGATTATGAAGAGGTCAATACACGAACCTTCTACGCCTTTACCTCTTGCTAGCGACCCAGTTAATACGATTGCTCGAATACTTGGATATGTCTTAAAATACTCCATTGTTTTAGCCAAGACCTTTTGATAGTCCGGATTAGGATATGTCAAATTGAAAAGACGCAACACAATCGTTACTCCTTGTGCAAATACACGTACAGTGATTTTTGGGTTTTCAATATTTTCAAGAACTTTTGCTCCATGAGTGAGAACACTTCATGCATTTAAAATGCTCTACCGTTCTTTCTCTTCTAATCCCTGCATGTTCACCAGAAATGCTTGAGAGCCAACGAAACGCTTCCTTATTTCCACATTTTGGACATGTTCGTGAAACTTTCGCATAGTCCTTATTGGATTTATCAACAACATAAATGGCGCCAGAATCACTCTTCTTAACACTTTTAGCTTCTACTTTGAGTTTTAAGCGAATCAGTGTCTTGCATTTTGGACACCATAATCCTTCCTCTGTTTCCCTAAGATAAGAGCCGCAGTTTTCACAGAACCTCATCCTTGCTCACATTCTCATATCCACAACACCAAGTTAAGGTTTCTAATTTATAATTTCTAACCAAAGGAAAAATCTTAATTTTATATTTCCTAGACTAGGTTAGAAAGTAGAAACTTCAACCAATCCTACTGCCCAAGACTTTGTTTCTGATATGGTTGATATCGGTCTTTTATGCGATCATAGTATCCCATTTCCATGTGCATTGTTGTTAGGATGCTATATTCAGTGCAGCCAAGCATCCAAAACATGACATGTGCCATCTCAACTCTTTCAGCAGAGCTGAAGTATCCTTTCTTCGCCATATCTACAACAATTTTACTTAACTGACTGAGGAAATCACAGAATAAATTAAATTTCTCACGTCCATGCCTTTCAATTCCTAATTCAGCAGACCACGCAACATATTTCTGAAGTGGATTCTTAACACTTGGATCGATAGCAAACTTATCTTCAGCTAAAAGGGTTTTCAGCTTGTATTTGATTTTGCTCTTAGCAGTCTTCTTGTCTTCTGCCTTTACAAGAATGCGAAAGCTGAAGACAACATCATCGTCCATACGATCTCTAATAAGAAAATGAAGATCCTCTATACATTGAAGATCCTTCACAAACCCATAGAAATCAACAAGCATATTCTCGACCTTGTCAGGCTTGCATTTGAAGACTGCTACACACCACTCACTGTTTTCCATCGTAACCACTTGATAGCAATATTATCAGAGAACTAATAAATTCTTGAATTACACTGTTTCGCTTCTGCCTCTCATCATGTATGCAATTTCCTATAGCTTTTTTAGTTTGAATTCTCTTCATTTTAATTCATGGTTCTGCCTTCAGAAAGCAATCATGTAAACCATTGGCTAAAGCAAGCGAGTGAAAAAGAGAACATTTTTGATTGGGATGGTGCTGCGGAGGCTTATGCAAAGGCTTCGAAAAGAAATCTAGCCATAGGAGATTTTTTGAAGGCAGGTGAGACCCAAGAGAAAATCGGGCTTTGCTTCCATAGGGCAGCATTCCAGTCAAACTCTCCTCACAATTTCCAGAGATATATTACAGCGAGTGGAGACGCTTATCAGAAGGGCATAAAACTATATTCCGAATTGGTTGGTGATGATACAATAGCCAAAGCCACTTCTTGTGAAGCCAAGTTATGGTATATCAAATCATGGTTAGAAAGGAATCGAGCTAACAAGATAAGGCTCCTTCGAAGAAGCTGCGCTCTTGCCTACAAAGCACTAGAAACCTTCAAAATTGAGGAAAACTCTCGAAGCATAATCAGAACCTATAACGACCTCATCGTCTACCTCGACAAGCTGCTGGAAATTGCAGAGGACGAAAAAGTAAGAGCTTGCACATTAAGAAAAGCTGATTATTATTGTGAAAAGGCCATTGAAGAGTCCATGTCCTTGGGTGACACACGTGAAATTGCATTGTCATATCTCAATGCAGGACACCATTTTTTTGCTACAGTTTTCCTCAAACCTCTTAACGAGAACACCGAGAGGAATCGGCAAAGGACCTTAGGTTATCTCCACAGAGCCATTGAACTATTAAAAGACCAAAGGGACGCTTACTTGTCTATTGTAGCAAGTCTAGATTTTGCCCGAATTGCCTATTCCAGAATCACCATGGAACCAGAATTGGCTATAAAGCATTTCAGCAGATTGCTAAGACAAGCCAATAAATTAAAGGATCACTACATTGCAGCGAGGGCAGCCTTTAGACTTGCCTTAAGCTTGTGGTGGATGATAAGGCTTGAACGAGATCTTGAAGCAAAAAGACAATGGTATAAAAAATGTATTGACAGTTCCAGCAAATCGATGCATTACGCTTCGTTGATATCAGATGATTGTGGCATAGCCTTAGGCTGTTGGTTGAAAGCTTATGCTATAATCGCATTCGTGGAAGAACTTGAAACTCGACCAGAAAAAAGAAAACGCATGTTATCTGAATCTCTAAAAATTGCAAGAACCGGAGTTAAACATGCAAAACGTTCAGGCGAACTCGAGACGAGACACTTCGCGGAGCACACGCTTTCCTTATCTTTGTTCTTCTTATCTGAGACAGAAAGAAAAACCAGCAGAAAAAGTCAGTTACTTAAACGAGCCTTTGCGCATGGGAACGAATCAATTAGAATCGCGACAATCGCAAATCCTTTCGATCTCTGGAACCTCGGAATTTACGAATGTTTTCAAGCATTAATACTACTCAATCAATCGATCATTGAAACTGACATCATAACAAGAAATGCACTCCAAAAAAGCGCCACCCTGCACTGGACGAAAGGTCAGAATTCTGGCATACGATACCTCGCTCTCTACCCAGACACTAAGAGATATTGGGGGCTTGGAGGTTTATGCCTTAAATATGGTGCGAATTTGAACCGATTATACAGCCTTACCCAAAATTCAGGCATATTGCCCGAAATTGTCAAGGTGTACAGCCAATCAATATCTATGTTCCGAGAGGTGGGATTAGATGGCTTAGTGGCGCAAGCACACTGGCAAATTTCAAAGGCACTAGATCTACAGGGAGAGTTCTTCGATTCCGCACAACACTTTGAACAAGCTTCAATTAGCTTCTGCTCTGCAGCTGAAAAGACGCCTTTGTTGAAGTATTGGCTGATGGACAACGCTCTTTACATGAAAGCTTGGAAAGAAATCGAGGAGGCAAAATCGTCTAAGAAAAATGGTAATCTTTTTAGCAGTGCAGAGCATTATCGAAAAGCTTCAGTTTACTTGCAGGAAACATTGAAATGGCGGTATCTCTCGCCATATTATAAGGCTCTTTCACTAGTGCAACTTGTTGAGCACCATACAAAAAAGCACCAATTCAAAAAGGCCAGAATAGCATTTGATGAAGCAACTAGTTCGTTCGAACAAGCTGAGATGCTCTTAAAAGGTAGAGAAAGCTTTGCTGAGTCATCGGAAGAAAAAGAAGAAATAGAAAAGCTAGCAGAAACGAGTCGACAATATCTGCAAAGCACCAAAGCAAAACATCCATCCAGCCAAAGGCAAGAAGCATTTAAGAAATCACGTGATTTCGTCCCCTTAACGCGATATCCAGAAAGCCCAGCGGGGTTAAATGCGTTTGAGGATGCATGTATACGGGCACGGATTTCTGCCCCCCATGAATTCGCCCTTGGAAAGGCAATCAGGATCATTGTTGACATAGTCAATGTAGGAAAAAAGCCAGGTGTACTTGTAAGAATCGAAAACTTGTTGCCCCCAAGTCTGTCTTTGCTAGAAATTACACCTAGATTCAATCGAGAAGGGGCCTCCTTGAATTTGAAAGGCAAAATCCTTCCTCCTCTACAAATGATGTCGCTGAACATCAAGGTTCGACCTTCCAACTTTGGCGTAGTTGAACTAAGTCCTCGTGTGACCTATCTAGATTATCATGGGGATTTTGCCGTGCATAACGTTGAAGCAATAGAAGTGCAGCCAATGTTGTCCTTCAAATCGAAATCAATTTCCAGTGTTTTTGAATATCTCCTAACAGCCTTTAGAAGTGATTATATAAGGAGGCTGCCAGCTGAAGAATCTGGATGGCGAACGCGTACCCAGATCATCAAGAAAGCGAAAGGGATCAACAAGCGTCATGTTTATGGAAAGCATGGGCAGCTTGGACCATCCATTTTGAGGCTCCATAATCTTGGACTGATAGAGATTAGTGAAGAAAAAGGCAAAAGAGGAAGGGGGGGTCGCCTGCTAAGGGTGCGAATAGCATACAAAAAAGAAGAGATCAGAAAGCAAATCTCCCAAGATATAGGCTCTTCCTCCTGAGATATGTACTAATTAATTTTTCAATAGTCTGTCAACATTCTGGCGTGGGTTTACCCTGAAAATAGTTCAAGCGTGACTAAAGCGAACTGAACTACGACAGGCATAAAAACTTCTTTTTCTACACTTGTGGAAAAAACAATAAGTATTTTTCCCTTCCAACAAAAGATGGAAAAAATAAAGGGAGGTGAAAACTTGGCAAAATCGAAGATTATTTCTCTTACGAGCATGTTGACAATATCATTGATTGTTGCGATGAGCTTTCTCCAGTCAGTCAACGCTTACAGAGGCTATGGGTCAACATCGACTTACAAAGTCAGAAGATTCCATTTTAATGTATACATGTGGTTCAGTGAACATGGACCACCTGGATGGGCAGAGTCCGACGTGGAATGGTTGGATGGCTATAACATGGCTCCACTCCATTGGTGGGGTGACCCAAATCGCGGAATATTCCCAACTGAAGAGCATTTGATAGTTGGAGACAAAATTTTATCTTGTCATGGTGACTGGCATGTTGAATGTGCACTGCCAGAGTACAGTGGCATCTTCCGCTATCGATGGTGGATCTTCTGGATCGCAGAAGAAGCAGATGATCCTGGTGCTAAATCATTATGTGGCTTCTTCATGTTTAGTCACGGCACCGAGGATTTCGAAGGCATGGTAGCTTTTGGAAGGGCTTCGGTTCAGATGGATCCTGGTAAAACCTTTCCAGAAGGATGGCAGAATCACGATGGTTTCATGTTCGGTGGTCCTTGATACTGCATGCGTGGAAATGGAGACCAATAATTAGCAGAGAAGCTATTCGACATCGCAGATAGTGGGGCAGGGAAACAAACCAAAGGCCCATCTTTTCTGGGAACCGATCATGGAGCAGTTACTTGTCATAGCATTCTCTTTTCTCCTTGGACTATTTCAACAAGTCTCTCCATGAATAGAGTAACCAGTGGTAAAAACGAATAACATCATCTACCTAGTCAATAAATTACTGCCGTGAAGCCTGCTTCAGCATTTCCTCTATTTCTTTTTGACAGTAACAGTGTTTTTCGTTTACGCTGCTTTTTTCACACCAATGGGAGTTGTTTTTGGAATAGTGGCATCAATCGTTTCAGCTTTTGTAGGGGTGATTATGCTAATGATATTAGTGTCGCTCTACCGAACTAGATACATCTTAACAGATGACGAACTCATCATAAAGACTACCATACTCATAGGCGGAAGTAAGACTATGCCTCCAAAATCCGTGAAGTCGGTTGAGAAGATACTCATACCTTTCGGCATCAGACTTTTCGGTGCCAGCTTTCATGGTGGGTACTATCACATTCCAGGCCTTGGAAGAACATTTCTAACTATAACAAACTTCAGAGACGGTCTTATTATCAAGACAGACCGAAGAAATTATGTAATAACACCTAGTAAACCTCTGGACTTTAAGGAAGCTATAGAAAGCAGAACCCACCAAGTTTCTAGTTCTAGAAATCCTTAAGCAAAAGGAAGAATTGCGGAATCTATAAAGCCTCGAGTCAGTCTATACGTTAGAAACTTACGCCAACGGGATTTGTATGAAAATTTTGTTTGTGTGCTCGGGAAATGCTTATCGGAGTCCCGTAGCAGAAGCTTTACTGAAGAAGTCCAAGCCAAAGGTCGAGGTAGACTCTGCAGGGACAGATCCAGCAATTCCAATATCTGAAGTTGCAAAAACATATTTGACAAAAGAAAACGCTCAAGAATATCTAAAGCGTGCCCCCGAGAGTATAGATGAGAAAGAACTTGGGAACTACGATCTTATCGTAGCTATGAAGCCTAAACACAAAGAAAGCATCTTGAACAAGTGCCCACAATGCGCAGGCAAAATTGTTGTGTGGAACATTGACGATCCGTACTTCTTACCCCATGGATACGCTGGGAAGATATTCAATCAGATCAAAGATAAGGTTGCAGAGTTGGCCAATTCACTATAAAAAATGGCAAGGGAGCTTGCAACGCATGTTTCATACATTGTGCGTGTGTAAAAACGATAAGTTAAAATAGTTTAGAAAATAAACTAGACAGGAAGGTGAAAAACAAAATGTCTAGTTGTGGATCCAAAAAAGCAAAACCTGAAGCTGACGATCCGTGTAACTGTGGAAGCGGAAAGAAGTATAAAGAATGCTGCGGACAATAAGCATACAAAAGTAGCCAAGAAACATATCACACCTTTTTTCTTTCAAACACACACCTTATAATTAAAGGAGAACAGCAACTCTAATTATGCTGAGCAAATAATAGGGGGGTAGGGTGGCCTGTTGGTGAAGGTCGTTCTCATTATCGCAGATGGAATGGCGGATGTTCCTCTCAAAGAACTAAACACTAAAACCCCCTTAGAAGCAGCTAAAAAACCATCCCTCAATCGCGTAGCAGAATTGGGCATCTGCGGCATGATAGATGTCATAGCACCAGGCATTCCTCCAGGAAGCGACACAGCTCACCTTGCTCTACTGGGCTACGATGTAATGGAAGTTTACACTGGAAGGGGTGCATTAGAAGCAATTGGCTCAGAAATAGACATTCTTCCAAACGACTTAGCTTTTCGATGCAACTTTGCCACTGTCGACGAGGAGTTCAAGGTGTTAGACAGAAGAGCTGGAAGAATAGAGAACGATGATGCAGCGAAGTTGACAGTTGCTATTGAGGAATCACTTCGAGCAGACCCACCCCAAGTAAGTGGCGTGCTGTTTAGAAACACCGTTCAACATCGCGCAATACTGCGCCTCAGTGGGCCAAATCTGTCCATCATGGTTTCTGACACCGATCCCCATAAAACCGGAGTCAAAGTATCAGATGCTCGTCCTCTTGAAGGAAGTAGAGAAGCAAAAAACACTGCGGACATTCTAAATAAGCTCACACATCAATTCCACGAAGCGCTGAAAAATCATCCGGTGAACAGAAAAAGAAAGAAGAAAGGACTACTGCCGGCTAACATGATTCTTTGTAGAGGCGTTGGACAGCTACCTGAGATTGACCCACTTGCCCTTCTTTATGGGATTCGTCCAGCAGCAATTGCAGCCATGCCTCTCGTAAAAGGTGTTTGTAAAACTGCTGGGATGCGTTTGATTTCGGTTCCAGAAGCTACGGGAACGTACGAAACTGATGTCATTGCGAAGGCAAGAGCGGCAGTAAGTGCTTTGCAATCCTACGATTTTGTGCTGGTTCATGTAAAAGCTACAGATCTTGCAAGCCACGATGGTAAGCCTGAGAAGAAAATAGAGATGATTGAAAAAGTAGATGCATTGGCCGGTCACATCATAAAAAATGTTGATATGGACGAGACGTTTATTGTGGTGACTGCGGATCATACAACTTCGTCGATAAAGAGGGCGCACAGCGGTGAGCCAGTGCCTGTTGCGATTATGGGACATGGCGTCCGTACAGATGATGTTAAAGAGTTCGGTGAAAGGGCATGTGCAAAAGGAGGACTTGGTCGAATCAGAGGGCAAGACTTGATGCCTATACTCGTCAACTTGCTTGGAAAAGCTGAGATGGCAGGCTCCTAATTTTATCTGATCCGTAACAGTCTCCATTCACGATAGTCCGTTGCTACTTTTATGTATCCTCTGAGCATCTTATCCACTTGCGCATCACCAGTGTCGACTCTCAAAACTCCTCCTTCAATGCTTCGAATTTTGCTTCTGGTTGCCAACACGATAATCTTCTCTTTTTCAACAAGTCTAATAATTCTCGGACTAATCTGCTGATTACCTCGCCCGAACAAGATTCCTTGTCTCCCAATCGGAGAAACAACAATCCACGTGCTCTGCCAATCGTCTATTTCTTTCATCAATATCCGCTCGTTAACATCCTTTACCACTCTGCCTTTGTGGTAGATGTCAACTCCAAGGAGAGTTTTTTCCACACCTAGAAAATCCGCTACGCATTTTATGGTGGTGCCGGGGCCGAGGATACATGTGGCTTCAGGACCAATCTCTTCAACTATGAAACGAGCGACAGCTAGTTGATTTTCATGCTCATCTAACGTCTCTGGCGATACCTGTTTGCTTCCTTGAATGCGCATAGGCAAGAAAGGCCCTTTTAGAAAGCCATAGAGCCGGATGTTGAAACAGTCGCTTCTGATGACTGCCTCATTTGCGTCCATTATCTCAAAGTCTGCAAGTTGGGCTTCTTTTTTGAGGAAGGCCTCAATGATGTAGGCTGCATCTTCAGGATTGATAGCAAATATCCCGCTATACATTTTCACGCCAGACGGAATACCCAGAACCGGTACGGAGCCTAAACCGAATAACGCGTCTAGAACGTCTCTTGCCGTGCCATCGCCACCTACGAAAAGAACGAGGTTGACCTTGCACTCAGCCATCAACCTTACCGCCTTTTTGGTGTCTTCTGCTGTTGTTCTGGTTGTTATTTTCATTGGCAATATGTCAGCTTCCAGACTCGCAGAATGAATCACTTCTTCGCCCATTGTGGCTGGGCATGTTACTAATTGGATTCTCTGATTTAGTCCAAGTTCTTTCAGTTTTTTCAAAAACTCTATTCCTCTTTCAGGGGCAATAGGTTTCGCTCCCATCTCAACGGCTTTTTCGATGACGCCGTCTGTCCCTTTTAATCCGACTTTTCCACCCATGCCTGCAATGGGGTTTATAAGAAAACCTATTCTCATAATACGTCTTTTATCAAGACCCAAATATTAATGCATGCACATCTTGTTGAACTGTGGTTCGGGCTTGTTCTTCTATGAACTCCGCGAAATGCAAGCATAAGAATAGTCTAGGGCTTCTTCAACCATAGACGCGCTTGAAAGCCTTCTCCGTCAGTACATGCATGCATGCAGATTGATAAAAACCAAACCAACAACCAAACCAACCAACGTCTCTAACTAACGGTTCCGGAGTGGAAAGGGGATTTGGTTTTATTTGTTGTTGGTTGATTTTTTAAAGGGTAAAGGAGTGTAGTGGGGTTTGGTGGCTTAAAGCCTCAATTGATGGAAATATCATGGTGTCTACGTAGTTCCTAATTTGGAGCATACGGTTTAACCGTATGTTAACCTACTAAAAACGCACAAGTATATAGGAGAGAGACATAAGAGATGCATGCGAAGGCTCGGGCTGAGAGATGGAGAATAAAACGAGAAAGAGAACTTGAAGGAGAAATTAGTAATGCCAATAAAAGTATCCCAAGGTAAGCCCCGATTCACAATCTACATATATGACAATGAACACCGAGGCAAAAAACACATCCTGCAAGTACATGCGGACGATAAAACTGCGCTTGTAGATGTCGCAAGAATGATAGAGGATGCACTAGCATGAAAACCACTGAGTATTTCCTGTTAGATAGGCAAGGAAAAATCAATGCGCGCGCGCGGAGGAGACTAATCGGAGGAGATGACCTTAACGCGCACACATGCGACGTACATACATTACGCGCGTAAAACTGATTAATCTAACCACCGTAAAGAACACAGAAGGGAAGGCAGATGGACCTGGACAAAGCATTAAGGGGTAGAAGAAGTATTCGAAGTTACCTCGACAAGAATGTGCCGGAAGAATTGGTGAGGCAAGTCATCGAGGCTGCCACCTTTGCTCCTTCGGCAAAAAATGGTCAACAATGGCGGTTCACTGTACTCACTGGCAAATCAAAAAAAGAGCTGACCGACCTGTTCAGACGTGAACTGGAAATGGTTTCCGAAAGAATCGGTCGAGAGAACATGGGCTCCTCATTCTCGTCTTGCGACATTATGGAGCAGGCTCAGGTTGTGATAATGGTTTGGAATGCTGGAGAGAGAGGATGGGAGACTGAGATTCACAGTGTAGCCGCTGCGATTCAGAATATGCTTCTGAAAGCATATGCTTTAGGGCTGGGAACCGTATGGATTGGAGACATTTTCTACACGCTTGATGCTTTAAAGAAGCACCTTGGAAAGCCTTGGAAGCTAATGGCAGCTGTCGCACTTGGATGGCCCACCCTTACTCCAAAACCCCGTCCTAGGAAATCAGTCGACGCAGTCGCTAAATTCTTGAGCTAAATGGCATACGCGCGCTCTCTGTCTAGAGCTGGCAGGGTTTAGCGATAATCTCCTTGATCACCGTGTCAAAGAGTCTATGTGAGTTTGCAGGCTTAATGACAACAGCAGTATCTGCACCCCTTCCTGAACCAGCAATCGCTATCACGTCTTTATCTGCAGGAATTGCTCCAGCATCCGTGGCCATCGCAACGATCTCAACTGCTACTTTCGTTCCCTGACCAAACATCCGCAACGTCTGCGCTATAATGCCCACAGGAAACATCGTATCAAACTTGGCTTGTATAGCTCTATTTACCCCTGAGAAAGCATGCGTAGCTATCACTATTTTGCCTCCACTCGCTCTAATCTTCTCTTGAATTTCGTTGCTAAGTTCTTGTACGCCGGGTTCCTTGAGACCCGTAACATGGGGTACTACTACTACGCTGTTACCCTTGAAAACCTCGAGTGCTTTAACCGCTGTATTGCCTCTTGTGCTGGCCACTACTATATGCTTAATGCCAAGCTCATCAGCACGAATCTTCGCTTCTTTAAGCGTTTCATCTGTATTAACCTCTCCCGGACCAGGGAAGTATAGAACAGACTTTTTCAAATACAAACACCAACACATAGAATGTGGCACATACTTATATCGATTCACCGTATGCATGCATCCACTGTGAGGAGGGATTCAAATCCCACCCCTCTCACTTTCAGGCAAAGCTCATGATTTGTGCATATGGACGATTCCTCGTCGAACCAAAAAGCAATGTCTGGACGTCTCTTAGGCTTAGGCTGCATCTCACTAGAAAAAGGGTGTGAAATAATCCCGGGATTAATTACCCCCTCCCCCCCCTGCATGTATGTATGCCTGAAGGGAGCCCGCACGGAGCTGGATGAAGCAACCGAAAATAAACGTGGATTTAATTTCAAACGGCCCATGTTACATATGATTTTGCAAAGCTTGTTTTAGATAAGTTTTTTTAGCATAAAAGCTAAATGGATTATTTCTCTCAAGCTTATGCCAACTTGTATGCATACGGAGAGATGAAGAATATGTATGCTGTTGTTAAGACAAAACGAGCACCTGGTGCAGAAGTCACTATTGTGAATATTCCGAAGATTGAAAGAAGCGAAATTCTTGTAAAAGTTAAAACAGCTTCAATATGTGGCACAGACGTTCATATTTGGGATTGGAATAAGTGGGCACAGGAACGAATGAGGAAAATCCCATTGATATTTGGACACGAGTTTTGCGGTGAGGTTATAGATATAGGCGTAGACGTAACCAGTGTAAAGGTTGGCGACTTTGTATCCGCAGAGACACACATAGTAGACGGCACTTGCTATCAATGTCAAACCGACCGCATGCACGTTTGTCGACATATGGAAATATTAGGTGTTGACAGAGACGGCGCATTTGCGGAGTACGTTGCCTTACCCGAGAGAAACGCGTGGAAAAACGACCCGAAACTTGATCCAGCAGTTGCATCCATCCAGGAACCCTTGGGAAACGCCGTTCAAACAGTCTTGCCGAAGGACAATGTTGAAGACATTGCTGGAAAAGACGTGGCTGTCTTAGGCTGCGGCCCAATCGGATTGATGGCTATTGCTGTCGTTAAGACGTTAGGCGCGGCAAGAATTTTCGCCACTGCAGGTGGCTTAAACAAAATGCGCATGGATTTAGCTACGAAAATGGGGGCAGACTTAGTTCTTAGTGCCAGAGAGGAAGGCGAGAACATTCCTCAGAGAATACTTACCGAAACCGATGGAAACGGCGTCGATGTTGCTTTAGAAATGTCAGGATCTCCGATGGCTTTGAAGCAAGCCTTCGAGATACTAACGCCTGGTGGAAGAGTTTCCTTGCTAGGGCTCTTCGATACATCAGTCATGTTTGATTTCAACGATGCCATGATATTCAAGGCGGCAACGGTGTATGGCATTTCTGGCAGACGCATGTTCCAAACTTGGCATCAAGTCAAGGGTTTACTCTCCAATTCAGAGTTTAGAAATAAGATTGCGTCCATAATTTCGCACAAACTTGCCATGGAGGACGTAGAGGAAGGCATCGAGTTAATTAACTCAAAAAAAGCCGCGAAGGTTGTCTTAGAGCCTAAATGGTAAAAAAAATATTGCAAAATTGAACGTCGTAGTCTGTCGTGTTTTTCTTATTCGGTTTCTTCTTCCGTGGATTCGCCTTTCGCAGTTGCCTCAACTGTTTCAGTTTCCTCTGTAACTGCCTCTGTCTCAGCCTCGACAGGTTTCTCTTCTGCCTCTCCGACTGCCTCTGTAGGTTTCTCTTCTGCTTCTTCAACCGCTTCTGCTTCAGCGGTCTCTTCTGTTTCAGTTTCCTCTGTAACTGCCTCTGTCTCAGCCTCGACAGGTTTCTCTTCTGCCTCTCCGACTGCCTCTGCTTCAGCAAATCTTCTGCTTATCCTGGTTATGCGTATTCTCACATGGTCACCCTGTTTCGTGTTTGGCACGAAGCATACTAAACCTTTGATTCGCGCTATTCCTTCGCCTCGGCGACTAATCTCTAGGATTTCAACGTCATACTCTTTTCCTATTTCAACTGGTTTTGGAGGAAAACGTTCAGAACCGAAGTTTCTGCCGCCTCCTCTTCCACTCCTTCCATACTGCATTCTTTCACCTCTTTTCAATTCATTAATAGACATTTTGGCACAAGGTTTCGAAGTTACATCACGGTTAATTGTCCATATTTACCGACGTTGAGTTGGATTTCTCCGCGGAACGAGGTTACGTAGCCATTTTCGATTTTAACTGTGTCGTTTTCGTTGACTTCTTCGATTTGGTCGTTCCATAATGTTAGTTTTATTTGTCCAGTGTCGTCGCTTATAATCGCCGTTGCTACGCGCAATGTTTCGTTTTTGTATCTAGACGTGACTTCGCGCGTTGCGGTTTTTTCAAGGACTTTTCCTTCCACGTCTACTCGCTTCAATCCATTTCTTAAATCCTTTATTTTCATTTTTCTCCTCCCGTATCATTTACTTTTTCCGCTAGGGCGAATTCTCTGTTGGCCTTGGCTATTTTGACCATTAATCTTTCGCTGGTCTTAGATTCAAGCACGAAAAATTGAAATCCTCGCATTCTTGCCGTTTCGTCTTCATGACTTCCAATGCCGCCAATCATAACTTCAAGTTTCTTTTCCTCTTCAACAGGGATTTCCTGCTCAAAAGCCATCTGATGTTGCTGGCTTTTTTCACCAAATCTTAGTAGCTGTTTTCCTTGTATTCTCGCTTTTTCTGTAAGCCATCTTGACATCTGTACGGTTCGTCCCTTAATGCGGTGCTAGCCACCAAAATGGAAACCACGTAAGGAGTGTTGCGACTTACCCGTTACATGGTGTTGTTTTGGTAAGCTAGTGGTGTTGAAGGAAGATTACGTTGAATATAAGTCTTATTATCGTGCTTGCTATTGAAGGACTATGCATGCACACTTTGCTGACATGCTGGGTCCGGAGAATAGTATTTCAAGAATCGTATCTTCAGTTAAGGTGGAGAACTCCTTAACTCCCCTTTTTTAGACTAAGAATTCCATTTGCTTTGGTTGTTCATGTTATTGAAGTAGGTTTACTATATTTCAAAAACATTTATAGGCTTGAACTGCGTTTAATGGCATTGAACTAAATTTAGGTTGTGTGAATATAATTGAGTAGAGGTCAACCACCTGGAATAAGGATAACTCAAAGGGATCTAGCTGAAGGAACTGAAGTTGATTTCACAGATGAGCAAGAATATTGGAACACATACAAGCTTTCTGATGGGACAACTCTGAAGGTCAAGCTAGTCTTGAATGGCGTGAAACGACTTAAGAAATGTAACCCTGATGGAATGCCAATATACCTGATTCGAAGCCAGAATATCGTCAGAACAGTTGATGTGCCAGCTGCGCTTAAAGCAAAGCCAAAAGAATCAACATTCAAGCCGGTGTAACGTGCTAATGATTGATGAATGAGTCATGATCAACCAGCGCATTTAAGCAAGAAGCTCTGAAAGCTAAAAGCAAAATTAAAAAGCCAAATAGAAAAGGATTCCAGTGTAATTTATGCGGTTGACAAACGCAACAACGACTACACAAAAGTTTCTCGGATATGTCCTAAATGTGGAAATGAAAAGGCGTTTCGTTGGTTTTCAACCATTTCTGGTGAACATACAGGTATAAGACGAGAAAGAACAATAGAGCATTTCAAATGCGCAAAATGTTCTTACACTTGTAGCACGAGTTCTTAAGCAGCTGCGTTCGCGGAATGCATTGGAAGCTCATGATGTTTCATCTGGAACGTTGAGTAGGATCAAAAATGTGATCGAGTTTGAGAAGCCCTTAGCTGACGAGTGTGAAGGACAGTTATTTGTGTAGATTTGTGAATTCCTTCGCTTGTGCGCGCAAGCGAGATTTAAAATGTGAATGCACTGTAATTAATGCGTGTAAGCTCAGCTGTACAGTGATAGGGTGAAACGAAACTGTTCATGCTAGAAACAAAACAGAAAATCTACCGAATCAACAACTTCAGAATCGGTGGACAGCCTGGAGAATTGCCTACCGTTTTAATTGGCAACATCTTCTATAAAGGCATGCCAGAAGTTTCAAACCACAGAGAAGGCAGTTTTGACAAAAAAGCAGTTTTGAAATGGATCAGACTTGCTGAGACGATTTCCGAGAAAAGCGGGGTGCCCCACTTTCTAGACATTATGGCAATGTATCCAGAAGCAATAAGGAGATACATTGCATTCGTTTCGGAGCAAACAAATACTCCTTTTCTAATTGACGGTGCTAATCCAGAGACGAGAATAGCGGCTTTAGATACTGTTAAACAACTTAACCTTGAGAAATACGTGATATTCAACGGAATTACGCCTAAAACCTCACAAAACGAATTAGTAGCCATCAAAGACACTGGCGTCAACGCGGCGGTTGCAATGGCATTCAACGAATTCGATTACTCTCCCGAGGGCAGAATCAGCATACTGGAAGGTTCGACAGAATATATCGGGCTGCTTGGCATGGCAAAAAAAGCAAAGGTGGAAAAAATCCTTATAGATACAATAGTTTTCGATGTACCTAGCATCTCTTACGCCGCAGAGGCTATCAAACTTGTGAAAAAACAACTAGGATATCCTGCTGGTTGTTCACCCGCAAACGCAATGTACTCTTGGAAACAGGCTTTGAAAGGTTCAGTTTTAAAAGAGGGCTTTGCAGCATCCAATGCATCTGCGCACACAATTGCTCAGTGTTGGGGCGCGGACTTTCTCATCTATGGACCAATAAAACAAGCTAAGAACATGATTCCTGCGTGTGCTGTCAACGACGCGATAATTGCTTACTATACTATGAAACGTTTCGGAACCAAACCGCTGGTCAAGAACCATCCGCTTTACAAAATCTTTTAGTGAGCAAAGCCTTGACTTTTTTCAAGCAGTCTTGCGCGTCAACTGCGTAAGCATCAAGTTCATACTCTCTACATGTCTGTTCGGAAACCGTGTTGCCTCCTATTATCACTTTTATTTTGTCTCGTAGGTTTTCTTTTTTCAAAATGTCCACTACTACTTTTAGGTATGGGATTGTTTCTTCCATGGAGATGGAAATTGCTATAATCTGTGCTTCTTCACGAACTACAGCCTTTACAAAGTCCTCAGGAGCGACGTCTTCGCCTAAATTGATAACTCGAAAACCTGCTGATTGAAGTGTCGCGGCTACAATGTCTTTTCCTAAACCTTGAATGTTCCCTTTCAACGAGCCAATAACGATTTTCCCTTTCACTGTGGCGGGTTCAACCTCTAAATATGGCTCAAGAACTTTGAAAGCTTCCCGCATCGCTGAGGCAGAAGACGCAACGTCAATAACGAAGTATTCCCTTCTTTCGTAACGTTCATCAACAGTTTTCATGGCTTTCATTAGTGTGTCTAAGGCCGTATTGACTGAGATTCCTTGGTTTGTTATCTGTTTGGCAATTTCTTTTGCTTTTTTCATGTTGCCAACAACAACAGCGTCTTTCAGTTCTTCCAGGACCTTCTTACTCAATCTTTAACCTCACCAAGCATGAAGTCTGCATAACTACTTAGGATTATTAGTCTTTTTAACTTCTAGTTGTTGCACGTAGCGACAAGACTTATATTAGTTTTCTCATTCTACCATGAACGGTTTAGAACATGTGCGAATTCACAGTGTTTCTGAATAAAGAAATCGTTTACAGAGACGCGGTCTACGTTAAGCATGAGGGAAACAAAGTGCTGCTAAAAGACGTCTTAGGTGTTACTAAGACAATAGAAAACTGTAAGATTGTTGAAGTTGATGTGGGTTTGGAACGATTATTTCTCGCTTCAGAGTAACAACACTGAAACATACCGAAAAAAGCTGAGTGGAGATAGCCATTTCTATTCATTGTGGTCATGCCTCCGCAAACTGCAGGTCCTTTCAACAGTTCTTGAATCAGCTTATGTATGGCAGATTTAAAGGCGTGCTCTCCTCTGCACATTCGCGGTTTTTTTTGATCGCGAATTCTATTCCTTGGCGCAGATAATCCTTCGTCAGTACACCTACAATGTCTTGAACAGGTTTTCCTTGACAGAAGAACTTCAAAGTAGGTGTACCCATTATACCATGTTTGGCAGCAATCTCTTGGCTCTCTAGGCTCTTCATGACATCGAATTTCGCGAATTTCAGCTTGCCTACAAACTCCTTTGAAAGTTCAACATAAACCGGCTCAACCATCTTGCAGTAGGGAGATTGTGGATGCCAAAATTCAACAATAATTAAATCGTTTGAGTCTAGAACCTCCTCTTTCCAGTTCGATGCGCGCGCGCGCCTAACTTTCTACCTTCTCCTAACGAAAAAGGTTATATTAATTCATTTGCTATTCAAACAGAATAATAGATTGGGAGAATAGAATATGTCCAAAAAAGCGCCTAGATTCGAACTTGTAAAAAATCCAGAATACAAAGTGGTTCACATAGACGGTGTCTTCGGTGGTGTTGATCATATTGAGGGAAGAATGATCTTTAACCTAGATCGGCTTGAACTAAAGATGAAAAGTGGTGGACATCCTGGGGAAATGGAGACAGATCACATAGTTAGGGAGCTACTTTTAGAAGTTCGCATGTCACCTCTTGAGTTCAAAAATATTTCCGATTGGATGACAGCCTCTGTAAAAAGATTAGAGAAATCAGGATACAAGTTTCCAAAACCAACAAAATTAAGAGCCAAAACAAGTTATGTAGCCTAAATCCCTTTTTTCTTCACAGAAACCTGTGATGCTTTCACTGTGAAAGTAGCAAAGTCCTCAAAGGAAATTCAGGAATTGCTGGAGGTAGGCTTCGAATATGTCTGCGAAAAGGAAGGTCTGCTCTACTTCAGGAAACGTAAATAAGCCACTAGGAGAAAAAAGGGTGAAAACGAGGAAAATCGAGTGAAAATAGCGGTTTCTGGGAAGGGCGGAGTGGGCAAAACCTTAATTGCAGGAGCCCTTGCCTGCTCTTTCGCTAGCAAGGGATTAAAGACAATTGCCATTGATGCTGATCCTTCTCCGAATCTTGCCCTAACCTTGGGTCTACCGCTAAAGAAAGCACGAGATTTAGTGCCGATATCAGAAAACAAAGAGCTAGTTGAATCAAAAACAAACACTGGGGTCTCAGGCGTCTATCGCCTTTCTTTCACCGTAGACGACATTGTTCGAGACTTTTCTGTTCAAACTCCTTGTAATGTGAATTTAATAGTGATGGGAACAGTACGATCGATGGGCTCGGGGTGCACTTGCGCTGCGAATGCTGTTGTTCGCGCTTTGCTTCGCCATTTGGTAGTGGAGCGGGACGAGGTGGTGCTTCTCGATATGGAAGCAGGTGTCGAGCATTTGGGTCGAGGAACCGCGAAGCATGTCGACACTATGTTGATCGTTACAGACTCCAGCATAAAATCTTTGGAAACTGCTAAGCACATCCATAGACTAGCCAAGGAAGCAGGCATTAAACAGGTTTTTCTAATAGGGAATAAGGTGGCAAGCGAACCGCAGAAAGACGCGATTAAGAAATTCGCTGAAAACAACAGCTTGAACATGCTGGATTTCGTGCCTTTCGACGAACAAGTCGTAAAGGCGGAGATGCAAGGAGAGACGCCGCTTAAATATGAAGATTCTTCTGCGGTACGAACTATTGAAAATTTGGGTGCAAGAATCATCCAGATCAGACGGTAGTACGAGATTAACAGTTGTGTTTATTTGCATGCGCTTGGAGATAATAGATGAGTATTCAATCCTGCCAACCCTGAAAACTGCAAAGGATGCAAAGATCGCTCATATAAATGAAAGCCAAAGCAATTACAGTAACACACGCTTTTCGAAATACATCAGTGCTAATTTTTGCAGGCGCGCAAAGTATAAGAATTGGCAGAAGTAACACAGAGAAAGATGAGTTGCATGCAAACAATTGTCTCTATGGGTAGAGGGGGAAGCGGAAAAACAACTTTTGTCTCTCTCATGACCAAATACTTCATTGAAATCGGCGATGTTCCCCTCCTTCTTGTAGATGTAGATCCTGATCAAAACTTGGGAGAAATGGTTGGAATAAGCCTTAAAGAAGAGGGGAAGAAGACAATATCTGAGTTATTGCTTGAAACTTTCAAGGAGAAAGGAGGCACCACAGTCGGGGTACCTCCTTCAGAAAGAATAGAAAGTAAGATCTGGGAAAAAGGGCTATATGAAGGAAACTCTTTTGATCTGATCGCCGTTGGTACAAAATTTATGGAAGGCTGTTACTGTTTACCAGATGCCGCGTTGAAAAAAGCCTTGGAAAGGTTAACGAAGACCTACAGACACGTTCTCGTTGATTCTCCAGCTGGATTAGAACACCTAAACAGAAGAATAACTTCTCAGGTAGACGACATATTTGACATAATAGATCCTTCCCAGAAATCCTTCTACCATATTGAAAGAGCATGCAGAGTTGCCAAAGAGGTTAAGATCGACTTCAAAAATTTCTACGTTATCGCGGGCTATCGAGTTCCAGAGAAACTAGAAGCAGAAGTTGAAAAAAGAATAAAACTGAAATATCTGGGGAAAATCGCCTACGACAAAGATGTCGAAAACTATGTTTTCTCTGGAAAACCTTTACTTGAGCTCCCTTCCTCATCCTTTGCATACATTTCAGTGAAAAAGCTCATGGCAGAAGCAGGTTACTAAACTCGTTAAAACGTCTCATTGAAAACTTTTACAGAGCTTACAAACCTAGAAATTGAAAAGCAATCGTTGAAAGGAATGAAGATTTCCTAAAAACAGAAAAAATAAAGCAAAAGATGGGTGCACGAAAGGTTAATTAAGATTCTTTGCAATTTACTACACTCTAAATATAGATTGTAAATATGTCAGAGGTCATGGATATTGGCTAAGAAAGACTTGTTTTTGAAAGCAAAAGAATTGAAAACAGATGTTACTGTCTTGAAGGACGTTGAATTGTCCATTGGCAGGATTATCGAAGAGACATGGAAAGAGCCCATGGGCCCAACCCAGTTTCCCTCCATAACTAGTTTGCGAGAGTGGGACATGAAGCTCCTCAACAGGTACAAACCCTTCTATCTACCCTTCTGTGATGTCTGCTGCCTCTGCACCTTCGGAAAATGCGACCTTACCGGAGACAAGCGGGGCGCTTGTGGGTTGGATATGGCAGCCCAGCAGTCTCGTATGGTTCTCCTTGCTTGCTGTATTGGCGCGGCCACCCATACTGCTCATGCCCGACACCTAATAGAACACTTGATAGAAAAGTATGGCAGAAACAGCCCCCTCGACGTAGGGGGACTAAACATAGACATAGAAGCTCCTGTAACCCGCCTAGTTTGTGGTATTCGACCGCAAAAACTCAAAGACTTAGAAGACGCTCTCGACTACTGCGAAGAACAAGTTACCCATCTTCTCTCCGCCACTCACACTGGACAGGAGGGAAGCAACCTAGATTTTGAATCCAAAGTTCTTCACGCGGGGATGGTGGATCAGGTTGGCATGGAAATCGCAGATCTAGCGCAAATCTCAGTACTTGGCTTTCCAAAAGCTGACCCAGAAGCTCCTCTGACTGACTTGGGCTTCGGCATAGCCGACATCGCTAAACCCACAATTTTGGTCATTGGTCACAATGTTCCATCCTCTGTTGGGATAATTGACTACCTAACCAACAAAGGATTACTGGGCAAAGTCGAAGTTGTAGGAATATGCTGCACCGCTCACGACATCACTCGATACAGCTCCATGGCTAAGATAGTTGGTCCGATATCTTGGCAATTACGTTATATTAGAAGCGGATTAGCCGACCTCATTGTAGTGGATGAACAATGTATTCGTGCAGACGCGTTAGTTGAAGCTCAGAAAGTTAAGGCGCCAGTAATCGCTTCAAGTTCGAAAAGCTGTCTAGGGCTCGAAAATAGAACTGAAAGCCCATCAAAAGAGATAATCTCGGATCTTGTGGAGGAAAAGGCTCTTGGAGTACTCATTCTGGACCCTGACAAAGTTGGAGAAGTCGCGGTTGAAACCGTAATGGCTGTTGCTCCAAAACGAAACAAATTCAATGTTATCCCAGAAAAAGAAGAAATAATTGCTGCTGCACAAGAATGTACGCAATGCAACGAGTGTATGCGAGCCTGCCCAAACAATCAACCTATACCTGAAGCGATAAAGGCGGCGGCGAAGGGTGACCTTAATCCACTGGCTGAGATACTCGAGGATTGTATAGGTTGCGCCCGTTGTGACAGTGCGTGCCCCAACGATTTTCCATTACACAGTTTCATGGTAAAAGCTGGAGAAGGGAATTTGTGGGAGGAGAAGTTTAAGATGCGGGTTGGGCGGGGTGCCATTCAGGACGTGGAGATAAGGGAAGTTGGCGGACCAATAGTTCTCGGTGAGATTCCTGGAGTGGTGGCTATAGTAGGATGCGCCAATTACCCTCATGGTGGAAAGGAGGTTGCAGAGATTGCTGAGGAGTTCGCGAAGCGTAGGTTTATCGTTATCGCCTCAGGGTGCGCGGCTATGTCTATAGCAATGGTGAAGGATGAGGAGGGGAAAACTCTTTATGAGAAATATCCCGGCTCCTTTGAGGCTGGCGGAATACTTAATGTGGGCTCATGTGTCGCTAACTCGCATATAGCTGGAGTAGCAATTAAGATTGCTAGCATTTTTGCAAAGAGAAAACTGCGGGCTAACTATGAGGAGATTGCTGATTACATACTCAATCGAGTGGGAGCCGTGGGGGTTGCTTGGGGCGCTATGTCTCAGAAGGCCGCTTCAATAGCGTCTGGCTTCTGGAGGCTTGGAGTACCTGTGATAGTTGGGCCTCACGGATCTAAGTATAGGCGTATGCTTCTAGGAAGAAAGGACAAGGAGGAGGACTGGTATGTGTACGATGCCAGAACTGGCGACAAGGTTTATGCAGGTCCAACCCCTGAACATCTCTTTACTACGGCTGAAACCAAAGAGGAAGCGATGGTGCTTATAGCCAAGCTTGTCATGAGACCCAACGACACTACTAAGGGTCGCGCCATAAAGTTAACCCATTATGTTGATTTGCACAGGCGTCTCTATGGCGTCATGCCTGATGATATACACCTCTTCGTCCGAAACAAGGCTGACATCCCTATCACCATGAAAGAGGAATTCCTCAAAATTCTAGAGGAGAAGGGATGGAAGGAGATGAGAATCCCAGACCCAACGTTGCTACCTAGGCTCATTAGAAAGAGGAAAGGTGAATGACATGGGTGTGAAAGCAGAACCGTGGCAAAAAGCCGAAATCGCAGGTCCAAAGAAAGCCCTACTTATTTTGAAGCCAGAAGTAGTTGTTGCAATGGTGAAAAGAGCGGAGCGTTCAATTCTCGTTGTTGGACATCAAGCCGCTGAGGATTATTCAGACGACGTCAAAATGATCGATTATGCAATCCGTATGAGTAAGACTGCAGGGATTCCAACGGTTGCTACAGCTCACATAACAGCTGAATTTATTAAGAAGGGGTTTCAGCCTGCAGGTTGGATGTCTGCAATGGATATTGGCGCTAGGCTTAAGGACCCAGAATGGAAAGGTCTAGACGGAAAGGGTCCGTATGACCTTGCATTATTCATGGGGCTCCCCTACTATATGCAATTCGTAATACTAGCTGGGCTGAAACACTTTTCCACAAACCTTAAGACCATAAGCCTAGACAGATTCTATAATCCCCACGCGACATGGTCATTCCCAAACCTTTCAGTTAAGGATTGGAATGAAAGTTTTGAAATAATATTGAGCAAATTAGGAGGAGAATAAGAAATGTCAATGTTTGAAGACATCCCAGTTGACGTAGGCATCATCTACGAAGGAGAGCGAATTAGACGAAAAAACATGCACCTAGAGCTTGGTGGACCAAAACAAGAACACAAATTCGAGCTGACACGCGTTAGGAAACCAGAAGAAATAGAAGACGGAAAAATTTCTGTGATTGGACCCGACATAAAAGACATGAGTGAAGGAAGTAGCCACCCATTAGGCATAATCATCGAAGTGTCAGGCGAAAAGCTTGAATCAGAGCTTGAAGGGGTAGTTGAACGGCGCATCCATGAATACTCCAACTTCATCGAAGGCTTCATGCACCTGAACCAACGATACGATATCTGGCTCAGACTGGACAAAAAATCCTTCCAGAAAGGTCTGAACTCGTTCGAATACATTGGAAAAGTCTTACAGAGGCTGTTCAAAAGCGAGTTACCCATCATTGAGAAGATACAGATAACATTCATCACCGACCCTGAAAAAATCAAAGAACATTGGAAAGAAGCTTTAGACATATACGAGGCCAGGGATGCCAGAGCCCGAGGATTGAAAGACCAAGAAGTCGACAAATTCTACGGCTGCACCCTGTGCCAATCCTTCGCTCCCACTCATGTATGTGTAATCACACCGCAACGATACTCAAACTGCGGCTCCATCAGCTGGTTTGACGGAAGAGCATCCGCAAGAATAGACCCAAAAGGACCAATTTTCGAAATAGACAAAGGCGAATTAATCGATGCGGAGAAAGGAGAATATTCAGGGGTTAATGAAGTTGTCAAACAGAAATCGCTAGGAGAAGTTACAAAAGTTTGGCTCTACACCTCTTTCAGTTATCCTCACACCTCCTGCGGCTGTTTTGAAGGTGCCGCCTTCTACATTCCAGAAGTCGACGGTTTCGGACTAGTTCACCGAGGCTTCAAAGAAGTCACAATAAACGGGCTTCCTTTCTCAACCATAGCAGACTCAACTGCAGGCGGCAGACAAGTTGATGGCTTTCACGGCATCTCCATTGAATATATGCGGTCGCCAAAGTTCCTTAAAGCAGATGGCGGATGGAACCGAGTGGTATGGATGCCTGCTTCTGTGAAAGAACGGGTCATGGAATTCATACCAAAGGAAGTTGTGGACAAAATTGCAACCGAAAGCGATGTGAAAACAACCAACGAACTCAAAGCTTTCCTAAAAAACAGTGGCCACCCGATTGTTGGAACATGGAAAGAAGAGCCAGTCGCTGTAGAAGAAGCGGTGCCCACAGAACTTGAAAGAGAGATCCCATCTGGAATGCCAGTGGCTACCATCCCCACTTTGCCAATTACCACAGGAGGATATAAAATAATCCTAAAAGATGCCAAAATCTACGCAAAGAAAGTCATTATCCGATCCATGAAAGGTGAAAAGATTGGCGAAAAAAGAAAGTAAAGAAGACTTCCAAAACCTTCTAGACATCTTGAATCGATTTCAAGAAATAGAACTCGAAGACGTAGAGATGGAGATCGGAGATTTGGAACTATGGCTTCAACCAGGTGTCGCAGCTCCAGCAACTTTACCTAAAGCTCTAAAAGTTGTCCCACCTTTAAAGGCAAAACCAACTGCTATTCTGCAAGCAGACTTTATCCCCCCAGTAGAGGAATATTCTGGACAAATCACCGAAGTGACGCTTGGAGCCACTAAAAGTCAAGGAGGAACCCGTGGAAAATCAATAACTATCGGCGGAGAAAAATCTCCCGCATTCTACCTCTTCGAAACCCCTCCTCCCAACCCACCGATAATCTCTCTGGACGTTTTCGACATGACGATTCCGTTAGCAAAAGCCGTAAAAACGCATTTCAAAGAAGTCTTGGAGGATCCAGTTGCATGGGCGAAGTTAGCTGTTGACAAATATGGTGCAGACATGATAACGCTGCATCTCATCAGCATCGATCCATTACTTAAGGATACATCGCCAAATGAAGCCGCAAAAACAGTTGAAGCCGTGCTACAAGCCGTAGATGTACCTTTAATAATCGGAGGCTGTGGCGACCCGAAGAAAGACCTTGAAGTCTTTGAGAAAGTAGCTGAAATCGGGGCTGGCGAGCGGTTTATGCTTAGCTCGGTTACACAAGACATGGATATCGAGCGAACATGTGCCGTCGCGAAGAAGTATGGTCACGTGGTGCTTTCGTTTACTCCTATGGATTTGAATCAAGCAAGGCAGCTGAACCGTCAACTCTACGATTTCTTACCTAAAGAACAAATTGTAATGGACACTACTACAGCTGCTTTAGGATACGGCTTAGATTATGCTTTCACAATAATGGAACGAGCCAGATTGGCTGCTTTGATGGGTGATCCTGAACTTCAACATCCTATGTCTTCAGGTACCACAAACGCTTGGGCGGCCAGAGAAGCATGGAAAAAAATGGACCCTGAATGGGGACCGCGAGAGTTTAGAGGTCCAATATGGGAAACTGTAACAGCGCTTACCCTTTTGCTGGCGGGCGTTGATTTGTTTATGATGATGCATCCAGCTGCCATAAAAACTCTGAGAGACATGATAAAAGAACTCACCAGCGGCAAGTCGGGCAACACGGAGAAAATTGTAGGCTGGGTAACCGCCAATATCTAGAGGAGATGCAAAAGAGTGTCTGAGAGGGAAGTAAAAAAAACTAGCATAAGGGAAATCAGTCCCATCGACGTTTACATGTTGCTGCCGAAAACAAACTGCAAAGAATGTGGCGAAGAAGCCTGCATGGCATTCGCCGCCAAACTGGTAAACCGCGAAGTAACCTTAGAGCAATGTTTACCCTTATTGAAGGCAGAGCATGAAAAAGCGTACAAGCAACTCTGGGAAATGCTAAAACCCCCAATAAAAGAAGTCACCATCGGCCCAAAGGAACATTCGATAAAGGTCGGCGGCAAATACGTTATGTACCGCCACGAATTCACCTACACCAACCCCACAGCTGTCGCCATTGACGTCACCGATGAAATGTCCAATGAAGAATTGCTAGACAGAGTTAATAAAACACAGCAGTTCAATTACGAGTACATAGGTACAACACTAAAACTCAACATGATCGCTGTCCGCTCCACCTCCAACGACCCGGAAAAATTCAAGGTAGCAGTAAAGAAAGTGTTAGAAAACACTACTTTGCCCCTTATTCTATGCTCATTTGACTCAAAGGTTTTAAAGGCAGGCTTGATGGTTGCGTCCAAAGCCAGACCTCTTCTTTACGCGGCTACAAAAGAAAACTGGAAAGACATGGCTGAACTTGCCCTTATGTATAATTGTCCTCTCGCAGTCTTTGCTGCGAACAACCTTAAGCTTCTTCGATCACTGTCTAAGACTTTAACGGAATACGGCGTGAAAGATTTGGTATTGGACCCTGGAACATTGTCTGGTGAAGGCCTTGGAGACATGATTAGCAATTTTACCATGATTCGGCGTGCAGCAGCAAAGAAGGGAGATGAGCTTTTGGGCTTTCCACTGATTGGCACTCCTATAACAGCGTGGATAGAGAATGCAGATGCTCCTGTGGAGGTTGCGGAATGGAACGAGGCGTATTTAGCAGCGATACTGATCAATCGTTATGCTGACATATTGATTCTACACAGCACTGAAGGATGGGTGCTATTGCCTAATGTGATTCTTAGAGAAAACATTTACACCGATCCGCGGAAACCGGTAGCCGTTGAGCCTGGACTGCGAACGCTTGGAACGCCCGGTGAAAGCTCGCCGGTGATGTTCACAACAAACTTTGCCCTTACCTTTTATACTGTGGCTTCAGACATAGAGTCGGCTGGCATAGATTCTTATCTCTTGGTAGTTGACTCGGAAGGAATTGCTGTAGATTGCGCGGTTGCGGGGCGAAAGCTGACGGCGGATAAGGTGGCTGAAGCCATTAAGGAGGCTAAGATGGAAGAGAAGGTGAAACATCGAAAGCTAATTATTCCAGGGAAAGCGGCAAGGCTTAGCGGCGAAATAGAAGAAGCGAGCGGCTGGGAGATAATGGTCGGTCCCAGAGATTCCTCCGATATCCCAAAATTCCTACAGGAAAAATGGGGAAAACCCTAAGCAAGCTCAAATACGATTTCTCTTTCACTCACTCTATTGCACGCGCTATCAGAGTTTTCTATATCGTTTCAAGTATGCTTCATCATCTGGAAAAAGAGATTCAACTCTGCTGTGTCTCCTTTGCGAATTGATGCTATTGAAAAGCAAGACAACTGCCCCGGGTCTACTAAAGCTCTCCACCTTCCCATCGAATCGTCTTCTACTCACTTTAATGCAATCATCCACAATGCAGCAGAGAACGCAGGCACCACAATACACACACAAGTCCCCAATGATGCCTACATTTCCATCCCGCCAATACAAAGCCTTTGAAGGGCAGGCTTTGATGCAGAGCTCACATTCAAGCCCCTGGCACGTTCTTTCATTAATGCTTATGCTTCCCTTTTCAAAGAACTCTTTCACGTTTAGCGATTCAAGAAGCTGCTCCCTTACGCTTTTTTTTCGCTTTTCCGATGTTTCAAGAAGAAGCTGAAATATGTCTCCCTCAGAAGATTCCTTCTTTCTTGCCACTTAGTCCAGCTCCCTCTTGCATTTTCCTGCTAGCCGATTGTTTTTTGTCGTATAATAGAATGATGAATGACACCTATTTATTTTAGATTAAAGCTCTAACAGTATAGACAAAACGGAAAGATGACAAAACTATGAGGCTTTGTGTAATCTACAACGACGAGTATGCTGAACGCGTTATGGGGAATCTTATTAACGCGTCAAACTACTGCCTGTCATGCGGGTTTACATGCACCTACTGCAGGCAGCTCTACAGCTCCTTCGCTGCAGACATTCAAGCAGTCTACAAGACTCCGCCAAATCTACCCGCTTTTATTGATGAGCCGGAAAAATACTTACCCCCTGATTTACCCAACTGTGACATCATACTTGCCATTGGATTGCATCCAGACCTACTTGTAGCAATGTCAACTCTCGCAGAGAAAGCAAAAGCGAAGGCTGTCATCGTTCCTTTGGAAAATCGAAACTGGTGTCACCGCGGCTTGCAAAGACAGCTTGAAAAGTCACTAAGCGAAATAGATGTCGAATACGCGTTTCCAAAACCTTTCTGCACGCTGGAAGAAACTGGAAAGTCAGCCATAGATAATTTTGTTTGGCGATATCAGATAGGGAAGCCTCTTGTCGAAGTGAAAGTTGCAGGAGGTATGATTACTGACGCTCAAGTCTTGAGGAGTGCACCATGTGGCTCAACTTGGTATGTGGCTCAACAAATTAAATGGACAAAAATCTCCGACATAGAAGATACCGTAGCAGTGGCACATCATGCCTTTCCTTGCACAGCAAGCATGGATGTCGACCCAGAAATTGATGAGCCAATTCTTCATATGGCTGGCTACGCCATTAGAGAAGCAGTGAAAGACGCTATAAAACGGACTCAAAAAGATGTACATGCATAGTTCTCGAGAGTAAAAATTTTATAGATTGATTTGTTCACTAGTTAAAGTCAACTTGAAGAGGTACAGCAATGAAGTATGTCAAGATTAGTGCTTTTGATTGTCCAGATGCGTGGTACAAGACCTTAGGAGCTATATGGAATGAAGGCGACATTTTTGAAGTATGCTATGGCTCTGAGTACGCCGAAACTAAGAAACTCAATCTTTCTATAGAAGTCGCTAAGCCGGAAACTAGACCGCTCGTTGATGACAAGGCGCCATGCGACATGAAGTATGTGCAGTGGTACGCGCTGAAATATTTATGGTCAGGCATAATTGAAGATGAAACATACACCTACGGTAGTAGACTGAGGAAGCCCATAGACCAAATAGAAGCAGCAATTGAGCGATATCTCGAAGAGCCTGCCGACAGACAGATAACATTAGCGGTACGATTACCGGAAGATATAATGAAACGTGTCAATGACAGAAAGCATGAGCCCCCGTGTTTAAGCCTTATCGACACAGAGGTCCTAGAAGGAAAGCTTCACTTGACATGTTACTTCAGATCATGGGATGCTTATGCTGGATTGCCCGCCAACGTAGCTGGAATTCAATTGTTTAATGAAGCTTTCGTCTCAGAAATCAATAGACAGGGGAACCTCAACCTCAAATCTGGCAAGCTGATTTTTCACTCTAAGAACTGCCATATCTACAAGAGACAATTCAAACTTGTGGAAGACATGTTGAATCCAAAAAACGAGGGTAGAAGAAAAATGCTTAGAGCCGAAAATCGGCTAAAGGAATCAAGAATGTAAGCTGAAGCTTTTCTCTCGAAAGTGTATGCTACTAAACAGGCTAAAAACAAGGAGGAAAACGTTAACTCCTTAGAGAATTTCGCCGCTTCTTTTTTGAAAGCTTAGTCAAGAGAGTTAGCGCAAAGGGCTCTTCATCTACCGCTCTGGTCCTAAGCTTTCCAGCCTCCACCGCACCATCAAGAATCCTTTCACCCTTTTCAGTTCGAAGAATTACGAATGTCCAGCCATTAAGCCCTAAGCCACCAGCGGAAATGTCGGCTAGCTCGGCGCTGAAGTCGCTGCAAAGATGGCAGCTCTCCCTAGTATACTGCTTTGCCTCAGACAAGGAAACACTCTTTACTTCGCCCGATCTCAGAGAGACAAGAACTTTCCCTTTAATGTTCATCTTTTCAATGTTGTTCAGGTCGAGACCCATGTTTTCTTTGAGATGCTTTTCAAAAAACCCGTCGTACGTGAAACTTTCCGTGCACATCAATCCAACAGTAAATTGCAGCGAGTTGGAATACTTTTTTAGAGGAAACATCTGTATTTTCCGAATTGCATGAATCTGACAAGGAGTACCCACAAAAGCTAAACTCTTCTTTTTCTGTTTCACTCCTTCTTGCAGAGCTAACATGTTTGGCGAGTATGAGTAACGAGTTCCAGCGTTTTCCAAGACTTCTTCGGGAGTTGCCGCTAGTTTTGGCATGGGATAAAGCGGCTTATCTGCTGCGAGTCCTGAAAGCGCCACTCCCTCAATTATACCCTTTTGCAAGGCATAAACGAGAAGAGCAGTTACAGCACCTCCATCTTGGCACCTTTCTAATATTTCCTTTTCAGTTGCCTGAGCTAGAATAAGATGGCGATAGATGCCAAATTCTTCATTTCCCTCTCTTTGTCTCCTAAAGACAAACTCTTCCGCCTTAGACCACGACCAATCATATTTCGGGCAAACCTGAGGGCAAATGCCGCAAGTTTCACATTCTTTCACCAATCTCGGTTGTCCTTCGCCATAATCCAAGCAGTTGAACGGACATACTACAACGCAAGTGGCGCAGCCTACACATTGGTTAGTTAGAACAACGTCTTTCTCTAAAGTTTCCTCGAAGCTTAATTTACGAGTCTGCATGCTCAACCCCTAAGAAGTGTTATTGTTTGAGTTAAGATATACATAAGTTTCTCTTAAAGGCAAGTAATTCTGTGACCTCTCCTGTACTATGGCTTATTTGAGCGGGGTTGACCCAATGCCTTCGAGTTTAGCTGCAAAACTTTTAAGAACTTCACTAAGATACTGTTCATTACCTACAGAACATCGTTCCATCTGCAGCCTTTCAGACTCGATTCCCACAGCTTGAAGCCATTCTTTCATTCGCTTGACACGTTTCTCAGCAGTGAAGCTACCAAAAACGTAATGACAATCTTTAGAGTCACAACTTATAATTAGCGCGCGCGCGCCGTTAATAGCATATATATTTATGCGCGATTTGTTGTGGAGAATTTAATATGACTTTGGAAAAAATCGTTAGGAAAATTCCATCATCGTCGTGGGAGGCTACTTCGGAAAGACTCATTGACATTGTTCTCAACTCGCCAAATGGCAACAAAATGCCCAGTGGCTTAGCAAAGACCATACTTTATTATTGGCAGAGGGATCAGCTTGCTACAGAAGTCGGGTTGCAACGGCTTCTTGAGGCTTCTATGATGGTAGATCCCGAGAAAACGATCGGTGTCTTAAGAGAATTGGGTTTTCAAGAACTCGTCGCAGTGCTCGAGAGCCACTAAAAGCTTTACTGCAAATTCCTTAAATTGCATGGGGCCGATGTTCCTTAGGAGAGGTTATGAAAGAGGTATCCTTAAATGATAAACTTTGGCATCGAATTCGTGCCCCGCGACCTTTATTGGAAAACCACCTTCTACGCTATCCAAGCAGAAAAAACAGGGTTCAATACTTTGTGGGTCACAGACCACTTCAACAATAGAAACGTCTACGTATCGTTGGCGATCGTTTCAGCGTATACTGACAAGATAAAGTTTGGTCCAGGCGTAACAAACCCTTACATGGCACACCCAATAGTAACTGCCCAAGCAGTTTCATCACTAAACGAGATAGCCCCTGGTAGAGTAGTATGTGGAATAGGCGTTGGAGACAGAACAACATTAGAAATGGTTAGTATGAAACCGTCTAAACCCCTCGCAACTATAAGGGAGTCAGTTAGGATAATTCGGGAAATTACTTCTGGCAAAAAGTTGGAAATGCAAGGCAAAATCTTCACAATTTCGGGCGCCAAACTAAATTTCAAACCAGTAGGCGAAATTCCAATATTCGTCGGAGCTCAAGGGCCAAAAATGTTAGCCTTAGCTGCAGAAATCGGCGATGGCGTGCTAATTAACGCTTCACATGCGAAGGTCGTAGAAAATGCCATTGGGTTCGTTAAGGAAGGAGTTGCAGAAGCAGGAAAGAGATTAGAAGATTTGGAGATAGCGGCTTATACGTCCTTTTCGATTGCAAAAGAGCCAAACAAGGCAGCAAAAGCAGTTGTTCCAGTTGTATCATACATTGTTGCAGGATGCCCCGAAACAGTTCTCCAAAAACATGGAATTTCTGTAGAAACTGGTACAAAAATACGTCAAGCCATCATCCGAGGAAAATGGAAGGAAGCCTTCTCGCACATCACCGACGAAATGATAGAAGCCTTTTCGATATGTGGCAATCCGGATACAGTTGTAGAAAAGATTTATAGCTTAATCAAAGTGGGAACTACCCAAGTAGTTGTAGGGTCGCCAATTGGACCTAATATACGCAAATCTATCAATATGATTGCTGCAGAAGTATTTCCGCACTTTAGGAATAAGGAGGGAGAACTATATGATTGATGCTTATGTTTTGTTGAGAGTTAAGCCAGGTATGGATAGATCTGTTTTTCAAACAGTTAAGAAATTGAAACAAGTGAAGGATTTGGAAACATTATATGGTGAGTATGATTTACTGATGAAAATACAGGTTGAAACCATGGATGACTTGGACAAAAAACATGGAGGAACTGAACAAATTCGTCTACGATGTACTCCGTAAATCTCCCTTTATAACTATGACAGCCACCATGATTGTAGCAAGGATACCAAAGAAAGAATAGGTTCTAGCGTATGTCTTTAGCAATATATATTATATAGCCCATAGAATAAATTTGATTAAGCTGTGGTTTGCTTGAATAAAGTTAAGATAGGAGTTTTTAAATGTGGTAACATCGGAACAGCCCCCCTACTAGAACTACTTCTTGATGAATTAGCTGACCGCAAAGACATAGTAGTGCGAACAGTGACAACTGGTTCCAAAATGGACGTTGAAGCCATTGAAGATGCCATAGAAAAAATCTTTGAATTCACCCCTGACATTGTGCTCTTCGTTTCACCAAACACGTCCGCGCCTGGACCGGCCAAAGCCAGAGAGGTTTTATCAAAGAAGAAAGTGCCTGCCATTGTTTTTACGGATGGACCGGGAAAACGTGTAAAAACTGAGATGGAAGCACAAGGATTAGGCTACGCAATAATCATGGGTGACCCGCTCATTGGCGCGCGAAAAGAATTTCTCGACCCAATAGAGATGGCGATTTTCAACGCAAACGTGATTAAAGTTCTCGCAAGCACCGGAGTTTTCAGGTTAGTATTCAGAGAAATCGACAAGTTAATCTCAGCCCTAAAGGCCGGATCAAGCCTTTCTATGCCGAGGTTAATAATTGACACCGATAGTGTTCGAGACTCTCAAAACTTCAAAAATCCGTATGCGAAGGCTAAGGCGATGGCTGCCTATGAATTGCTAAAGAAAGTTGCTGAAATCAATGTTCGAGCGTGCTTTGTCGAGAAAGACAAGGAAAAGTATATCCCTCTTGTTGCATGTGCACACGAAATCGTTCAAGCGAGTGCCAATTTAGCTGAAGAGGCTAGGGAAATCGAAAAATATGCTGACACGCTGTTAAGAACGCCTCATGCTAAGGATGGTAGACTCAAGACGAAAGACAAATTAATGCTTCCACCAAAGTGAGGGAAGCAAAGAAGAAAACAAAATTTTTCGAAGTTTCATTCTTGCCGCCACAGTTTATCAAAACGGCTTTTGGATTTTCTTTTTGTCGAAGCTGTGAGATTCGAATAATATTTCTTTTGTGTGTGCACTGCTTAAAAGGAATTTATTAGGGAAGTTGCCTTTTAAATAGTGAAGAGAAGTTTTGTGGAATGGAGGCAGTTTCAGAGGTTGGGCGTCGAAAACTTCGACAAGCTCTTTAGTCCGAGAAGAATAGCTGTCATTGGGGCAAGTGACAGAGAAGGATCTGTAGGCTCCAAGCTGCTTCGAAACTTGATTGGTGTGGGATACAAAGGAGCAGTTTACCCCGTTAACTCTTTTAGGCGCACAGTGCACGGTATAACCGCCTACCCAACAATAGAACGAATCCCGCGACAAATAGACCTTGCAATCGTGGCGACACCGGCGCACACTGTTCCACAAATTGTGGAAGAATGTGGAAGAGCAGGAGTTTCAGGGATCATAATCATTTCAGCAGGTTTTAAAGAAGCTGGAGCAGAAGGAGAAAACTTTGAAAAACAAATTCTCGAACTCAGAAATCGTTATAACATGCGTATAATTGGACCTAACAGCCTCGGAGTAATACGCCCAAGTATCAAGCTAAATGCCACCTTTGCCAACAGAGCAGGTAACCAGGGAAAAATAGCTTTTATTTCGCAAAGCGCTGCGTTGTGTACCTCTGTTTTGGATTGGGCTTCCGAAGCTCAAGTAGGATTCAGTGTTGTAGTTTCGGTGGGTTCTATGTTGGATGTAGACTTCGGAGATTTAATCGACTACTTTGGAACTGACGCCCAAACAAGAAGTATCGTACTTTACGTTGAATCCATCAAGAATGCGAGAAAATTCATGAGTGCAGCAAGAGGTTTTGCTAGAGCTAAGCCAATCGTGGTGGTGAAAGCTGGAAGGTTCCGTGAGAGTGCAGAAGCAGCTATATGTCATACTGGTGCCTTATGCGGAGAAGATGCCGTTTATGACGCTGCTTTCAGAAGAGCTGGGATTGTCCGTGTTGAAGCGATAAGTGACCTTTTTAATTGTGCTGAAACATTAGCCATGCAGCCAAACCCAAAAGGTTCTAACCTTACAATAATCACGAACGCTGGTGGACCGGGAATTATGGCGACAGATTCTTTGATAGCTAAGGGGGGAAAGCTTTCGCCTTTGAGCGATGAAACTGTCCAAGCTTTAAATGAAGTTTTACCTTCTTACTGCAGCAAATTGAATCCCATCGACATCCTAGAGGAAGCCACCACTGATAGGTTTAGAAAGGTTATGGAAATCTGCTTTAGAGACCCAGGCACTGACGGTTTTTTAATTATTTACACTCCTCAAGGAGCGTCCGACCCGGTTGAGACTGCAAAGGCGATAGCGGAGCTTTCAAAGAAAACTACGAAACCGATTCTCACTTCCTTGATGGGTGAAGATAGCTGTTGGAAAGCAAGAAAAATTTTGCGCAAGAACGGTATCCCAGCCTTTACGACCCCTGAACAGGCGGTCTCTACTTTCATGTACATGTGGAGTTATGCACAGAATTTAGAGCTTTTATATGAAACCCCTGAAGAACTTTCAATTGAGCTGTCAATTCCCGTATTTCTTAGAGAGGTGTTACAAAAGGCGTTTGAGGAAGGACGAACGGTCTTAACAGAGCCGGAATCAAAACAATTTCTTCAAGCATATAAAATCCCAACAATAAAATCTGTAGTTGCCAAAACTTCTAAAGGAGCTGTTGACGTCGCTTCAAAAATCGGGTACCCTGTTGTAATGAAAGCTTTCTCACCGCAGATAACTCATAAATCAAGGGTTGAAGGAGTTATTCTGGATGTGCGTTCAAAAGAAGAGGTTGCAAAATCTTTTAAAGAATTGGCTCAGAAAGTCAAAAAATACAAACCTCAAGCAGAATTTCAAGGTGTAATACTTCAGCCAATGATTAAGAAGAAAGGATACGAACTGTTAATCGGCTCTAAGAAAGATCCGCATTTTGGCTCTGTCATTGTATTTGGAATGGGCGGAGTGGCTGCCGAGTTACTGAAAGATGTAAGCATAGGGTTTCCGCCGTTAAATCAGGTGCTCGCAAGAAGGTTGATGGAGAAAACAGCAATATACAAACTCGTTTCCGACAAAAATGACCACCGTGTCAACACAAAGCTCCTTGAAGAAATCTTGGTGAATTTTTCTCAACTTGTGATAGACTTTCCTGAAATAAAAGAAATTGATATAAATCCTCTAATAGTTGACGAGAACGACGCTGTAGCAGTAGACACTCGTATAGTGATAGATACCAACAGAATTTCAGCTAAAGTTCAACCCCACGAACACCTAGTGATTGCTCCTTACCCAAAAAAGTACACCACTCAATGGAAACTAAAAAATGGAAAACCCGTTGTTCTTCGCCCTATAAAACCTGAAGATGAAACCCTCCTCAACGAGCTATATCAATCCTTTTCTGAAGAAACAATGCGTTTCCGATTCTTCCAAATAATTAGAGAAATGTCCCATGATACTTTAACCCGATATTGCAACATAGACTATAACAGAGAAATCGCCATAGTAGCTGAAGTTGAAGAGGGAAAAAGGGGAAAAATCATCAGCGTAGCTCGACTTATTCTACAGCCAGGTCGGAAACTTGGAGAGTTTGCGGTTGCTGTAGGAGACCAGTGGCAAGGGCTTGGCTTAGGGTCTAAGCTAGTGGACTACATGGTTGAGATTGGCAAAGATATGGGGCTAGAAAGCATCTGTGGTGACATTATGTCGAGGAATCTTAAAATGTTTCGTTTGTGTACGAAAAAAGGCTTCAAAATGGAGCCCTTGGATGAAGAGGTTACGAGGGCAACGCTTGACCTGAAAACTTAAAATCGCACGCGCATCTGTAAAGGAAAACATTGCCAAGAGAATTAAACAACGCCAGAATCTTAAAAATAGGTTTGCACACTTTACGCAGCTGGAAAACTACAACGAATATCATAAGACAAATGACATAATCCGCGTCCAGCAAATGCTTGGACATAGAGACATAAAATCAACTATGATCTATATTCACCTAGAGCATGCTTCGTTCCAAGCGCCAAGTGATGAGTTTCATGTCAAGATGGCAAAGACTGTCGAGGAGGCTTGCAGACTTGTAGAGGTTGGCTTTGAATAAGTTACTGTCATAGATGGGGTTCAACTCTTTCGGAAGCGCAAATAACTGTCGAGAATTATACTGTATTTCCACAGTATTATTACATATATCGTAATATAGGTTAAATCTTTTAAGTACAAAGACATACACAAGTAACAAATAACTATGACAGGCGAGATTTCAATGGGAGAAAAAGTAAAGGAGAAGCAACTGGAAGAGCAGATTACAAAGGTCCTTACAACCTCCGAAATTGCCGCAATTAAAAAGATGCTTGAGAAAGACCACGCTATTGATTGTCTGTTTCTTTTGATTTTGGACAAAGGGAAATGGAAGAAGGCTAAGACCTACATGAATAAACATAATCTCACACTGAGTGACGGTACATATAGGGCTCGTATGATAGAAATTACTCAACTGGGCTTGGCAAAGGCTATTCCTATCGATCCTCTCAAGAAGAAGTACGCTGTCACGAAGAAGGGTAAGAAGCTTGCTTTGGCGTTGCTTGAGTTGCTTCAAAACGTCTAGTTGAAAACGATAGTTTGTTTGTTCGATGTTGGGAATGGTGCCTTCCTGCTGGGCGTTGCGTAGCTTGTAGTTTCTGAGAAATGTTCTTACTTGTATCGATTTAAGAGTAGACGTTTCCGTCTGGGAATTAATATTGAAAAGATTTGAGTAAAGGTTTCTTGCTGCTTAGGCGTTTGAAGCGTTGGTATAGTTGTAAAGCATGTATTCAGCTTGATGTGTCTGGGCGGGCGTCTTTAGCTTTTCCCTTTTTGTCTTTTCACTATTTGTCTGGCTGCAACTACGCCTGAAACCGATGCTTGAACTAGTCCTCGCGTCAATCCCGCCCCATCCCCAATAGTAAATAAGTTATGAATCGGCGTCTCCAAGCATTCATTTAACTCTAGTCTTGAAGAATAAAACTTCACCTCAACTCCATACAACAATGTATCCCTCGAAGCCAACCCCGGCGCAATTCTGTCTAAAGCCTCCAACATTTCCCGGATATCCACCAAGTACCGATATGGCAAGACAAAACTCAAATCTCCAGGTGTTGCACTCTTCAATGTAGGTGCTACTGTACTGCGACTAATCCTCTCCTCGGTTGACCGTCGCCCCGCCTCCAAATCCCCTAACCGTTGAATAATAACTCCTCCACTCAACAAGTTGGTCAACCGCGCAATATACTTACCATATGCAATAGGCTCCTTGAATGGCTCAGTAAAACTCGTGCTCACTAAAATGGCAAAATTGGTATTCGCGCTCCTCCTCTCCGAATAGCTCTGCCCATTCACCGTTAAAATACCGTCATAGGACTCCGTGATAACTTCCCCATATGGAGCAACACAAAAAGTCCTGATAACATCATCAAAAAATTTTGAATAGTAAAAAAGTTTCGGCTCATACAAAACCTCCGTCAACTCTTCCAGAACCGGAGCTTGAACTTCCACCCGAACCCCCACATCAACTGGATTGTTCAACGTTTTCAAACCCAAAGCCTGAGCCTCACACTTCAACCACTCAGCTCCACTTCGTCCGGGCGCGACAACTACATACTTCGCAAAAAACCTCTCGCCGCTAACTGTTTCAACGCCCTCAACATGTTTATCCCTGACAATGAGCCCCTTCACCTCACTTCTAGTTCTCACCTCAACCTTAGCATCCAAGAAACTCCGCATTTTCCGAAGCGTTTCAGCACACTTCTCGGTCCCCATGTGACGAACCTTTTGTCGAACCAGTTTCAAACCTGCAAGAGACGCCTTCCGCTCGATTTCCTCAATCCGATTCACGTCAACTCCATAAACGTTGTTTGGAGCACCGAATTTAGTGTAAATTCCATCAACATACTCAATCAGCCCTTGAAGTTCCTCCTTATTAATGAATTTACCGAGCCAACCACCCACCTCCGTAGAAAGCGTCAACTTCCCATCACTGAACGCGCCCGCACCACCCCAACCATGAAGAACATGACATGGATCACAGTTAAGACATCCAAGCCCTCTACTGGCAGGACATTTACGTTTTTCAAGATCTACGCCTTTGTCGAGAATCAGAATATTCAGCGACGTATTTTCCATAAGCTCTAAGGCTGAGAAGATGCCAGCTGGCCCAGCACCCACAATTACGACGTCATATTTCAAGAGGCATCCACCAAAGACCTTACACAAAATAGCCTAACTACAATATATCTTTAGTGTCTTTCAAATTCAGGAATAAAATTTAGTTTGCCCACTAACAAAACCAGCAAGCACAGGGTTTCTCAAGCATCTGGCTCCATGAATTCCGCATTCCACTAGTCTTTGATGGCCTCCAAAAGGCTCATCACGTTCCAAAGCTTAACCCGAGTATAAGGCGGCATGTTTGGGTCTTGAAGAATCTCGTCAAGAATAGAAATCGCATTTGAAGCCTTTACAGCAGGAGTCAACTCTCCACTCCGAAGCGTCGCCATCGACTCTTTGGCAGCCCGCCTTATGTTCCGTGGAGTTGTTCTGTCTTCAGAAATCTGACCTAACACTACCATAGCCTGTCCCGTTCTCTCTTCATATTCCTTTAATTTCTTCTTACTCACCATAAGCTGTGCCTCCACTCGACAAAATTGAGAGCAAGCCTCAAATTAACCAGCAGTAATATTACTGTTTGAGGTTTTAAACTTGTCTAAGAAGTCCAGTGACATTCAACACATGGTTGACATGTTAAAGCAAGGCGCCACGCTTACGGAGTTTGCTTGTCCAGCGTGCGCGTCCCCCCTGTTTAGGTTTAAAGGCGGGGAGCTGTGGTGCGCCAAATGTGAAAAACGTGTCATTGTCGTGAAAGAAGGTGAAAATGTGGAAAAGGTGACGAGTCAGGTGCGGTTAAGCGCTCTTGAGAGTACGCTACTAGTGAAGATACAGACAGTTGAAAAGAGGATCAAGGAAGAGGAGAATTTGGAGGAGCTGCATAAACTTAATGCGGCTTTGGCTTCGCTTTTGGAGAATCTCGAAAGGTTAAAGAAAATGAAAGAAACCTAAGTGTCAAGCATGTTAGGGCGTTACGAGAACTTTCCAAAGATTATTCACGGTGTCGCTCGTTTTTCTTACAGAGCTTCGTCAAAGAAGGTTCAGCAGGTTATAGTGTCGGTTTTTCATCGGCTAAACCAAAAAAGGTGTAGGCTTGAGGAAATAGCTTATTCTTCTCCAGCAGAATGCGAGGTGAATTTTGAGTTTGGGGTTGGAGAAGGCAATGTGTTCACTTTTCTGGATAAAAGCGAGTTAGCTGTGGTGGAAGCCGAAATCGCAGGGAAAACGTTGATTTTTCTGGATTTTTTATGCGTTATTCAGTATCACATTGTTGATAAGTTAGGGAAACGTGCTCCATTGAAGTTTGATTATTATCTAATGCGGTTTGCGTTTGGAAGGAATTATGTGGAGTTCTTGATTTCTCATGAGCGTGGACCACAACGGGTTCATGTTGAAGACTTGATAGGCTTTTTAACGGGGCATATCAGGAGTAAACTGGCTGACCGGTATTCTGTTGCTCTACGACTTGAAGATACGCGGACAATTTAACGTTTCTCTAGAAACCTTAAAACAATGTTTTCGATTGCTTGTGCCACTTCTCTTATTGAGGCATTTCCATAGACCTTGAAAAGCTGCTTATCCTCCACCAGCTTTAGGTAGAGCTCTCTAACATCCCTCTGTGTCTGCAGTGTCTCCATAACCGTTTTTCTTCGTTTGATGCGGTTGATTACGATTTCTGGTGGTACGTCGATGTAGATTGCGAGGTCTGGTTTGATGGCATGCTTGTTTATTTCTTTTATCCATTCTGTGTTGACATCTGCTGCTCCTTGGTATGCGATGGAAGAGTAAACATAGCGGTCGCAGACTATGATTTTTCCTGCTTTGAGAAGTGGTTTTATTTCGTTTTCGATGTGATAATTACGGTCTGCTGCGAAGAGCACAGCTTCTACTACTGTTGGAACACGGGTGTTTCCTTGAAGTATATTTTTTCTTATTATATTGCCATAGATGCCTTTGCTTGGTTCAGTGGTGTAGGTGGCATCGTAACCTTTCCTTGTCAGAGTTTTTACAAGGCGGCGTGCTTGAGTGGTCTTTCCACTGCCATCGATGCCCTCAACGCATATGAACACGCCATGACGCTCAGCTGCCGCCACTTACATCAATCCTCTGCTGTCCAGCATTGTTGATTCTAAAGCTGACTGCTTAAATAGTAATAACTAAGATAAAAATTGGAGCGTTACACTCATGGGTCAACGCTGGGGCGAAATAAAAGACCCGGTTCACGGATACGTCTACATAAACGAGACAGAGAGGGATATTATAGATTCCTTCCCAATGCAACGTCTCCACAGACTTCGTCAACTCGCAGGCGCGGAATATGTCTACCCGGGCGCCAACCACACCCGCTTTGAACATTCCATCGGCACCATGTACCTAGCTCAAAAACTGACAGAAAACTCCAACCTCTCCCAATACCTATCAAGAGAGGAAGCTCAAACGATTCGCTTCGCAGCTCTACTTCACGACGTAGGACACGGACCGTTCTCACATGTCTTTGAGCATTTACTTGAGAAATTTCTCGATAAAACTCACGAAGAAATGACCGTTTGGATAGTTGAGAAATCTGAACTAAGTGACATCTTAGAAAAAGCAGGATACGACGCAAAAACCGTAGCAAAACTCGCCACAGGCTCGCTACACCTAAAAGGAAAAATGTTCATGGACCAAATAATTCAAAGCGCCGTTGACGTCGACAAGCTTGACTTCATCGTCAGAGACTCCTACCACACCGGCGCAGAATATGGCAACGTAGACGTTTTCCGCATAATCCACATGCTAGACATCCTCAACGACAACATAGCAGTCGACTCTGGTGCTCTTTCCGCCCTCGAATCTTTCATATTAGCCCGGATAGAGTCCTTCAAAAGCATCTACTTCCACCGCGTAAGCAGAGCCGCCCAAATAATGCTCGCAACGGCCATGGAAAAAGCAAAAGACGAATTAGGCTTAATCAATTTTAAAACACCCGAAGAATACCTAGCCCTAAACGATTACACCGTCTGGACAATGCTGAAACTGTGCAAAAAATCCAGCAAAATCATGAAAAGCCTAGAAAGGCGGCAGTTGCTCAAATGCGCCTACGACCAAACATTCCATGTCAAAGACAAAACAGTTTCAAAGCTTTTTAGCGCTGAAGAAATCCGCAATGAGATGCGAGATAAAATCGCCGAAAAAGCACGTGTGAAACCCCAATTCGTAGTCATAGATGTGCCAACACTTCCCTCTGTGCCTTACCATCATTCTGCCCTCATAGAACCCATGGAAATCCCCGTCTTCCACAAGACTAGGGACGGAAAAAGGATTCCTCAACGCCTCAGTGAAATTTCTAAGATTTTCGAAGCATTAAGAGGGTTCATAAATGTTATTCGCGTGTACACTGAGGATAAATACCGCGTAGAGGTTGCCGAAGCCGCGACAAAAGTGTTGGGCGAACTACCCTTCTCAGCAAGAATATCCTATTAACAAGAGGACTCTGAACATATGAAGACAGGTTTTGTCAAGTCTTCGTGAGATTTAGTTAGGTGTTAACTATCGTGGGATGAAACTTTACGTTGCTCTAAGCCATTGGATTTCTGAAGCACTCAGATTCGAGGAAAATATCTTTGCACTGTCTAGGGTAATGAAGTAATAATAATGAATGGTGGAGGCGGAATTCTGGTCTGCTGGCGCCAACTTGTTCATTTGATGAAATGGAGGGTCTATTCAAGCCTGCAAACATCAGTCATAACTTTCTTCAACTTTTTGTAGTTTGTAACTAGCGAAAGTCCCATCCTCGTTAGGTCGGTTTTACCTCCATGTTTTCCGCCTCTCCGAGTTCTAACCACTGGCATTCCAAGATGCTCTTCTGCATCTTTAATGAGGCCCCAAGCGTAACGGTAAGACATGCCTAATGTTTTAACGGCAGCACTTAGTGAGCCTTCTTCTCTGATCTTTTCAAGAAGCTTGTAGGTTCCTTCTCCAAATATGTATTCTCCGTTGATTTCGAACCACAATTTAAAGGCGGGTTTGATTTCTGGTTTTTTCGTGGAAGGCAACTAATTCATCTTCTCAAAGTTGTCTAAGTCAGGCTATTGTGCTCTTGGCTAATAAAAAAGCATGTTCCCCCGTTTATGGTTCTTTGGTGAAGCGGGTTTCGCGACAGATCGAAATGTGGCTGCAACAACCTTCGACATAGGTTTCTATGCTAGTTTAGTTATCTTAGCTGCTTATTCCTATATTCTCATGCTCGCTGGTACGTAGGGAAGTCTGTGATTTTTTTCTGTATGCTTCCTTCTCTGAGTGCCAATACATATTCAACCACATCTGAGGGTTTTTGAAAAATCAGTTTCTGTAAGGATTTGAATCCCCATCGTGAGCATTTTATGCTTGAGATTATTGAAGCAACGGTCACTGACTTCATTAGGTCGTTGGTTGTTTTGTACGTCGCAAGGAAGGCACCATTCCACGTGTCTCCTGCTCCTGTGGTATCTATCACTTTGCCTGTTGGAATGGTTAAGGCTGGAATCATTTGCGGTTCAATTTCGGATCCACTTACTATTGCACCTAGTTTTCCCATAGTTACTATCAGTCTTTGAGCTTTCATTCGTTCCAGGGCAAGGGAGAGGGAACTGGATTGGGTGAGTGCTTTTGCCTCGAACTCGTTGAGCATAAAAAAGTCGGCTTGTGAGGCAAGCTTTTTGAGTAGTCTTCTGTTTCTCGGTTCTTTTGTGTATCCTATCCAGGTGCTGATTGATACTTTTACGTCAGATGAACGCTGCTTTATGTTATTTATTATCTTAGTGACTTTTGCGGGTTTCATTGGTGATAAATGGATTAGGCTTTGCGGCTTGAGAAGTCTTGAGGGGATTTGTGAGGAGGTTATTCTGGCTCCAGCGCCGGCGTGTGCTTCGATGTATTTTGCTTCCCAGTTCCTATTGTAGCGAATGTAGAATCTGGTTGAGGGCATGTTAAATGTTTTTATGCCCGTGGAATCTAAGCCGTCAAAGCAGTTTGTGAAGGAGAAATCTTTTCCAACCGTGGTTATTATGGCTGTTTTTGCGTTCAGGGCTTTTGCGGCGATTGCGGCGTATAATGCGCCTCCGCCTGGCTGTGTTCTGGTTCCATTCATGTTTTCTACTTTGTCGATTGATACGTGGCCTACGAACGTGAGGTTTGCGGTAGACGGGTTTGAATTTGGTTGAATCATTTTGAGTTACCGTTTTGCCTGCTGTGTTGGCTTAGGTTTGAGGAGTGGAGGCTGAGAGGAATTTTTCGAGTTCGTTTTCAGCGTTATCTGCTTGGATGAATATGGGGACATTTTCTATGCCTGTAGCTATGTAACTTGATAGTAGCCATTCACCTGGTGTGAATTCGAGTGTTTTTTCGAGGATACCTTGGTCTATCATGAAGGTGTTGCTAATGAGGGTGCGGTCGTAGGGGCGAGGTAGGGTGCCAACGAAGTAGGTGTGGAGCTGTTGCAGAGCGTTCGTGTTTAGGTAAGCCAGTCTTTGGGTGGCAATGCATACGCCTAAGCCGTATTTTCTTCCCTGTCTTAGCAGGGTTTCAACTTGTTTGCTGCATTTTTTGTCTGTGCCTACGGAGCCGCCTAAGTCGGGGATGAATTCTTGGGCTTCATCGAAGACAAGCAGGATATAGGGTTTGACTTGGAATCTGCGTTTTCGGCGGGCGAGGAGATTGCGTGTGAGGGATATGACAAGTTCTTTTATCGTGTAGGGGTCTGAGATGGAGATACATACGATTCTTCCTTCGCCTTCTAGTAGGTTGCGGATTTTTTCGGCTGTGAGTCCGCCTTCTTTCTGTTCCTCTTCTTGTCTTTTCTTTATGACTTCTGTGAGGGCGTTGCGGGTGGTTGCCCATGCGTAAAGTCCGCTTTTCTCGTGGACTTTGAACGTTTGGACTACTTCAAGGGCTATTGGATCTATGTATTCTATGAATTGTTTGTCGACTTCCTGGTTTTCGCTGAGGGCGTGTTGTTCGACGTATTCTAGGATGGTGTCGCTGATTCTGTCTATGGCGTTTATGTAGTGGGGTTTATCTGCGCTGTTTTTTCTTTGGTTTTCGAGTTCTTCAAGGAATTGGCTGTACGTTGGAACTTTCTGTTTGGGTTTGGTGTAGTAAGATAGCTTGGCTTGGTCCATAATTTTCTTGAGTCCTGTTTTGATTCTTTGATCGGTTTCATATTCTCTGGGTTTGACGACTGAGTTGAAAAATTGTTCTAGGGATTCTATTTTGTGTTCAAGGATGACTTTTGAGGGGATTGTTGGGTCTGAGAGGATGTCGAGGAGGAGGAAGATGTATTCGCAGCTTATGTCGAAGATGACGATTTTTGTGTCATGCGTGTGGAGGAGGATGCGTCTTAGGATGTTTGACATGAGGTTGCTTTTGCCACCGCCGGTGAATGCGAAGACGCCGAAGTGGTAGCGGACAAGGTTTTCAAAGTCTATGTATATTGGGATTGTTGTTTTGCTGGCTTGGAACATTTTGATTATGCCTAGTCGGGGGTCTCGGTGAGCGTCGGGTGTGGTTTTGGTTGGGTCTACGCCTAGTTTTTGGGTGATTTTTTGGTTGTACATGCGGTTTATCATGATGCTGTTGAGGATGTTGGCAGGGCTGGCTACGATGGGGTAGCTGAAGCCTTTTGTGAATTTGCATTCGCCACTGGAGCAGAGGGTGAGGTCGTAGTTGACGGGGATGGCGCTGATTTGGATGATCATGGTGGCTTTGTCGTTGGTTTGCCAGTCGGCTTCTGACTGTTCTATGATTTCAAATTGCATGGGGTAGTATCCATGATCTGAAAGGCCTCGTAGGCCGAAGTGTTCTGGCCAGACTCTGCTGATTTCCATGAGGGTGTATCTTTTGGTGTTGGGTTCGGTTTGTTTGAAGTTTGGGATTGCTAAGAGCATGCCTTCTTCGAGGAGGCCCATGAGGTCTTTCTGGTATTCTACTTTGATTCGGGCTTGGTAGCGGGCGCTTATGCCTGTGAATTTGGATTCACTTACGATGCCGAATTGGCGGGGGACGACGTGGCTTAGGCGGGCGTGGAATCTGCCGTTGAAGTTGGTGAAGTATGTTTGGTTATGGGGTTTCTCTTCTTGTGGCTTCAATTGCTGTTCTCCTTTCGCGGAATGTACTCATGTAGAATACGAACTTTCTTAATTTATGGTTGTTGAGTATCCAGTTTGCAGTGGTATCGGCGATGCGTTTGAATTGGCCGTAGTGCCATTTGGCGATTTTGTCGGCGATGAATAGGGGTTTGTTGTGTCCGAAGGCTTCAGGTATGCTTGGCGGGGTCATAGCGGTGAGAATTGTCATTGTCAAGTTTTGGAGCTGGTTTGGGACAGTTTTATCTTTGTAGAGTATTATTTCAACTGGTTCTTTTGCGCCTCCGAATTCGTTCCAAAATTGAACTGTGGTGTTTGGCTTATGATCGAATTCTGGGTAGACGAGGCGGTCTGTGAGAAGGACGTTGCTGCGGAGCAGATGGTCTTTTTTGGCTTGGGCAAGTTGCACGTAGGTTTTGAGAAAGGTTTTTTCAAGGCCTATCCTGTTTTTTATAGCGCCCAACACGTAACCTTTTCGTGTTTGCGGGTCTGGGACCATGGAGCGGAAGGCTGAATCGTATTCGATTAGGCTCCAGGGGACTTTGACTTTTTCGGGGTTGAAGAGGCTGATGGATTGGAGTATCATGCGGTCGGTGTTCGGTAGTTTTTCGTATGTTTCCGGCGTGATTGTGTCTTTTAGCATGCCTTCGTTGTTGAGGATGGGGATTAGTTGGCGTTTCATGTCTCGGGCTGCGGTGTCTTTTGTTATGCCTATGAGGAGGATTTTGTTTTTCCAGCATGTTTCTATGAGCATGTGGAAGGTGAAGAGGGTGAGGAAGGCAATGTCGAGCGTTGTGAGCCAATGTTTTTTTCCTTTTTTCTCTATTTTCATGAGGTTGGCGTTTTGAGTTTCTAGTTTTTGGGTGTAAAAGAAGAGGTCTCCTAGGGTTGTTACGAGTTTTTGTAGTCTAGTCCATGTTGTTGCGTATTTTGGGTTGATGCTGTATGTGTTGTCTCTTTTTGTTAGGATTTCTTCTTTTACTGATTTTTTGAGGTATCTCTCAGCTCTTTTAGCCCTTTTCTCGTCTGCTATTCCTAGTTCTTGTAGAATTTGGTTCTTGGAGACGGGGCTTTTCTGTTGGATTATGTTGATGATGGCGTAGCGGAGGTAGTCTGCTCTTGCTGGTGGAACGTCTAGGGCTGGGTTTCGGATGTAGTGTCTGCCCAAGGCAAAGTCGTTGGCGTCGATGGGTGTGTTGTCTATTTTGTAGCCTATTAGGTTGCTTTTGGCTTTCCAGAGGTCTCTTTTTGAGGTGTCGTAGAGTAGGCTGGCGCGTTCGCTGGATAGGCTTCTGTCTAGGAGGATGATGCGTATGTCTTGGTTTGGGTCGGTGGCGAGTTTGTACGCGAGGTAGTATTCGGCGAAGGTCATTATCCAGTTGGCGATGGTTGCGTTGTTTATGATTGTGCTGTCTTGTAGTGGCTTGTTGAGGGCTATTTCGTCTGGTTGTTCTTGACTGAAGAAAGTTTGGTCTATTTCTGGGACTTCGCTTATGAAGACGGGGATGACGCTGGAGATTCCTGCACCTTGTTGGAGGGTCTTTGCGTCGTATTGAAGTGCTGGTTTGGAGTTCGGCTTGAAAGTTATGGTGCCAGTTGAGGCGTAAGCGCCGCCGAAGAAGATTACGAGGTCGAAGAGAGGCCGAGAGTACATGGTGCCATCTATACCTGCGAAGCGAACCTGAGTAGAACCCCAGAATTTCCGGGCTGTTTCGTAAGCCTCCTCGTAGCTGAAGCTTGAAACAATAAGGTTAGAAAGCAAACGGTCGTAGAGCGCTTGCAAGGGTTGAAGGCGGTTCTCATACTCGGTGATTTGGTCAGAAGCACCCGATTTAAGAAGGTTACTTGTTCTCTTAATTGTGTGGCTCAACATAGATGAAGACATTTAGTCACCACTGAGTTCCAACATAAGAACATATGGCTCGCTTTAAAACAATACTTTGCGTTGACAGGAACAGTTTCTCTGTCAGAGGTTTCCCTCCAAACAAAAGGGTAGAGGGGGGGGTCGGCGTATCTGTGCCTGTAGATGCGTTTTTGGTTGAGGTAGCGTTTCTTTGTAATGCGAGTGTAGATTTAACCAACGAGAAGGCACCTGGTAGAAGCTGAAAAGGTGGGGACGGTTGAAGGGTTAGACGTAGCTTTCTGCAGCAGTTTCTCTATCTCAATGTAGTTCTTTTGTTTGGCTAAGTGTTGGATTTGGCTAAGTCTCTTGATTAGCACTTTTTTGTTCTTTGCCCGAGTTGCCTCATGGGGAATTAGCCCGGCAACGTCTACTTCGCCTTGCTTTTGAATTAGAAGTTCTTGGTCCAAGAGTGTCCACTCAACTTGCCGTTGCCTTTGGGGAAAATAAGGTTGATGCTGAAACGTCTTTGCGCATAGGTGGGAGAGAAGGGTGAAAGTTTTTGTTCAAAGGGAAGACGGTGGAATTAGTATCACTGAGTGGTTTTTCACTTGACTGAAGGCTCTACTGCAAAATGCGCAAGGAGGATGCGGACACAAACATGTCAATGTTAAGAAGACATCAAAATTTTAAATAACTTCCTAGAACTTTAGATGGCAGTAAGCGTTTTGGTGGCAAGATTGAACCGTAAACTTCGCCCAGAAGAAAAAGTAGAAATTGCAGTTAACATGAGTGATGCGTGTGTTCGTATTTGTGCAGAAGGAATCAGCGACCAAAACCCGTCCATTAAAGAAAAACATATTATAGAAAAACTTAGGAAAAGAATCCTCCGCCAAAAGCCAGATCACTACGAGGTTTAGAAACTGGAATCTTTCGAGGAACTAATAAAACGAGTTATTAGCAGCTTTAGCGTTGCTGGAACGGATTACATGATTACAGGAGTTCTAGCAGCAAGCTATTACGGCGTGCCCCGAACGACAATGGACATAGATATTCTTGCAAGTTTTCCCAGAAAATCTGCAAACGAAACTCGTAGCACCGCTGAAAAAAGCAGGCCTCAAAGTCAACGGTAAAAAAATCTGGAAAGCACTAAAATCCAGTTACAAGATACTAACTCTAAAAAACAAGATGACACCTTTCACACTTGACATCATTTTTTCTGACAAAAAACTTAAAAAAAGAACAGGAACAATCCTAGGTTTACGTGCGCGCATAAGTGAATAGGAAGAATATGAGAATAAAATAGAAACAAGAGATGTTTAAAATGTTAAGAGAGTCTTTCTTCTTCATTGTCTTTGCTATAAGTTTCTTCTTAGCCTGTGCATTTGTAGCATTGACTCTTCACAGTGCTATTACTCAAGATCTACCTTTATTGATAGTGAGCTTAATAGCATTCTTTGCAATGGTATTAAGTGGATCAATCGCATATAATTTTTTGGAAGTATAGAATATAAAAATAAAAGTAAAGGATAAGGAAATAACAATAAAGTTCAGTCTCTACTTGATAGTCTATCTCTTCAGTGCTCTCATTGGACTAATAGAAGAAGGACCAATGGGTCTAGTAGTTATCACATCTTTTTATCGTTGTCTGTTGAGTTAATCGTAGTCTCCTTCTTTCTTCAAGTGTAGTATGTGTAGTCTTTCATTGTTTCATTATTAGAAATCTAACTCTATTGATGTGAAACATATTTCTACTCTAAGATGAACATTTTTGGCTTGCATGCGAAAAGTTGAATTATGAGAACTGCGTGCTTTTCTTTTATGGACTCAAGACTTTTGCTTGGCACTATTGTTGTAATTATTCTTTTCTTCTTTGGGATAGTGTTTGCCCTTGCTTCTGCATATGCTCCTATGAGGTTGGCAGTTGCTGCGATTTTGTTCATGGCAGGTTTTGGAGTAATAGCCACTTTATACATCATTGGTAGGAAACCATCTGAGATAATTCACAGAGTTGAGTTTTCGGGGGAAATGAAGGCTGTCCCCATAAAGTGCCCTAATTGCGGGGCTTCAATTCAGCCTGATAGGATAAAAATTGTAGAGGGTGTGCCATATGCGACTTGCAGCTATTGCAGACACACGGTTGAGGTGGCCGAGGAACCGAAATGGTAAGGCTGCAACTTCCTATGCTTTGCATGTTAATTCTCGCTTTGTCAATTGGATTTGTCACTGTGGAAGCTCAAAATCTCGTGTACCATCTGGAGCACGAATGGGTTAAGATCTGGATAAACCAGGACGGAACAGTAGACGTTCTCTACGATGTCACAATCGTTTGCGATGAAGGAGTACTACAATGGGTTGAAATCGGCCAACCCAATTATGACTTTACAATCGGCCAAGCTTTTGATGAGAACAATAATGAATTGGACGCTGTGGATTCAAGCTATCAAGACGATTACAAAGTGTGGGTTGACGTGGTAGACTTAAACGCTGGGGAAAGCGTTCGATTTAACCTTACAACCAACGTGGGACACATGATATGGAAAGACACGCAGAATCCTGGCAACGTGGGAATGCAATTTACACCGACGTGGTTTCCCGTAGGAATAGATAATCTTCGCGTCCGAATCGTTACGCCATCCGGAGTCACGGAGAGCAACCTCAAAACATTGACAGGTGTAGAGTGGGATAACGCTGATTATGAAGATGGCAACTTCGCCGTCTACTGGGAGAGACACAACCTAGCGCCAAGTCAGAAATATACTTTTGGAGTTTCATTCCCGGAAGAATTCGTTCAACACTACGAGGTTCAACCAAGTTTCTTGCAAACATATGGTCCATGGATCGCTGTTCTGATAGTCTTGTCCTTGGTAGTTGGGCTCGTAGCAGTTGCAATTCGAAAGAAACCTTATCTTAAACCTATACTGAGTGTGGAAGCTCTTGGGATAAGACGCGGCCTTACAGCCGTAGAAGCCTCCTATCTCTTAGATTTGAAACCAAACATGATAGTGACCGAGATTCTTTACAGCCTCTTAAAGAAGCGAGCCGTCTGGGTCACAGCCACTAAACCTTCAGTGACGTTGAAGATTATTGAACCCTTTAAGAGTAAGAAACCAAGCGAGTTAGCTGAAGTACAACTTCGATACTACGAAATTGATTTCCTAGAAGCGATAAAAAAAGACGGCATGTTAGATGAAGAAATGTTAGCCAAGACAATCTTATTCCTACGTCGCTCGGTTGAAGAGAAACTTCGCGGCTACTGTAGACGCGACACCATCGACTACTACAGAAAAATAGTTGAAAAAGCTTGGAGACAAGTAGAGCAAGCTGGGACATCGGAGCTAGCCTCCAAAACGTATGATGAACAACTCCTATGGCTGCTCCTCGACCCACAACACCACGCAAAAACCGAAACAACTTTCAAGAACCAAGTCTTTGAACCAGCCCCTCTATGGTTCTGGTACTGGTACAGCTATCAGCAACATCATCCCCGACCCACATACAAACCTAACATAGACGCACCAGCCAAAGCTAAACCTCCACCAAAGATCCCAGGAGCAGACTTCGCCAACAACATCGCGACAGCAGTAGAAAACACGTCTAACAATATTGTAGCTAATCTTGAAAAATTCTCGAACGCAATAATCCCAGCAGCTCCACCTCCGCGGACTTCACATAAACCTGCACACCACGGTTCAAGTTGCGTATGTGCCTGCGCAGCTTGTGCTTGTGCCTGTGCTTGCGTTTCATGTGCTTGCGCCTGTGCGGGTGGGGGTGCAGGTTAGGAGGTCGTAACATTTGAGTTTCCTTCGGAAAGTCTTCAAACATTCCAAGATTCCCACAGGTCGCTACACGTACAGAGGAGTTGGAGATTTCGCCCGGATGGCCTTGCAGCTTCGAGTGGAGCCCAGTGGCCAAGGACTACTGGTCATCAACGCCAACACCGTTCTATATCTAAATGAAACCGCAACAGCCCACGCCTACTTTCTGATGCAGGGAATCCCAGTGGAAGAAGCAGTCAAGAACATAAGGAAAATTTATCGTGTAAAAACGGAGACGGCCCGTGAAGAACATGAAAAACTAATTTTTTCAATAAGCACCCTTGCACAAACTGAAGAAGTTTGTCCAATTTCATATCTTGATGTAAAGCAAGTTGAACCCTTCACGCAACCACTGTCTGCCCCCCTAAGAATGGATCTGGCATTAACCTTTCAATGTCAAAACAACTGCATCCACTGTTATGCTGGAGGCCCCCACAAAACCGCCGAACTCACCACCCAACAATGGAGAGAAGTCATCAAAAAGCTGGAGCAGATTGGAGTATTCATCGCAACCTTCACGGGTGGAGAACCAACCCTGCGAGAAGACCTGGCTGAACTGTTAAAACACGCCCAAGACACAGGCATAGTAACGGGGCTCATCACGAATGGAAGAAGACTACAAGACAAAAAATACGTAGAATCCTTGGAAAACGCGGGATTAGACTTTACCCAAATAACCCTAGAATCACACAAAGCCGTCATCCACGACAAAATCACCGGCAAGAAAGGAAGCTGGAAAGAAACCGTTGCCGGAATCAAAAACGCAGTGAACACACAAATCTATGTTACAACAAACACCACACTCAACAAATACAACGCAGCCGATTTCTTAGACACCATAGATTTCATTAAGAAGCTAGGCATCGCAACTTTTGGCTGCAACAGCCTAATATACTCTGGAAAAGCCATCAAAGTAAGCGACGAATTTGCCCTATCAATTGAAACGTTAAAAGAGCTTCTTCCCAAGATCAGAGAAAAAGCAGGTCATCTTGGACTAAAATTTCTGTGGTACACACCGACTCAGTACTGCCGCCTCGATCCTGTCAAACTAGGTTTAGGTGTAAAATCCTGCACGGCCGCGTTAATTAACATGTGCGTTGCACCCAACGGCGACGTTTACCCATGTCAAAGCTATTTTGAAAGTCTAGGCAACATTCTCAAAGATGACTGGAAAAAAATTTGGAAACACCCACTCGCCCTGCAGCTTAGAAACAGAGAATATGCAGAACCAAAATGCAAAGACTGCCCACAGCTACACATTTGCGGAGGAGGGTGCCCCTTAGAGCTTCAAAAAGACAAATACTTATGCGCTGAAGCCTAACAACATTCATTTACAGACCTACATTATACGTAAAAATTTTGTTAGCTGAAAAAACTGATTTTTGCTTCCTTTTTCTGCAAGGTATCTTAAAAAGAAGCAAATTAGTTTAGCCCTGCAGGTTTGGTGCTCAGCCGCTCCAAAATATAGTTAGGGTCAGCAAATAATAGAAGGATTTATTCGAAAGAACCGTTAATCTGGATAGTGCTCCGAGAATGGGCTCCGGTAGAAGCGTTTTGTCTGCCGAATATAGCCCGGTTAAGTATTCCGGCCTTTCGAGCCGGAGACCCGGGTTCGAATCCCGGCCGGAGCACCAATTCAATTAAAAGCCAAAAAGTAATAGGTAACTAGCAAATATGATTCCGAGAAAAGGTGAGAATTATGGAAAGATGGTTTGCAAGAAGGCGAAAATCTAGGGTTCTTGAACTAGCAGATAGACAAATGATTCTGGCAACAGACACGGTTGTGGATTTGCGGAAAGCCGTGGCAGCAGCCGCGAAAAACAGCAAAAAAGAAGCTGAATCTCATATTGGACATTTGTCTAAAATCGAACACGAGATTGATGAGCTACGAAGGACGATTTTTGAAGAGCTAACGAAAAACACGATGCCTCCTCAAGACCGCGAAGACATAATGCACCTCGTTAAAAGATTGGACGAGATGGCGGACCACGTTAAAGATGCGGCGAGAAGCGTTGATATGATACTTAAAACTAAGATTCCGAAGGTTTTCTGGAAACCCCTTGTTTGCATAGCAACCAAACTAGTTGAATGCGCAAAGATCTTGCGCCGAGCAATTGAAGCGCTTGGAACAAACCCACCTGAAGCAAAAAGACTTGCAATAACGATTGACAAAATAGAGGGTGAAATCGACGAAAAATATCAAGAGATAAAGGAACTTCTTCTTCAACATTCAGACGAGATGACTGCGGCAACAGTGCTTTTCCTTCGAGACTTGGCAGAAGAAATGGAGCATGTAGCAGATTCATGTGATGACACTGCAGACTACGTGAGAATCCTTGCGTCTACAAGAGAATTCTAAGCGTTGCCCCCTGTTTGAAAACCTCGATATACGCCTTGAATGAACAGAAAGTGAGAGAGAAAAGTAGAATTGCCTAAATTCAAAGTAACAATCCTCGATAAACTTTCGTCTCATCGAAAAATTGCATATAGCATCTACGTTGGAGCCATACTTTTTTTTCTCGTGTTGATTCTAGTTCCACCTATTTTCGGAATAGGCCTAAAATGGAACCTGGTTGGCGAAATTACTGGGAACCCGGAGTTAATGTCCAGAGCGACTAATGCCATTTGGGCTTCCTTTGGAGTTGCCATTTTTGTTTCTATCATCGACCTTGTTGCTGGAATACCTACAGCTTGGTTTATTACAAGAGGGAAATCCAGATGGCTAAACGTTGTAGATACGCTCGCAGACATTCCTTTTGTGGTTCCCACCGTTACTCTGGGTTATTCTCTGCTTTTATTTTGGAGTGGTCCTCAAGGGATTTCGTCGCTTTTTGGTGGCAGTCTAATTTCTCCAGGGTGGCTTCTCGTAATACTTCTTCACTTCGTTTTTTCTTTTCCAGTTGTTGTACGGGTCATGGTTGGAGCGCTTCTCGATTATCAGCGTACTTCTGAAGAAGCAGCTAGAACTTTGGGAGCTTCAACTTTCACCGTATATAGAACTGTAACCTTTCCAATTTTGAAGCCTAGTTTGATTGGTGCTTTTGTGTTGGCTTTTGCTCGGTCAATTAGTGAAACGGGAGCAACTATGATGGTGGCTGGGGCGTTTGAAAATGGCGCTATTTTTGTGAAGAACATGAAAATTGATGGTCAGCAAGGTCCACTGGTCTTCGTAAGCCTAATACTAATACTGATTTCATGCGCAATTTTCGGCGTAATACTTGTTCTTGGAAAGAGGTTACATGTGCCAATTCGACGTGTTTGGCCTTCATTTGAGCGAAATCTGAGTTCAAAAGGCGTAGCTGCCACCCGAGACACCTTAACACTACTAGTCTTCTTTTTGTTAGTCATCATTCCTTCACTTTTCGTAGCAGTACCTACCTTTACAGCGATAATGGATGGCACCATAAACAACGCAGTTTCAGGTTCCGGAATTTGGCAAGACTACTGGTCAAGTCTGGGCTTGTCATATTCTGTCGCAGCACTCGTCACATTGCTAAGCATCTTGGCTGGGCTGCCAATGGCAATTCTGATTGCGCGAAAAAGAATGGGAAGATCTGTTTCAGGTGTTCTGGACATTCTCGTTAACATTCCAATTATTGTGCCTTCTACGGCTCTGGGAGCTTCTCTCAGTATTTTTTGGACTAATTTTGCGTTCGTGCCAGAGATAGTCTTGCTAGTTTTGGCCCATCTTTCAATCACTTATCCCTACTTCGTAAGGTCTATGGCCGCAGCGATAGAGCGTACAGACATAGAATTAGAAAATGCTGCTCGCATTCACGGAGCCAAGCCTTTTGCAGTGTTTCGAACTATAATTTTACCCTTGACCAAGTATTCATTGCTCGCTGGTGCCATTATGGTGTTGACGAGAAGTATAAGTGAAACTGGTGCAACTCTAGCAGTAGTGTCTCAACTTAAGACCGCACCAGTGTTGCTTGTGGACTGGGTTCAAGAAACAATTCCTGCAACTGCTTCAGATGTTGGGTTAGGCTGCGGAATCCTTATTGGGCTTTCTTTTATAGTGTTACTTTTCCTTAAATTAGGAATTGGGAGGAAAGCTGTGTACTAGACATGGATGGTGAGTGTTGATGCCGAAAATACAATTGAAAAGCGTAACAAAACGTTTCGGAAAGAAAATCTTGGCAGTTGACAACGTCAGCTTAGAAATTCAAGATAAAGAATATTTTTCCCTCATAGGACCAAGCGGCTGTGGAAAAACAACGTTACTTAGAATGATTGCAGGCTTAATTCAACCAACTAAAGGAGAAATTTACATAGACGACAACTTAGTCAACGATGTCCCTCCAGAGGATCGCGGAATCGGCTTCGTTTTTCAAACTTACGCCTTGTTTCCCCACATGAACGTTTTCGACAACGTAACCTATGGGCCTAGAGTAAAGGCTTGGGAAGAGAAAAGGGCTGCAAGCGTCGGCCGCGAAACACTGGAGATGGTAAAACTGGACAAACGTGCTGATGCTTATCCCCACGAGCTAAGCGGTGGCATGATGCAACGTGTCGCGGTGGCAAGGGCATTAGCTGCTGGCTCTAAAACTCTGTTATTAGACGAGCCTTTAGGCGCTTTAGACGCGAAAATTCGTAGTGAACTTAGATACGAGATAAGACGACTTGTGGAAGACTTGGGATTGACGGCTATTCACGTCACTCATGACCAAGCGGAGGCCATGGCTATTTCCGACAGAATTGCCGTTATGAAAAAAGGTCGCATATTTCAAGTGGGAACACCTTACGAGCTATATATGAATCCTCAACAGATTTTTATAGCCAACTTTATCGGAGAATCCAATTTCCTCGAGGGACGAGTAATCGGAGTGGAAGATGACAAGGCCATTGTAAAGTTACGCGGTGACCTGAAAGTTGACGCAAGGAAAAATGAGGTTTCTCAGATAGACGAAAGGATTGTCTTGGCAGTTAGACCCGAAGCTTTCGAGATAGTGAAGGGACGGAGAAAATTGGTCAACGAATTAAATGGAGTTATTGAAAAAGTTCGATTTGAAGGAACAGACATTCGCTACGAAATTCGCTTAGCTAATGACGATTTCATCATTGTTGTAAGGCAAAGTTTAGGAGGGGAATGGCTTAAAGAAGCTGATGAGGTAACGGTTGGGTTTTCTCCTGAAAAAAGCCAAATGTTCTTATATCCACCAAAGGGCTTAATGGCTGAGCTAGAAGTAGGATAAATCTTGAAGAGTGCCTTAACGCAGAGTACGCAGAGCTAATAACAAGCCTTTGGCTATTATTCGTACCTTTTTAGGTATAATGGCTTGATGGCTTCTTGTATTTTCTCTTCTTGAGTCATGTCCTTGAGACTAATCTTAACTGTATGCTCTTGCGCATCCATATAATTTCTTTCAGTTTCAATTTCTTGTTTAATTTTCTCTATCAGTTGAACACTCATTTTCTTCCCACTCAATTGAGGGCCCTCATTACTTGACAAAACTGCCTATTCTAAATAATCACATTTCAAAGGTGTAAAGCACATTGTGTGTCTCCAACAGGACTAACCACACTTTTTGACCAAATGAAGACAACTAACGCTCCTCTCCAAGTTCGTGAGCGTGTTTTGAAAGCAGCGGTCCAACGTTGCTTGCTTCCTCTACCACTGGCAAGATATTCTTGAGTTTTTGAAAGTATTTTTGCGCTCTCAGCGTTTTGAACACTGCCAATCCTCTTTCAGTAATGGCGTAAACTGTTCTTTTTTTGTTCAAACGCCGTTCTTCAACAAGCTTGTGATAAAGCAGAAAATCCAAGTACCGCTTCAACATGCTACACTCTATGTCAGCCTTATACGAAATGTCTTCAAACTCTAGAGGTTCAGGAACTAGAGTTTCAAGAATGCTTAGGTACTTTTCCAGTCTTGAACGGGACATTACATAATCTCTCCTTTCTTATGGTTCATCACTGCAAATAAATCTCTTAAGAAATCTGAGTAAATATTTGAAATTCATGTTTCTCGAAATTGTATTGTTCAAATTCCTATTATTATACTTCAATGTTAAACCGATTTGCCAAGGTAGATTCTAAAAGCAGACAACATAACCCACGACACAACTGCCACCAACGATATGGTTTCAGGCACAGCAACCCCCGCACCATAAATCCCCGCAAAATACAAAATCCATGAACCTAAACCAATCGTGAACGCCGCTAAGGCTAGAATAGACTTTTTTTCTAAGGCGTAGGTGATAGAGGCGAAGCCGAATGACACAAAAAATAATACTGATACCCGAAAATGGAGAAAGACGTACACTTCATCAAAAGTCGCAACCAACTGAAGCAGAAAAGCCGAGATTAGCAAGCAGTAGCTGGCATATTTAGCATGGTCCCTAAAGGCTGTGATTGAATAAATCATAATGAAGAAGCCTGCCAGCAATAAACCGAAATTAAATAACGGCGCAACATCGCTTCTAACGGCATGCCCAAGATCGCTTAAGGCGTCGGCCGACCAACTAAACCAGGGCGACAGCACTATGGAGACGATGATGAAAAGATAAGCCGCTATAGGTCCAACAACGCCAAACAAAGCGTACTTCCGCTCATTCATATCAATCACCTTAAGTTGTCACGTTTTAACGATGACAATAATAGGCGATAATCAACCCTTCCTTCTTACTGTCTATTCTCACAAAACCAAACCGTTCAAACTGCACAATAGTATCAGTTTGCAGTTGTTTACAATCCTCTTCAGCCAAGCCCTTAGCAACCGAAGCGTCAGATAACACCACTTGGCACCTTGCATCTGCGTTTTCTGGAATCCAGTGAATTAATGGCGCCTTAACTTTCCTCGCTTCTTTATACTCTTGACTGTGAAAAACTGCTTTCACAACATCTTCTTCCAAACTGCCTATTCTTATGTTGAATAGCTCCATAAACCGAATAACTTGACCTTTCCTCATTTTCTCAACATCTTTATTTGTTATCCAAAACTTTGCAACACTGCCTTTTGGTTTAACATTAAATCTGCGAAAGCCCCTTTCAGGATAGTCAGGATGCAAAGGAATTTTTGCGACAAATGATTTTGGAAGATTGCTCACAATCATTTTTCTAGGGTTGTACACAAAGAAGTAACGGCTCGCTTTAGGCTCAATTATCCTTCTGTTGTGCGAATACATGTTCTCCCAGCTAAGCGTTATGTCTTGCGTCTTAGGTCCAACATCAATTATCAACTGTTTTATCGCATCTGCTTGTATGCCTCTCCGTCTAAGTGCCGCAAAAGTCGCTAACCTTGGATCGTCCCAACTCTTATAGACTCCATCACGCATTCCCTGCACGATCTTTGACTTACTCAAAGATGCCCCAGTGATTTTCATACGTCCATAATGAATTGCCTCTGGATACTTCCACCCAAGATAACTATACATAAACTCTTGCCGAGTCTGATTAGTCAAATGTTCTTTTCCACGTATTATATGCGTTACACCCATGAGGTGGTCATCTATGCCGCATGCGAGGTTGTACAGTGGCCAGACACGGTATTTGCTGCCGACACGGGGATGCGGAAAAGTCTCGGTGTCGATTATGCGTAGTGCTGGCCAATCTCGAACCGCTGGATTTGGGTGTGTAAGATCTGTTTTGACGCGTACAACGGCCTCTCCTTCTTTGCAAGTGCCATCAAGCATTTCGTTCCAACGTTTTAACTGTTCTTTGGACGGCAGACTGCGACATGAGCATGACTTCTTGGCTAAAATCAGTTTTTTGAACGTTTCGGATTTGCAGGTGCAGATATAAGCGTTTCCTTCTCTAAGTAATCGCTCTGCATATTCGTAATAGATCAGTAAACGGTCACTTTGAATGAAGTACTTATCGGGTTTGCATTTTAGCCATTCCAAGTCTTCTTTTATGGAGTCGTAAAACTGTAGCTGTGGACGTTTCAGTTTTGGATCTGTGTCTTCGAAACGCACGAGAAACTTTCCCCCGTACATTTTTGCATATTCGTGACACAGAATTATGGCTCTTGCAGAGCCAAGATGGATCGGAGCGTCGGGGTTGGGAGAAAAACGTGTCACAACCACTTCATACTTGTCTACGTTCGGCAATGGTGGAAGTTTCTTCTTCTCTTCTACTTTCTCTCGTACAAAAGCTTCAGGCCAGTTCTCCTCCACAATTTCTCTTTGATCTTCGAAACTAAGGTTGTTGACTTCTCTAAGAATCTGTACCGCAATAGATGCTATTTCCTTGGCCTTTGCTCTTAAGCTTGGCATTTCAGCTAGTAGTTTGCCGATAACTGGTCCTTGCTGCGCTTTTCCTTCATGTCTAATGGCGTTTAGCAGTGCGATTTTCTTTATCTTTTCTCTGATTTCAGCGTTAGAAGACAATAAAGTCACTCAAATTCTCAAATTTTTCTTTGGATAAGGTAGTCGGCGAAGGCTCTTAATTTTTCTTTTGCAGTTGAAGCGGGCAGTAACGTGTCAACGTTGTTCCAGCTTTCTCCCGCAATTCTGCGTGCATGCTCTTTTGCGTACTCGATGGAGTTGTACTTCGCCATTATGGCGATGGCTTCGTCACGTAGCTCTTGCTTGTTTGTGTGCATTCTCAGAATTTCTTGAAGTCGCTTTTTGTCTGTGAGCGTTGCTATTTGTAAAGTATGGATAACCATCAATGTGCGTTTGCCTTCAGAAATGTCCATTCCCAGCGCCCCTTTCTTTTCAGCAAACTCTCTTTCAGTTAAGTCTAAGACGTCATCTTGTATCTGAAAAGCCACGCCAACAGCCTCTGCGAAATGTCCCAGCTTTTCAGTTAACTTGTCATCAGCTCCTGATAAGACTGCAGCTAACTTCGCTGCCATACTCGCCAAAGTTCCAGTCTTATAAGCACACATTTGCAAGTAATTTTGTTCATCTATCTTGTCTGCGTCTGCTAGTCCTCTGTGCCACGCGATGTCCATTGCTTGGCCAAAACTTAGGTTAATCATTTCTTGCACGTAAATCTCGTAAGCCTTGTTCAGCGTGGTTGTTGGGATTTTGTTTCGGTTTTTAATAAGAGATAGAAGGGGGAGGTAGTACATGGCGTTGCCAGCGTTTATGGCTATGTCTAGGCCGAACAGCTTGTAAGTGCATGGTTTACCTCTCCGCAGTTCCGATTGGTCCTCTATGTCGTCTATCATCAATATTCCGTTGTGTATGACCTCGGGGATTATGGCGTATTCTAAGAAGTCCTTTGGATTCTTTCCTAATGCTTCACAGATTAATAGGAATAGGCTGGGTCTCCAACGTTTTCCACCTCGGTTAAGAAACTCCCAAATGGGTTCTGCGACTGCCTTGTTCAAGGCGTCAAGATTATACGCATATCTCGGTGGATTAAGAGCAAAGACAACTGCGTCTTCCCTGAATTCTCTTGGAATATACTTTTCAATCATCTCATCAACGATGGCAACCTGCTTTTCTAGAAACTTCTCAACATTAATTTCCATAGTTATCGCCTTGCATACATTTCAAGTTTGAAGCCTCGCTTTTCTAACCAATCTGCTGTCTCTCCTAGTAATATCAAAGGAGCTTTCTTCATTTCGTCCAATGATTCTGCGCCGACGAGGAACATGGTGTTTCTCAATTCTTCGATAACGAAATTCAAGGCTTTTTTCACTTCGCTTGTGCTCTTAGTAGCAGCACGTAGTATAGGAGTAGACATGCTGGCTAGACTTGCACCCAACGCCAATGTCTTTGCTACATCTATACCTGTTCGCACCCCGCCCGAAGCCATGACTGTAAGTTTTGTGGATTGGCTGACTTCTACCAGGCTTGCCACAGTAGGTATACCCCAGTCCCAGAAACTCTCGCCCAACCGTTGTCGAAACACGTCTTCAGCAGTTTTTGCTCGGTAATATTCTACAGCCGCCCAACTTGTCCCACCAGCGCCAGAAACATCGATGCCTTGTACTCCAGCCTGTTCAAGTTTCTTCGCAGTTTCAGCGGATATACCTGCCCCTGTTTCTTTTACAATTATGGGTAATTGAAGCGCCTTCGTTATCTCTTCTATTTTTTGAAGGACACCAGCATAATTTGCTTCACCTTCTGGTTGGATTGCCTCTTGCAGTGGGTTTAGGTGAATTGCTAAGGCGTCGGCTTCAATCATTTCCACCGCTCTTTCAGCTTCTTCAACGCCATATCCTTGCACAAGCTGAGGTGCTCCAATGTTGGCAACCAAAAAGGCCTCTGGAGCCTTCTTCCTAACAATTTTGTAGGTTGACTCTAGTTCAGCTTCTTCTATTGCTGCTCTTTGGCTTCCAACACCCATCCCCAAGCCGAGCTCCTCAACCGCTTCAGCGATAAAAGTGTTGATTTTTGCGGCTTCTTTTGTACCTCCAGTCATGGCGCCAACAAAAATCGGAGCGGAAAATTTGTGATCGAAAACTCTCGTAGTGAGACGGATTCTATCGCGGTCGATTTCAGGTAAGGCTCGGTGCACGAAGCAGACGCTTTCAAAACCCGTGGCAATCCTTCTAGCGTGCACATTTTCCTCCAAGGAGATTCGTATGTGATCAGCTTTTCTATTCTCCGTTTGACCTGGCAACACATTTCACTCTTTTTCGATTAATGTTGCGATTACTTCCTCTTCCTTAAGCGCCTTGTAAATGTTGCCTTCCTTCGCAGCATTAACAACTATCGCTGGAATGTCAGCATTAATAGCTGGTATCAACTCCAAAATCTTGCCCAACATGCCCCCAGTCACGTCAGTTACTTTTGCTTCTTCAATATTATGTAGAAGAGCTTTCAACCTCTGCAACGTAATATGTGGTATCAACTGTGCAGAAACATCAGTCTTCGGGTCAGAAGTGCACAAGCCATCTACGTCTGCACCAATAATTATCTTATCAGCCTTGAATCTTGTCGCCAAGGCAGCAACCAGTTGATCACCAGAGAGTATTGTGAATCCAATGTTGATGTCGAGAACGGCGTCTCCAAAAAGCACGGGCACAAACCCCGTGTCTAGAAGCCGTGTCAACGTGCTGTCATAGAAAACTTGGATTCGACCAGCCTTCGTAATTATGAAGGATGAGGGAGAAACAGAGAAGGCTGCGATATTATGGTGTATTAGAGCATCCACAACATGTTTATTTAGTTCCAGCATGGCTTGATGTGTTTTTGAAAAACCTTCAATTTGTGAGTGCTCTTCGTAGCCTTCTTTGATCTTGTATTGTTTTGCTAGAGGGTGACCAAAGCTGCCGCCGCCGTGCACTATGATTAGTCGCTCAACATCTGCGTCAGCTATTTCTTTTGCCAGCCGTTGTATAGCGTCTAGATTTTGGGTCATAGGTTTTTCTTTATCGGTTATCACGGAGCCACCAAGCTTCAAAACAACTAATTCGCCTTCAGCCTTGCCCTTAAATTTTGGCTCCGTCCGCAGTTCTTCTAGCAACAAAAGCCCCTCCGTCAGCTTGCTCTATAGCCTTTTTGACGCGCTTTAAATTCTTCGGTTCAGCCCAAGCTATTATGCACCTATTTCTATCTCCAGCCCGTTTTGTGCCTAAAAACCGGGTCGCGAAGCATCAACCATCTGAACTTATTGCTTCTTTATTGTGACAACGCCATTCTCTAAATGAACGAAATCTCCTGTTCTTATTTTTGAAATATCAATCTTGTCAACACAAGGAATTTCTGAGATTATTGCACCAACAGCGACCACAGTTTCACATTCTTTGTTTATGATTCCGGCAGGAGCCATGCCATTCTTTTTCATTCTGTAGAGTGTGTAGGACCCAACGGTTGATCCTTTTCCATTTGGGAAAACTAACATTCTAGCTCTGACTCTTTTTCCTTCCAGTTCATGCCCTTTTTCTATTATCTCGCTGGTATCTGGGTCAACCCCGCCATAAAATGAGATTGGTTGTGACGTGCTCAGGGCTTCTCCTTCTGCAACTCCCTTTGAAATGGTTCTTCCTCTTAACTCCATTTTCCTTTCACCGCAGCTTCTATGCATTCTTCTAGACTTCCCATTTTTGTCATCATATCATTATGTCTTGAGTAATAGCATCCTTTTGCAGAGGTTGTTGCGACAGATCGAAATTTTCCTCTCAGTGGAGCTACAGCCATACAAGTGTCACAAGCGAATTTCCCCCCAGCCCTTTCGATTGCTTCAGTGTAACCTCTTTCATCTGCGATTTGCTTCACAAGTCTTGAGCATGCGACCCAGAATTCGGTGTTTGAAGATATATTCTTGTTTTTCAGCAGCTTTGCTATTTCAGCGATTTCTTTAATTGAGCAGTGGGGGCAACCAATGCAGACTAAATCGACGGTGCAAAAGTCGTCATTAATGCTTTGGTATGCTTCCTCTATGTCCTCATTCTCAATTGTGATAGTCTCTCTAGGGGGTTGATGTTTTTCGGATCCAGGAGTTATTCCCCTCATATAGAACAGGGGTTTTGAGCCATAAGTCACCACGGAGGCACAGAAAGATTTCAACTCATCTAAATTAGCATCTTCAATGCCAGTTACGTACGGGATTTTGTTTTCTGCTTTCTTGCCAATACAGTAGCCAAGAGCTCCCCAATCTGAGATTTTTTTCAATTTTGCAGCTACGTGCACACAAGTGTCTGGCGCTCTGTTCTCGTCCAGATGAAGTCCATAGTACGGTGTTTTGCCAACAAAAGCCGCCGCAAGAGCTGATGGACCTCCTTCTCTATTTGTCTTTGCTCCGATAACAGAGTTGGCAAAAGTAACTGCAGAGGATTCCGACCAAGCAATATGCTCTCCGTATATTGGTAGGTTACCTATTAAGTAAGGAGTACATGTACAAGAGATGATTATGCTCATTTTCTTGAAGGCGTCGATGACCAAATTCTGCTTTCTTGCGAACTCCTCGTCGATCCCGAGCTTCTTCCAATCCTTCAGATCCATTCCTGCAGGATTCAAAGTTGTGAGCACTCTGACTTTCCCGTCTTTTGCCAATTCGTTTAGAAACTCCAGACCAGCATCTCCGAGGTTATGGTATGATACACCTGCCACTTGAACAGAGCCTACTTTTATGAGCTTTTCAGCGCCGTAGATGTCGCCTAAGGCGACGAGTATCTCCATGGATTTTTTTACTGCGTAGCCTTCTTCTCCCTTCAGCATTCTCTCTTCTTCTTTCGTGAGATACATAAAATCACAAGAACTTGTCTAGATCAACTTCTCTGTATTCCTCTTTCCTGAAGCCTTTACCTGTTTGTGTGAATGGAATCGTTGCGTCTAATCCCATCTTGCATGTTATCGCTTTTTTTCCTTCAGTCAAATCTCCAGAGGGATCAAGAGAAGATCCTCTTTGTTTTGGTAGGATAACAGCGTCTTCATCTGCTTGGAATCTAGTTGCAATTGCCCACTCGACTTCATTCGGATCATAGATGTTTATGTCGTCATCCACAACGACACAGTGCTTCAATGATCTGTGACCTTTAAAAGCTGCTCTGATCGCTTTTTTTCCATCATCTGTGTTCCGTTTCTTTATTTGCACGACTGCATGCAGCCAGCTGCAACCACCAATAGTTATGTAAACATCCTTGCATTCACAAACTTTGTTCGTTTCATTGAAGATAGTTGGTTCTCTGGGCATTCCCATTAATAGCTTGTGTTCTTTTCTTCCAGCAAGTATGGTTTGGTAGATGGGCTTTTCTCTATAGGTCATGCAGCTTATTTCTATCACTGGTTGCTGTCTCACCTTGTCGAGGATTCCTGTGAGGTCTAAGAATGGCCCTTCAGGTGCTCTTTCTTTCGTTACTCTTCCCTCTAATACAATTTCACAGTCTCTCGGGACCTCGAGATCAACGGTTTTACATTTCACCAGTTCCGTTTTTTCTAGCACATTAGCCATTCCTAATTCGTCGACGCCTTTCGGCAGAGATGTGGAAGCAGCCAAGAGAACGGCGGTTGAGTTTCCTATGCACATCGCTATCTCAAGTTCGCCACCAGATTTTTTTAGGGCGGTGTCCGTTCCCCTATCTTCAACGATTCTGGCTACAAATTTTTTCCTATCCAGCAGCATCAACCTGTGGAAGCACATGTTTCTACCCAATTCAGGGTCTCTTATTATAGCTATGGCGGATGCCACATATTTTCCGCCGTCCTTTTCTGTGTACTTCATTATCGGGAGTTTTGTTAGATCAACATTTTTTTCAACGATTTGTTGGCATTCTCCCTTCTTTACAACATTCGGAGACGGAAAAGGCTTTTTTATCGCATTAGATAGCTTGTGCAGCAACTGTCCCCTTTCTACGTTCAAAGCCTTAGCGACCAATTCTTTTGAAGAGACGAGACCAGCTACAACAGGGATGTTGGACTCTTTCACTTTTTCAAAAACTACGGGTTTTTCCTTGAGGGCATCTATAATTCCCGCCAGTTCATACTCAGTCGAGACTTCCTTTCTTATTCTTGTCAGTTCTCCTTCTGTGCCAAGTTGTTCCAAGAAACGTCTAAACCCCAATTTTCTCCCCCTCTCTTTCTAATAGGTTCTTTTTTTCTTTATATTTTTTGAATCCCAATTTTTGTTTTCAACACATTGAATCCTTGATTTTCAATTGTCGCTGCAACCTTTTCCTGCAATGTTCTCCCCGGGGTTAATGCTACCATGCAGCCTCCACCGCCACCCCCCGTGAGTTTTGCTCCAAACGCTCCTTCCTCTCGAGCTAAGTTCACCAAATAATCGAGTTCTTCACAGGAAACTTCAATTTCCTGCAGTAGACAATGATTTTCGTTGATCAACTCCCCAACTTTTCTTATGTCAAAATCTTCCAAGGCTTTCCTTGCTGTGAACACTAACTCTTCTGCTTGCTTAAACAGCCGATCGTATTTTTCTGCATTCTTTTTCCTTCTTGCTGCAACCCCAGTAACCATTTCCTTAGTGTCAGCTACAATTCCTGTGTTGCCTATGACAATTTCAACCGGTCCTTCTATACTCAATTTCTCGATTATGTTTGGTCCTCCGCATAGAGTTCTCTTGAACCAAATCAATCCCCCATAAGTCGCTGCAGTATTGTCAATGCCGGAAGGGGTTCCAGCGTAAGCTTTCTCAGCCTCATAGGCAATATCATTGATTCTTTCATCGGACAAATCCAATTTGAATTCTTCTGCTATGGCTCTGGCAATTGCAACACTGCTCGCAGCAGAAGCACCAATTCCACTGAAACCAGGAAGGTTTCCTCCCAACCAAATCTCTAAAGAGACCTTTTCCGGACCGATGCCCATTGCTTTGAGCATTCGATCTATCGAGTCTTTTTGCTGAGTCCTTTTCTTTTCAGCATACCCTTTTGCACCCTTTCTTTCATCTTTCACCACTATTCCTTCTCCAACTTTTCTTGCTTCTGCGTAAGCTGTTGAATCAATTGCGGAAACAATTCCTGGGACACCGTAAACAACGAAGTGTTCATTGAACAGGATAACTTTTCCGAAGCCCGAACCTCTTCCCATTTGAGCTACCCCTAGAAAGGATTATTGCTAAGAAATAAATAAAACACTTTTTAGAAAAAATAGAATACATCGACGAAAATGCTTCAGTCGACTAATCTTTATGGAATAAGATGGACTTTGTAGCCAGCAATAGGTTGCCTCTGCCTGCGCGAGTACTCATTCTATTTTGTGACAGCGACTGAGGCGTAACCGACTACGGTTGAATAATCTCCTGTAACGTCACCGCTTGTTTTATAGCAGAGTATTTGACCTTTCGTGGCACCAAGGAGTTTAGCTGCGGTAATAAGAGCCACGACAGGACCGTACCCACAAGCAGTTATATGGTTACTTTCAACAATTGAATAAAACTCTTCTTCATCCAGTTTTTCTAAGGCACTAAGTGCTTTCTTATCTTTCTTTGCAGCTGTTTCATGGGGCTCATAATGGGTCATATCCGTAGAGGCGATGATTAACGCGTTTTTTCCATCCAAAGCCTCTGCTACAGCCTGACCTACCTCGCAGCTGGACTCAAGATCCTGCATGAGAAAGCTTATGGGTACAAACTTGAACGCTGAGCCGTAAAGATATTGAAGAAAGGGAAGTTGAACTTCAATTGAATGCTCGTAAGTATGTGCCAGCTCATCCATGTCAATAATTTTTGACATGCACAAAATCAGATTCGCTGTCTCTTTGTCGATTTGCACATCGCCCAAAGGTGTTCGCCAAACACCCTCTTTCATAACTGCCAATCCGCTACCTTGTCCCCTATGATTTGGGCCAAAAATCACGACGACATCTGGTTTGCCATCAGTCGCCAAGTTATAGTAAGAATGGGCAGCCACTGGACCCGAGTACATGTAGCCCGCGTGGGGACAAACTAAGCCAATGATGTTTCTTGAACCCTCTCGTGTAATTGGAGTTTTTCCTGGACCCAGTCTATGCGTGAAACAGTTTTCTATCTGCCTTTTTAGCGCTTCTGCAGTGGCAGCGTAGAAACTTCCTGCCTGGCATGGTCTTCTTACTCTCACTTACGTGCCCCTTCAGTTGGCTATCCTACTTGTGATATTTTTGCTTCAAAGTCGTCAATGGACGATTCCATGTCTTTATCAGGTGCTAACTCTCCCTTCTCACGAAGTACTTGCCTAGCCAGCATCCAATAAATAACCGCTAAGGCTCTTCTGCCTTTGTTGTTCGTTGGAATCACAAAGTCTACGCCGGAGAATTCGTTGTCAGTGCTGCATAATGCTACAACCGGAATGCCCATGACTCCTGCTTCTTTTACAGCTTGAACATCAGCTTTTGGGTCTGAAACAATAATAACTGCTGGTTCGAGGTGATTTGAATATAGAGGGTTTGAGAACAGTCCAGGAACGAATCTCCCTACAATAGGTGTTGCTTTTGTTGCCTCGCAGAACTTCTTTGCCGGATAGCGTGCGTAGAGTCGGGCTGCGACGGTAGCGATTTTTTTAGGTTCAAATCTTGAAAGAAACTTTGCTGCAATGCGTATTCGTTCATCTGTTTGCTTAACATCCAGAACAAATAAGCCGTCAGGTCTTACGCGATAGATGAATTGGTTCATGTCTTTTGCTTTCATTCGGGTTCCAATGTGGATGCCTGCGGAGAGCATCATGTCGCGTGGCAGTAGGAGTTCTTCTTCACTTGCTAACGAGATTTCTTCGTCAGTCTTCTCTTGAATGCTCGTTTTTTCGGTGTTTTCAGTTTTTTCGATATCTTCATTTTCTGACAGGGATATTTTCCTCCTTTAATGGAATTTCAGCCATTTTTGCTCTTTTTCCAAGCGTGCCTTCTATTCTGATAAGTTCGTCAATTTTTGCGATTCGGGCACCTTCAACTACACCTGTCTTAATAATGGGGCAATGGAAAGCAACTGCTAAATGAGCGATTTCTGCATTCACAGTGTCACCTGACCTATGTGATACTACAGGTGTGTATAGTGCTTCTTTAGCCATTTTTGCGGTTTCCCAAGCGTCGGTGAGTGTTCCTATCTGATTTGGTTTTATTATTATCGAGTTTGCAGCGGCTTCCCTGATTCCATGTTTAAGTCGTTTAACGTTTGTAACAAATAGGTCGTCGCCGCATATGAGACAGTTGCTGGTTATTCTTGTTAGCCACGCAAAATTTTCGAAATCTTCTTCGTGAAAAGGGTCTTCCACGTAGATTAGGTTGTATTTTTCGATTAATTCTAAAACGTATTCTACTTGCTCTTCTTGTGTTCTTTCAATTTTTTCATGAGAGTAAATGTAACGTTTCTTTTTTTGGTCCCAAAGCGATGATGCGGCGATGTCTAATCCTACTCTGCATTCGAATCCAAGTTGTTTTGAAACGTCTTCACATGCTTGCTTCATGAGTTCCAAGGCGTCGTTGTTGTTTATGTCGGCGATCCACGCGCCCTCATCACTTCTTCCACTGGTAAACGTTTTCTTGGTTTTTCTGAGAATTTCGCCCACTTTTCTGTGAAATGCCACGTTGGCTTTAGCGGCATCCCAAAAAGAGCTTGCATGGATAGGCAAAACCAGAAATTCCTGTATGTCTGGGGCTCTACCGTGGGCGTGTTTACCTCCGCTTAAGACATTCCCTAAAGGAAAAGGAAGTTCATAAGCAAGGTAACCTCCAAGATATTCATATAAAAATACGTGATGAGAGTCGGATGTTGCCTTTGCGGCGCACAAGGAGACTGCATAAGCAGTGTTTCCTCCTATTCGGCTGAAGTTTTCTGTCCCGTCGATTTCGTGGAGAAGGGAGTCTATTTCTTCTTGTTCATCTGCATTCATGCCAATTAGTTTAGGTGCAATTAATTTCTCAACAATCTCCACAGCTGCGTCTACATCGTCTTTTGGGTAATATACAACTTCAGCTAGGCCTTTACTTGCTCCTGCTGGCGCTGCGGTTCTTCCGAAACCAGATTTAGTTACTATGTCCACTTCTATTGTTTCTTCTCCGCGGCTGTTGAAAATTTTGCGCACCATAACTTCTTTTATTTGAGTGGACAAACCTTGGTAATTCCCCTTTTATGGTGGCCTCAGTTGTCTTTTTTTTCCAGCTTCATAGAATTTGATGATTTCGTCCATTATTTCTACGTGAGAAAGAAGCATTCTCCGGCAGCAATAACGGGTTACGCCGAGATCATCTAAGACCTTGGCTGAATCTTCCCCCTCTTTTACTCGTCTAGTAAAATCCTCCCATTTATCGCCTACTACTTTGCCGCATGTGAAACAGCGAACAGGAATAATCATTTCTTAATTCATCCTTACCTGTAGCTTTTTTGCCTCTTGGCGCGAGCACCTGGTCCTCCGAATTTTTTCGGTTCTTTTCGTCGAGGGTCTCCTGCAAGCATGGTTCTGTCATATTCAGTGAAAATCGATTGTAAATGTTTACTTTTAGTCCACCTTAGAAGTCCTCTAGCTATGGTCATTCTTGCAGCCTCTGTCTGCCCCATGAAACCTCCACCTGAAACCTTTATATTTACGTCAATTTGGTTCCGAAGCTCATCGCCAACTTGAAGAAGTGGCTCCATCATTTTTAGTCGAGCAGTTTGTGGCTCAAATATTTCTAGAGGAACATTGTTTATTCGAATTCTTCCTCTGCCAGCTCTTATTGTAGCTCTTGCTGTAGCGGTCTTTCTCTTTCCACTGATTGTTATAATTTTCTTTGAGCTTGACATGTTATTCACCTGCTGGAATCCATCCAATTTCCTTGACTAGTTCGCCCACAGTAATATATGAGCATTTTAGCTTCTCAGCTTTTGCCTCGGATATTACTTCCACGTTTTGGTCTTTAAACTCTTGAGGTATTCCAACGAAAACACGTAACCTTTTGTGCGCTTCTTTACCTTTTGGCTTTTTTCGAGGTAGCATTCCTCGAATAGTGCGCTTTACAAATCGGTCGGGTCTTCTAGGATAGTATGGGCCTTTTCGGGGGTGCCCGATTTCCAACTTTCTTTTTGCCTCTTTTACTCTGCTAAGTCTTTTTCCTGAGATTACTGTTTTCTCTGCGTTTAGAATTATGATGCTTTCGCCCTGAAGAAGGCGTTTTGCGACTACAGTTGCCATTCTGCCAAGTATCAAATTATTAGCATCAACGACTGTTACATGTTTGCTTTGCAGTTTCATGTTTCTACCCAACAATTTTCACGTTTGACCCCTTAGGATTCTTTTTGACCAATTCAGGGAACATCAAGCATTTTCCCTTTGCCTTTTTTATTTTTTCTTTTGCTGCAGCTGAAAATGTGAAGGCCGCAACTGTTGCGGGATGACGAAGTGTCCCAGACCCGAGCACTTTGCCAGCAACGGCCACTACTTGGCCTTTCTCAGTGTGGCGATTTATGCGGCTCAGGTTTACCGATACACGTCTGCTCCTTGGTTTAGACAAAGCGTCGGCTATGCTACACCATATTTTTGCATCATTTTCTCTTGCTGCTCTCTTCAAAAAGCGAATGAGATCAAGTAGTTGCGGATTGTCAGGTTTTGTTTTTCTCATCTTACTTCCCTGTTAATTGGTTCAGAAAATCTTTTAGCTTTCCATCTAAGACGTTTAGTGCTTCTTGTAGAATTCTTTCTGGCGAAAGGGCACCTGTTGATTCAATGCCAAAAATGAACGAGTCTTCGTCCCACGTTACTTCTATTGCTTTGGGTTTTCTTTGGCAAGCGTCTACGCAGTCTTGACATAAAGTGCAGTTTTCAATATTTCGAATCTCAATTTTGTCTCCTGCTTTTATAAGGATGTTTTTTGGACAAACTTTTATGCAGTCGCCACAAAGGTTGCAAAGTCTAGTGTCCACCTTAATGATCGGCACATACTTGTAAGCGCACATAGAAACGGGCTGCCATCTTGCATGACTTTTACCTTTTCCTAACCGCGCGTAAGCTTCTAACCTTATTTTCTGTTCTGGCGCTAACTTGACCAAGGGAATCTTGTTACTAATTGGAACTATAGATGGGTTTTCTGACTTGAAGTCCCCGGAATACACTGTTATGGTGTGGTCTTCTGCTTCTACGTCTAGTACTAGAGATACGCGGCACAAGTTGCATCCAAACTCGCTTTCGCAGGCACAGTTTTCAGGTAAGTTGTAGGTGTCTAGATCGGTCTTCAGCGGCGTAAGTCCAATTCGGTGAGCTAGAACTTCATCTCGAAGCGTGGAGGAGTTTTCGATGATCACCACGTCGTCTACAGCCATAGTAGGCACTTCTGAAATTATGATTCTTCGCAGTGTATTCGCGAAAGCCGCATTAGTTCCTTCAATAAGCAGACGTAATGAAACCTCATTCTTTTCTAAGATTTGAATTTTCACGAGTTTTGCATTCCTTTCCCAGACATATTAATCAGCGTTTTTGACACTGCTAGACACATACGTTTTATACTCTTCGGCCTCTTCGCCCACCTTTTCTTCGAGTGCCGTCATGAGGAATAGGTGTAACTTCTTCAATGCGCCCTATGCGGAATCCGGCTCTTGCCAAAGCTCGTATGGCTGCCTGTGCTCCTGGGCCTGGTGTTCTGGCACTTGAACCACCAGGGGCTCTTACTTTTATGTGTATGGCTGTTATGCCTTTTTCTCTTGCAGTTGAAGCAGCAGCTCTTGCAGCACGCATAGCAGCATATGGTGAGGATTCTAAGCGGTCTGCTTTTACGAACATGCCGCCGCTGGTTCTTGAAATTGTTTCTGCTCCTGAGAGATCCGTCACGTGAATGATGGTGTTGTTATATGAGCTGTATATGTGGACGATACCCCATTTTTCAGTTTTCCTACTCATGCTGCTGTTTTCTCCTCTTCAGCAGGTTCCTCTTTTGCCTCAGCCTGAGGCATACTCGTTAGGGTTTGACGCAGTGGATGATTCATATTTGCTATGGCGCTCATCGGAGCGTAGTCAACATGAACTTCCTCATCTCTTAGCACTAAATAGCTTGGTGACGTTACTTTTTTCCCACTAATGGTGATGTGACCGTGTATTATGAGTTGACGAGCTTGATGAATTGACTTGGCTAAGCCTTTATGAAAGACAAGAGATTGCAGTCTCCTTTCAAGAATGTCTTCCATTGCTAGATCCAACACGTCATCTAGGACGGTGGTTTCTGGAAGTATTCCAAGTCTGTCGAGTCTTCTTAAAAGTTGCTGCTTCAGTTTTTCTCCTTCTTCCTCAGGCATGGCCATTATGGAGCGTGCTATGCCCCGGAACTTCGATAACGCCGTCTTGTGACGCCACAGTTCCCTTTTGTTTCGCAGTCCATACTGGCCAAGCAGCTTCAGTTCTGCCTGCAATATGTCTATCTTAAAAGGAAACCTGGGAGTTTCATATTTTTTCCGTTGCTTTTTTGGATCACCCACTATCATTTACCTCCTGGGCCTCTCTTCTTTCTGACGCCTATGGCCTTTCCTTTCCTTCCAGTGGTCTTAGTTCGTTGACCACGCACTTTTAGCCCATATGAGTGTCGATAGCCTTTCCAAGATTTCGTGGCTTTCATGAGGTTTATATCTGTCTTGGTTTGAAGAACGAGGTCAGCGCCTGTGAGATGTAAATTTTTTCCTGTTTTCAAATCTTTTCGGCGGTTAAAAAGCCATTCTGGGAGATCATATTTAGTTGGATTATTAATTATTTCTTCCAGCTTTTCTAGGTCTTGATCTGAAAGAAATCCAAGGCGGGTATCCGGATTTACTCCGCTCTTTTTCACTATGGAATTAGCTATGCTGACTCCTACTCCTTTTATTTTGGAGATGGCGTTGGCTACTTTCAGGGTGCCATTTAGGTCTGTGTCTGCTATTCGCGTGATGTGGCGAAATTCTCTTGGCATTTTAAGTCTCCAATGTTTTGAAGCTAACTACCGAAAAGGATGCGCAATTTATATAAACTTTCCTTTAGAAGCAGTTTGCGCGTGTGCATCTAACGTCAGGACGATATGGCAGCTTTGTTGTCGAGAAAAGACTTAAACAACTCTTCTCCTATTCCTTACACTGCCTTGATGATTAGAAGTTGGGAAAAAAGGGCGGGTAGATCAGCCTGGAATGATCGCCACGTTGGCATCGTGGAGGCCGCGGGTTCAAATCCCGTCCCGTCCACAAAATTGAGCGGTTTTCAAGCAGTTTCTTGTCCGAAAAATGAGTAAAAGTGCTTTTCTAGGAAAATTTTAATGGCATGTTGCATCATTTCACCTCAGCATTTATTTGCTCACCAAGCGTATGTGAATGAAGGTTTCAACACATTCCTTTTTCCAGTAGAACCACATGAGTATCCCAACGTTCGTCGGTGCCCCAGTTCACATTATGCAGAGTTTCTTCGAAGTCGATTTCGTATGTACCCATAATCGCGTTGAAGCCTTTTTTCAAGGCTATAGCTATGTTGTAGGAGAGATGTGAAAGGAAACCGTGTGGTTCAGTGGCACAGATCGTAAAGACCCACAGCGATCGTTCTGGTACACGCTTGGGATAGGCATAAGATAATGAATCCATCTTCGCTTTCGACGCTATGTAGAACTCGTGGGACTTTCCAAGTGTTTCAAGACCTTCGAGTGTACTGTCTAGAGCCTTCCAGTCGTAGATTAAGACTTTGTGGGGGATGATGTGCGGATTACCTTGTAATAGTTTGTAGACTTCGCTAGGATTTGATTTTCTTATGTGCGGATAGCTTCCCATTGATTGTATGATTCTAGCGTTTGGATGCCAGAAAACACCCATCTCTAATACTTTGACAAACCCAAATTTTTCAGCAAGCATCAGTGAGGCTTGATTCTCAGTTGAGGTTGCATATCGGAATCGCTGGACACCTAAGTCTTCGGCTTTTTTGATTAGACGTTCTGTAAGGACATTTGCAAACCCTTTTCTCCTGTGGTCAGGGTGTACTCTCAAGCCTTCCATCCATCCTGTTCGACCGTTTTCAATGAGTCTAAGGTTGGCCACCGCAACCAAGCGATCGTCAACCTCAAAGCCATAAGTATAGGAGTTTGGGTCTTTCAACCACTCGTCAATAATAAAGGGAAGGTAGTCATGCCCCTCCCAGATGTGTCGCGATATCTCAAGTATGTCGTTCCGGTCTAATGAAGACACTCTCTTGATTCTTGTACGCATGAATTTCAAATCAACTCTCATTTTTATCTTACTATTTCTTCCTAGTGTATGCTCGACATCTTCCAAACGACTCTTGCATGCGTGCGCCTTGCAATTAAACTATTCTGGGATTGATATGTGCTCTCATCAACAGATTTAGACGACAATATCCTTCTATTTTCGTCCACAACCCGTAAACACTGGCGTTTTAATTGAAAAATTACAAATGCTGTTCACGCGCGCTGTAAAGATTTCATTCATTTATAACTTCATATTCTTGCACGCTTTTTGCACCCAATCCAAGTTCAACAGCTCTTCGAATCTGAGTATAACTCCAAGGATCATCCTTCAAGCTGGCACCATCAAAGCTTCCAATTATTTTCAATGCTTCAACATCCATAGCTATTCTGTCTCCAGAAGCCAATACAATACCGGGACTTCTAGACTCACCCTTTGCAGGCCCCCCAGAAATGAAACATTTCCTCCCATCCATAATCATTAAGCTTGGGTGAACAACCAAGTTTAAGTCTGCTATCTTCTTCTGCAAACTCCTCGTGTGAAGTCGTATCCTCTCACTGGGCTTCATGAAACCCACCGCCAATTTCAGGCTAAAAGTGAATTTCGCCCACGTGTGCGTCTTCATACAACAAACATAAACAACCTTTTTCGCTTCCAATGCGATTTCAGGTAAACTGACTTTCTTAAGATACTTGCCACCTGTACTGATTCTCATCCATCTTCCCTCATCAAAAACTACCACCTCCGCTCCTGCCTCTTCTGCCTTTCTCATCATTTCTGTCTCTTCTAACACTCTCCGAGTGGAAAGCCGACGAGTAGATGATTCACCAAGAACCACCTTCCCAGCGCCATGTTCATATAGCAAATCAATCACTGCCTTAACAAAATCAGGATCGCTAGAACCTGGTGGAGAATCCGCGGTATTAAAATTTGGTTTCAATAGGATTTCATCGTCTTTTTCGATAATTTTCTTGAAACCACCAATCAAATTCACAGAGTTCAAAATGCCTTCCTTCAGATTACGGAGATTCGTAACTCTACTAACCAGCACCTTGTCGTCCTTCCTGTAAGGATTAACCCTAATCCTACCAATTCCTCGGCTGACGCTTGAGCTAACCACGATAAATCACTGATAGAGAATAATATTACCGAAATTTAGCCTTTAGCTTAATTGTTGATGCGCACGTGTTAAGGAACTGGAGATTTCAGGATGGGTCAAGGTGGAGAGATGATTAACTTGTGCTCAATTTTGAAACTTCTTCTTTCAAAAGACCGATTCAGCTTTCTGTAGCTCACAAGTGGATTTTGATAGATTCAAACGATAGTCCTCATCTAGCCCCATCCACCATTTTTGAAAAGAAGCTATTTTTGTAGCTTTTAGATTCCCATCGGTACCAACATTTTTTTTCATAAATGCTAATAATACCGCATGCCCAGGGCGCAACTAGAATAGTGAAACACCGACACTTTCACTCAACTCTCCATTGATGCACGCGTAGGTACCTGTGCTCACCGTAAACTTCCGCTATGAACTTCTAATGCATGCATGCTAGAACATGCGAAGGAGGGAAGAACCAACTTACGTGCATGTGTGTCTCAATCTTGCAGAGTTTGAGCAAGAATGAAAACTTAAACTACCACAACGCACGCACACTCGTAATCCATCCTCTTTTGATAGGACAAACGCATGAATGGTAAAAGGTGAAATCCTATCAAATTGAAATGCGCGCGCGCATTTTATATTGGTGGCAGGAAAATATTGTATAGAGGGGATTTGCTTTTGCGTGGTATGTCGGTTTGCTTGAAGTGTATAAGGGATAAAATCGAATACGCCCACACATTTGAGAGTACGGATGTTTACC
>Ga0209978_10000010_pt1 | contig 259643 bp, 217 predicted proteins | sample BentaG_FD_182805 | JGI IMG/M metagenome (GOLD analysis project Ga0209978, IMG submission 182805) | Deep subsurface microbial communities from South Atlantic Ocean to uncover new lineages of life (NeLLi) - Benguela_00093 metaG (SPAdes)... | ecosystem: Environmental > Aquatic > Marine > Oceanic... | reverse complement strand
GCGAGTCGGTACCACCCCTTCCCATCCCGAACAGGACCGTGAAACGACTCCGCGCCGATGATAGTGCGGATTCCCGTGTGAAAGTAGGTCATCGCCAGGCTCTCCCATGCAACGCCCCAGCTCTAACCGAGCTGGGGCGTTTGTCTTTGCTGCACCAAGCCTCGTACGCGAGAGGCCCAACAAAAAAGCCACCCGAGAAGGTGGCTTTTTTGCGTTTCGGAGCGTGAATGGAACTGATTGCGAAGTGAGTCGTGCGTCCCCACGGGAGGCTGGCCCGCCGCCGCTCTTGGCGCGCTTGTATCGGTCCTGCGAGGAGCGCCTGGCGCAGCCTGCATGCCGTAATCCCTCATCTGCAGACGACGTACCAGTTTCCGGTGAACTCCTGCATCCGCTGTTTCGCAAAGGCTTGCACGGCCTTCCTAGCGTCGGCGTTGCGCGCTCGTTCCCTGAGACGCTGGTGTCCCAGTTCGAGATGTGCCTTCAAGTCGCCTCCCGGCAGGCCACTGCACAGTGGCTTGCTGCTGGTCAATGGCGCGCTGGCGCGACCTCCGTTAGCCATGGGCCCATGCACTGCCGTAGCAATCGGCAGCGATGCCGTCGCCAGGCGGTGAAGCGCCGGATGCAGGGGAACGAGAATGTCCTCGTCGAGGCCATCGAGGGCTGCGCCGGCGCGATGAGCGAAAGCGCCGGCGTCATTCGTCCATCAATCGAACCCTGACCTTCTTGCCCTTCACCGTGCCCGCGTTGAGCTTGCGCAACGCATCGCGTGCGATGCCGCGCTCGACTGCGACGTAGGTCGAGAATTCGGTCACGTTGATCTTGCCGATCTGGTCGCCGCGAAAGCCCGCGTCGCCGGTCAGCGCGCCGAGCACATCGCCAGGGCGGATCTTGTCCTTGCGTCCGCCGAGAATCTGCAGCGTTTCCATCGGCGGCAGCAGCGGGGCGTCGCTGCTGGCGTCAAACTCGTCGAGCCGATGCCATTCGACCTCGCGCCCGAGCACCTCCTCGATGTTGCCGACACGCCCCATCTCATCCATGCTCGCGAGGCTCAGCGCCCAGCCGTCCTGATCGGCACGGCCCGTGCGGCCGATCCGATGCACGTGGACTTCGGGATCGGGTGTCACGTCGACGTTGACAACCGCTTCCAGTTGCGCGATGTCGAGCCCACGCGCGGCGACGTCGGTCGCGACGAGCACCGAGCAGCTCCGGTTCGCGAACTGGATCAACACCTGATCGCGCTCGCGCTGCTCGAGCTCGCCATGCAGCGTAAGCGCATGGATGCCCTGCGCACGCAGCACGTCGAGCAGGTCACGGCATTGCTGCTTCGTATTGCAGAACGCGAGCGTGCTGACCGGTCGATAGTGCTTCAGCAGCAGCCCGACCGCATGCAGCCGCTCGTCATCGGTCACCTCGTAGAAGCGCTGGCGAATCTTGCTGTCGTCGTGGCGCTCTTCGAGCTTCACTTCCTTCGGATTCCGCAGAATCTGCCGGCTCAGCTTCGCGATCCCGTCTGGGTAGGTCGCCGAGAACAGCAGCGTCTGCCGTTCCGGCGGACACTGGCGCACGACCGTCGCGATGTCGTCGAAGAAGCCCATGTCGAGCATCCGGTCCGCTTCGTCGAGCACAAGCGTTTTCAGCGCGCCGAGCGCGAGATTGCCGCGTTCGAGATGGTCCATGATGCGCCCCGGCGTGCCGACGACCACATGCGCGCCGTGCTCGAGGCTCGCCGCCTGCGGACGCATCGGTGTGCCGCCGCAGAGCGTCAGCACCTTCACGTTTTCCTCGGCGCGCGCGAGACGGCGGATTTCCTGCGCGACCTGATCGGCGAGCTCACGCGTCGGGCAGAGCACCATCGCCTGCACGTCGAAACGGCGCGCGTCGAGCCGCGCGAGCAGCGCGAGCGAGAACGCCGCGGTTTTGCCGCTGCCGGTCTTCGCCTGCGCGATCAGGTCGTGACCCGCGAGCGCGATCGGCAGGCTCGCGGCCTGGATCGGCGTCATGTCGGTGTAACCAAGCTGCGCGAGATTCGCGAGCACGGCGGGGGCGAGCGCAAGGGTGCTAAAGGGGGTGGCGGTCGGTTCGATGGTCATGTTGTTGCGTCGGGTCAATTGAACGGCCGGCCTTCGAGCTGCTCGTAGACGATCGTGCCGTCGTCGGTTTCGAAGCGCTCGACGTAGTTTCGCGCGCCGCATAGTGCGCAGCGGAATAGCGGCCCCTGGCCTTCATTCTTGATGACGACGCTGGGCAGTTCCCACTGCGTGCCACAGCTCTGGTTTTTGCAAGTGAACACGGTTTTCTTCGGATGGATTCGGTTGCGCACCGTTGACGGCGAGGAGGGGGGATCGGGGATGCGCCCGCGATCGTGCCTGGCGATGTTAAATAAGCCCTCCCAGACCGAGCCAGGGTAACTCTGGTCTGGTTTTACCTAATTTTCCCCAGTCGATGTTAACTTTCTATTTTGTTCGGCTCGACAGGAAGCGATGGCCAAAGAACGCATAGACGACGAACTGCGGTCACTCATCGAACCGTCGCTGCATGCGCGTGTGCCTCGCAATCTTCAACATTTAACATAAGATAGATTATGTGAAAAAATGCAGGCCGACGGAGGGCCTCATTTTTCCTTGTGAATTCCCGCGCGCAGTGCCTAGACTCACTTTCCGACCGTTCCACGGGCAATGCATCATGTGTCGCTGGCTGGCCTACTCAGGCAATCCCATCCAAATGGAGACCGTGCTGTTCCGGCCTCGGCACTCATTGATCGACCAGAGCTTGCGCTCACGGCTGGGCCACACGACCACGAATGGCGACGGGTTCGGCATTGGGTGGTACGGCCGCCATTCCGAGGTACCGTTCCGGTATCGCTGCCTACATCCCGCCTGGAACGATACGAATTTGCGCGAAGCGGCCCGCGCCATCCGATCGCCGATGTTTGTTGCGCATGTCCGCGCGGCCACGGACACCCCGGCGCAGGAAACCAACTGCCACCCATTCCGCTATGGCCGATGGCTCTTTGCCCACAACGGGCTGATCCGCGACTATCCGACGCTCAGGCGCGATCTGATGATGGCGGTCGCGCCCGAGCTCTTTCGCTGGATTGAGGGGTCGACGGATTCGGAAGTCATGTTCTTTCTTGCGCTCACCTTCGGGCTCTGCCGGGAGCCGCGCGCGGCCCTGGAGCAGATGGCGGGCCTGATCGAGGCCGTTGGCCACCACCACGGTGTCGAGCACCCGTTGAACATGACCGTATGCGCCACCGATGGCGAACAGATCATCGCCGCCCGCTATTCCAGCGAGCGGGACTCGCGCTCCCTGTTCCACAGCACGTCATTCGGGCATCTGCACGAGCTCTATCCCGAGAACTCCGCCATCACCGATGCGGGCGATACGGCTTTTCTTGTGCTGTCGGAGCCACTAGTCGACCTGCCCGATGCGTGGGCGGAAATTCCGGAGGAAACGGTGGTCATCGCCAAAGGTGGTAGCGTCGAGCACCATCGGTTTGTTCCGCGTTTGCCCATGATTGATTCGTCGACTAACCAGGCCTCCTACGGGCAGGCGGCCGGCTGATTGCCGGTGCAATGACTCAGGGCACTCCCGAAAGCTCCTGACAAAACGCTGTCAGGAGCCCTGCGCTACCCTCGCGCCCGTAACCCCATAACCCGTCATGCGGGCCGACCGGATCTCAAGAATCCGTTACAGTTTACGGCCCGAATTCTGATCGCCGGCCGTGGCCAGGATGTCTCCCCGCGCCGGCATCTCCCAACGCCTCCAAGGAACAGCCTCCATGTCCTCCGGTGTCATTCGCCTGCGCGGAGCCCGTCAGCACAACCTCAAGAACCTCGACCTGGACCTGCGCACCGGCGAGATGACCGTCGTCACCGGCCCGTCCGGCTCGGGCAAGTCCAGCCTCGTCTTCGACACGCTCTATGCCGAAGGCCAGCGCCGCTACGTCGAAACCTTCAGCGCCTACGCTCGCCAGTTCCTGGACCGCATGGACCGGCCCCAGGTCGAGCGCGTCGAGGGCGTGCCGCCGGCCATCGCCATCGACCAGACCAACCCGGTGCGCAGTTCGCGCTCCACGGTCGGCACGATGACGGAGCTGAACGACCACCTGAAGCTGTTGTTTGCCCGTGCTGCGCAACTGTTCGACAGGGAGACCGCACTGCCGGTGCGCCACGACACGCCGGAGACCATCTACGACGAGCTGCTGGCCCGTACGCGCGCGGCCGATCCGCGCCTGGTGGTGACCTTCCCTGTCGAGCTGCCCGCCAACACCACCGCCGAAGAAGTCGCGCAGTGGCTGTCCATCAGCGGCTACACGCGCGTGCAGGCTGAACGCGTGGTGGGCGAACGCAAGCTGCTCGACGTCGTGGCCGACCGCTTCCGCCTGCAGGGCACCGAGCGTGCCCGCGCGCTGGAGGCGATCGAATCGTCGCTCAAGCGCGGCGGCGGGCGCGTCAACGTCTACGTGCTGGCGGAAGACGGTGAACCCGAGATCTGGCGCTTCTCCACCGGCCTGCATTGCCCCGAGAGCGACCTGCGCTATGCCGATCCGCAACCCGCGCTGTTCTCGTTCAATTCCGCCTACGGTGCCTGCGATGCCTGCCGCGGCTTCGGCCGCGTGATCGGCGTCGACCTGGGCCTGGTGATCCCGGACGAGCGCAAGACGCTGCGTGAAGGTGCCATCAAGCCGATGCAGACCCCGGCCTGGAAGGAGTGCCAGGACGACCTGATGCGCCACGCCGCCATCGCCGAGATCCCGCGCGACACGCCGTGGGCCGAGCTGACCGACGCGCAACGCGACTGGGTCGTCAACGGCGATCCGAAATGGAAGAAGAGTGGCGGCTGGAGCAAGCAGTGGTACGGCGTGCGCCGCTTCTTCGACTACCTGGAGTCGAAGGCGTACAAGATGCACATCCGCGTGCTGCTGTCGAAGTACCGCAGCTACACCACGTGCGAGACCTGCGGCGGCGCACGGCTGAAGACCGAGTCCATGCAATGGCGCCTGGGCAGCAAGGAAAACGCCGACGCCGTATTGTCGCCCGCGCGACGCTTCATGCCGCGCGGCGTGGCCTGGAATCGCGCCCAGCTCGAAGCCCTGCCCGGCCTGACCGTGCATGACGTGATGCTGCTGCCGATCGCGCGCATCCGCCGCTTCTTCGATGAACTGACGCTGCCGTCCGCCCTGCTCGACGACGCGCTCAAGCTGCTGCTGGACGAGGTGCGCACACGCCTGGCGTACCTGTGCGACGTCGGCATCGGCTACCTGACGCTGGACCGCCAGAGCCGCACACTGTCCGGCGGCGAGGTGCAGCGGATCAACCTGACCACCGCACTGGGTACCTCGCTCGTCAACACGCTATTTGTGCTCGACGAGCCCAGCATAGGCCTGCACCCGCGCGATCTCGACCGCATTGTCGAGGCGATGCAGCGGCTGCGCGATGCGGGCAACACACTGGTGGTGGTCGAGCACGACCCGTCGGTCATGCTGGCCGCTGATCGCCTGATCGACATGGGCCCCGGCCCCGGCGAGCGCGGCGGCACCATCGTCTTCGACGGCACGCCGGCCGCCATCCGCAACACCGAGACGCTGACTGGCGTCTACCTGTCCGGCCAGCGCCGCGTGGCCGATGCCACCGACTGGCAAGCTCGCCCGGTCAATGGCCACACGCCGCAGCTCGTGCTCGAAGGCGCGCGCCAGCACAACCTGCGCGACGTGACCATCGAGATCCCGTTGCAGCGCCTGGTCTGCATCACCGGTGTCTCGGGCTCGGGCAAATCCACGCTGATCCAGGACGTGCTGCACCCGGCCCTGGCGCGCCATTTCGGCAAGGCCACCGAGGCGCCGGGCGCGCACAAAGCGCTCAAGGGCGCCGACCAGATCAGCGACGTGGTTTTCGTCGATCAATCGCCGATCGGCAAGACCGCACGCTCGAACCCGGCCAGCTACGTGGGCGCGTTCGACGAGATCCGCAAGCTGTTCGCCAAGGCACCGATGGCCCTGCAGCGCGGCTACACGGCCGGTACGTTCAGCTTCAACTCGGGCGACGGGCGCTGCCCGACCTGCGGCGGCTCGGGCTTCGAGCATGTAGAGATGCAGTTCCTCAGCGATATCTACCTGCGCTGCCCGGACTGCGACGGCACCCGCTACCGCGCAGAAACCCTGGAAGTGAAGATCGAGCGCGGCGACCGCCTGCTGTCGGTGGCCGACGTGCTGGAACTGACCGTGAGCGAAGCCGCCACGCTGTTCGCACAGGACGCCGACGTGCTGCGCGTGCTGCAGCCCATCGTCGATGTGGGCCTCGAATACGTGAAGCTGGGCCAACCCGTGCCGACGCTCTCCGGCGGCGAGGCGCAGCGCCTGAAGCTGGCCGGCTTCCTGGCCGAAGCCGCGCAGGCGGCCCAGGCAGCGGCACGCAAGCGCGTCAAACCGGACGCGGCACCCAACGCCGGCCGCCTGTTCATGTTCGACGAGCCCACCACCGGCCTGCACTTCGACGACATCGCCAAGCTGATGCGCGCGTTCGGCAAGCTGCTCGACGCCGGGCATTCGCTGATCGTGATCGAGCACAACCTCGACGTGATCCGCGCGGCCGACTGGATCATCGACCTAGGCCCCGAAGGTGGTGACGCGGGCGGCCTGTTGGTCTGCGCCGGCACGCCGGAGCAAGTGAAAGCCTGCGCCGCCTCACACACTGGGGTGGCGCTCAAGCAATACGAGGCGAACATCGGTCAGCCGCAGGCAGTGGAAGGCGTGCCGCTGCAAACGGCCCTCGCCGCGCGCCGCGCCAAGCGTGCCGCCGTGGCGGAGGTCCAGGGCGAGAACGTGGTGCGCATCGTCCAGGCGCACGAGCACAACCTCAAGGGCTTGAACGTCGACATCCCGCACGGCAAGTTCAACGTGGTGACGGGCGTGTCGGGCTCGGGCAAGTCGACGCTGGCGTTCGACATCCTGTTCCACGAGGGGCAGCGGCGCTATCTGGAATCGCTGAATGCCTATGCGCGCTCGATCGTGCAGCCGGCGGGCCGGCCCGAGGTGGATGCCGTCTACGGTATTCCGCCCACGGTGGCGATCGAGCAGCGCCTGTCGCGCGGCGGCCGCAAGAGTACGGTTGCGACCACCTCCGAGGTCTGGCACTTCCTGCGGCTGCTGTACGTGAAGCTGGGCATGCAGCATTGCATCCATGACGGCACGCCAGTGGCGGCGCAGAGCCCCGAGGCCATCCTCGCCCAGCTCATGCGCGACCACAGTGGCGAGCACATCGGCCTGCTGGCACCGCTGGTGGTGAACCGCAAGGGCCTGTACACCGACCTGGCCAAGTGGGCCAAGGCGCGCGGCTTCACCCACCTGCGCGTGGATGGCGAATTCCTGCCGGTGGCCCCGTGGCCGAGGCTGGACCGCTTCCGTGAGCACACGCTGGAGCTGCCGGTGGGCGACATCGTCGTCTCGCCGGAAAACGAGGCCGCGCTGCGCACCTTGCTGGAGCAGGCCCTGGAGCACGGCAAGGGCGTGATGCACGTCCTGGCGCCGCTCGACGGCCTGCAAAGCGCCATGCATGAAGGCGGCACCGCCCAGGTCGGCAGCGTGAAGGTGTTCTCGACCAAGCGCGCGTGCCCCACCTGCGGCACCAGCTACCCCGAGCTGGACCCGCGCATGTTCTCGTACAACAGCAAGCACGGCTGGTGCTCGAGCTGCGTCGGCACGGGCCTGGCGCTCACGCGCGAACAGCGCGCGGCCTTCGACGACACGGTGCTCGGCGGCGACGATCGTGGCCGCGAGCAGACGCTGCCGTCGGAAGAGGTCGATCCGGAAGGCATGACCGACCTGCCCTGCCCGGCCTGCCACGGCACGCGCCTGAACCCGACCGCACGTGCGGTGACCTTTGCCGAGCAACACATCGTCGACATCGCCCAATGGACGGTCAGCCAGACCCGCCGCTGGGTCGAAGGGCTGAACCTGGTGGGCCGCGATGCGGAAATCGCCCGCGACGTGGTCGCCGAGATCCACAGTCGCCTGTCCTTCCTCGAAGAAGTCGGCCTGGGCTACCTGAGCCTGGACCGCGCCGCGCCCAGCCTGTCGGGCGGCGAAGCGCAGCGCATCCGCCTGGCCGCGCAGCTCGGCAGCAACCTGCAAGGCGTCTGCTACGTGCTGGACGAGCCGACCATCGGCCTGCACCCACGCGACAACCAGATCCTGCTCGACGCGCTGCGCAAGCTCGGTGACAAGGGCAACACGCTGGTGGTGGTCGAGCACGATGAAGACACCATCCGTCGCGCCGACCACATCATCGACATCGGCCCGGGCGCGGGCAAGCGCGGCGGCACGCTGGTCGCGCAAGGCAGCGTGCGCGACCTGGCGGCGCAGCCAGATTCGCTCACGGGCCGCTTCCTGTCGCAGCCGATCGAGCACCCGCTGCAGCCGCGTCGGGAGGTGGTGGCACCGCGCGCCGGCACGGATGCGGTGCCCGAGCGCTGGCTGACCGTGCACGGCGCCAAGCAGCACAACCTGCGCAACGTGACGGCCACGATGCCGCTGTCGCGGCTGGTGGCGATTACCGGTGTATCCGGCTCGGGTAAATCGACGCTCGCGCGCGACGTGCTCATGACCAACCTGCTCGATGCGGTGGGCCGGTCGGTGCTGTCGTCGCCAGCCACGCGGCGCGCGCGCCGTGCCGCCCAGGCCGAAGTGCCTGCTGCCAAGGCACCGGCCAAGTTCGACGTCCGCCACGACTGGCACGGCTGCGAGGGCATCAGCGGCTGGGAGGCCGTCGACCGCGTGCTGGAGGTGGACCAGACCCCAATCGGCAAGACGCCGCGCTCGTGCCCGGCCACCTATATCGGCGTGTGGGACACCATCCGCAAGCTCTTCGCCGATACGCTGGAAGCGCGCGCACGCGGCTACGCCGCCTCGCGTTTCTCGTTCAACACCGGTGACGGCCGCTGCCCCGCCTGCGAGGGCCAGGGCGTGCGCACCATCGCCATGAGCTTCCTGCCCGACGTGAAGGTGCTGTGCGACGTCTGCCACGGCCAGCGCTTCAACGCCGAGACCCTGGCCGTCACCTGGCGCGGCAAGAACATTGGCGACGTGCTGACCATGGAGATCGACGAGGCGGTGGAGTTCTTCAGCGCGCAGAACAGCATCGCGCATCCGCTGCAGCTGATGAAGGACGTCGGCCTGGGCTACCTGACGCTGGGCCAGCCCTCGCCCACGCTGTCGGGCGGTGAGGCGCAGCGCATCAAGCTCGTCACCGAGCTGTCGAAGGTGCGTGATGACATCACGCGCCGCGGGCAGAAGGCGCCGCACACGCTGTACGTGCTGGACGAGCCGACCGTCGGCCTGCACATGGCCGATGTGGCCAAGCTGATCCGCGTGCTGCATCGCCTCGCGGACGGCGGCCATAGCGTGATCGTGATCGAGCACGACCTAGACGTGATTGCCGAGGCGGACTGGATTCTCGATCTGGGCCCTGAGGGGGGCGACGAGGGTGGCACCATCGTGGCGGCGTGCGGGCCGGAGGCGCTAGCGCAGGTCAAGGCCAGTCATACCGGGGCGGCGCTGGTGCCAGTGCTGGCGCGCGGCAATGCCGTGAGTCTGCGCCGGGCCGGTTGAGTTGGCTGGGCGAAGCGCCACGGGATGTGGCGCTTCGCCTTCAGCCTATCTTAGATATCGAAGCGGACACCCTGTGCCAGCGGCAGCTTGTTGCTGTAGTTGATCGTGTTGGTAGCGCGGCGCATATAGGCTTTCCAGGCATCCGAGCCGGATTCTCGCCCGCCGCCGGTCTCCTTCTCCCCACCGAAGGCGCCGCCGATTTCCGCACCGGATGTGCCGATGTTGACGTTGGCGATGCCGCAGTCGCTGCCGGCGGCTGAGAGGAATCCTTCCGCTTCGAGCAGATCGCGCGTGAAGATGGCGGACGACAGGCCCTGCGGCACACCGTTCTGCAGCGCAATCGCTTCGTCAAAGTCCCGATAGGTCAGCACATACAGAATGGGCGCGAAGGTCTCGTGCTGCATGACGGCGGTTTGCGCGGGCATGCGCACGAGCGCCGGTGTCACGTAGAAGGCATGGTCGCCAAGCTCGCCACGCACGCGTGCACCGCCGAAGACCGCGCCGCCTTCGGCTCGGGCCTGGGCCAGTGCCGACTGCATGGCATCGTAGGCCGCGCCATCGATGAGCGGTCCAACCAGCGTGTCGGCCTGCAGCGGATTGCCCACCGCCACCGAGGCGTAGATGCGCTGCAGGCGCTCCACCAGGGTGTCGGCAATGCTCTCGTGCACGATCAGGCGGCGCAGCGTGGTGCAACGCTGCCCTGCGGTGCCCACCGCAGAGAACGTGATGGCGCGCGTGGCCAGCTCCAGGTCTGCGCTGGGTGCGACGATCATCGCGTTGTTGCCGCCCAGCTCCAGGATGGAGCGGCCGAAGCGCCTGGCGACCAGTTGGGCGACCGCGCGGCCCATGCGCGTGCTGCCCGTGGCGCTGACCACCGGCACCTTGCCCGAGTGCGCCAGCGCTTCACCGATCTCGCGGCCGCCGATCAGGGGGTCATGCCAAGATAAGGCCAATTCGCTATCATAAGCCCGCCAGTTATGTAGAAGTTTGCATGCATGCCTCTTGGTTATAAAGAGCCTCTGGATTTCCGCCTTTGCCGTCGGCTAGACTGGCCGGCCCTTCAGCGATTGTGGAGATCCCTGTATGGCCACCGTCGAGCGCACTGCCTACCCGCGTTTCCCAAAGGTCTTCTCCACGAAAGAGCTGCAGGCCTGCTACACGCCGACCGCTGAGGAGTTGGACTGGGCAACCCGCTCGACCCGCGGCCAGAGTCCGCGCCTAGGTCTCTTGGTGCTGCTCAAGATCTTCCAGCAACTGCACTATTTCCCCTATCTTGATGCGATTCCCACCGCCGTAGTCGATCACGTGCGAGTTTGCGCGGGGTTGGACCCCGATACGCCGTTCGGTTACGACCGCAAAGTCTCTCCCACGCTGTTCCGGCATTACGTCGTCGTGCGGCAATTCCTCGGCGTGCAACCCTACATTGGCACCGACGCCAATGAGGTCACCATCCGCGCTGCACGTGAAGCGGCCGAGACGATGGATCAGCCGGTGGACATTATCAACGCGACTATTGATGCGCTGATCTTGCAGCAGGTTGAACTGCCTGCGTTCTCAACGCTCGACACCATCGTCGAGCAAATCCATGCCCGCACCCAAAACGCAATGTTCAGGCGGGTCGCACGCCGGCTCTCTGAAGAGGATCGGCAGCGCCTGGACAAGCTTCTCACGCGCGAATTCGCCAACCGGCAGACCGCCTACAACAACATCAAGCGACATGCCCGGCGGCCCTCGCGCAAACACCTGAACCTGCTGATCGAGCATCTGGAGTGGTTGGATTCTTTTGGCGACCTATCCGGCGTCCTGGAAGGCGTGCCTGCCACCAAGCTACGTTCGCTGGCCAACCAGGCCATGGGCCTGGACGCAGCCAACCTCAAGGAAACGCTGCCTGAGAAGCGCTATACGTTGATCGTGGCCTTGCTTGCTCACATGCGCGTGCGCAGTCGCGACGATCTCGCCGAAATGTTTATCCGGCGTATGGGCGCGATCCACAAGCGGGCCCAGGACGAACTGGAATACATCCAGTCTCGCCAGCGCGCCAAGCTCGAAGGCCTTGTCACCGTGCTGGACGGTGTCGTCGATATCGTCGCCGATGGCGGTGACGATGCCCGAATCGGCGCGCAGGTGCGCAAGCTGTTGGCTCCCAATGGCGACCTGGAGCCCCTGCGCGAGCGCTGCGCCGAAGTGCGGGCTTTCAGCGGCAACAACTATCTGCCGCTGTTGTGGCGGCACTTCCGCGCCCACCGTTCGGTGATGTTGCGCCTCGCCCGCGTGTTGGAGTGGGAGTCGACCAGCCAATCACGCACGTTGTTAGCCGGGCTGGAGGTCGCGCTGGAAAACGAATCACTGCACCGGGAGTGGATCGCTGCTGAAGTCGATCTCAGTTTTGCCTCCGAGCGCTGGCGCAAGCTGGTCCGGCGAGCGCACCACGAGGGTCCGCCCACCAACCGGCGCTACTTGGAGTTGTGCGTGCTGTCCCACATGGTCAACGAGTTGCGCTCGGGTGATCTGTGCGTGGTGGGGTCAGACGCCTTTGCCGACTACCGGGGCCACCTGTTGCCGTGGCGCGAGTGCGAGCGGCGCTTGCCAGAGTACTGCGCCAAGCTGGATCTGCCGGCCAACGCGCAGGAGTTCGTCGCGCACCTCAAGCAGTGGCTGGCCGACGCCGCGCAGACGCTGGACAAAAGTTTTCCGGACAAGCGCCAGCACGTCACCATCAGCGCTGACGGCGAACCCTTACTCAAGCGCACCGCTGCGCGCGAAACTCCGCCCTCGGCCGTTGCCTTGCAGCAGGCGCTGATCCGCCGCATGCCGACGCGCAACCTGCTCGACGTGCTGGCCAATATCGAGCACTGGACCCAGTTCACCCGGCACTTCGGGCCGCTCTCCGGCAACGATCCTAAGATCCGCAACGCCGCCGAACGCTATCTGCTGACGATCTTCGCGATGGGTTGCAATCTCGGACCCACTCAAGCTGCGCGCCATATGGGCGATCGCGTCACCCCCCATATGATGTCGTTCGTCAACCGGCGGCACATGAGCCTGGAGAAGCTGGAGACCGCGCAGCGCGAGCTGATCGAGCTGTACCTGCGCCTGGATTTGCCTAAACACTGGGGCGACGGCAAAACGGTGGCCGCCGACGGTACCCAATACGACTTCTACGACAACAATCTGCTGGCCGGCTATCATTTTCGTTACCACAAGATGGGCGCCGTGGCTTACCGGCATGTGGCCGACAATTACATCGCGGTGTTTCGGCACTTCATCCCGCCTGGTGTGTGGGAAGCCATCTATGTCATCGAAGGGCTGCTCAAGGCCAACCTGAGCGTCGAGGCCGACACCGTGCACGCCGACACGCAGGGGCAGTCGGCGGCGGTCTTCGCTTTCACCCACTTGCTTGGCATCAATCTGATGCCCCGCATTCGCAACTGGAAGGAACTGGATCTGTACAAGCCCGATGCCGGCGTCAAATACAAGCACATCGATTCGTTGTTCTCGGCGGTGGTCGACTGGGATCTGATCGCTTTTCACTGGCAGGACCTGATGCAGGTGGCGCTGTCGATCCAGGCCGGCACCATCTCTTCGCCGCTGCTGCTGCGCAGATTGGGCTCGGAGAGCCGCAAGAACCGCCTCTACCTGGCCGCGCGAGAACTGGGCAACGTCGTGCGCACCGTGTACCTGCTCGAATGGGTCGGCAGTCGCGAGCTGCGCCAGGAAGTGACCGCCACCACCAACAAGATCGAGTCGTACAACGGCTTTGCGAAGTGGTTCTCGTTCGGTGGTGACGTGATCGCGGAAAACGAGCCCGAGGAGCAGCAGAAACGCCTGCGCTACAACGACCTGATCGCCTCGGCCGTGATCCTCCAGAACACCGCAGACCTGATGCAGGCCCTACGCACGATGGTCAGCGAGGGCATCAAAGTGAACGTCGCCGACATCGAATTCCTGAGTCCTTATCTGACCCACAACATCAAGCGCTTTGGTGACTACAAGCTGCACCTAGAGCGCGTACCGGAGGCCTGGATTCGCGATGGGTTGTTCGCGGGACCCGCCCGCGCTGTCCGCAGGGCTCGCCATGCCTGAGACCAAGACCCCCTACGGGGATGTCGACAGCGAAGCATTGCAGGGGCTCCGGCAGTCGTTCGATACCCGCACCATTCTGCATGCGGTGGAGTTGCTCGATGGGATTCGAGCACGATGCGCGCCGGACGGGTTGCGCGACGATCTGCTGCGCCTGCACGGCATGGCTCATACCGTGATTAACGACGCGAGCCTAGCCTACAGCACGGATGGACCGACACTGGTTGAACAAGTCGACGCGGTGCTGATGGAGCTTGGCGACTGGCTCGCGGCACTGGAGCGGATGCGCCAATCATTGGAGCCACTGGAACACCTGAGCCCAGCCGACTAGCCGAGCCATTCGGCCCGAAAGCCAACGTAGAAGGCGTCGCCACGCTTCGTTGGCCAGCTCATGGTGGCGCCTTCGATGCGCTGGCTGCCATGGCGATTTGCCCGTTTTCGTGGGTGATGCCGGCAGCCGCCGCGCGTGGAGCATGCCATCGAGAATTGGGTACGCTCAGTTCCAGCCAAGCCGGTGGCTGGCTTGCGTTGCCTGGTGGCGTGCGTCATCTTCCGCGTGGAGGTAGACACTCGTCGTGGCGAGCGACGCATGGCCGAAGTTGTCACGCACGAAGCGCAGGTCCACCTGTTGGTCGGACATGTGCGAGCCGGCCGTGTGGCGCAGCCAGTGGGACGATGCGCTGGCGAGCACGTCAGCCTGCGCGCCAAACTCGGGACCCTGTGCACGCACGCGGTCGGCCGCGAGCTTGAACACCTCCTTGACGATCAGGTGAATCGCCGCGCGCGATAACGGCTTTTCCGGGCCGATCACGGGCAGCAGCAAAGGGCGTGTTTCGCCGATCTGCGGTGACGGCGGCAGGCCGCAGATGCGCCGATAGCGCGCCAGCTCCGCGATCAGTTCATCGGTGGCGGGCACCAGGCGCGTCTTGCCGCCTTTGCCGTGCACCTCGATCCACCAGCGCTCGACGCCCGCCGCGTCCCGGCGAGAGAACACGGCGCCCATGCGCGTGGAGGCGATTTCCGCTAAGCGCAGGCCGGCCAAATACAGCACGGAGAACAACCACCGGCAACGGGCCGCGTGCAGCCGGTCGCGTTCCGTCGCGACGGGCAGGGTTTCGATCGTGGCTTTGACGATGTCCCAATGCGCATGCGTGAGGTAGCGCGTCACGCGCGGGGCTGTCTTGGCGCTGCGACGGCGCGCGAGCGAGAGCGGATTCCCGGCGAGGTATCCGGCTTGCACCAGCCAGGCGAAGAGCGCGTTGAGGATCGTCATCGCATGCCGCACGCTCGTGGGCGACAGTGGACCGGCGAAGGGGCGCCAGTCGGGCGAGCTTCTCGCCAGCTTCTTGCGTGAGGCCATCACCCAACGCCAAGCTGGCTGCGGGTCGGCCAGGAAGCGCTCGTAGAGCAGCAGGTCCTCGTGGGTGAGTGAAGACAGCGGCTTGCCGTGCTGGAGAATCGCCCACAGTATCAGGCGTTCGGCTTCCTTGCGGTAGGTGGCGACCGTGCCGGGCACGCCGGCATAGCGGGCGAGCCACGCAGCCACGGCGGCCAGGTCGTCATCCGCCGTGATTTGGCGGCTCGCTTCGCGTGCGCGGTTGGCGCCGTGAAGGCCCGAGAGCGCTGGCGGGATGCGCAACTGCTCGATGGCCACCGCGGGACCGTTGAACGATGGAACGGGATGGGTCATCGATGCAGGGCCGCCGTCCTAGCGTGCGGGCGTTTCACCACTCGAAGTCCGGCCAGTCTTCGTCGCTGTCGACGAAGGCGGTGGGTGGGATGACATCGGGGCGCAACGTGATATCCGACTTGGCCAAGATCCCGTACATCGGGTCGAACGTCGCCATCACCTTGGGCAGCATCTTGAGGCGCTGTTTGGGCGGCAGTGCAATGAAGTACCGGCAGCGGCTATCGAGCACGCTGTCTAGGTGGACATAGGTGGCGCTCGCAGCGGACCGCGTGCGGTGGATGACTTCATCGGCCAACACCGGCGTGGCGGCGCGCACCGCCGATTCGACCACGTGCTCCAGCTCGAACATGATCGACTGGTCCAGCTTGTTGGTCGGGATGAAGGCCATGGCCTGGCGCAGCACCCCGACTTGCGTCAGGAGTACGGGCCACAGGACTTCGACGCCGTAGATACGGCAACGGTCGTCCTTGGTATCGCCGCGTTGGTCCACGCTGCGCTGCCCCGAATAGGCTTTGCGCACGTCGTACGCCAAGCCGAGCACGAAGCCTTCCTTGTCCTCGATGTAGACGCTTTCCTGCACGACGTAGTGGATGAAGCCGTGCAGGCGCTCCAGCGCCGCGAAATCCCACCACAATGCGACGCCGGCATGGTTCGGCGTCAGTCGGTACTCCAGCATGGTCTTGCTCCCTGTTATCGGTCTTCGCGGGTGTGCCACAGCCGCAGCAGGTAAATGCTCTCGCCCCGGATCTCGTAGCGCATTTCATACTGGCCGACGAGCATGCGCCGCACTTCGCGCGGTTCGAACTGGAACAGTTGCTCGCCCACGCGCGGGTTGGTCAGCAGGATTTCTGGCGCCTTGACCAAAGCCTGCACCGCGCGCGCGGCGGCCGGCCTGTTCACCGGCGCGAGAAACTCATACAGGCGCGTGAGGTCTTCCTGCGCCTTGCTGGTCCACTGCAGTTCCATCAGCGCGGCACCGGCTCACCGGCACCCAGGCTGTCCGCCCAGGCCTGCACGGCCTGGTGGCCAATGACGCGGCCGGCGTCCACGTCGGCCAGCGCCTCGCGGGTGAGGCGGTCGCGCTCCTCTTCCTGGGCGATCCAGGCCGACAGTGCCTGTTTCATGATCCAGCCGCGCGAGCGTTCGAGGCGGTCGGCCAACTGGTCCACCTTCTCGGCCAGCGGCACTGGGACATGTGCGGTCAATACGCGGGTTTCGGCTTTGGACATGGCGTCCTCCTGAAATCGGGTCAATGCAGCGGAGTGCTGGGCCTGCCGCCGTCAACGAAACTTGATCGTGCCGGAGCCAGCCACGTGGTCGTCCCAGCGCAGCGGGTTGCCCCGCACGACGATGTCACCCGAGCCGGCCACGCGGGCGCGCACCTCGGTCCGCACGAAGGCGTCAATGTCGCCGGAACCCGCCACCGACAGGTCGGCCGACTCGGCGATCAGCGCACTGGCATCGACATCGCCAGAGCCCACGACCTGCACGTGCAAGCGGGCGACGTGGCCGCTGGCGGTGATATCGCCCGAACCCGGGATTTCCAGGTCCAAGGCGTCTTGCTGCAGATCGAGCAAGGTGACATCGCCGCTGCCCTTGATCTTGATCGCCGGGAACTCGGGCAGCGCGATGCCGACCACCGCGCGCGGCTGGTGCAGGGAAATGGCCGGCCCGGTGGGCTTGCCGTTCACGATGTCGCCCAAGACCACCGAGCCGACCGTGCCGTGGAAGGTCATGTGGCTGCTGCCGAAGCGGATCGACACGCCTTCGCGCTCGATCACCAGTTTGTCGCCTTTGTAGGCGGTCCGGACCGAGGTCACCGCATCCGCCGTTTCGCCGGCAACGACCAGCGTTGGCGTGTCCGCGCGCCGGAACACCATGTCGACCGAGCCTTTGACGACGATCTTGCGGATCGGCTGCAGGGGACGCTCCTCCTTGAAGGCGGCTTCAAGGCGATCCCAGCCGGTACCGGTGGAGGGCATATCGGAGAGATTCATGAGGTTCGGCGTCATCCAATCATGTCGATTAGAAACCAATCATAGTGATTCAACGTAGGACAATCAACCGCCTGCGAGGTCACCTCGGGCGAGGCGTATTGTGCGGGGCCAGTGCGCAGTATAGTCTAGACAGAAGCGTACTTATGTCTCAAGTTTGTACTTGAAATTATGAAATCACGCGGTTTACGGCATATTATTGACTCATTCGAACTGAAATCCAGGCCCGTCATGACGCTTGACCCCGCATCCACCGCCGAAGACCAAGCGCTGCAGGCCGATATCGCGGCGCTGCGCGGCCGTTTCACCGAGACGCGGGAGCTGTACCGCGAAGTCTGCGCGCTGCTGTTTTTCCGCTATGGCGTCACACCGACGGCCAACAAGCTCTACAGTCTGGTGCGCAAGGGCAGCATGAGCACACCTTCCCACGTGCTGAACCGGTTCTGGCAGGACCTGCGCGACAAAACACGGGTGACGATCGACCACCCAGATCTCCCCGAGGCCTTGAAGCAGGTTGCCGCCGAGGCAGTGTTGGCCATCTGGCAAGCGGCCTCGTCCGCGGCGGCCACCGAACTGGCCGCACTGCGGGCCGAAGCGCGCCACCAGGCGCACGCCGCCGAAGCCGCGCGCGACCAAGCCACTGCGGAAAGCGAAACCGCGCGACAAGCGACCGCGGTCATTCAGGCACAGCTGGACTCGGTGCGCGGGCAGCTTGCCGCGCTTCAAGAAATGCTGTCTGCTGAGCGCCAGGGCCACGCAGCAACCGAAGCGCGTCTGCAGGAGACCCGCCGGCAGTTGGACGAGGCGGCACAGCAGCTCACACAGGCTCGGGTTGAATTTGGCGCGCAGCTCGATCGTGAGCGGGCCCGCGCGGATGCAGCAGAAGAGCGTGCCGCCAGCCACGAGAAACGTGCGTTGCGCGAGATCGACCAGGAGCGCACCGCCCGTCAGAAAAGCGACAAGCTGGCCGATGAGCTACGTGCGCAGGTTGTGGCCGCGCGTACCGCGATGCAAGAAAGCGCCGTGACACATGCCAATGCGATCGGCACGTTGCGCATGGAACTGGGCGCAGTGCGGCAGCAGGCGGAGGGAGCCGCCACGCGGCAGCGTGAAACGGCCGAAGAACTGGTGCAGACCCAGTCGTTGCTGGAGGAGGCGCTACGGCGGGCTGAGCGCGCCGAAACCGAAGCGGAAACAACGCGCCGGCTGGTGAGCGAGTTGAAGAAGGCAACACCAGGACGCGTTGGCCAGCGGACGAAAGCGCCGTGATCCTTAATTACTGAAACGTATGATTCGCGCCGCCTTCATTACTTGAAGGCTTATGATAGCGAACTGGCCTCATCTTGGCATGACCCCATCAGCAGCTCATGCAGGCCCGCCGGCGCCACGCCCGGGTGCGTACACTCGAATTCCGCAATGGCCTTCTGCAGCAGCGCGTGGCAGGCCATGGCGGTCAGCGGCGTTTTCTCCGAAGGCTTCCAGATCACGCTGTCGCCGCAGACGAAAGCCAGCGCACTGTTCCACGCCCACACCGCCACCGGGAAGTTGAACGCCGAGATCACGCCGACCGGGCCGGCCGGATGCCACGTCTCCATCATGCGATGGCCTGCGCGTTCCGAAGCAATGGTCAGCCCGTACAACTGGCGCGACAGCCCAACCGCAAAATCGCAGATGTCGATCATCTCCTGGACCTCGCCCAGCCCTTCGGAAAGGATTTTGCCGGCCTCCAGCGTGACCAGGCGGCCCAGCATGGCTTTGTGCTCGCGCAGCTGCACGCCCAGCAGGCGCACCAGCTCACCGCGCACCGGCGCGGGAACCCCCCGCCACTGCAGGAATGCCGCATGCGCGCGGTCGACGGCGGCCGCCGCCTCCTGCGCGGTTGCGAACGCCACGGTCCCGAGGGTGGCACCGTCGATCGGCGAGGTGACCGTGTGGCCGTTGGCCACCGTGCCGTCAGCGTGGATGGAGAGGGATGTCAGGATGTCCGAAGTCTTCATGGTGCCGATGAGGGAGGTTGCGGCCCGTCCATGCAGCCAGGGCGAGCGCGCTTCATTTCAAGTGGGTACGCAGCCCGCTTGCGGGCTGCCCGGGGCGATGTCAGCGCTCCACCGTCTTGTTCCAGCGCGCGCTCCACGTCGGGCGCTGCGCGTTGATGACGTCCCAGTCCATGTTCACCGCCGTGCGCGCGTAATCGACCGCGTGCTTGATCAGCACGTCGGTGTCAGCGGGCAGCGGCGTCTTGGGGTTGGCCGGAATACTGGCGCCGCCTTGCAGCGCTTTTGCCTGGGCTGAAGGCGACAGCAGGAACGCTGCCAGCTTCTGCGCCAGTGCAGGCTCGTCGTTCTTGGCGATCACGCATTCCATCGTATTCAACGCCACCGCGCCTTCCTTGGGCTGCGCGTACTCCACCGGCAGGCCCTTGCCCTTGAGCACCATCACCTGGGTCGGCGTGGAGGGGAACAGCCCGGCCTCACCGGTCTGCACCATCTCCGAGAGCTTGGCGGAGTTGGCGACGTATTCGCCGACATTCGCACCCACGCCGGTCTTCCAGGCCTTGAACGCAGGCTCGACATTGCTTTCGGTGCCGCCATTGAGCCGGTTCACCATCAGGAAGGCATGCAGGCCGAAGGTCGACGACGGCAGCGACTGGAAGATGACCTTGCCCTTGAACTTCGGGTCGGCCAGGTCCTGCCAGGAGGTCGGCGGGTTCCAGCCCTTCTCCTTGAACATCTTGGTGTTGTAGGCCAGGCCCGTCATACCGATGCTGACCGCCGCGGCCATGTTGCCCTTGATGCGTGCCTTCTCGGGAATGTCCTTCAGCTCCGGGCTGTCGGCCAGCTTGTCGCACAGGCCCATGCCGATGGCGCGATACATCACGCCGTCGTCCAGGAAGATGATGTGCATGGGGTCGTCTCAGAAAACGGAAAATAAAGCACGCTAAGCCGGATGCAGTGGCCGTAGCGGCCTGAACTTGCCCGCGCCGATCTTGGCGTTGCTGCGCCAGAGGTAATCGCCAGTCAGGTTGATGTGCTCCCAACCCAGCGGCGACAGATACTGCAATAGAGAGTCATCAACGGGCTTGCCGTGGCCACGCAGGGCATTCGCGGCCCGTTCCAGATAAACCGTATTCCAGAGCACGATGGCCGCCGTCACCAGGTTGAGGCCGCTGGCTCTGTAGCGCTGCTGCTCGAAGCTGCGGTCGCGGATTTCGCCCAGGCGGTTGAAGAACACGGCGCGGGCTAACGCGTTGCGGGCTTCCCCCTTGTTCAGCCCAGCATGGACGCGGCGGCGTAGCTCGACGCTTTGCAGCCAGTCCAGAATGAACAGCGTGCGTTCGATGCGGCCCAACTCGCGCAGGGCGACGGCCAAGCCGTTCTGGCGCGGGTAGCTGCCGAGTTTCCTGAGCATCAGCGAGGCCGTCACCGTGCCTTGCTTGATCGACGTGGCCAGCCGGAGGATTTCATCCCAATGGGCGCGGACGTGCTTGATATTGAGCGTGCCGCCGATCATCGGCTTGAGCGCGTCATAGGCGGTTTCACCCTTGGGAATATAGAGCTTGGTGTCGCCCAGGTCGCGGATGCGCGGCGCGAAGCGGAAGCCTAGTAGGTGCATCAGCGCGAAGACGTGATCGGTGAAGCCCGCCGTGTCGGTGTAGTGCTCCTCGATGCGCAGATCGGACTCGTGGTACAGCAGGCCGTCGAGCACGTAGGTCGAGTCGCGCACGCCGACGTTCACGACCTTCGTGTGGAACGGCGCGTACTGGTCGGAGATGTGGGTGTAGAACGTCCGTCCTGGGCTGCTGCCGTATTTCGGGTTGATGTGGCCGGTGCTCTCGGCCTTGCTGCCAGTGCGGAAGTTTTGGCCGTCCGACGATGACGTGGTGCCGTCGCCCCAGTGCTCGGCGAAGGGATGCCGGAACTGCGCGTTGACCAGCTCGGCCAGCGCCGCCCCATAGGTTTCGTCACGGACGTGCCAGGCTTGCAGCCACGCCAGCTTAGCGTAGGTCATGCCAGGGCACGACTCGGCCATCTTGGTCAGGCCCAGGTTGATCGCGTCGGCCAGGATCGTGGTCAGCAACAGGTTCTTGTCCTTGGCCAGGTCGCCCGATTTCAGGTGCGCGAAGTGACGGGTAAAGCCTGTCCACTCGTCCACTTCCAGCAGCAGTTCGGTGATCTTGACGTGCGGCAGGATCATGGCCGTCTGGTCGATCAACGCCTGCGCAGTGTCGGGTACCGCCGCATCCAGCGGCGTGATCTTCAGGCCCGACTCGGTGATGATGGCATCAGGCAGGTTGTTTGCCGCCGCCATGCGGTTGACGATGGCAAGCTGCGTTTCCAGCAGCGTCAGCCGCTCGTGCAGGTACTGGTCGCAATCGGTGGCCACGGCCAGCGGCAACTCGCTGGACTGTTTGAGCCTGGCGAACTTCGCCGGTGGCACCAGGTAATCCTCGAAGTCCTTGAACTGGCGTGACCCTTGCACCCAGATGTCGCCCGAGCGCAGGGAGTTCTTCAACTCGGACAGCGCGCACAGTTCATAGTAGCGCCGGTCGATTCCGGTGTCGGTCATCACCAGCTTCTGCCAGCGCGGCTTGATGAAGCCGGTCGGCGCATCGGCGGGCACCTTGCGGGCGTTGTCGCTGTTCATGTTGCGCAGCACTTCGATGGCGTCGAACACGTCCTTGGCGGCGGGCGCGGCCCGCAGCTTGAGCACGGCAAGGAATTCCGGCGCGTAGCGGCGCAGCGTGGCGTAGCTTTCGCCGACGCGGTGCAGGAAATCGAAGTCCTCGGGCTGTGCGAGTTTCTGCGCCTCGGTGACGCTCTCGGCGAAGGCGTCCCAGGACATGACGGCCTCGATGGCAGCGAACGGGTCGCGGCCCAATTGCTTGGCGTCGATCAGCGCCTGGCCGATGCGCCCGTACAGGCGCACCTTGGCATTGATGGCTTTGCCCGATGCCTGGAACTGCTGCTGATGCTTGTTCTTGGCGGCGTTGAACAGCTTGCCCAGGATACGGTCATGCAGGTCGATAATTTCGTCGGTGACGGTGGCCATGCCCTCGATGGCCAGCGCAACGAGGGTGGCGTAACGCCGCTGCGGCTCGAACTTGGCCAGGTCAGCGGGTGTCATCTGGCCGCCTTCGCGGGCGATCTTGAGCAGGCGGTTCTGGTGAACCAGCCGCTCGATGCCGGAAGGCAGGTCGAGTGCCTGCCACGCCTTGAGGCGTTCGATGTGCTCCAGCATGTGGCGCGAATTCGGCTTGGCCGGTGACTGGCGCAGCCAGGCCAACCAGGTCGCCTTGCCGTTGTCCCGGCGCTTGAGCAAGTCATCAAGGCGACGGCGATGCACGTCCGCCAATGGTTCGGCCAAGGCGTCGTAGATGCGCCGGTTGGCGCGGGTGATCGCCTCGGCACTCGCCCGCTCGACGGCGTTGAGCGCGGGCAGAATGACCGACTGCCGCCGCAGGTGCTCGATCAAGGCGCTGGCCAGCACGATGCCCTTGTCGGTTTGCATCGCCAGCTCGGTCAGCATCTGGACGGCCTGCCGGTAATGGCTCATGGTGAAGGGCCGGAAATCGAACACGGTTTGCAGCTCGACCAGGTGCTCGCGCCGGGTCTGCTCCCGCTGGCCGTACTCGTCCCAGCTTTCGACGCCGACCTTGAGCTGCTCGGCGACCAGCTTCAACAAGGGCGGGAACGGCGGTTCATCGACGCCCAGGATGACGCCTGGAAAGCGCAGGTAGCAGAGCTGCACCGCGAAGCCCAGCCGATTGGCTGGCCCGCGCCGCTGTCGGATGATCGAGAGGTCGGTATCGCTGAATGTGTAATGTCGGATCAGGTCGTCCTTGGAGTCCGGCAACGCCAGCAGGTTTTCCCGCTCGGCGGCGGACAGGATTGAACGACGTGGCATATTTACTGATCCGTTCTCAAGTATTGATACAGGGTTTCGCGACTGATTCCGAATTCACGAGCCAGCTTGGTCTTTTGCTCGCCAGCCTCGACACGTTGGCGCAGTTCGGCAATACGCTCAGACGACAGGGATTTCTTCCTGCCACGGTAAGCTCCGCGTTGCTTGGCGAGCGCAATACCCTCGCGCTGACGCTCGCGGATCAGAGCGCGCTCGAACTCGGCGAACGCGCCCATCACCGAGAGCATCAGGTTCGCCATCGGCGAGTCCTCGCCGGTGAAGGTCAAATGCTCTTTCACGAATTCGATGCGCACGCCGCGCCGGGTGAGGCTCTGCACCAGGCGGCGCAGGTCGTCGAGGTTGCGTGCCAGACGATCCATGCTGTGCACCACCACCGTGTCGCCTTCGCGCACGAAGGCGAGCAGCCGTTCCAGTTCGGGCCGCCGGGTATCCTTGCCCGACGCCTTGTCGGTGAACACCTTGTCCACCGGAATCTGTTCCAGTTGCCGTTCCGGGTTCTGGTCGAAGGTGCTGACGCGGACGTAACCGATGCGCTGACCGTGCAAGGTATCCTCCTGAGGGAAATGTGTCAGGAAGAAATCTATGACCTTTGACGGGCTGTGTCAAACAATTCGCGAGGCGGCTCTATTCTGACGCTTCCGCGCCGGACGATCTGACGCCAGGTTAGGGTATGCCTGAGTCTGACGGCAGCGAGCCGCAGGTGTTCGGATCAGCACCGGTTTCGTTCTCTGCCTTGGCCCGCGCCTGGAAGCGCTGATAGCACTCCAGCCCGCAGAAGTGCTCGACATACTCCACGCCTTCCGGGGTAAAGGCGGCATCGAGCGGGATTTCCTTGCAGCACACGCAGCAACTGGTGGCAGTCGGATCATTTGCATTCATGGTGGCACCCCTCCATTGACTGACAAAGGCGGCGAATGCCGCCGCCGGCATTGGCTTGGCGAACAGGAAGCCTTGTCCCGTATCGCACTCCGCTTGCCGCAACAGTGCGAGACTGGTCGGCGTTTCCACGCCCTCGGCCACCACGTCCATGCCCAGCCCGTGCGCAAGCTGAATCACGGAGCGCACGATGGTTCGGTCGCGGTGATCGGCGACGAGTCCGGCGACGAAGGACTGGTCGATCTTGAGCGTAGTAATCGGGCAGCACTTCAGGTGTTGCAGGCAGGAATAGCCGGTGCCGAAGTCATCGGCGGCGAAGCGCACACCGATCTGTCGCAAGGCTTCCAGGGCGGGGAAGATCGCCGGATTACCGAATGCGACCGATTCGGTCAGCTCGATTTCAAGAGACTCGGCGGGCAACTCGGCATCAGCCAGCATGTCCTTTACCCACCCGTCGAAACCCGGTCTCACTTGGCTCGCCGAAACATTGACGGCCAGCCGGAACGGTTGCCACGCCAGCTTCCGCCACTCGCGCATCTGGCGGCAGGCTGCGCCCAGCACCCAGGCACCGATTTCCGGCATCAGGCCGGACGATTCGACCACAGGCAGGAACTGGCCGGGCGGCAGCAGCCCGAGCGTCGGATGACGCCAGCGCAACAGGGCTTCCGCACCGACAATCTGGTCACTGCGCAGATCGACTATCGGCTGGTAATGCAGCTCAAGTTGCCCGCGCACAACCGCCTGCGCCAACTCGGTCGCCGTCCATCCGGCGGGGTGCGAGGTCGTCATGATCCGCCCCGGAAGGCCCGCAGTAGCCGCGTCACGGACAGCACGAACAAGCCGGTCAGCGTGAGGGCTGCAATACCCCAATGCTCCCCGATGAATGCGCCGGCGGTCGTTCCGGCCAGCACAACGGCGAGAATCGGCAAATGGCAGGGACAGGTGAGCACGGCCAGCGCGCCCCACAGGTAGCCGGTGAACGGCTTGCGTGTCTTGGTCGGCAGGCGTTCCGGGCCGTTCATGGCAGACTCTCCGCGTGCTGTGCCGGCTCGGTCGGCAGGGTGGCCAACTGCGCTTCCAGATCGGCCAACGCTTCGCGCCGGCGTTCGACGAACTGGCGCAGCACGGCAAGCTGCGTGGCCGCTTCGCCACCGTCCGCTGCATCCAGCGCCCGGAACAGCCGCGCCAGCGCATCGAGGCCGATGCCCGCTTCGAAGGCGGACCGCACGAAGCACAGCCGCTGCAAGGCAGCCTCGTCGAACAGGCCGTAGCCGCCTGGCGTGCACGCCACCGGCCGCAGCAGTCCGCGCAGCAGGTAGTCGCGCACGATATGCACGCTCACCCCGGCATCAAGGGCCAGCCGGGACACCGTGTAGGCGTTCATCGAACACCTCCTTTTTCTCACCCGGCGCAGCAGGAAAGCTGCTTCACATCCTTGTTGAAGGTCTGCGCCGCGAGCTTCAAGCCCTCGACCATCGTCAGGTAGGGAAACAACTGGTCGGCCAGTTCCTGCACCGTCATGCGGTTGCGAATCGCCAGCGCAGCGGTCTGGATCAGCTCGCCCGCTTCCGGCGCGACCGCCTGCACGCCGATCAGTCGTCCGCTGCCTTCTTCAACGACCAGCTTGATGAAGCCGCGTGTGTCGAAGTTGGCGAGTGCGCGCGGCACGTTGTCCAAGGTCAAGGTGCGACTGTCGGTCTCGATCCCGTCGTGCTGGGCCTCTGCCTCGCTGTAGCCCACGGTGGCGACTTGCGGATCGGTGAACACCACGGCAGGCATGGCGGCAAGGTTAAGCGCCGCGTCACCGCCCGTCATGTTGATCGCCGCACGGGTGCCGGCCGCTGCCGCCACATAGACGAACTGAGGCTGGTCGGTGCAGTCGCCGGCCGCGTAGATGTCCGGCGTGCTGGTCCGCATGCCGACGTCGATGACGATAGCGCCTTGCAGGTTGAGCGCGACACCTGCCGCGTCCAGTGCCAGGCTGCGCGTGTTGGGCGAGCGACCGGTGGCGACCAGCAGTTTGTCGGCGCGCAGCTCGCCGTGCGCCGTGGTGAGCACGAATTCGCCGCCCTCGTGCGCGACCTGGCTGGCCTGGGTGTGCTCCAGCACCTCGATCCCTTCGGCGCGGAACGCCGCCGTGATTGCCTCACCGATGGCCGGGTCTTCGCGGAAGAACAGGGTGCTGCGTGCAAGAATCGTTACTTTGCTGCCCAGTCGGGCGAACGCCTGCGCCAGTTCCAGCGCTACCACCGACGAACCAATCACGGCCAGCCGCTCAGGAATGGTGTCGCTGACCAGTGCTTCGGTGGAAGTCCAGTACGGCGTGTCCTTCAGGCCGGGAATCGGCGGCACGGCCGGACTCGCGCCGGTGGCAATCAGGCAACGGTCGAACGCCAGCACACGTTCGCCACCACCGTTGAGTTGCACGGTCAGGCTGTGCGCGTCCTTGAAACGGGCTTCGCCGTGCAGCACGGAGATGGCGGGATTGTCATCCAGGATGCCTTCGTATTTGGCGTGGCGCAGTTCATCGACGCGCGCCTGCTGCTGGGCCAGCAGCCGCTCGCGCAAGATCGTCGGCGGTGTGGGCGGCATGCCGCCATCGAACGGGCTTTCTCGACGCAAGTGGGCGATGTGAGCAGCGCGGATCATGATCTTGGACGGCACGCAGCCGATATTGACGCAGGTGCCGCCAATAGTGCCGCGCTCGATCAGGGTGACGTGCGCGCCTTGCTCGACGGCCTTCAGCGCCGCCGCCATCGCCGCGCCGCCGCTGCCGATAACGGCAATATGCAATCCGCCACCATCATCACCAGCCTTGTCGCCGCTACCTAGCCATTCGCGCATCTTGACGAGCAAGCCGCCGCCCACCGGAGGCACGAGCGCGTCGGCGAGCGTGGCCCGATAACCGAGTCCGGCCACGGCGGCAGTCAACGCGTCCGGCGATGTGCCGGTCTCGACGGCGAGCTTGGCGCTGCCCTTGGTATATGAGACATTCGCCGACTGCACGCCTGGCACTTTCTCCAGGGCTTCCTTGACATGCACTGCGCACGAGTCGCAAGTCATGCCGGTGATTTTGAGGGTGGTCATTCATCGTTCCTTTTCTGTGTTGGCCGCTGGCTCACGCCGTCAGCCGTGTTTTGCTGGGAGTTCGCAGCCATCCGGCCCGCAGCGGCGATTTGCCGGTGAAACCAAGTCCCAGATCGACACGCCGATCATCAGGGCCAGGCCGGTGTATACGAGGCGCGCTGTCCACCAGTTGCCAAGCAACCAGACGGTTCCGGCGAACACGATGGCTGGCCCGATCATGCCGAGCAGGCTGCGGTGCCATTGCCGATGACTGAGCCAGCCCAGTGCATTCGCCAGCAAAGCGACGACGGCGAACAGCGGCAGCAGCGTGAAAATGAACAAGCCTTCGTATTCCTGTAGAAAGCCCAGCCCGATGGCCGCGCCCAAGCTGGCGATGGCCGGAAAACAGGCGGCGCAGCCCATCGCGGAAACCACACTGCCAAGCGCGCCGGCCTTGTCGGCAATGCGTGTGATCAGTCCCATGATCGCCCCAGGGTCGGGTTCAGTGGCTCACTGCTTGACGCTGGAGGGATAGCCCGCGTCCCCGGTTGCCTTGGTCAGCTTCTGCACACTGGTCTTGGCATCATCGAAGGTGACCACCGCTTCGCGGGTCTCGAAGGTCACGGCAACTTTACTGACGCCATCGACCTTGGAAATCGCCTTCTTGACGGTGATCGGACAGGCCGAGCACGTCATGCCCGGTACGGACAGCGTGACGGGCTGGGTAGCGGCCCACACGGGGGCAACAACGGCGGCGAGGGCGAGGGAGGCAAACAGTTTCTTCATGGTGAACTCCGATCAGTAGAAAAATGGCATGACATAGGGAAATCCGAGCGCGACCAGAACCAGTACGGCCACGACCCAGAAAATGAGCTTGTAGGTCGCTCGCACTTGGGGAATCGCGCAGACCTCACCCGGCCTACAGGCTTGCGCAGGGCGGTAGATGCGCCGCCAGGCGAAGAACAACGCCACCAGCGCTGCGCCGATGAAAATCGGGCGATACGGCTCCAGCACGGTCAGGTTGCCGATCCAAGCCCCGCTGAAGCCCAAGGCGATCAGAACCAGCGGCCCGAGGCAGCAAGCGGAGGCGAGGATGGCGGCCAGCCCGCCGGCGAAGAGCGCACCGCGCCCGTTTTGCGATTCAGACATACGTTGGCCTTTTGAATTTGGATTGGATAGCGTAACCTTACTTCCGTACTCATGTACGGAGTCAAGCGATATGGAAAATACTTTGGAGAACCTAACCATTGGCGTTTTTGCCAAGGCGGCCGGCGTCAATGTGGAGACGATCCGGTTCTATCAGCGCAAGGGCTTGCTGCCCGAGCCGGACAAGCCTTACGGCAGCATCCGCCGCTATGGGGAGGCGGATGTAACGCGGGTGCGGTTCGTGAAATCCGCTCAGCGGTTGGGCTTCAGCCTGGATGAAATCGCCGAGCTGCTGCGGCTCGACGATGGCACCCACTGCGAGGAAGCCAGCAGCGTGGCCGAGCACAAGCTCAAGGACGTGCGCGAGAAGATGGCCGACTTGGCGCGCATGGAAACCGTGCTGTCTGAACTCGTGTGCGCCTGCCATGCACGAAAGGGGAATGTTTCCTGCCCGTTGATCGCGTCACTACAGGGCGGGGCAAGCCTGGCAGGGGCGGCGACGCCTTAGCGTGCTTTATTTTCCGTTTTCTGAGACGACCCCTATGTGGCCACCCAGACCGGCCTGATCGAAGGCATGGCGGGGCTCGCCGTGCCGGTGTTCGACGCCAGCCAGCGGCCAGTGGCGGCCCTGAGCGTGGGCACCATTGCCGACCGGCTGAACCCCGAGCGGCTGCCGGTGGTCGCCGCCATGCTGAAGAAAGAAGCCGAGGCGCTCGGGCCGCTGATCAACCCGTTCGACCCGACCGTGCGGCGGCCCGCGAACTCCTTCATCGGCTGACGCGCGGGGCCAGCCTTACACGTGCGATGCGACCTCGGCGGCGCGCTGGCACAGCACACGCAGGGCGTCGGCAATCGATGCCGCCTGCTCTTGCGCATAAATGGACATCTCGTCGATGACCGGCGCACCTAGCGCGGCTTCGAAGGCGCGGCGGCTGGACTCGTCCACGTATGCGCTGCGCCGTTCGTCGCCCAGGTTTGACTGAAAGATGCCGGCGGCGCTGACGGGCAGGAAGTCTTCGTAGACGATGGGCTCGGCACGCAGCAGCCCGGCCTCGACCAGTGCTTCCAGGTTGTCGGGTAGCGGCGCGATGTCGACCGGCTGCCCGTTTGTTGGGTTGGCTTGGTAGCGGAAGAACGCCAGCCCCTGCTTGCGCAGGGCCTCGGCGTCGTCGGGCAATGCCTGGAAATGCCGCTGCAGCGCCTCGACATAGGCTGCCGCGTTGGAGCCGTCGCCGGCCGGTTGGATGTCTGCACGCACGGCGGCAAGAATCCGGTCGTAGACCGCGCGCCCGCGCGGCGTCAGGGCGATGCCACGCTGTTCGATCTCGCCAAAGCGGGCAGTATGCGTTCCCGGCTGATGGGCGCCCTGCGCATCAGGAAACGCCACCGGTTCGTTCAGGGCCAGGAAGCTCGTCTGCCGCAGCAAGACCGGGCACGCGCGCCGCGGCGGCCCTTCGATCACGGCCTTCGGGTGGATGCCCTTGGCCGGCATCGCGGCCTGCGCGGCATCGATGTCCAGCGTGCGCGGCGTCAGATGGTTGATATGCGGCCCCTTGAAGCAGACCACGTCGGCCACCAGCGGGTGCGTCTTGCGCAGTTGCTGATAGAGCGCCGCACTGACGGTGGCTTCGTGATGCCAGCGGAAGGTTTCGAGGGCCTGCGTAACGAACGCGCGTGCGTCTGCCGCATCCAGCCCACCTTCGCGCTCGCACTGCTCGATCAATGCCAGACAGCGGGGCGTAAAGATGCTGCGCTGTTCGAGCACCGCCTGTGCCGTGGCCCGCAACTGCGCATCCTCAATCAGCTCCAGACGCAGCAGCGACGAGAACACGCGGAACGGGTTGCGCGCCAGCGCCTGCGGCTCGATCGGCCGGAAGGCGGTCGAATGCACCGGCACGCCCGCGACCGAGAGATCGTAATAGCCGACCGGCTGCATGCCCATGACAGCGAACAGGCGCCGGATGGTGGCGAGTTCCTGCGCGGTGCCGACGCGGATCGCGCCATGGCGCTCCACTTCGAGGCGGCCGAGCTGCTCCGCTGGCAAGGGCAACGCCGCGTCGCCGTTCTGCCGCGCAAGCGCCGCCTGATTGACCGTCTTCACCAAGTCCAGCAAGGCCCCGTACTGCGGCACTTCAGACCGGTACATCTCAGACATGGCGCTGGAAAACAGCGCTCGGATGGTGTCGGTCGACACAAAAGTGGATGCGGTCACGGCGGTGTCCTATGAGGGGGCTTGTCGGCGGTTTGGCCACCAATCTAGTCTGCGTGGGCCGCGCCAACAATCGATACCTTTTCGCGAATTAGTTCCAAATCGGAAGGAACCACTTGCGACAGGCTAGTTGGGGCACTCAATATCCAACCAGTCGAGAAACCCTTGCAGCTTCTCCTGCGCCACCCGATCGTCCCGGTGGGACAGGAAGTAGGCGCCTTCGCTTCCGGCCAGCGCCGGAGCGGCGTCGACGGGCTGAACCAGCGTGCCCTGCTCCAGCGCATCGCAGATCAGCATCCTGGGCAGCAGCGCCACGCCCGTGCCGGCAATCGCTGCGCCCACCACCATGGTGAAGAGGTCGTAGCGGAAACCCAGGCTTGCCTTGAGCCGCAGCGCCTCGTCGTTACCGCCCACCCAATCCGGCCAGGCATCGGGGCGAGTCGCGAGATGCAGCAGCGGCAGTTTGACGAGATCCGCGCGCGTCCTGATACGGGAGGTGCCGCGCAGCAGGCGCGGGCTGCAGACGGGAATCGATGGCCCTTCCTCCATCAGGCGTCGCCCTGCCGTCCCGGGCCATAGCGCGTTGCCAAAGTAGATGGCCGCGTCAAAGCGCGACTCATTGAAATGGAACGGCTCGGTGCGCGACGCCACGTTCAGGATCAGCCTGGGCTGCGCGGCAATCAGCCCGCCCAGCCGGGGGATCAGCCACTGCGTTGCAAACGTGGGCACCACCGCCAGCTCGATGACCTCCATGCCGCCAGCGCGCGAGGCCAGCTCTTGTGTGGCGCGTTCAATGCTGTGGAGGTGATCCCGAATCTCGCGCACATAGCGGTCGCCTTCCGGCGTGAGCACGATGCGCTTCTTGATGCGATGGAAGAACTGCACGCCAAAACGCCGTTCGAGCGCAATCACCTGCCGGCAGATGGCGCTTTCCGTGACCGACAGCTCTTGCGCGGCGCGGGTGAAGCTGCCGAGCCGGGCAGACGCCTCCAGCATCTGCAGGCTGATCAGGCTTGGTGGGCGAAGCGACACGATGACTTCCGAAATAGCACTAAGTCGGCCAACTATATCAATTGCGCTCGCGCGCCAGCAACCGCCAGAATCGGCAACCATCGCTCGCCAGGAGATCGCCGTCATGCTCGTGTTCATCCATGCTTTCCAGCCGGCATCGCGGCGCGCGAGCTGACCGATGACCGAGACCGAGGTAATCGATGGCCTGCAGGCGATTGTCGGCGAGGCCGGCATCCTCACCGGTGCGGACGCCGCCCCCTACGCGGCCGGTGCGCGCTACGGCCATGGCACCGCGCGCTGTGTCGTGCGCCCGGCAACCACCAAAGAAGTCAGCAGCGTGGTGCGATTCTGCGCGGCCCATGGCATCCGTGCCGTTGCACAGGGCGCCAATACGGGACTGGTCGGCGCCAGCTCGCCGGACCCATCGGGCGAGCAGGTCGTGCTGTCCCTGAGCCGCCTTCGCAAGACCTGCTTGATCGACGTGGAAAACCGCAGCGTCACGGTCGATGCCGGTGTGCTGCTGCAGGACCTGAACCAGGTGCTGGAGCCGCACGGGCTGTGGTTTCCCATCGACCTGAGCGCCAATCCATCGATCGGCGGCATGATCGCCGCCAACACGGGCGGCACCCGCCTGATCCGCTACGGCGACGTCCGGCACAACCTGCTGGCCATCGAGGTTGTGCTGTTCGAGCCGGCTGGTGAAACGCTGGTGCTGGGCAAGGCGCTGCGCAAGGACAACACCGGTTACGACCTCAAGCAACTGTTCGTCGGCACCTCCGGTGTCGGCGGCGTCATCACCCGGGCGACGCTCGAAGTGCATCCCCGGCCCAGGCAGACCGCCACCGCGCTGGTGGTGCCCACCTCGGATGACGCCGTCCTCGCCCTGCTGCTGGCGCTGGAACAGACCTTGGGTGATTACCTCGCCGCTTTCGAGGGCATGTCCGGTACGGCGCTCAGGGCCGCCATCGAACACGTGCCGAACCTGCGCAACCCGTTCGCGCCGGATGGCATTCCCGACTTCGCCATCCTGATCGAGCTGGAGTCGGCTTCAGCGGCCGCATACACGGGGCTGGATCTGCAGGACGCGCTCAACCGATTCCTGGAAGCGCAGTTCGAGACGCTGATCTCCAATGCCGTGGTCGATGGCGCGCACGACCTCTGGCGCCTGCGCCACAGCATCAGCGAGGGCGCGCGGGCGATGGGAAAAACCGTCGCGTTCGACATCTCGGTGCCACGGTCGCAACTCATGCCGTTTCGCCGCGCTGCGCTGGCGTTCGTGCAGGAGCGCCATCCGGGGCTGACCGTTGTTGATTTCGGCCACGTTGCCGATGGTGGCCTGCACTTCAACATCGTCTGGCCGGATCTCGCGCAACCGGCCTACACCGAAGCAGGTGTGCACGCCTTGCGTGATGGGCTGTATGCCATGGTCGTGCATGGGTGTGGCGGCAGCTTCAGCGCTGAACACGGCGTAGGCCAGCACAATCTCGCGTACTACCGGAAATACACCAGCCACACCGCGATGCGCATCGCGCGAGGCATCCGGCGACTGGTCGATCCGGACGAGCTTTGCGGCACCGTCGATTTTGGGCCGCCAAGCGATGACCACGCCGAGCCCCCATGACGCGCATCCGGCGCCGCCTCACTTCCAGAAAACACCATGGCTTTGCCCCTCTTCTAGCGGTAGTTGCCGACATCCGGCGCGACCGCTTTGATGGGTAACCGGCCCACCGTCAACGCCCGTTTGGCAGACAACAGCGCCTGTTGCAATTGGCCTGCGCCATAAGCCGCGCGGGCCTTGGCCAGCGCCTGCCGCTCCCATGCGCCAACCTCGCCCGTGCTGGCTGCAATGGCCTGCTCACAGCGCGCAATCAGCGCAACCACCTCGCCTGCATGCGCGGTGTCACCACCGACGATCTGGTCAAAACAATCGCTGAGATCGCCCAGAAGATCTTCGTGCATCACTTTCCCTCAACGGCTTGGGGGCTGCCGGTTTGGCAGCGTTCCCGTCGTACCTCTGACGTCTGAGCGGATTATCGGCACGCAATTCCCGATGTGAAGACCGTGCGGAAATCGGGTATCGCAGACGCCACCTCTCGCCGATCTGGCAGCGGTGGGCGGCACTAGGGAGGCCATCTGCGAAGCACTTTGCTTTCACGGCCCGACCGACTAGTGTTGAAGCATGCGCGGCCACACAAGGGAGGCAGCCATGAGCATGGTCTCAGTGGAACCTGGCAGCTACCGCGCCGACTTGCCCAAGAACGCGGGCGAAGTGGTCGACCTGATCAAGCAGCGCGCCGTCCAGGTGGTGGACCTCCGCTTCACCGACCTGCCCGGCCAGTGGCAGCACTTCTCCATCACCCTCCCCGAGGTCAACGACGAGCTGTTCGAAGCCGGCATCGGCTTTGACGGCTCATCGATCCGCGGCTTCCAGGAGATTCACGAGTCCGACATGCTGGTGCGGCCGGACCCGACCACCGCCTTTATCGACCCGTTCTGCTCGACCACCACGCTGGCCGTGATTTGCGATGTGATGGACCCGGTGCAGAAAGGGCCCTATTCGCGCGACCCGCGCTACATCGCCAAGAAGGCCGAGCACCACCTGCGACACGGTGGCCTGGCCACGACCTGCTACTTCGGCCCGGAGCTGGAGTTCTTCATCTTCGATTCCATCCGCTACGGGCAGGACCAGCACTCCGGCTACTACCATGTGGAATCGGCCGAGGGCGAATGGGCCTCGGGCCGCGACGAAGGTGCGTACGGCGGCGGCAACCTCGGCTACAAGCAGCGCTACAAGGAAGGCTACTTTCCCGTGCCGCCGCACGACACGCTGCAGGACATCCGCTCGGAGATCGTGCTGGCGCTGATGCAGGCCGGCATCCGGGTCGAGGTGCATCACCACGAGGTGGCCACCGCTGGGCAGAACGAGATCGACATGCGCTTCGCCCCGCTCACGCGCATGGCCGACAACGTGATGATGTACAAGTACATCTGCAAGAACGTCGCGCGCAAGCACGGCAAGGTCGCGACTTTCATGCCCAAGCCGCTGTTTGCCGACAACGCCAGCGGCATGCACTGCCACCAGAGCCTGTGGAAAGGCGACGAGAACCTGTTCTATGACGCCAACGGCTGGGCGATGACGTCGCAGTTATGCCGCTGGTACATCGGTGGGTTGCTCAAGCACGCGCCGGCCCTGATGGCCTTCTGCGCGCCGAGTACGAACTCCTACAAGCGCCTGGTGCCGGGCTATGAGGCGCCGGTCAACCTGGCCATGTCGCAGCGCAACCGCTCGGCCGCCGCGCGCATTCCCATGGTTTCGGATTCGCCCGCCGCCCGGCGCGTGGAATTCCGCTGCCCCGACCCTTCCGCCAATGCCTATCTCGCGTTCGCGGCGATGCTGATGGCCGGCCTGGACGGCATCGCGCATCAAACCGACCCCGGCGAGCCGCTCGACCGCAACATCTACGAACTGCCGCCCGAGGAAGCCGCGAAGATCCGGCAGGTGCCCGGCTCGCTCGAAGAATCGCTGGAGGCGCTGGAAGCCGATTCGTATTTCCTGCGCCATGGCGACGTCTTTACCGACGACGTGATCCGGGCCTGGATCGACTACAAGCGCCATCGCGAGATCGACACGCTCAAGCTGCGGCCGCACCCGTGGGAGTTCTACCTCTACTTCGATATCTGATGCGGGTGCGGGGGCCGTACCTCGTGCGCTACCAGTCCGATTGCGTCGGTTTTGCGCCGATGGAGCCAGTTGCCAACGCCAAGGTTGCGGCGGCCGCGCGTGCGCCGCTGTAGGCGTCGGCGGCAGCGTTCTTGGCTGCAAGCAACTGGTTCTGCGCCAGCAGCACATCGGTGATCGAGCCCACCCCGTGGCGGTAGGCCGTAAATGCGGCGTCGTACGTGGTCTGTGCTGCGGCCACCAGCGCCTGCGCCGCTTCATGCGTGGCAAGGCTCGTCTGCAGCATGTTCTGCCCGGTGACGATCTGGCGTACTGCCTCCTCCTTCGTCCGCGTTAGCTTGGTCGCGGCGCTCTCGGCGTCATTGTGCGCCTGCATCAGCACTGCCGCGCGTAGCCCGCCGTCATACAGCGGGATGTTGACGCCCACGAAGACACTGGTGCCGTAATGCGTGCCGTTGAGGTTCACCGTCGGCGCCTGCTGGCCGATCGGGGGAATGGCCGTGATCGCCGCGCCGCCGGAGCTGTACGACGCCGACCCCGACAGGAAGACCTTGGGCAGGAATTCCGTCTCGGCGGCGCGGGCCCTGGCCTGGCTGGCTTTTTCCGCCGCATAGGCGCTCAGCACGTCGGGGCGCCGGGCGATGGCCGTGGCAACGATCTGGTCGACGGAATCGCGTAGCGCCGCCGGCAAGGGACGCGTCGGCAGCTCCGCGATCCTGGGGTGGGAGAGCGGCGAGACACCCAGCCCGGAGATCAGGCTCATGTAGCTATTGCTCTCCGCACCCTGCGCCTGAACGAGCGCGAGATTCGCCTGCGCCCGGTTTTGCGTGGCCTGGGCGACCTCGACCACGGTGCCGATGCCCTGCTTGTACCGTGCCCGCGCCGCGGCCAGGATCGCATCGGCATTGTCCAGTCCTTGGCGCGTGGTAACCGTGCGCGAACGCGCGGCCTCGTAGGCGTAGAACGCGACGCTGACATCGTGGATCACCTGCTGGTGGACCGCGGTAAAGCCAATGTTGGCGATGACCGAGATTTGTTCGGCAGCCTCGACCCGAGCAGCGCGCCCACCGAAATCGAACAACAGCCATTGCAGTGACAGCACTGAGATCGACCCATGCGCGGTTGAATCCGCCGAGGCCTGGCCGAGCAGGGTCGAGGTCGAACCATGGCCGGACTGATAACCGGCCATGGCGGTGGCCGAGAGATAGGGCAGATATGCACTCTTGGCAATGCCCGCCGCCAGCGCTGCGTTGCGGGCGTCATTCCAGGCTACGCGCGTCAGCGGGTTGGCGGATTCGGCCAAGTCGATCAGCTCGGGCAGCGTGTAGGCATGCGCAGCGTCCAGCGCGGACGCTGCGGGCACCGATGCCACGGCAGCGTTCGCCGGCAACGTGTAGCCGATTGGCGAGACCGCCGATGCGGGCTTGGACGCCCCCGGCACGATCTCGCCGGTAGCGGTCGTGTCCGGCTGCCATGGGTGGTCGGGGCTGCCCGGCGCGAGGTCCAGCGAGGCAGTGGCGCAACCCGTCATGGCGGCCACGGCGAGCACAACGGGAAGGGGCGACAACCTAAGCCGGCGCATGCGTTACGGACTCCTTTGGTGCGTCATGGCGAGTCGCCTGGGCAACGTCGGCCAGGCGCGCGTCGGCCAGCTTGAGCAGCGCGTCGCGCGCGGGGTCCGCGGGGCGTTCGGGCGCGGGCGCGGCGTCATCGGCAGCAACCGCCACCCCGCCCTCGTCGGCCAGGAACCCGCTCGCGATGCGATGCAGTCGCGCCTCGGCAGCCGTATCGCCCGGTGCGCGTTCGGCCAGCAGGAACAGCGGCCCTTCGATCGCCCCGAGTTCGGCTAGCACCCGCCGGCGTCCGGCTATCCATTCTGGTGGCGGCCGCACCCACGCGGGCTCGTAGTGGACCAGCCCGAGATTCTGCTCGAGCGCGCCATATTGCGCGAGGGCCTGCGCGGCTTCGGCGCGCCGCTGGTCGGCGCGTTCGATCTTGATCAGCCGCTGCCATTGCAGCAGCAGCGCAGCCAGCGCCGCGTCGATCTGCTTGGCAATGCTGACCGGCCACACGCGTGTAAAGACCAGGTACACGACGACGTTGCCCAGCAGGATGCCAATGACACGGTCCCGCGCGGTCGTCAGGTCAAAGCTCGGCGCCGCCCCCTGGATCACGCACAGGAAAAACGCAAACGAGATCTGGAACCCCGCATAGGCAATGCGCGGCGAGCCCTGCGCGATCCAGGCCGCTACCCATGCGCCGGCAAACACCAGCGCCATCAACTGACCAATCGACGTCAACGCGGGCGTCACGTACACGATGGCGGCGATGCCCAGTAGCGCGCCGATCGCGCATCCGGCGATGCGCAGCGTCAGCTTCTCGACGGTTTCCGCCGTGGTGCCGAGCGAGACCACGTAGCACGTGATGAAGCAAGTATGGATACCGGTCCAGTTCAGCTGCATGTACAGCAGATAGCAGAACATGGCAGCGGCGGTGGTCTTGAACGCGTAGCGGATGTGATCGGGGTTGGTGTGCGCGTCCGGCAAAAAGAAGCCGCTGTGCGGCTTGGCGGCTACCTCGCCGACTGATGCGTGCACCGCCGGATTCTGCACCCGGGCGAAATCCGTGATCGCCGTGCGCAGGTCGGCTGCGATCATCTTCGCCACGGGTGGCAGCGTGGCGTCGGTCGGCAGGTGGAGTTCGATCTCGACCGGATAGCCGCCCTGCGCCAGCATGCCCGCCATCTGTTCAAGCGTGTCGGCAATGGGGGCGGCAAACGATGCGGGCAGCCCACCCTGATGCGGCTCGCCATCGGCAAGATCGACCGCCATCAGGATGGCGGCCGTGGACGACATCGCCTGCCGCAGCGCCGCGACATCGTCCCGCGAGGACGTGCCTTCCAGCTTGGACAGCTTCAGCCAGGTGGCGATCTGGTGGTCGCCTTCCCGCAGGCTGGCGTCGAACGCGGTGCGATCGATGCCAGGCGTGCGCAACTGGCACGCAGCAAGACGCAGCCGCCGGGCCAGTTCCCTGCACGCCAGCTTGCGCGGTGACGGCGCCGTCAGCAGATTGACACCCACCGCCACGCCCACCGGAATCGCCACCATCAGCCAGGCATAGAGCGCGCCACGGGTCGCCACCTCCCCGCTCGGCACGATGCCCAGCTCGTCGAGCCCGAAGCCAACGATCATCGCCAGGATCGCCCCCACCGGGCGCAGCTTGCTGGCCGAGGCCAGGTACAGCAAGCCGACCGACAGCACGGTCATGGCGGCTACGCGCAGCATCGGGTCGTCGACGCAAAAGACTGCGACCACCAGCACCAGCCCGATCACGACCGTCACCAGCAGCAGCATGACGATGGCCAGTACGGCGCTGGTCACGCGATCTGCGCGGTTCAGGAAGAACACGATGTAGGCGGACAGCGCGGCCTCTGGTGTGCCATAGATGCTGGTCACCAGTACCGTCAGCGCGCAGATCAGCGCAACGCGGAAGACCCGCTCCGCCCGCCCCGGAAAAGGTGCGAGCAGGCGCAGGATTTCACCCAGGCCCGGGCGGGCAATGTCACCGGCAAGCGGCGCCATGCTTGATCTCGACGATGGCGCTCGCGCCAACGCGGACGAGCTTGTCGGCCGGCGCATCCAGGCTCACACGCACCGGGAAGCGCTGCGCCACCCGCACCCAGTTCACGGACGGCTGCACGTAGGGCAGCGCGCGCGGCAGGTTCACGCGGTCGAGATCGGTGATGCCGGCGCCGATGCCCACCACCTTGCCGCGGATCGGCTGGCTGCGGTCGATCATGGAGAACACGGTCGCGCAATCGCCCACGGCAATGGCGCCAAGCGAGGTCTCGCGGAAGTTCGCGACAGCAAACCACTCGCCGGAATCGATGAGCGTGAAGATCGACTGGTTGGGTGCCACGATCTCGCCCGACAGCACGCTCAACCCGGTCACCCACCCTTCGTGCGGTGCGCGCACCACGGTATCGTCCAGCGCGCGCTGGGCGATCGCGAGCGCAGCCTCGCGGGCGTGCAGTGTGGCGGTCGCGTCGGCGTCGTTGCCGATCGTCCGTGCGGAGGCGCGCTGTTGTTCGTTGGCCTGCTGGAGCGAGATGGCCGCGTCGCGCTGCGCGACCTGTGCCTGGTCCAGTTGCTGGGCTGGCACGTAGCCCTGCGCGGCGAGCGGACTGAGCCGCGTGACGGTGCGCGCGGCCAGATCATAGTTGTGCGTGGCGCGGCGGGTCTGGTCGGACGCAATGGCCGCTGCCGACTGCTCGCCGATCACCGTCCTGCGCCGCGTGTCGAGTGCCGCGCGGGCCAGTTCCACGTCGGCCTGGGCCTGTGCAACGGCCAGCCGATACGGCACCGGGTCGATCTCGAACAGCAGATCGCCCTTGGCGACATGCTGGTTTTCCGTGACCGCCAGCTTGAGGATGCGCCCGCCAACCGGCGACGCGACATGCACGACGTCGGCGTCGATGGTCGCATCGTCGGTGGATGGGAAGCGCGACGTCCGGGAGATGGCGTAGGCCACCGCCGCCACGCCCAGCACGATGATCGCCAGCGCGATCAGCCGGCCGCGCCACGCGCTCTTGTTGATGCCGGCCATTTTCATAGGAGTTGCCCCGTTCCCGCGAGCCAGACGATCACGGCGATGGTCAAACCGATCGCCACGCAGACGGAGAGCTGGAGTGGCACGATGGCCGACCATCCCGTCATGACGAACACCCGGTGGGCGATGAGCGCACCGGTCGCGCCAATCACGGCGCTGAGCAGCCAGAGCGGGAAATAGGCGCCGAAGATGGCGTAGGACGGCGCGCCGTGCGTGGCGCAGCCCTGCAGGGGAAGCCCTAGCGCGAGCATCAGCGGGACACGCATCGGCAAGGCGATCTCTCGGCTAGGCATGGGTGTGCGGGCGTCCCATCGGCAGTGTTGCGCTGCCAGCGCGGCCTGGCTCGACGACCGGGCAAGGCCGCTTCACTCTAGCAGCGCGCTTGATTCTTGAACAGGTGGGATCAGCGATCAGCTCTCGCCGTGTTGCGCACCGCTTTCCTTTCCATCTGCTGAGAGCGGGGGATCTCTGGCCGGTCGGGCGCTAAAGAAGCCGCTCGGGCCGCCGTCGACAGAAAGGAGACATTCACTGGCGCTGCGGTTCAGGCGCGTTCGACCATGGCAACCACCTCCACCAGCAGCAATTACGTTCCGCAGATATCCATCCCGGGTATCGGGACCAGCATCGACGTCAACACGCTGGTCAGCAAGCTGATGCAGGTGGAGGGCCGACCGCTGAAGCTGCATCAGGACCAGCAGAAGTCGTATCAGACCCAATTGTCGGCGGTCGGCACGCTCAAGAGCGCGCTGTCGACGTTCCAGACCGCGCTGGCGAACCTGGTCGACGCGCCGGCGTTCAGCGGCATGAAGGTGAGCGGCCACGACACCTCGGTGCTGAACGCCACGGTGACCAGCGCGGCCCCAACCGGTACCTATGCCGTCAAGGTGACGCAGCTCGCGCAGTCGCAGGTGCTGTCGGCGCAGGGCCAGGCGTCGAACAAGGTGGCCATCGGCAGCGGCACGCCCACGACGATCTCGTTTGCGTTTGGCGCCGTCTCGGGCGGCACGTTTGCCAACGGCAAGTACTCCGGCGCCACCTTCACGCAGAACGGCAACCTGCCTGGCGGCTCGGTCACCATCAATGCGTCCAACAACACGCTGTCGGGCATCCGCGATGCCATCAACGCAGCCAAACTGGGCGTGTCGGCCAGCATCGTCAACGACGGCAGCGGCACGCCGTACCGCCTGGCGCTGACCTCGAACGCCGGCGGTGCCAGTTCGGCGATGAAGATCTCCGTGTCGGGCGATGCTGCGCTCTCGTCGCTGCTGGCGCACGACCCGGCCGGCGCGCAGAACCTGACCGAGGTGACCACGGGCCAGAACGCCCTGGCCACCATCAACGGCATTGCCGTGCAGAGCACGACCAACACGCTGTCGAACGTGATCGACGGGACGTCGTTCACGCTGTCCAAGACCGGCAGCACCACGGTCACGGTCGGCGGCGACGGCGGGCAGGCCAGCACGTCGGTGCTGAACTTCGTCAAGGCCTACAACGCGCTGCGCATCCAGTTCAACGCGCTGACCAAGTTCGACACCGCCAACCCCACCAACAACGGGGCGCTGGCCGGCGACGTCAGCACCAAGGCGCTCATCAACCAGGTGACCGACGTGTTCGGACGGGCGATCGGCAACGGCTCCTACCAGTCGCTGGGCAGCATCGGCATAACGATGGATGCGGACGGCACGCTGTCGATCAACGACAAGAAGCTCGATGCCGCCATCTTCAAGTCGTCGTCACAGGTGGCGGGTTTGTTTGCCGGCACCGGCACCGCAACGGATGCGCTGGTGAAGGTATCGAGCTTTTCCAAGGCGACACAGGCGGGCAGCTACGCCATCAACGTCACGCAACTGGCCACGCAGGGCTCACTGCAAGGCTCGGCGGCGGCCAACACGACGATCCAGAGCGGCGTGAACGACGGCCTATCGGTCACGCTCAGCGGCATCACGACCAGCATCAACGTCCCGGCAGGGACCTACACGGCTTCGAGCCTCGCTGCACACATCCAGAGCCTGATCAACGCCTCCCCCGCCCTGCAGAAGGCCAAGACGGAGGTGGCGGTCGCGACCGACGCGAACGGCGTGCTGACCCTCACGGACAAGCAGTTCGGCGCGATCTCCACGGTATCGGTGTCGGGCAACGGCGCAGCGTCGCTGCTGGGCGGCAGCCCGATGGCGACGGCGGGGCGGGAAGTCCAAGGCACCATCAACGGCGCGGCCGCCGCCGGGTCAGGCCAGAACCTCTACGGCACAACCGGCACGGCGGCGGAAGGGCTGACGGTGCAGGTCAGCGGCGGCGCGGTCGGCGCCCGTGGCAGCGTGACCGTCCAGCGCGGCTATGCGGCGCAACTCCACACCGTCATGGGCACGCTGCTGTCGAGCAACGGCATGGTGCAGAACGCGACCGATGCCATCAACAGCTCGCTCAATTCGGTGGCCAACCAGATCACCCGGATGCAGCGGCATCTGGACAGCAAGCAGGCGCTGTATTACGCGCAGTTCAACGCGCTGTCCCAAGCCGTGGCGAGCATGACGAACACGAGCAACTACCTGGCGACGCAGCTGGCGGCGCTGCAGAAGCAGACAAGAAACCGCTGATCACTCGCCGCCGCCCGGCGCCAGCACCTCGCGCTGGCCGTTGCGCCCCATCGGCGACACCAGCCCCGCCGCCTCCATCTGCTCGATCAGCCGCGCGGCGCGGTTGTAGCCGATGCGCAACTGGCGCTGCACCGACGAGATCGACGCCCGCCGCGTGTTCAGCACGAAGGCCGCCGCCTCGTCATAGAGCGGGTCGGCCTCGCCCTCGCCATCCTTGCCGCCTTCGCCGCCAAACAGGTCGCCGCTGGCGGCGGCCTCGCCTGGGTCGCCGGCCAGGATGGCTTCGTCGTATTCGGGCTCGCCGAACTGCTTCCAGTGCTCGACCACGCGGTGCACCTCCTCATCCGCCACGAACGCGCCGTGCACGCGCTGCGGATAGCCGGTGCCCGGTGGCAGGAACAGCATGTCGCCTTGGCCCAGCAGCGATTCCGCCCCCATCTGGTCGAGGATCGTGCGCGAGTCGATCTTGGATGACACCTGGAACGCCACGCGCGTCGGGATGTTGGCCTTGATCAGCCCGGTGATCACGTCCACCGACGGCCGCTGCGTCGCCAAAATCAAATGGATGCCGGCCGCGCGCGCCTTCTGCGCCAGCCGCGCGATCAGCTCTTCAATCTTCTTGCCGGCCACCATCATCAGGTCGGCCAGCTCGTCGATCACCACCACGATGAGCGGCAGCGTGGAGAGCGGCTCGGGCGCCTCGGGCGTCAGCGAGAACGGGTTCGGTACCTTGCGCCCGGCCTGCTCGGCCGCGCGGATCTTCTGGTTGTAGCCGGCCAGATTGCGCACGCCCAGCGCGGACATCAGGCGATAGCGCTTCTCCATCTCGCCCACGCACCAGTTGAGCGCGTGCGCGGCCTGCTTCATGTCGGTCACGACCGGCGCCAGCAGGTGCGGAATGCCCTCGTACACCGAGAGCTCCAGCATCTTCGGGTCGATCATGATCATGCGCACGTCTTCCGGCGTGGCCTTGTACAGCATCGACAGGATCATCGCGTTGACGGCCACCGACTTGCCCGAGCCCGTGGTGCCAGCCACCAGCAGGTGCGGCGCGCGCGCGAGGTCCGTCACCACCGGATTGCCGGTGATGTCCTTGCCCATCGCCAGCACGAGGTGCGAGGCATGCGACTGGAAATCCGCCGCGTTCACGACTTCCGACAGGCGGATCATCTCGCGCCGCGCGTTGGGCAGCTCCAGGCCCATGCAGGTCTTGCCGGGAATGGTCTCGACCACGCGGATGGACGTCACGCCCAGCGCGCGCGCCAGGTCCTTCATCAGGCCCACCACCTGCGCGCCGCGCACGCCGATGGCCGGGTCGACCTCGAAGCGCGTGATGACGGGACCCGCCGAGGCACCCACCACCGTCACCGGCACCTTGAACTCGGCCAGGCGCTGGGCGATCAAGTTACTGGTCTCTTCCAGGTGTTCAGCCGAGACGGCCTCGGTGTTGGTCGATGCGGCGGTCAGCAAGTCCGGGCCGGGCAGACGGTAATCCACGTGGCGCGGCGCAACGGGCACCGGCACTGGCGCAGGCGCGGCCACCACCGGCGGTGATGCGCGCGATACGACGTCTCCCACCACGGCAGGCAATACGATGCGCGGCTTGGGCGTGGGCATCGCGGCCGTCGGCGGGACACTCTGCTCCGCCTGCGGCGTGACCGAAGGCACCGCAACCGTCGCCGTGGGTTCGGGTTCGGGCAGCGGCTCGGCAACTTCAACAGCCTCAGAAACTTCAACGGTCTCAACCGCCTCAACCGCTTCCGCAACCGGCTCAGGCCCCTGCGGCTGATCGATCGGCGCGATCAGGCCGCGCAGTTCCGCCAGCAGTGCCTGTGCTTCCTGGCGCACCGCTTCCAGATCAACCGCCTGTGTATCGGCATCGGCCGAGGGCGTCTCGGCGGACTGTGCCATCTCCGGCTCCGCGTGCGCTTGCGCCGGTGAGGCGACGGCGGCCGGGGTGGGTGGCACGTCAACGTCCGCATGCACCTCCGCCTGCGCTTCCACCGGCGCCGGCTGGGGAGCGGGCGAGCGCAAGCCGAGCTGCGGCTGATGGAACGGGCTGCTGACGATGGTGGCACGCGGCTTGGGCCCGGCCGGGGCCGGCGCGGGCGCCGCTACCGGCGCAGATGGAGGCGTGGCACGTTCGCTTGCGGGCGGCTCGGCAGCGGCGGCTTTCTGTGCGTCGAGCAGCGGCCAGATCTCGCCGGGTTGCGGTGGGGATGGGCGCGTGCGCGGCGGCGGCTGCCAGGCCGGCTGGCGGCGTGCAGAAATGGCTTCGATGCCGCGATGGCGAGGCGCAGGACGTGCGGCGTCGACCTTGGCGGACCAATGGGCCTCCCCTGCCCCGCCCAGGCCAAACGCAGTGGGTTTCAGGGGCGCATCGTGGGCGGCCTCGGGCGTCGGGGCGGCCTCGGGCGGCAGTTCGTCTTCAACCGCGCGACGGCGGGCGAACACCTGCCGCCAGGATCGCCCAAACACTATCGGCGCCACCCAGACCAGCACGCCGAGCATCAACAGAAACGCGCCCGTCCAGCCCAGCATGGCCGAAAACAGCGACGACAACCCGCGCCCCACCGCCCCACCCGCCTTGTCCTGCGGATCGGCGCCGGAGGTGAGCGCTTCGAGCGCGGCGCTCGCGCACAGTGCGGTCAGCGTGACCAGCCACATCCGAACGGTGCCCGGCCCCTTGAAGAAGCCGCGCTCTCCCGCCAGCACACGCGTTGCGTATCGCCACACCAGCGGCAGCAGCCACACGGTGGAAATGCCAAACCAGCCAAGCCCCATTTCGAAATGCCGTCTACAAATGCCAGGCCGCGATTGTAGCGGGGTGCGCGCGCCCGCCCACATTTACTCATCCGATAGCCGCGGAGCAAAGTTGAACATTGCGTGCGCAACGCCGTTCGAGATTGCTCGGATTTTTCCTAGGATGAAGACGAGAGTGGCGCTTCCCCGCACGCTCTTCTTACGCTCGAACCCGCCGCTGGTGCGGGTTCTTTTTTTCCGCCAGTCTGCAAATCACGCTGCGCCCGCTTCGTCTGCTGCGTTGGCACGGAATCGGTGCATCCGGTCGCATCCGCGCGAACATTCTTGAGACTTGCGCATGCCGTGGCTTCATACAATCGGACTAAGGCGGCTGTAGCCGGCCGCCCAACGTCAGCGCCGCCGCGTCCCGCCGCTTGGCGCTGTGCAAGCCCACGCAGACCACCATGACGATCGACCACAACGAGCTCATCGCGCTGAATGCCTCGATCAGCGAAAACCTGACCAATGTCTCCAAGCTCGGTGCCCGTGTCGTTGCGTTGAGCCGCTTCATTGCCGCGGCCTTCCCCTACCTGCCCCCGACGGAATGTGCCGCCATCGAGCACAACTTCCGGCGGGAGATCAATGACGCCATGTCGATGACCAGCGACGAGGCCGTCCCCGGCCCCTATGAGGCGACGCTGCTGGACGAGGTGAATGTGCTGATCGCCGCGCTGAAGCAGCGTACGCAGATGCTGATGTAGGCGGCGCTCATGCCGGCTGCGCACCGAACCGTTGCCGGATCAGGGCCTGCGGGTAGTGATAGTTCCAGCGCAGCTCCGTGCCGGCGGCAACGGGCTCCGTCGTGAAGAACGCGCGGATGGCGAAGCGCCGGCCGCAGCGGGAGAGTGCGTGAAACACGGCGGCCTCCATGTTGTAGCCGGCACCGGCCTGGCGGGCCGGACGCTCGCCTTCGTAGGCAAACGCGGTGTTGGCCATCGCCAGGATGTTCTCGCCGTCGATCCATGATTCGATGCCATCGACCGTGGTCGACAGTACGAAGGTCGGGTCGATGCAGGCGTAATAGGTGGCGGCGTTCATCAGCCGACCGCCGTAGACGCCCAGGCATGCGCCTGCCTCAAGATCGCGCACCGCAAACACACCGCGCTCGCCCACCAGCGCGTGTTCCCGCGGATCGCACAAATCGGTGGGCAGCATTGCACGGCAATGGATCTGGCTGTGATACCGCATCGCGCGTGCATCCGAAGCTTCATCGGCCTGCAGATACGGCCAGACCGGATCGGCAACGTAGGTGCGCGTGCCGTCGTCGGGCCGTCCAAACTGCTGGAGCGTCGCCACGACGACCGGGTTGCTCGCCTCATCCCGGAAGGGATAGCGCATGTCGACTTCGGGCGCATACACCAGCCGCGCAATGGCATGCGCATGCTTGAACGCAGTGCTTTCCTCGTGCAGCGCCCGCATGCAGCGCAGGACCGCGTCGTCGTCGGATTCTGCGGCAGCGAACGCGAGGATCTCGGCCTTGAGCGCTTGTGCAATGCGGTAGAACTGGGCGTGCCGGGCCACCGGGTCGGGCGCCTCGCCTGCCTGCCGGATGCCCCGCCGAATGCGCCCGATCAGGGCGTCTGCGGCGGACGGGGTCGATGACGACATGAGAACACCCGTTGCGAATGGCCAATCGGGCCGATCGTGCCATCTAGCAAGAACCATGGCCAAGCGCGCCGGCATGCCCCGCAATCGGGCGTGAAACCAGCGGCAGCGCGGGTGATGCGGGGCCGGCCGCTGTCCGACACCCTCAACAAAGCTCATCAAACCTGCCAGTCCGTTGAAGCGCATCGACGCCTTCTGTCAGCCTGGGCGGCAAAAATCGTCACCCTCCCGTCGTGGGGTGCTTGGCATGCTTCCTGCACCCGCTCGCCGCGGTTTGACGACAACAACGAACGAAGGCGGGTGATATGAACGACAAGCGCGGGCCGGCGTTGCCCCCACAGAGCAACAATCGTGCGGAGGGCACCATCGACAACCTCTCCAGACGGAATTTCGTGTATGGGCTGGGTGCTGCGCTGCTATCGGGTTGCGGCGGCGGGGATGGTGCCGCAACCGCGGCCACCACCACGCAAGGCACGACAGGCACGACAGGCACGGCGGGAACGACCACCTCGAACACGGCCGCCAGCACGCAGACTTTCACGCATCCGGGCCTGCTGCACACCGAGGCGGATTTCGGCCGCATGCGCGCCAAGGTCGCGGCCAAGGCCTCGCCGTGGATCGACGGCTGGAATGTGCTCGTCGCCAACAGCCACACCAGCCTGTCGCGCAACCCCAATCCGCAAGCCGCCATCTATCGCGGCAACGACGGCGTGCACGCCGAGAACTACGGCATCCTCTACAACGACATCGCCGCAGCGTATGGCTGCGCGCTGCGCTGGAAGGTCTCGGGCGACACGGCCTATGCCGACAAGGCGGTGCAGTACCTCAACGCCTGGTCGGCCACGCTCACCACGCTGGGCGGCGACTCCAACGTCGACCTGGCTGCCGGCATCTACGGCTACCAGTTCGCCAACGCGGGCGAAATCATGCGCAGCTACAGCGGCTGGAGCGCGTCCGGCCTGGCCGCGTTCCAGGCGCTGATGCGCAACGTCTTCTACCCCATCAATCACAAATTCCTGACCCTGCACAACGGCACGGAGATCACGCACTACTGGGCCAACTGGGACTTGTGCAACCTCGCCTCCGTGCTCGCCATCGGCGTGCTGTGCGATGACGCCAGCCTCTTCAACGAGGCCATCACATACTTCAAGAGCGGCGCGGGCAATGGCTGCATCGAGCAGGCCGTGTACTACGTGCACCCGGGCTATCTGGGCCAATGGCAGGAAACCGGCCGCGACCAGGGCCACAACACGCTGGGCATCGCGCTGGGCGGCGCGATCTGCGAGATGGCGTGGAACCAGGGCATCGACCTGTACGGCCTCGACAACAACCGCTTCCTGGCCGGCGCCGAGTACGTGGCCAAGGCCAACCTGATCCAGTCCGGCACCACGTACTACACCGTGCCCTACGTCACGTACCAGAATGTGGACGTGACCCAGACGGTGCTATCGACGATCGGTCAAGGCACCCATCGGCCATGCTGGGCGCTCGTGGCCAACCACTACATCAACCGCAAGGGGCTGGCGGCGCCGTACAGCAAGCAGTTCGCGGATCTCGTCGCGCCGGAGGGCGGCGGTGGCGACTACGGCCCCAACAGCGGCGGCTACGACCAGCTCGGCTACGGTACCCTCACCTGCACGCTGGACGCGGGCACGCCGGCCACCGCCCCGAGCGGCCTGACAGGCTATGCGGCCGCCGGCAACGTGGTGCTGTCGTGGTGGGGCTGCAGCAACGCCACCAGCTATACGGTCAAGCGCGCCACCATTGCCGGCGGCCCGTACAGCACCGTCCAGAGCGGCATCACCGACCTGCTCAGCCATACCGACACGCCGCCCGCAGCCGGCACGTACTACTACGTCGTCACCGCGCAGACAGCCTCCGGCCAATCGGCTGCCTCCAACCAAGTGAAGGTGGTCACGGCCGTCCAGCTGCACACCGACCTGCCCTTTAACGAGGGCAGCGGCACGCTTGCGGCCGACAGCTCCGGCAACGGCCATACCGGTACGCTCACCAATGGCGCGACCTGGGCGACGGGCCACAGCGGCACTGCGGTGTCGCTCAACGGTTCGGGCGCCTATGTGGCCCTGCCCCCGAACCTGCTGACCGACGTGTCGGACTGCACCCTCTCGGCCTGGGTGTTCTGGAACGCCTCGCAAACCTGGGCGCGCATCTTCGATTTCGGCTCCGGCACCGGCCACTACCTGATGCTGACGCCGCGCAATAGCGCCGGTGTGGCCCGCTTCGCCATCACCGTCAACGGCCATGGTGATCAGATCATCGACGGCACCGCCGCGCTGCCGATCGGGCAATGGGTGCACGTGGCCGTCACGCTGTCGGGCTCGACAGGCGCGCTGTATGTCAACGGCGCGGCCGTCGCCACCAACACCGCGATGTTCCTCGCCCCGTTCCGCTTGGGCGGCACCACGCAGAACTGGCTGGGCAAATCGCAATACGCCGCAGACCCGGGCTTCAACGGGCTGATCGACGACTTCCGCATCCACCGTGGCGCGCTCAGTGGCGCGCAGATCGTATCGCTGATGAACAGCTGACCCTTCAGGAGAGCCCGCAGCCATGAAACCGACCTACTACGGGCACGGCCTGTCGATCGGCAGCGAGACCAACGCGGGCGTGAGCAACATGCGCGTTTCACCGACATCGTCGTCAAGAACTTCCACGACGTGGGCAGCACCCAGGCCGCCAAGCGCACCATGACCATCCTCGGCTACGAAGCCAACGGCCAGAACCATCCGCTGACGATTGACGATCACGCTGGACAACGTGGTCTTCGACGGCATGCAGCCGGCGTTCCAGGGCGCGCACAATGGCGGCCCCGCTTCACCGTCGGCAGCGCACTTCAAGTTGGGCAGTGACGTGAGCGTGTCGGGCACGCCCGGCACTGCCGCACCGGTGGATTGCAGTGCCGCCTTCGTGCCGCTCAAATCCGTCGCCCCCACCTCGCCGATCTGAGGTTTGCGCGCAGGTGCGGGCGACGTTTGCATCGCTCAGGAAATCGCCCCGACCGCCGATGTTGATTGCATCCGCGGTCGGGGCGTTGCATGACCCCCTGCCCCATTCCAAGCCCGAACCCCCAAGCGCACTCACCCGCGCGGCGCCCATGTGTTTTTTCCGATGAAGTCTGCGCGGTCCACCGCCTCCCGCCCGACCGTCCGCCTGCTTGCCCTGCTGGTTGCCTTATCCGCCGCGCGCCCCGCGCATGCGCTGGCCGACGACACCCCGAAGCACCTGCGGATCGCGCGGGCACCGCTGGAACATGTCCTGTTGGAAATCGCGCGGCTGAGCGGCCAGCACGTGGTGTTTGCTTCCAGCCTGGTGAAGGACCGCTGGGCCGGGCCTATCGACGGCACGCTGTCGGCCCAGGACGCCGCCCGGCGCGCGCTGCAGGGGTCCGGCCTTGCGCTGGCGACCCTGCCCGATGGCACGCTGACCGTCGTGGCAGCCCGCCCCGATCCAGCGCCGGCGGTGATCGTCACACTCCCGCCTTCCGAGGTACAAGGCGCTGCCGACAGCGGCTTTGCGGCGCTCTCTACTAACGCCATCACGCATCTCGAGATGCCGTCGATGAGCATGCCGCACGCGGTCAACACGATCACCAACGGGCTGCTGTCGAGCCAGCTGCCGCGCACGCTGGGGGCAGCGCTTGCCCAGGCAGGGGTCACGTCCGTTGTCGTCGATCCGTCGGCGCCGCCGCAGTACGCCATACGCGGGTTCATGACCGACGCGATCTCGGTGGATGGTCTGCCTGACCGGCTCGCCTCGCTACGGCCGCTCGAGGCGCTGGACGAGATTCACGTCATCAAGGGCCCGAACGCCGATGTGGCCGGCACCACCATGGCGGGTGGCACCGTCGGCGCCAGCCTGGAGGCGCCCACCGCGGCCACCCAGCGCAGCATTGCCGTGGAGGCTGGCGCGTACGCAGGACGCAAGATCGTGGCGGACCTGGGCGGCACGATCGGCGAGGCGGTGCCAAGCGGCCTGACCTACCGCGTGGTGGGCGTGCAGGACACGTCGGCCAACAGCGCCGGGGGCTACGCCGGCCACCATGTCGGCTATGGGCTCGCGGCGCTGGGCTGGCACGATGCGGCAACGGATGTGACAGCGGGGATCGAAACGATCGCCAGCCGACAGCCGATCCAGCCATCGAGTTTTTCGCTGGGCGGCACGCCAGTGCGCCTGCCCGCCGACAGCCCGCTCGGCAACCCGGACGACAGTCTGCAGAACCGCGCCAACCGCCTGCACTACAAGGTCTCGCACAGCCTGTTGGACGACTGGACCGTGCATTCGCGCGGATCGTACGAGAACGTCACGGCGCAATCGGTGCAATGGCGGCTGATGCCGACGCCGCAGGGTTCCGTGCCCATGCCGATGCTCGGCCTCGGCTATCGCACCGACAACCGCGTCTGGGCGCTGTCGAACGACCTGACGGGCACGGTCCGCCAGGGACGGATCACGCACGCACTGGTGCTGGGGTGGGATGAGATCCAGGACCGGCAGGATTTCGTCTATCCGGGGGCCATCGCCCAGGCCGCGCAGAATCCGTTCGATCCGCAGCCGCTGCCGCCGCCCAGCTTCGTCCCGGGCGTGTCGCTGTCGCAGACGGTGCGGCAATCGGTGTTCCGGCTGCGCGACCGCATTGCGCTGGGAGACCGCTGGGAGGTCTCCGCATCGGTGCGCGCCAACGACTACATCGCCAAGCTGCCGGCCGCCCAGCTGCGCGGCCTGGCGTGGACGCCGGCGTTCGGGCTGGTCTACAAGCTGGACCGGCACACGTCGTGGTTTGCGGACTATTCGCACGGCTTCCAGATCAACACCGGCTATTTCTACAGCGGCGGCACCCTGCAGCCGGAGCGCAGCCGCCAACTGGAAACCGGCGCGCGGTGGGAAGACGCGAGCCGCAAGCTGTCGGCGCAGGTGGCGCTCTACCGCATCGACGCCAATCACGTGAGCCTGGCCGACATGGGACACCCGGGCTACTACATGGAAGTGCCCGAGCAGACTAGCCAGGGGATCGAGCTGTCGCTGCAAGGCGCACTGGGCGGCGGGTGGGAGACCTCGTTGTGGCTGGCCTATTCCAGCATCTCAGGTCGGCTGCTGAACGACCAGACACCTACGGCGCCCGCCGTGAACGGTGCCGCATGGACGACCTACACGGTGCGCGGCGGTTCCTTTGACGGCGCCGGCGCAGGGCTGGGTGTCATCGCACAGAGCGGCGTCACCTGCTACGCCTCGCCAAGCTTCCGCATCCCCGGCTCGATGCTGTTCGATGGCAGCCTGTACTGGCATCGCAAGACGTGGCGCGTCGACCTGATCGCGCGCAATCTCTTCAATGCCCGCGCCTACGGCAATACGCTCACGAGCAGCTTCATCCCCATCCTGCCCGGGCGCACGCTGGATCTGCGGCTCATGCGCAGCTTCTGAAGCTGTAGCAGGCAGTCCATGCATTCACGCATGATGGCGCCCCTTAAATAGGGAATCAGCATCATCAAAATGCACTTAATCGGTGCGATAAAACATTCAATTCATTCCGGCGAGCAATTTCACTCTTTATGGTGATGTGTTGAGAAATAGTGAACGTTATGCTTGGCCTCCAATTTTCCCGATCCGTCAGCAGAGATGCCCGTGCACGTCCTGGCACAACGTGAACGGGAAGCGCCATCGCCATGAAATTCGCCGTCCTGACCACCAATCCGTCCAGCTTTGCCCATGTCGCCGCATACCTGTCGACGCCGGACGTGGAATGCATGTGCTTTGACGATGCACTGGCGTTGCTGCGGGCGCGGCGCACCCATGCTTTCGACCTGGTGATGATCGATGCCCAGCAGTTCCGCACGGCGGGCCAGTTGGTGCTGTCGTGGCGCGACTGCAATGCCGACATGTGCTGGCCGATCCTGGTCTTCGGGCAGTTCACCGACCGCGCAGACATGGCCCATGCCTTCGATGCCGGCGTCGACGACTTGCTCACGGGACACTTCACCGCCGACGAACTGCGCGCCCGTGTGCAGCGGGTGCTGCGCCGCTCCGGCCCCCCGCGACAGGCCGCCAGCATGCACATGGTGGTCGGGCCTTACCGTCTGTCCCGCCTGACCCGTATCGCCAGCATCGACGACACGCCCATCCGCCTGACCGCGCGCGAGTTCGCCACCGCGTGGCTCCTGTTCTCGTCGCCGGGGGCGTTCCTGTCGCGCCAACAGATTGCCTCGGCCGTGTGGGGCACGGATGCGAGCATTGTCGAGCGCTCGATCGAGCAGCACATCTACAAGCTGCGCAAGAAGCTGCGCTTCGGGCAGGAGACCGGCGTCGAACTCAAGACCATCTACGCACGCGGATACCAGCTTGTCGTGCTCGAGCCGGCAAGCGAGCCAATGGACGCTGTGCCAAAACCAAGTCTGGCCGCGTAAATCGCTTGCCTGCGCAAACGATTGCAGCCGGCAGACGCAAAACCGCCCGCTTGCGCAGTTCTTTTGAACTCGGATAACGTGATTTAAATCACTGCTTAATTGCGCTCGCGCGGCGGGATTTCACTCACACTCTGCTGATATAGCGCCGCCAGCTCTGTCCGGTTGCGCGCGCCCAGACGCATCAGGATCTGACGCACGTGCGATTTGACGGTTTCAACGCTGATATGCAGCGTTTGCGCAATCTCGACATTCGATTTACCGCGCACCGTTTCGCGCAGGATGTCGCACTGGCGCGGGGTCAATGCCGACAGGCTGGAGCGGGCAGACGCACCCGGCCCGCGTTCCCGTTCCCGCGCCTCCAGCAGACGGCCGAGCATGGCGTACGCCTGCTCGAGGCTGAGTGGTTGCAACTGCGTGGTCGGCCAGACGCCCGCAGCATCGGCCAGTTGCTCCAGGTCCAGGAGAATCACGCCAGTCGATGCAGTGAGCGCGCCCCACTGGGCGACGAGGTCTGCCATTGCCGCGGCAGTGTGACCGGCCCCCATCCCGGTCGGCATGACAAGGTGTGGTGTGTCGGCTGCGGATGGCAGCACATCGTCCTGACCCCGGGCGTTCATCTCGATCTTCGCTCTGTTGTGGGTTGCAATTGGATGCAAGCGTGGCGATGCCAAATCGCGCAACGCTGTCCTCTTACCTCCATGTGCAACGAGCTGGCCAAAGCGGAACCGGCGGAATGAAAAAAATCGGGCGACATGGCGCAAAGAACGTCAGCGTGCACGGATGCGTACCCACAAACCGGCGATGACGCGCACGTCGATGGGCAGGGTGTCCACCAGCATCTGCAACGCGCGGTGCGGATCGAGCGGGAAACGCCCCGTCACCCGCAAATCGGCAACGTCGGCCTGCAGGTCGATGACGCCGGCGTGATACGGTCGCAGCGCGGCCACGACGTCCGCCAGCGGCTGGTGTTCGACTTCGACGAGGCCCTGCGTCCAGGCGGCCACGGCACGTGCGGACAGCGTCAGCGGCGTGATGCCCTCCTGGTTGAGGCGCAGCACGTCACCGGCGTGGGCCATCGTGGCTGCGCCCGGCGGCGTCGACAACGCGGCCATCCCCTCCAGCACTGCGACGGTCATCGCCTGCGGGGCATCTAGTGATGCGCACATCATCCCGCCCGTGCATTCGGCCACGCCAGCGGGTGATACCAGCCTCATGCGATCGGCCCGCGGGCTCGCCGCCACCAACACACTGCCGCGCCGCAAGCGCACGTCGTGTCCAAGCGCGGTCGGCATGATGTCCACTGCGCTGCGCGCATTGAGGCGTACCTGGTGGCCGTCGGCGAGGGTGAAGTCGCGGCGTTCGGCGGTGGCGGTGCGCATGTCGGCGCCCAGGTCCGACACCGGCATCCGCATATTGACGAGGGCCGCTGCCCCCACGCCCAACCCGCCTACGATCAACGCGCGGCGGCCCCGTCGTACGAGCGCCGGCGACGGCGGCGCGTCCAGCAGGCGCCGTGCGGCCTCGCGATGGGCGTCGGAAACAGATGGCAAGGCGACGGCCCCAAGACTGCCCTCCAGGCGCTGCACCGCCTCGGCATGCGCCGGGTTGGCGTTGCGCCAGGCGGCAAAGCCTTCGTGGTCGGCTTGCGAGGCCATGCCTGAGCGCAGCAGCACGAGCCACTGAATGGCCCGCTCGGCAATCGGATCGTCCAGCGGCCGCTTCACGACGCGCCGGCCAGATAGCACAGGCGTAGCGCCTGGGTCATGTACTTCTGCACCATACGCACCGACACCTGCAGGCGCGCGGCAATCTCGGCATAGGTCAGTCCATCGAGCTGGCTGCAGAGGAAGGCGATGCGTGCCTTGGCAGGCAAACCGTCCAGCACGCGGTCGATGGTGGTGAGGGTTTCCAGGATCAGGGCCCGCTCCTCAGGCGACGGGAGAGTGGCCTCGGGCAGCGCCGCGGCCCATGCCTGATAGGCACGTTCGAGATCGCGGCGGCGCCAGACCTCATACAGCAGTCGCTGCGCAATCGTGGTGAGCAGCGCGCGCGGCTCACGGGCACCCTGCCACCCCGGCATCTGCAGCAACTGCATGAACGTCTCCGACGCCACGTCTTCCGCGCCAAAGCGGCAGCCCGTCTTGCGCCCCACGCGGCCAGCCAGCCAGGCGTAATGCTCTCGGAACCAGTCGGATGCCTGCTCGTTGGCAGGTAGGCAGGCTTGCGTCACGGTCCCCCTTTCGCGCGTATCAACTCAGATCGTCTCCCGATCCCCCACACCGCACGCCGGGCCGCCTCGGGAGAAAGCGTGCGCTGTGTCGGCCGATTTTAGCGACGTATCTACTTCATATGAGTCATTTTGAGCGGGGCATCCCGTCGCAAAGCTTTCAAGTCGCGTGTTTTTCAAGCAGGGCGATGTGGGCGCCACGGCACCGGCACCGCGTTGCGACGCGGCTGCAGCGCCGGGAGGCGCCCGCCGCGCGCACGCTCTGCCCTGCTTGTCCGCCAATCCTCAAATATCCTCAATCTTCTCAAGAAGCGCCTGGCCTGCCCGTACCCAAGTGACATTGCATACTTGAGAGGCATTTCATGACCCGCTTGAAAATCGGGCTCAGGCTTGGCATCGCGTTCGGGTTTGTGGTCGCGCTGGGCCTGCTGACAACGGCGCTGGCCATCTTCCAGATGAACGCAGCCAGCAACGATCTCCAGCAGATGGCGAGCGAGCTGTATCCGAAGACTGCGCTGGTCGCGCAATTGAAGTTCAATGCAGGCACCTCCGCTGTACTCGTGCGCGACGCATGGATGGCGCAGGACGCGGCTGCGGCGAAAGCCCCGTTGCAGAAGATCCAAGCCGTGCGCGTGGAAAGCGCCAAGGCGCGTGAAGCGCTCCAGAAACTGGTGGCCTCCAAGGCGGGCACGGATCTGTTCCAGCGCATCCTGCAAACGCAGGACCCCTACGTCGCCATCCGCAACCGCGCCATCGCACGCATCGAGGCCGATGACAAGAGCGGCGCGCTGGCGATCCTGCAGGACGAGATGCCGCCCCCCCAGGCGGCCTACTTCGAGGCACTGGACGGGCTGGCCAATCACCAGGCGCAGCGCATGGTCGACGCAGGCAACAGTGCCATGGAGGCGGCCCGGCGCGCCACGCTCATCCTGCTGGCCATTGCCGTAGCCAGCACACTGCTGGCGATCCTCGCCGCCATCTGGATCACGCGTTCGATCGTGCGGCCGATTTCGCAAGCGGTTCACCTCGCCGACGACGTGGCCCGTGGTGACCTGTCGACCCGCATCCATTCTCTCCATGCCCAGGCAGCGGATGAAACCGGCCAGCTCGCGCGCGCGCTGGACGCGATGCGCGCCAACCTGGCGACGATCGTGCAGGAGGTGCATGACAGTACGGATACCATCGCCACCGCCTCCGGCCAGGTGGCCGCCGGCAGCAGTGACCTATCCGCGCGGACCGAGCAGCAGGCGGCCTCGCTCGAGGAAACCGCCTCCAGCATGACGGAGCTGACCGAAACGGTCCGCCGCAATGCCGACAGCGCACGGCAGGCCAGCACGCTGGCCACCGCAGCTGCGGGCGTGGCCACCGGCGCGCAGGAGGCCGTCAGCCGCCTGGGCGGGACCATGCAGCGCATGCACGAGGCGTCCAGCAAGATCGCCGACATCACCGGCGTGATCGAGGGCATCGCCTTCCAGACCAACATCCTCGCCCTCAACGCCGCGGTGGAAGCCGCCCGCGCCGGCGAGCAAGGTCGTGGCTTTGCGGTGGTGGCGGGTGAGGTCCGCAGCCTGGCGCAGCGCTCGTCGGTGGCCGCCCGGGAGATCAAGCAGCTGATCGAACGTTCGGTCGAGGGCGTGCGGGAAAGCACCGAAGCCACCCATGACGTCGGCGCCACCATCCACCGGATCGAGGCCGAGATTGCCCGCGTGGCGCAGATCGTGGGCGAGATCGCCGAGGCATCGGAAGAACAAAGCCGCAATATCGAGCACGTCGGACAGGCCGTGCAGCAGATGGACGAGGTCACGCAGCAGAACGCGGCGCTGGTCGAGCAGTCGACTGCGGCGGCGCAGTCGCTGGAGGAACGGGCTGCGCAGTTGAAGCATGCCGTGTCGGTGTTCAGGCTGGCGAAAGGTACGTTGGCTTAACGTTGGTGTCCTCAGCACTTCGCTGCACAACGCATGATTCACGACATTGACCTTGGCTGAAAAGACATGCTGCTCAACAACCTGAAGATATCCGTCCGGCTCAGCCTTGGCTTCGCTGCGCTTGTGATCCTGCTGCTGATCAACGCCACTGTCGGCTGGAGCTCGATTTCCGCCGGCAAGCAGCAGACGGACCTCATCGTCCACGAGAACAACGCGAAGATCGCCCTCGCCTACGAACTGCAAGGGGACCTGAATGAAGTCGCGCGGGCCATTCGGGACTACGTGATCTATCAAGACAGAGAGTTGCAGGAGACGATGTCCAAAAGGATCGTCACCTACCGGCAGAAGCTCGACCAAGATCTGGCGAAAATGAAACCGCTGATCCATTCCGCAGAAGGACAGCAGCTTCACGCCGCGATCGAAGCCGGGAAGAAAGACATCGTGCCACTTTATGAAAAGGTCATCCCGCTGGTCGATGCCGGCAATATGGAAGCGGCCGCGATCTTCCTTGCCCGGGACGTCCAGCCCATGCAGGACAAGCTGTTTGGTTCGATCCGGGCGCTGATCGATCGTCAGGTGAAGCTGAATCAGGACGCCGCCGCACAGGTGGAGGCGGACTACACGCGGACCATCCGGATCATGCTGGCCACTGTGGCGAGCTCGGTTGCGCTGGCTGTGATCCTGGCCCTAGGCGTCACGCGTTCGATCACCCGCCCGCTCGCCGACGCCGTGACCTTGGCCAACGCGGTAGCCGCGGGGGATCTGACGCACCGGATCGACGTGCAAAGCACGGACGAGACCGGGCAGTTGCTGCGTGCCCTGCGCGACATGACCGAAAGCCTGACCGGCGTCGTCGGCCGCGTACGCGGCGGCACGCAGAATATCGCCGCCGCCAGCGGCCAGATCGCCGCCGGCAACCTCGATCTGTCTTCACGCACGGAGCAGCAGGCCAGCTCGCTGGAAGAGACCGCGTCGAGCATGGAGGAACTCACTGCCATCGTGAAGCAGAACACGGACCATGCGCACCAGGCCAACGAGCTCGCGGCCACCGCCTCGGCCATCGCCAACCAAGGGCGGGCCGTGGTCGATCAGGTGGTCGACCGGATGGGCGAGATCAGCGACAGCTCCAACAAGATCGCCGAGATCACGGGCATGATCGAGAGCATCGCGTTCCAGACGAACATCCTCGCGCTCAATGCCGCCGTCGAGGCAGCGCGGGCGGGTGAACAGGGCCGCGGCTTTGCCGTGGTGGCCAGCGAGGTGCGTACGCTGGCCCAGCGCTCGTCAAGCGCGGCGAGGGAGATCAAGGGCCTGATCGAGACCTCGGTGGAGAAAGTGCAGAACGGCTCGTTGCTGGTCGATGAGGCGGGCAAGACGATGTCCGACGTCACGAAGGCGATCGAGCGCGTGACCCACATCATGGGCGAGATCGCTGCGGCGTCTTCCGAGCAAAGCCGCGGCATCGAGCAAGTCAGCCTGGCGGTCACGCAGATGGATGAGGTGACGCAGCAGAACGCCGCGCTCGTGGAACAGGCGGCCGCGGCTTCTGCATCGTTGCAGGAACAGGGGCAGCAGCTCAGCGCGACGGTTGCGTTCTTTCGTCTTGACGGCGCGGAATCCACGCCGACGTTGAGCGCAGGTTAGGCACACCATGGTGGCGGCCCAAAATTCATCAATGCTCAGAAACCCGCGGCCAGGCGTGGACTGGCCGTGGGTGCGCCGCTACAGTGGGTGCAGCCTTGATACGGAAGCCGGCTCAGCTGCCGTGCCGGGTCAGGCGAGATCGGTGGCCCCTCCCCGACCTCGCCGTCTCGTGTGCGGTACGGCGGAGCACGGTTGAGCGCCTTGTTGACGTATCACTGCCGCACGGTCCGCTAGTCGGCTTTTGACGCGCTGGCGTCGTCTCCCTGAGCAAACTTGGATCGTGCTGCCCGCCTACACGGCGGGCTTTTTTTTTTCGCGTATCACGCGCCGCCCGAGGGCACCGGCCTGGACACAGCCGAGCCGCGCGTGGCCTCGATCATCAGGATCACCATCAGGACGACGCCCGCCAACACGAACACCGCGTAGCCGATGTTGCCGCCCTCGATCGCAAACAGCGACGGCGAATAGGTCTGGCCGGTGCAGATCATGGTGCCGGCGGTCATGCCGGTGTAGTGCATGCCGCAGACCGCCACGCCCATGATGAGCGCCGCGCCCAGTTGCTTGCCCTTGGTCTTGACGGTGGTCGCCAGCCACAGCGCGACGATCGACACCACCACCGCGATCAGCGCAGACAGCGCGACGATCGACAGGCTCCAGTCGAATTCGCTGTTGGTGTGTACGGCATCCATGCCGGTGTAGTGCATGACAGCCACCCCCAACCCGGTCAGCATGCCTCCCCGGACGATGTTACCGACGCGGTTGCCGGTGGTGCGCGACGCGACCACCAGCCCCGCACCGGCAAACACGATCACCACCAGCAGTGAGAGCACGGTCAGGAACAGGTTGAACTCCATGCGCACGGGCGCCCGATACGCGGCCATGCCAATGAAGTGCATCGACCAGACCGCTCCGCCGCCAAGCGCGACGCTGGCGCAGATCAGCCGGTCGGTATCGATGCGACCGTCGGGCCGCCGCATGCGCCGCGACCATCGCAAGCCAACGTATGCGCCAGAGACCGAAATGAGATAGGACAACGCGACGAGCAGCCAATCGTACGTATACGGCACGACCGCGCCCGGAACAGCTTGAAAGCCGTTGAACATGACACACCCTCCCGTTGTAGTGCTCAAAACCGCCAGCGTGCGGCGGTATCTGCTACTTCCACTTGCGTACTGCGACGACTGCGACTGCGACTGCGACAGCGACTGCGAATCCGCGAATGGCGCCTGGAGCCCAGGCGAGCACGTTTCTTATGTTTTGCTGATCGGGGGAGTATGGTCAGGGGAGTCTGCCTAGCCAATAACCTGATCTAGGTAAAAAAAGAGAACACCTGCGGGGAGCGTCGAGGGCGATGACGGCAGGCCTGGACACGCCTGCCGTATCTGAACGATGGAAGGTGAAAACCTCAGAAAAGAAGAACCAGTGAAACCGCGGCGTGCCCTCAACTACCGGCCACGCCAAGCTCGCTCGCCGGCATCGCCACAGGCCGATGCGGCTCGTCGCGCAGCACCGTCCACACCACCACGGCGGCGATGATATCGAAGACCGCCAGCGCCACGAACAGCGGGTTGTAGCCAATGGTGGCCGCCAACGTGCCCACCGCCAGCGAGAACAGCATGCCGCCCAACCAGCCCGACATGCCGGCCAAGCCCACGGCGGTGCCGACCTCGTGTTTGCCAAACAGGTCGGACGTCAAGGTGTACAGCGCGCCCGACAAGGTCTGGTGCGCGAAGCCGCCAAGGCAGAACAGCGCAATCGCCGTGTACGGACTGGCCGCCAACCCGATGCAGGCCGGCCCGATCATGCAGACCGCGCCCGACACCATCACCATCTTGCGCGAGGTGATGAGCGACGTCGCAAACCGCTTCTGGTACCACGGCGCCAGATAGCCGCCGAGCACGCAGCCAATGTCCGCCGCCAGGAACGGCAGCCATGCGAACAGGGCGATCTCCTTGAGGTTCATGTGGCGCTCGGTCGCGAGATAGAGCGGAATCCAGAAGTTGAAGGTCTGCCAGGCCGGCTCCGACAGGAAGCGCGGGATGGCGATCCCCCAGAAGCGCCGGCTGCGCACGATGCGGCCCCACGACGGCTTGGCGGCAACCGCATCGCTCACCGGCGCGTCCTGCCCGGCGAGGATGTATGCGTGCTCGTCGGCAGACAAGCGCGGGTGCTGGGCCGGCACGCGGTACAGCAGGAACCAGAGCACGCTCCACACCAGCCCCAGCACCCCGATCACGGCAAACGCGAAGCGCCAGTTGCCGTGCAGGATGCACCAGACCACCAGCGGCGGCGCCAGCACCGCTCCCACCGAAGACCCGATGTTGAACCAGCCGGTGGCAATCGAGCGCTCCTTGGCCGGAAACCATTCGGACGTCGCGCGCAGCGCCGAGGGGAACCCCGCCGCCTCCGTCACCCCCAGCATCGCGCGGAACACCGCCAGCGACACCCAGTTGCCCGCCGTGCTGTGCAGCAGGCACACCACCGACCATGCCCCCGCAAACAGCGCGAAGCCCAGCTTGGTGCCGAGCACGTCGAGCACATAACCCGCCACCGGCTGCATCAGCATGTACGCGCCCTGGAACGCCGCCACGATGTAGCTGTACTGCTGCGTGGTGATGTTCAGGACCTTGTTGACTTCGGGTGCGGCCACGGCCAGCGCGTTGCGCGCGAGGTAGTTCATGACCAGGCCCGTGAGGACGAGCCCGATCATCCACCAGCGCAAGCCTTTGATGGTGTTCATGTGTGTTGTCTCCTAGGGGCCCCGTTTTGATTGTGGTGTGGGGCTGTGCTGCGTTCAGATGTGCAACATGGGCTCCGGTAGTCCGGTCACGCCCGGGCGTACAGCAAACGTGCTGCCCGAGAGCGGGTCGCCGTCGATGCGGATCGACGTGACGAACAAGGTGTCCAGCCCCGGCCCGCCAAACGAGCACATGGCCGGCTTGGTGGCAGGGATGGCGATGCTGCGATCGAGCCGCCCGGCCGGCGTGAAGCGATGCACCAGCCCGGCATCGTTGCCGCAGATCCAGTAGCAGCCGTCGGCGTCCACGGCAGCGCCGTCAGGGCGGCCGGGGTGGTTGTGCATGTCGATGAAGACGCGGCGGTTGTGCGGCGTGCCGCTGGCGATGTCGTAGTCGAAGGCCCAGACCACCTGTCGGTTCGGGTGCGAGTCGGACAGGTACATCGTGCGGCCGTCGGGGCTGAAGGCCATGCCGTTGGGCACGATCAGGTCATCCAGCAGCGCATCGAGGCGGCCGCTGGCGGCATCGAAGCCGTAGACCTTGCCGTCGGGGACGGCCAGCGACATGTTCAGGACCATGGTGCCGGCGCGCAGCCGGCCCTGGCGGTCGCAGCGGCCGTCGTTGAAGCGCATGTCGGGGGTGGCGTGCGGAACTTCCGCCAGGCGCTCGGGTGCGAGCACGGGCAGACCGGGCTGCAACGGCCCGGTGCGGAAGACGCCGGTCTCCATCGCCAGCAGCCAGCCGCCGCCCTGGACCATCGCCATGCAGCCGGTCATCTCCGGCACGGCCCACTGATCGGCGCGGCCGCTCTCCGGATGCCAGCGCCACAGCGTGCGCGCGGGAATGTCCGTCCAGTACAGCGCCTGCTCGCCTGGGTGCCAGACCGGGCTTTCGCCGACGCCGCAGCGCATGGTGCCGATGCGTTCCACGTGTGCGCGCATGGTGTCAGTCTCCGAACGGGCCGGCGTTGACGAAGGCGCCGCCCTGGTACTGCGCGGCCGGATCGTCGGCGGGCAGCGGCGGTTGCGCCTCGACCTGCGCGCGGAAGATCTCGCTGGTCTCGGTGGGCACGTAGCCGAGGTGCGCGGCGTGGCGGTTGTCCCACCAGTGGTCGCGGTTGGCCGACATGCCGTAGACCACCGTAAAGCCAACGTTGGGGACGAACAGCGCGCGGCGGATCAGTTGCTCCAGATCGTCGTAGCCGAGCCAGGTGACCAGCATGCGGCGGTCGCGGGCCTCGGCGAACGAGGAGCCGATGCGGATCGCCACGGTCTCGATGCCGTAGCGTTCGAAATAGAAGCTGGCGAGCTGCTCGCCAAAGACCTTGCTCAAGCCGTAGTAGCCGTCGGGCTTGGTCGGCACGGTGCTGTCAATGATCTCGCCCTGCTTGTAGAAGCCGATGGTGTGGTTCGAGCTGGCGAACACGATGCGGCGCACGCCGTGGCGCCGGGCGGCTTCATACAGGTTGTAGGTGCCCTGGATGTTGGCCGGCAGGATCTCTTCGAACGGCCGCTCGACCGAGATGCCACCCAAGTGCACGATCGCATCGGTGCCGGCGACGAGTGCGTCGACAGCCTGCGCATCGGCCAGGTTGCACGGCACGATCTCTTCGCCGTCACGTGCGGCGCCAAGATCAGCGATGTCGGACAGGCGCAGCACGTCGGCGTACTGCGGCAAGCGCTCGCGCAGCACCTTGCCGAGGTTGCCCCCCGCGCCGGTCAGCAGCAGGCGATGGCAACGGGTGGTGATGCCCGCCAGCGGATCGGCCGGGGCTTGTGCGTCGGTATGCGTCATGTCAGGTCACTGGAGCAGGATTGAACAGGGCCAGCGCATTGTGCAGCCCGAGCTTGTCGGCGCACACCTGCTTGCGGCCGCTGGCCACGTCGAGGATGAGGTGGAACAGCTCCCAGCCGATGTCGGCAATGCTCGCTTCACCGGTGGCGATACGGCCGGCGTCGAGGTCGATCAGGTCGTGCCAGCGCTCGGACAGCGCCTTGCGCGTCGACACCTTGATCACCGGCGCCATGGCCAGGCCGTACGGCGTGCCGCGCCCCGTGGTGAATACCTGCAGGTTCATGCCCGAGGCGAGCTGCAGGGTGCCGCACACAAAATCGCTGGCCGGTGTAGCCGCGAAGATCAGGCCCTTGCGGCGCACCTTCTCGCCCGGGCCGAGCACGTCGACGATGGGCGTGCTGCCCGACTTGACGATGGAGCCCAGCGCCTTCTCCACCACGTTGGACAGGCCGCCCTTCTTGTTGCCGGGCGACGGGTTGGCGCTTCGGTCGGTCTGGCCGCCGCTCAAGTAGTTGTCGTACCAGTCCATCTCGCGCAGCAGCGCGCGGCCGACGTCTTCATCGATGGCGCGCGGCGTGAGCAGGTGGATGGCGTCGCGCACCTCGGTCACTTCCGAGAACATCACGGTGCCGCCGGCACGCACGATCAGGTCGGCCGCAAAGCCGACCGCCGGGTTGGCGGTCACGCCCGAGAACGCATCGCTGCCGCCGCACTGCACGCCGACCACGAGGTCCGACGCCGGGCAGGTTTCGCGCCGGCGCTTGTTCAGTTGCGCGAGGCGGTGCTCGGCCATCTCCAGGATGGCCTCGACCATGCCGGTGAAGCCGTCGAAGGCTTCGTCCTGCAGGCGTAGCACGGGCGAATCGGCGGTGCCGGCCACCTCGATGGGGATACGGCCGCCCGGGGCGAGCTTCTCCGGCACGAGGCGCTCGGGCACGAGCTTCTCGCAGCCCAGGCCGATCACCATGATCTCGCCGCCAAAGTTCGGGTTGAGCGCCAGGTTCTGCAGCGTGCGGATCGGCACGATGGCCGCCGGCGCGTTGATGGCGACGCCGCAGCCATAGACGTGATTGAGCGCCACCACATCGTCGACGTTCGGGTACAGCGGCAGCAGCTCGCGCTTGATGCGCGCGACCACGTGGTCCGTCACGCCGGCCACGCACTGCACGCTGGTCATGATGCCGAGCACGTTCTTGGTGCCGACCGTGCCGTCGGTGTTGCGGTAGCCCTCGAAGGTGTAGCCCTCCAGCGGCGCCAGCTTCGGATCGGGGCGCGTGGCCAGCGGCAGCTCATCGAGCGCGGGTGCGGATGGCAGCTTGACTGCGTGTTCGTTGATCCAGCTGCCGCGCGGCAGTGGTTTGACGGCATAGCCGATCACCTCGCCATAACGGATGACGGCATCGCCTTCGGCCAGGTCAGACAGCGCCACCTTGTGGCCTTGCGGCACGCCTTCGACCAGTACGGTGCCGTCGGCCAGTGCCGTGCCGGCAGGCAAGCCACGCGCGTTGACGACGATGGCGACGTTGTCGCTGTCGTGCACGCGGATCGTCAGCGCTTTCTCGGTTGCGTTGCCGGCCTCGGGGGCCAGCGTGGATTCGGACATCACAGACTCCGCGATTGGTTCAAGCATATGCAGTTCAGCGTCCCAGGCTCGGGCGCTTCGGATCGTACGTCCAGCCCGGCACGAGGTATTGCATGGCCATGGCGTCGTCGCGCGCGCCGGGGCCGAGGGTCTTGTACAGCGCATGGGCCGCCATGACGCGGTCCATGTCGATCTCGATGCCGAGGCCCGGGCGGTCCGGCACGGCCACGTGGCCGCCCTGGATGCGCAGCGGCTCGCGCGTCAGGCGCTCTTCGGCTTCCTGCCAGATCCAGTGTGTGTCGATGGCGGTAATGGTGCCCGGTGCGGCGGCAGCCACGTGCGTGAACATTGCCAGCGAGACATCGAAATGGTTGTTGGAATGCGAGCCCCAGGTCAGGCCCCATTCGTCGCACAGTTGCGCGACGCGCACAGAGCCCTGCATGGTCCAGAAATGCGGATCGGCCAGGGGGATGTCCACCGCCTGCAGCGGAATCGCGTGGCCCAGCTGGCGCCAATCCGTGGCGATCATGTTGGTGGCGGTCGGGATGCCGGTGGCACGCTTGAACTCGGCCATGACTTCGCGGCCCGAGTAGCCGGCTTCGGGGCCGCACGGGTCTTCGGCGTAGGCCAGCAGGTGGCCTTGTCCCTTGCACAGCGCGATGGCCTCGCCCAGCGACCAGGCGCCGTTCGGGTCCAGCGTGACGCGGGCCTGAGGGAAGCGCGCCTTGATGGCAGCAATCGCTTCCATTTCCTCGGCGCCGCGCATCACGCCGCCCTTGAGCTTGAAATCGGCAAAGCCGTAACGCTCGGTAGCGGCTTCGGCCAAGCGGGCGATGGCGGCGGGCGTCATGGCGGCTTCGTGGCGCAGGCGCAGCCAATCATCCGCGCCACTGGCACCATCGAGATACGGCAGATCGGTCTTGCGGCGGTCGCCCACGTAGAACAGGTAGGCGAGCATCGGGGCGGAATCGCGCTGCTGCCCGGCACCGAGCAGCTCGGCCACCGGCACTTCCAGGAACTGGCCGAGCAGGTCCAGCAGCGCCGCTTCCACCGCCGTAATGACGTTGTCCATGCGCAGGTTGATCTCGTGCGGCTGGCGCAGCACGGCGGCCTCGGACGCCGACGTCACCTGGTGCACGGTAGCCTGATGCGCGGCATTGCCGCCGCCGGCGAGCGCGCGCCGGATGCTGTTCAGCACGCCATTGGTACGGCCGATCGATTGGCCCACTACCAGCGGCGTGATGCGTTCCAGCGCGAGGCGGATGCCCTCCCCGCCCGGCACCTCGCCCACGCCGGTGCGGCCGGCGTTGTCCTTGAGGATGACGAGGTTGCGCGTGAAAAACGGCGCATGCGCGCCGCATAGGTTCAGCAGCATGCTGTCCCGACCGGCGACGGGGATCACCTGCATCTCCGTCACGCGCGGGGTATGCGTGCGCGCGCCGGATTCGATCGATTGCAATGTCACGTTGACAGCTCCTGCGGTTACAGCGGCTTGAGTTCCACGCGCTTGATCTCGCCCACCATCACCAGATAGCAGACGATGGCGATCGCCGCGTGGATGCCCACGTAGACCAGCGCACCGTTGAACGAGCCCGTGGTGTTGACGATATAGCCGATAGCGATGGGCGTGGTGATGCTCGACAGGTTGCCGAAGGTGTTCATCAGTGCACCCGACAGGCCGGCGATCTGCTTGGGCGCGGTATCCGAGTTGACCGCCCAGCCCAGCGCGCCCAGGCCCTTGCCGAAGAATGAGAGCGCCATCACCGCCACCACGATGCTCTGCGCGTCGACGTAGTTGCAGATCACCATGCTCATCGACAGCAGCATGCCCACCACGATCGGCACCTTGCGCGCCACCGACAGCGAGGCCCCGCGGCGCAGCAGCGCATCGGAGATGATCCCGCCCAGGATGCCGCCCAGGAAACCGCATACCGCCGGAATCGACGCCACGAAGCCCGCTTTCAGGATCGACATGCCGCGCGCCTGCACCAGGTACACCGGGAACCACGTGATGAAGAAATACGTGAGCGCGTTGATGCAGTACTGCGCGATGTACACACCCATCAGCATGCGGTTGCCCAGCAGCTGCTTGACGTAGCCGAGGTTCGGGCCCTCGGTCTTGGCGACGCCCGAGCGGTCCATGTTGACCAGGCCGCCGCCGGCCTCGATGTAGTCGATCTCGCGGCGGGTGATGCGCGGGTGATCCTTCGGATCGTGCACGAAGGTCTTCCAGGCAACCGCCATGACCATGCCGATCACACCCATCACGATGAAGACGTAGTGCCAGCCGAACGCATGCACCAGCCACGCCATCAGCGGGGCAAACACCACCGTGGCGGCGTACTGCGCCGAGTTGAAGATGGCCGACGCCGTGCCCCGCTCATTGGCCGGGAACCATGCCGCGACGATGCGACTGTTGGCTGGGAAGGACGGCGCCTCCGCCGCACCCACCAGGAAGCGCAGGCAGAACACCATGGTGACGGCGGCTGCGCCGGTAAAGAAGCCGAGGGCGCCCTGCGCCAGCGTGAACAGCGACCACAGCGCGATGCTGAACGTGTACACGCGCCGGGAGCCGAAGCGATCCAGCAGCCAGCCGCCGGGGATCTGCGCGATCACATAGGCCCAGCCGAAGGCCGAGAAGATATAGCCGAGCGCAACGGCGTCGATGCCGAGGTCTTTCTGCATGGCCGAGCCGGCCATGGCAATGGTGGCGCGGTCCGCATAGTTGATGGTCGTCGCGATGAACAGCATCGCGAGGATTCCGAAACGTACGCGGCTCATGCGCTCGGTGCGCGGCACGCTCTGGGCTCCCACAGTGGGGGCTTTGATATCCATCGTCTCCTCCTTCGTCCGGCGCCAGATGCGCCGGGGGTCAAGCCGCCGGGTCCTGTGCGGCCCGGCTTGTGGTTTGCTTGCTGATTCTGGTTACTGCCACTGCCCGTCGACCAGACGGCGCAGCTTGAGCGGATTGGCGTCTTGCAGTGCCTCGGGCAGCAATTCTGCCGGCAGGTCCTGGTAGCAGACGGGGCGCAGGAAGCGCTCGATGGCCGCCGTGCCGACCGAGGTCGCGCGCGAATCCGTCGTGGCTGGCCACGGGCCGCCGTGCACCATGGCCTGGCAGACCTCGACGCCGGTCGGCCAGCCGTTGGCCAGGATGCGGCCCGCCTTGCGCTCCAGGATCGGCAGCAGCGAACGGGCGATCGCTGTATCCCCGGCATCCAGGTGCAACGTGGCGGTCAGTTGGCCTTCCAGCGATTCGGCCAGCGTGCGCAGTTCTTCCGCATTGGCGCAGCGCACGACCAGGCCGGTGGCGCCGAAGATCTCATCGTGCAGCGTCGGCTGGGCCTGGAAGCTCTTGGCATCGGTGGTGTAGAAACCGGCCTGGCCGCGGTTGGGCTGGTCGCTGCCCAGCCCGCGTGCGACGCAGCGGACGTTGGCCTCGCCGGCCAGCTTGTCGACGCCGCGCGCATAGGCGGCGTGAATGCCTGCGGTCAGCATCGGCTGCGCGGCGGCTCCGCCCATGGCGGCGGCAGCGGCGGCTTCAAAGGCGTCGAGGTCCGGACCGTCGATCGCGAGCAACAGGCCCGGATTCGTGCAGAACTGGCCCGCGCCCATCGTGAGCGAGGCAACGTACTGCTGGCCCAGCGCCGCAGCGCGCTTGGCCAGCGCATCGGGCAGCAGGAAGACGGGGTTGATGGCGCTCAGCTCGCCGTACACGGGAATCGGCTGCGGGCGCGCTTGCGCGATGCGCAGCAGCGCTTGGCCACCAGCACGCGAGCCGGTAAAGCCCACGGCCTGGATACGCGGATCGGCCACCAGCGCGCCCGCCACATCGTTGTCGGCCAGGATCAGCGAGAACACGCCTTCCGGCAGCCCGCATTGCGCAACGGCGGCCTGAACGGCGCGGCCTACGAGTTCGGACGTGCCCGGGTGTGCCGGATGCGCCTTGACGACGACCGGGCAACCGGCGGCCAGCGCCGATGCGGTATCGCCGCCCGCCACCGAGAACGCCAGCGGGAAGTTGCTCGCGCCAAACACGGCCACCGGGCCCAGCGCGATGCGGCGCAGGCGCAGGTCAGAGCGCGGCAGCGGCTTGCGTTCCGGCAGCGCCGGATCAATGCGCGCACCCACGGCATCGCCCGCGCGCACGACATTGGCGAACAGGCGGAGCTGGTTGCACGTGCGGCCGCGCTCGCCTTCCAGGCGGGCACGCGGCAGCGCCGATTCGGCCATCGCGCGCTCGATCAGCGCGTCACCGAGCGCCTCGATCTGGCTGGCGATCGCTTCGAGGAACGCAGCGCGCGCTTGCGGGCCGGTCTCGCGGTAAACGTCAAACGCCGCGGCAGCCAGTTCGGCGGCACGCGCGGCATCGGCCTTGGAGGCCAGGGTGAAGTTGGGTTCGAGCCATTCCCCGGTGGCGGGGTTCATGGCGCGAACCGTGCCGGCACCGCCCGCCACGCGGGCAGCACCCAGCAGCAGTTCGCCGCTTAGAGTCATATTGGTTTCTCCAGCTACGACGGCGCTACGCTCAGGCCGCGAGCTTTTCCACTTCGGCAATGCGCGAAACCAGCGCCGACAGCTCGGCCAGTTCCGCATCGGTCAGGTCGGTCAGCGGGGCACGCACTGGGCCGGCGCTGCGGCCGATGACCTTCATGCCTGCCTTGACGATCGACACTGCGTAACCACGCTTGCGGTTACGCAGCGCAATATACGGCAGCACGAAGTCGTTGATCATCTTGTAGACCTTGGCCTGGTCCATGGCGCGCACGGCGGCGTAGAACTCCAGCGCGAACTTCGGCACGAAGTTGAAGATGGCCGACGAATACGTCGTCACACCCATCGTCAGGTACGGCAGCGCGAAAGTCTCGGCGGTGGGCAGGCCACCGACGTAGGTGAAGCGGTCGCCCATGCGGGCGTAGATGCGCGTCATCAGTTCCAGATCGCCCACGCCATCCTTGAAGCCGACCAGGTTCGGGCAACGGTCGGCCAGGCGCTCGAGATGGTTCTCGTCGAGAATCTGGTTGGCGCGGTTGTAAATGATCACGCCCAGGCGGGTCGATTTGCAGACCTCCTCCACGTGCGCGGCCACGCCGTCGGCGGAGGCTTCGGTCAGGTACGGGGGCAGCAGCAGGATGCCGTCGGCGCCGGCGGCTTCAGCCGCCTTGCAGTATTCCTTGGCCTCGGCGGTGCCGCGGCCGGCCGGAGCGATCACCGGAATCTTGCCGCCGGTTTCAGCCACGGCGGCGCGCACCACGCGGTCGGTCTCGGCGGCGGTGAGCGAGAAGAACTCACCCGTGCCGCCCGCAGCAAACAGGCCGGCCGCATCGTGGCTGAACAGCCAGTTCAGGTTGGCGCGGTAGGCCGCTTCGTCGAACGACAGGTCGGACTTGAAATGCGTGACCGGGAAAGACAGCAGACCGGTGCCGATCTGGTGGGCGAATTCGGTGGGCGTGTATCGGGACATGTCTCGCTCCGCGTGCTGCGGTTGGTGAAAGTGTTGTGAGTGAGCGGATTCTTGCATCGCGATCGATTCAAGTCCAAAACAACTGATGACTCGATTGATACACGTTTTGTATTGATACAGGGTCTTCCCTAGCCTCTAGATTGCGATGCTGCGGCCGCACATGACGCGGCGGCCGCCCTGGGCGTCAAACCGGCATCACACCGCGCCTTCGGCCTCCACATACAACGCATACAAGGAGTGCGAACTTGCCATGTACAGCCGGTTGTTCTTCGGCCCGCCAAAGGTCAGGTTCGGGCAGCGTTCCGGCAGGTGGATGAAGCCGATCGGCAAGCCGCGCGCGTTGAACACCTTCACCCCATCGTAGTTGGCGGAATCGATGCCGAGCCGGCCGTCCGAGCCCCAGCCGCACCAGAGATTGCCATCCTTGTCGACGCGGAAGCCGTCCAGCGCGCCGGCGCCGTTGGCGTCGATCAGCTTGGTCTTGTTCGATGCGCTGCCGTCCGCGGCGATGTCGTAGCTCCAGATGCTGCGTGACGGCGTGCCTTTCCACTCGACCACGTACAGCTTCTTCTCGTCCGGCGAGAACGCGAGGCCGTTCGGGTTGACCAGATCGGTAATGACGGCGCGGACGGCCCCGCTCGGATCGATGCGATAGACGTTGGTGGTGGCCTGCTCCGACTGGGCCTTGAACCCCTCCCAATTGCCGTTGATGCCGAACAGCGGGTCGGTAAACCAGACGCTGTCGTCGGACTTGACCACGATGTCGTTGGGCGCGTTCAGGCGCTTGCCCTGGTACTGGTCGGCCAGCACGGTGATGCGGCCGTCGTGCTCGGTGCGCGTGACGCGGCGCGTCACCGAGTGCTCGCAGGTCACCAAGCGCCCCTGCCGATCACGCGTATTGCCGTTGGCGTAGTTCGACGGTTCGCGGAACACGCTGAAGGCGCCGTTGGTTTCGTCGTACTTCATGATGCGGTTGTTTGGGATGTCGCTCACCAGCAGGTAGCGCCCGGCCGGAAAGTAGACCGGCCCTTCCGCCCACCGCATGCCCGTGGCGAGCTGCTCGACCGAGCTGCTGTAGAGCCGGTACTTCAGGAAGCTCGGGTCGAGCACCTCGACCGCCACATCGGGGTAGCGCGCGTTTGGCTTGAACCCCTCGACCTTCTGCGCGCTCGCCAGGCCGCTGGCTGCAGCAAGCCCCGCGCCGGCCACGCTCCTGAGAAACTTCCTGCGGTCGATCTCCATACCTTCCGTGGTCATGCTCGTCTCCTGGTTGTCGTCGTTGACCCCGTGGACCACCGGACCACCAGGGCGAGCCGATTCTTGCACCACGCATCATTCCCCTTCAAGATAAGCACTGACTCAATCAATACAGGTTTTGAATCGATGTTCGAGCTCAGCCAACTCCGCTGTTTTGTTGCCGTGGCCGAGGAATTGCACTTCGGACGCGCCGCCGAGCGGCTGCACATGACCCAGCCGCCGCTGTCGCGCCAGGTGCGGCTGCTGGAACACCAGGTCGGCACCGAACTGCTGGAGCGCAATAGCCGCTCGGTCAAGCTCACGGCCGCCGGGCGCAGCTTCCTGCCCGATGCCGCACGCATCCTGCGGCTGGCGGACGAGGCGGCGGCCACGGCACGGCGCGTCGCCACCGGGGCGGCCGGGGCGCTGGCGATCGGGTTCACGGCATCGGTCGGATACGGGCAACTGCCGTCGCTGGTGAGCGCGGTGCGGGCGGCATCGCCAGGTGTGCGGCTGACGCTCAAAGAGATGGTGAGCGGCGCGCAGCTTGCGGCGCTTGATGCGCGCGAGATCGATGTCGGCCTGCTTCGGCCGCCCGTCGAGCACGGCGAACTGGTGGCCGTACCCTGCTCGCAGGAAGCGCTGGTGCTGGCGCTACCCGAGGCGGTTGCCGCCGATTGGCCGCAGCGCCCGAGCCTGCGCGACTGCGAAGGCAAGCCGCTGCTGATGTACTCCCCGTACGAGGCGCGCTACTTCCATCAGTTGGTCAGCGGCCTGCTGGAGCGTGCAGAAGTGCTGCCCGATATCGTGGAATACGTGAGCCAGATCCATTCGATGCTGGCGCTGGTACGCGCGGGCATCGGAGTAGCGTTGATCCCGGCGGCCGCCGCCATGCTGCACTTTGAAGGTGTGGTCTACCGCCCGGTGCGCACCACCCCGACCAAGCCCGTCGAGCTGTGGTTTGCCTACCGCAAGGACAACGACAACCCGGTGTTCAACGTACTGCGCGATGTCTTGCGACGCTCCCTGATGGGGAGCGGCTGAGCGCCGCCTGCCACGAACACAGCCAGAAGCACCGGCCCGATCGTGCGCGCCCCCTGACGTGGGGTGTAGCGCCCGAGCGTGTCACGTCATCACCTCGGCAAGCGGGCGCCGCAGGCGGTCATCCACCCCTACACGCCGAGGTGCGTCTCGGCAATCGCACGGACATCGATGCGGCGCGGCAGGACACCGTCACGCAAGGCCGTGTCGGCCACCGTTTGCAGCGTGGCGATGTCCGCTGTGCTGACGAACCGCAGCTTGAGCGCCGCGCGCCGCGTGACCAGCGCGGCAACGTCGGGCGGTGTGCGCGTGAGCGACGCATAGACCTGCGCGTAGGCATCGGCGTTGGCCAGGGCCCAATCGCCTGCGCGTTGCAGCCGCAGCAGCACATCGGCGATCGCGGCACGCTTGGCCGCATCGGCAAGCGCCGCGCCCGACGCCGTGATGAAGCCGAGCCCGCTGTTGATGCCGGTGCCATCGCGCAGGATCCGCGCGCCCCGGCCGATGGCCATGGCGTAGTACGGATCGAACGTCGCCCAGGCTTCCAGCGAGCCCGACTCAAACGCCGCGAACGCGTCGACGGGCAAGATGAAGCGCACCTTGACGTCGGTCTTGGCGAGCCCGGCCTCCGCAAGCGCGCCGTAGAGCTGGTATTCCGAGATGCTGCCCCGCGCCGACGACACGCACACGGTGCGCCCCTTGAGCTGCGCGACGCTGCGTACCGGTGAATCCTTCGGCACCAGCAGACCGAGCTGCGATGCCTGCCCAACGCGCGTGGCGACGATCCTGAGCGACGGGTCGCCCGCAGCGGCGGCGAGTACGGGCAGGTCTCCTGCAGGCGCCAGATCGACCGCGCCCGCGCGTTGCGCCTCGAACAGCGGCGCCGCGCCCTGGAAGTTGGCCCAGCGGAACGCATACGGCGTGCCCTTGAGCACCTGCGCCGCCTCCACCAGCGCGCGCGTGCCGCCCGCCTGATCACCCAGCACGAGCGTGACACCGGACAGCTCCGCCGCACGCGCACCCATCGGCGTCAACAGGCCCGCCGCCGGCACGAGCGGCGCTGCGGCGGCAAGGCCCAGCAGGCGACGCCGCTTGGCAGACTTCGGAAAAAGAAGGGTCGTCATGGCACCTCGCTTACGACGTGATCGGGGCTCAGGCGGCAAGCGGGAAGCCGGCGTCGAACGTCGATGCCACCTCCAGCCGCTGCTTGAGCAACCCCGCTTTCAAGTAGAAATCGGCCGTGCGCTGCTGCTCGGCCACGATCTGCGCGTCGAGGTTGCGCCAGACCGTCTGGCGCCGCGCGAACTGCAACCGAGCCGCCTCCGGCGAGATGCCGATGATGCGCGCCAGCGTGGCCGAAAAGCTGTCGACATGCTGGTACGACCACACCTGCGCCCGCACCACGCGCTGCAGGAAATCACGCAGCACGTCGCGCTTGGCGGCCAGCGCTGCGTCCGTGGCCGCCAGATAGCTCAACCCCGACCACAGGCCGCGCCCACTCACCAGCACGCGTGCGTGCTTGGCCACCTCCGCCATGGCCGTGTACGGCTCCCATGTTGACCAGGCATCGATCGAGCCATTAACCAAAGCAAGCTTCGCATCCGCCGGCGGCAAGAAGCGGAAGTTGGCATCGTCCGGCCCAAGCCCGGCAGACTCCAGCGCCTTCAGCGCCACGAAATGGCCGATCGATCCACGGTTGGTCCCGATCGATCTGCCTTTGAGATCCGCTGCCGTCTTCAATGGCGAGTCCGGGCGCACCAGCACGGCCGTGCCGTATGGGTCGGACCGGTTGGCACCGATCAGTTTGATGCGCGTGCCGGCGGCCAGCGCAAAGATGGCCGGTGCATCGCCAATCGGCCCCAGCTCCACCGCACCCGCGTTGAGCGCCTCGGCCAGCGGTGCTGCGGCGGGAAACTCCGTCCACTGGATGTCGTAGGGCACGCCGTTCAGGGCATCCGCCGCTTCCAGCAGCGCGCGCAGGCCGCCCTTCTGGTCACCGGCTTTGAGCACGGGGCGCGGTTGCGCAAAGGACAGCGCTGGCAGGGCGGCCAGTGCCAGGGTGGATTGCAGGAAACGTCGTCGGGCTTGCGGCATGGCGGATGAGCGATGAGGGTCAATGGATGAAGCCGCCCTTCACGTAACGCACCGGTTCGGCGTCCATGCGGGCAATGAGCGTATCGAGGCCGCTGGCGCGCGACGTACCGGACGTGCGCGACGCGGAGGTGCACAGGAAATCGGCGTCGGACCACGTGGTGCCTGCCTCGCCGCGAGCGCGCAGCCAGCCGTCGCGGTCGGCCAGCAGTTGCGTGCCGGCAAACGTCTGCGGCGTGGCCCCGGCAATGGCGGCGAAGACGGGCCAGGCGTCGCGGCCCTCGGCCACGCAGCGTGCCTGGAACGGGCTGGCCAGCGGCGGCAGCGTGCCGTCCGGCGTGACGAGCAGTGTGCGCAGGCGCGGATCTTCCAACGGCACCCTGCCGGCCGATGCGGCATCGGCTGCGATCAGCCTCAAGCGCTGTCCATCGCGCCACCTGGCCAACGGCTGCGCGGGCCCATCGCCGCAGCGCACGGACAACACCGGCAGGGCCACCGGCAACGGCCAACCGCCCGCGCGCGCACCGCCGCTGGCGGCCAGTACCTTCATGTAGTCGAGCACGGCCCAGATGTCGGTGTCGCTGAATCGAAGGGAGAAGGCGGGCATCGTCACCGCGCCTTGCGCGTTGCGCATGCCATGGGCGATGTGCCAGAACAACTCGCCATCCGCACGGCGGCCGAGCAGCGGGCCCACCACGGTGGGCGGCCAGCGCGTGAGCGTGGCGGCCAGCGGCCCTTCGCCACGGCCGTCGTCGCCATGACAACTCGCGCACGCGGCTGCATAGACGTGCGCGCCGTGCGTGATGGAGGCCAGCGAGAACGGGTGCGGGTTGTCATGAAAGCTGGTCGGCACCGCGGGCGCCAGCACCAGGTCCGGCGACGGCCAGGGCGCGGCCACCAGCAGGCCAAGGCTGGCGCCGACCGCCACCGCACGCCACCGGCGCACCAGCAGCGCCACGAGCGCTGCGACCAATGCCAGCACCACGGCAATCAACGTGAGGCCAAGCTGCCGCGCCTGCCCGAGGTCGATCAGCAGCGTCTCGCCGGCAATGCGTGCGCTCCAAGGCCAGGCCGGCTGGCCGCGCACGTCGCCAGTCAGACCCAGCGCATGCCACAGCGCCAGCACGCCGTGCTGCGCCCATTGCAGGAAGCCGAGCAGTGCGTTGAGCCAGGCCGTCGGCGGCGGCCCGCTCACGACGGCACCGTCATCGTGGAGGGCTCCGCTGCCTCGCCTACCACGTCGCGCCCAGGCCGAGGTGGCCCAGTGCTTCGTGCCGCAGCGCGCTCAGGCGCGGGTCGCCACGGTGGCGCGGATACGGCAGGTCGACCGTCAGCTCGGCGGCAATGCGCGCCGGGCGCGGGCTGAAGATGATCACGCGCTGGGAGAGGAACAGCGCCTCTTCCACGTCGTGCGTTACGAGCAGCGTGGAAAAGCGCGCGCGCTGCCACAGCTCGGCCAGCTCGCCCTGCATCGCCAGCCGCGTGAGCGAGTCGAGCTTGCCCAGGGGCTCGTCCAGCACCAGCAGCTGCGGATCGTTGACCAGCGCCCGCGCCAGCGCCACGCGCTGTTCCATGCCGCCGGACAGTTCATGCGGAAACGCGTGCTGGAAGCCATTCAGGCCGACACGGCCCAGCGCATCGTCCACGCGATCGCGCTCCGCCTTGAGCGCGCCGCGCGCCTGCAGGCCGAGCGCCACGTTGTCCCACACGCGGCGCCACGGATACAGCGTCGGGTCCTGGAACACGACCACGCGCGAAGGGTCGGGGGCCGCGATGGCCTCATCGTCCTGCAGGATGCGGCCGCGTGTGGGCGATTCCAGCCCGGCAATCAAGCGCAGCAGGGTGGATTTTCCGCAGCCGCTGGGGCCCAGCAGGGCGACAAACTCGCCCGGATGCACGGTCAGGTTGACGTGGTCCAGCACCTGCAGCGGATTGGCCCGGCTGCCGAACCAGTGGCTGACACCCTGCACATCAATGCGTGCACCGCTGGCAGAGACGGCAGCCGGCGATGCCTCACGCTCATTCGCGTGATCAAGCACGGCTACCATTTCAGCGTCCCCTTCTGCCAGACCAGAGCACGGTCACGCACCTTGAACAGCAGCGTGATGATGCCGGAGAACAACAGCGCCATCACGATCAGCGCGGCATACATGTTCACGTACGACGCCCAGCCCTGTGCCCACGTCAGGTACCAGCCGAGACCGGATTTCACGCCCATCATCTCGGCCACCACCAGCACCGTAAACGATGCCCCCAATCCCATGAACAGCCCGACGAACACCTGCGGTAACGCGGCCGGAATCGCCACGCGCAGCACCAGGAAGGCGTTGGATGCGCCCAGCGTGCGGGCCACGTCGTAGTAACGCTTGCTCACGCCCGCCACGCCCGACCACGTCAGCACCGCCACCGGAAACCCGGTTGCCAGGGCGATCAGGAACACCGCCGCCGAGTAGCTCGATGGGAAAAAGTAGAATGTCAGCGGCAGCAACGCGGTGGGCGGCAGCGGGCCGATCAACCGCAACACCGGATGCACCCAGTACCCTACCGCCCGCGACCAGCCGATCGATACGCCAACGAGGAAGCCCGTCAACGCGCCCAGGAAGTAGCCCAGCCCAAGCAGCTTGAGCGTGTTGGCCACGCTGCCGCCCAGGCGCGGCCAGTCGTCGGTGACGACCTCGATCAGCGCCTGCGGCGGCGCGAAGAACGGCGTGGGCAGAAAGCCCGTCTTGGCCGTCAGCACCTCCCAGGCGCCCAGCGCAAGCGGCAGCACGATCAGCCACGGGCCAGCCGGTCGCAGCGTCTCCTGCGCGGTGCGCAGCGGGCCGGCGAGCAGCGCTGCCAGCGCCAGCACCAGCAGCACGGCGCCGACCAGCAGCGCCGCGATGCCCAGCTCCGTCGTGAAGGCCCAATCGCTGAAGCCGATCACATGATTCGGCCAGCGCCATGTCAGCAGCCCGAAGGCCGCCCACGCCACGGCCGCCGCCACGCCGGTGCGCCAGATGCCGTGCCCGGTGGTTGCCGACCCCGCAAACGGGTTGGCGAGCGCGTCCGGCGCCTGCAGCGCGGGTTGGATGGTGCTCATATCGATGTCCTCGTCATTCGGGTGCCGTCAGCCGAGCACGTTGGCGTAGACGTGCTGCGCCAGGCGCTGCGGGTCAGTCGTCTTCTTGATGACGCCGATGCGGCGGAAGTCCTCGGCGTAGAAGGCAATCTCGTCGCGCAGGTCGAGGTTGGTCGGATGGTGCGTGTAGGTGAGCGTGGCGTAGAGCTTGCGCAGATCCTCCAGCGGCACCTTGGGCGAGTACTTGGCGAATACCTTGGCCGCCTCGTTCGGGTTCTCGTTGGCAAAGTCGGTGGCCTGCACGATGGCGCGTGCCAGTGCTGCCGCGGTCGGCTTGTCGTTGCGGACCAGTTCGCCACGCGCGCCGATCACGCAGCAGACCTTGCGTGCGTACTCGCCGGTCAGGTTGGTCGCCAGCTCCACATAGGCGCCGTTGGTGCGCTTCTCCAACAGGTAGAGGTTCGGGTCGCCATCGGCGATGGCCTGGATCTCGCCCTTGTCTACCGCCACGCCCAGCAGGTCGGCCGGGTACTGGCGCCAGGTGATGTCGCGGTCCGGATCGATGCCGTGCTTGGCCAGCAGGATGGTGAAGAAATGCTTGCCCGGCGCGGCCAGGTCGCTCACGCCCACCGTCTTGCCCTTGAGCGCGGCCAGGCTGGTGACGCCCGCCGCCTTGGCGCCGACCAGCCGCACGCAGCCGCCGTGCGAGCTGCCGATGATCTTCACGTCAAAGCCCGCCTCCAGCGGCTTGAGCCAGCGGTGGATCATCCCCACCGCCGCATCGGCCTTGCCGGTGGCGATGGATTCGAGCAGCTGGTCGGTCGAGCCGCTGTAGTTGATCAGGTCGACCTGCAGGCCGTTCTTCTCGAAGAAGCCGCGCTCCTGCGCCAGCACGATCGGCGTGAGGCAAAACGCGCTCTGGTTCCAGGCAAAGGTCAACTTGCGCGTCTGCGACCAGGCCGTGCGCCCCAGGATCAGCGCCGGTGCAGCCAGTGCGGTGGCCGCCGCTGCGTGCAGCACCTTGCGGCGTGAAAGGCCCCCTTCGTTTTGGCTCATTGATAGCTCCCCGTTTTGATTGTTCATTGGGTGGGTTCGGCTCAATCCAGCACGTCCGGCTCAGCAGCGACCAGCCCTTCGAACAGGCTGTCGAACGCGTGCAGCGCGCCCTCCGGGCCGCCCACCTGGCTGTGCGTGAGCCGCGCGGTGGCCGCGTCGATCGGCTGCGGCGCGCCGGCCGCTTCTGCCAGCAATTGCGTGTGCGAGGCGTTGTCCAGCGCGATGTACCACCAGGCGGCGGCCTCCACCGTCGGGCCGGCGGCGCGGATGCCGTGGTTCTTCAGGATCACGCCCTTGTGCGTGCCGCCGTCGCGCTTGGCAAGCGCCCGGGCGATGCGCTCGCCCTCGCTGGCGTCGACCACCATGCCGGTGAAGTCGTCAAACAGCGCGTGGTCTTCATGGAACGAGCACGCGTCCTGCGTGAGCGGATCGAGCAGCCGGCCCAGCGTCGACCACGCCTTGCCGTAGGTCGAATGCGTGTGCGCCGCCGCCACGATGTGCGGGTGCGCCTCGTGGATCGCCGCATGGATGGCGAAGGCCGCCTTGTTGAGCGGCCGGTTGCCGATCACGGTCTCGCCGCGTGCGTTGACGAGCAGCAGGTCCGACACCTTGATACGCGAGAAGTGCACGCCCAGCGGGTTCACCCAGAAGTGGTCGGTCAGCTCCGGGTCACGCGCGGTGATGTGCCCGGCCAGCCCCAGGTCGAACCCATGCCGCGCAAAGATGCGAAAGGCGCCCGCCAGGCGCTCCTGCCGATGGCGCCGCTCGGCCTCGATGGAGGGGCGCGCGGCAGGCGGGTCAAACCAGAACTTCTGCTGCGGCGTGGGGTTCAGATTGAGCGAGGTGGCGGACGATCGCTCGATGGACAGGACAGCGCTCATGCCATCGCCCTCACGCCGCCAAGCGCCGCGCATCGCGCTGCGCCACCAGTTCGCGCACACGCGGGATGAGCGTGCGGCCGTAGTCCACCACGTCTTCCAGCGGGTCGAAGCCGCGGATCAGGAAGGTGGTGATTCCCAGGTCGTAGTAGTCGAGCAGCGCGTCGGCCACCTGCTCGGGCGTGCCGACCAGCGCGGTGGAATTGGAGCGCCCGCCGGTTTCCTGGGCGATCGCCGTCCACAAACGTTTGTCCACGCGCGCGCCCTGCTCGGCCGCGGCCAGCAGGCGGCGTGCGCCTTCGCTCTGCTGCGGGCCGCCCCGGCTGTAGCCCTGCTGCACGCGCAGCGCGCGGGTGCGCTCCAGGATCTGTTCGGCGCGCGCCCAGGCGGCCGCTTCCGTGTCTGCCAGGATCGGCCGGAACGACACCGAGAAGCGGATGCTGCGCCCATGCTTGGCGGCTTCGGCCCGCACGCGCGTGGTCAGCTCGCGCACCTGCTCCAGCGATTCGCCCCACAGCGCATACACATCCGCATGCTTGCCCGCCACCTCGACGGCCACGTCCGATGCGCCGCCAAAGTAGATCGGCACATGCGGCTTCTGCGCTGGCTTCACTTCCGAGAAGCCCTGCTCGAAGCGATAGAACGCGCCCGCGTGGTCGAACGGTTTGGCCTCCGTCCAGAGGCGGCGCAGGATGCCGAGGTATTCGTCGGTGCGGGCGTAGCGCTGGTCGTGGTCGAGGTAGTCGCCGTCGCGGCGCTGCTCGCTGTCGGAGCCACCCGAGATGAAGTGCACGCCCAGACGCCCGCCGGTGAACTGGTCGAGCGTGGCGATCTGGCGCGCGGCCAGCGTCGGATTGGTGAAACCGGGCCGGTGCGCGAGCATGAAGTGGATGCGCTCGGTGAGTGCCGCCGCATACGAGATCGTGAGCGTGGCCGACGGCCCGGTCGAGTGATGCGGCACCAGGATGCGATCGAAGCCCGCTTGCTCATGTGCCTGCGCAAAGGCGCGCACATAGTCGCGATCGATCACCGGGCCATTGGGATCGGGCGGATGGATCTCCGACTGTTTCTGACTCTGGATCATGCCGATGAAATCGACGCTCATGGTGGTTGCACTCCGCATATCGTTAGAAGGCCGGCGAGGCTGCCTTGGCTGCGCCACAGCTCGCCACGAATGCGAATGAAATTACGACAACGCTTGCGCCGCGCTAACGAATAAATTCAACGCTGCATATTCGGCATGGATCGTTCGTCATGCGTGGCAAGGCGGATAGGCTGTGTGCCAACGTCACTCGCATCGACCGCCGCCTCGCCATGTCGTCCGCTCCGCTTCACCGCCTGCCCACGCCACCCGAGCGGCTTGCCGACGTGCTGGCCTCCATCACGCCGCAACTGGCTGCCACCGCCGCCGAGCACGACGCGCACGGCACCTTCCCGCACGACAACTTTGCGCTGCTGCATACCTCGGGCTTGATCGCACAGGTCATTCCGCAGGCAGTTGGCGGAGGGGGTGCGGGCCTGGCCACCGCGCGCCGCATCATTGCTGCGGTTGCCCATGGCGATGCGGCAACGGCGCTGGTGCTGACCATGACGTATCTGCAGCACCGCGCCATCGGCCGTGCCGACACACGCTGGCCCGCGCAGGTGCGGCAACAGGTGTTTGCCACCGCGTTGAACGAGGGGGCGCTCATCAACGCATTGCGCGTGGAGCCGGACCTCGGCACACCGGCGCGCGGCGGCCTGCCCGCGACGGTGGCCACCCGCGTCGGCAATACGTGGCGCATCCGTGGCCGCAAGCTCTACAGCACCGGCAGCCCGGCCCTGCGCTGGCTGTCGGTCTGGGGCCGCACCGACGAAGCCGAGCCGCGTGTCGGCATCTTTCTCGTGCCGCGCCCGCTGCCGGACACGCCCGGCATCCGCATCGAACCGACCTGGAACCACCTTGGCCTGCGCGCCTCCGGCAGCCACGACGTGGTGCTGGAAGACGTGGAGATTCCGCTCGACCACGCCGTCGACATCCGCACACCCGCCGAATGGACAGCGCACGGCGCCAGCCAGGCCGACACCTGCGCCAACCTCGACCAGCAGGCCTGGATGGTGGTGCTGCTCGGCAGCCTGTACGACGCCGTGGCCCAGGCCGCGCGCGACTGGCTCGTGCCGTTCCTCAACACCCGCGCCCCGGCCAACCTTGGCGGCCCCCTGGCGACGCTACCGCGCATGCAGGAAGCCGCGGGCGAGATTGCCGCCGTGCTGCGCACCAACCGCGTGCTGCTCGACCATGCCGCCGAAGCGGCCGATGCCGGCACCCCGCTGTCCGTCACCGACAGCGGCCTGCTCAAGTACACCGTCACCACCAACGCCATCCGTGCGGTGGAGCTGGCGCTGCAGCTCTCGGGCAACCACGGGCTGTCGCGCCACAACCCGCTGGAGCGGCATTACCGCGACGTGCTCTGCAGCCGCATCCATACCCCACAGAACGATTCGATCCTGCTCGCCGCCGGCCGCACTGCCCTTGGGGTCTAGCTGGACGTACCGGCCGAAGCCACGCATGATGACCCCGCCCGCCATCCCCGCCCCAGGAACCTGCCGATGAGCACGCCCGCGCTTGCCACCCCGCCCGCCGCGACACAGTCCATCGCCCCGCTGCGCGACTTCGTGACCGCGCTGTCGCGCCTGCTGGACCAGCAGCTGACCGAGGCCGAGATCCTTTCGCGCGCGGGCGCCCTGCTCGGCGCCCTGGTCGCCCGTGACGACTGGCTGCCCGCCGAATACGCCCAGCCGCACCCCGAGCACTTCCAGCAATACCTGCTGCATGTCGACTCGGGCGAGCGCTTCTCCATCGTCAGCTTCGTCTGGGGCCCAGGCCAGCGCACGCCCATCCACGACCACACCACGTGGGGCCTGATCGGCATGCTGCGCGGCGCGGAGTATTCCCAGCCGTTCAAGGTCGATGCGCAAGGCCGCATACAGCCCGACGGCGCCGCCATCCGCCTGGCGCCGGGTGACGTGGAGCGCGTCTCGCCCAACGTGGGCGACATCCACCGCGTGCACAACGCGTTCGACGACCGCACCTCGATCAGCATCCACGTGTACGGCGGCAACATCGGCGGCATCCACCGCTCGGTCTACACCGACGACGGCGAGCGCAAGCCCTTCGTCTCCGGCTATTCGAATACCCACCTGCCCAACCTCTGGGACCGTTCCAAGGACACGCCTTCCGTATGAGCACCGTCATCGACGCCAGCACTACCCTCGCCACTGCACCGCTGGCCCAGACCCACGTCCCGACCCTGGCCTATGCCGACGTGCGCGCCGCCCTGCTGGCCCGTAAGGAGATCGCCCTGGTAGACGTGCGCGAAGAAGACCCGTACGCGCAGGCGCATCCGCTGTGGGCAGCGAACCTGCCGCTGTCGCGGCTGGAGCTGGAGGCGTGGTCGCGCATCCCGCGCCGCGATACGCTGATCGTGCTGTATGGCGAGCACGACGGCGCGGACCTCGCCCCGCAGGATTTGGCTCCACTTGCGGCCGCCAAGCTGGCCGAACTCGGCTACACGCGGGTCTACCTGCTCGAAGGCGGGCTGGCCGGCTGGCGCGCCGCCGGCGGCGAGCTGTTCCAGGACGTGAACGTGCCCAGCAAGGCCTTCGGCGAAGTCGTCGAAGGCCAGCGCCACACGCCATCGTTCACCGCGCAAGAGGTCAAGGCATTGATCGACGCCCAGCGCGACGTGGTCATCGTCGACGCACGCCGCTACGACGAGTTCCAGACCATGAGCATCCCGACCGCCACCAGCGTGCCGGGGGCCGAGCTGGTGCTACGCATCCGCGAGCTGGCGCCGGACCCGGCCACGCAGGTCATCGTCAATTGTGCGGGGCGCACGCGCAGCATCATCGGCACGCAATCGCTGGTGAATGCGGGCATCCCGAACCCGGTGGCCGCGCTGCGCAACGGCACCATCGGCTGGCTGCTGGCCGACCAGGTGCTGGACCATGGCGCCAGCCGCCGGCACCCGGAGGCCGTCTGCGCGCAGACGCGCGCCCAGGCCGATGCCCGCGCCGTGGCCGCGCGCGCCAACGTGCCGCGCATCGCGCTGGCCGACCTCGCCAAGCTGGAAGCGCCCGACCGCACGCTCTACAAGCTCGACGTGCGCACCCCCGAGGAATACGCCGCCGGCCACTTGCCCGGCTTCGCCAGCGCGCCGGGCGGCCAGCTCGTACAGGAGACCGACCACACCGCAGCTGTGCGCGGCGCCCGCATCGTGCTGGCCGACGACGACGGCGTGCGCGCCGACATGACCGCCTCGTGGCTCGCGCAGATGGGCTGGGAGGTCTACGTAGTCGACCCGGTGGACGCGCGCGAGCGCAACGTGACCGGCTCGTGGCAAGCCCCGGTCGCGGCCTCGCCCACGGTGCGCACGGTCGAGGCGCGCGCGCTGGCCGGCTGGCTGGACGCGGGCGACACCGCCGTCATCGACGTCACGCGCAGCGCCAACTACGCGGCGCGGCACATTCCGGGCGCCTGGTTTGCCGTGCGTTCAGACCTGCCCGCCGTGCTCAAGCGCATTCCACCCGCGCGCCGCTACGTGCTCACGTGCGGCTCCAGCCAGCTTGCCCGCTTTGCCGCCGCCGATCTGGCCAAGCTCACGCAGGCCGAGGTCTGGGTGCTCGACGGCGGCACAGCCGCGTGGGCGGCCGCCGGCCTGCCGGTCGAATCCGGCGAGACGCGCCTCGCCTCCGACCGCATCGACCGCTACCGCCGCCCCTACGAAGGCACCAGCGCGCCGCGCGCCGCCATGCAGGGCTATCTGGACTGGGAGTTCGGGCTGGTCGAGCAGCTTGCGCGGGACAGCACGCACGGGTTCCGCGTCATCTAGCGGACGGCCGGGCTTCTGGAACTCGGCGTTTGAGGTTCCAAACTCGGCACGTGGCCATTGGAACGGGGCAATCGGCGTTCGGAACGCGGTGATCCGGCGGCAGGCTCACGTGCTTGCTAACCCCGCTCACAACGAGCGCCAACAAAACTCGTTTTGCGCATGACGCGCCCTTGAGTAGCATCGGGACTTCCTCGCCGAGGTCCCGCCATGTCGCCCTTCATCGCCCTCTGCCTGCTCATCACCTACGTGGTGTGGGGCACCACCTATCTCGCCATCCGTTTTGCGCTGATCGACCTGCCGCCGTTCCTGATGATGGGCTCGCGCTTCCTGGCCGCCGCCGTGCTGCTGGCGCCGGTGGTCGTCCTGCGCCAGCGCGCGTGGCCGAGCTGGCGCCAGGTGCACAACTGCGCGCTGATCGGCGCGTTCATGCTGGTGGGCGGCATGGGCATGACGGCGGTGGCCGAGCAGACCATCTCGTCGGGCGCCACCACGGTCATGATTGCGTCCGCGCCGCTGTTCGCGACGTTGTGGACCCTGCTGATGGGCGGCCGGCTGCAAGCCTATGAAGTCGCTGCGATGGCACTGGGCAGCGTCGGCATTGCCGTGCTGCTGGGCGGCGCGGAGTTCCAGGCCAGCATGGGCGGGGTCCTGGCGCTGACGGCTGCCGTCGCGTCCTGGTCATTCGGTTCGCAGCTGTCCAAGCGCATTGATATGCCCAAGGGGATGACCGCCTTTGTGCTGGAGATGGCCTTTGGCGGCGTGGCGCTGGTGCTGCTGAGCCTGCTGCGCGGTGAAGCGTGGCCGCATCATGTCGGCCTGCATTCGGCGCTGGCGTGGGGCTACCTCGTCATCTTCGGCTCGGCGATTGCCTTCTCGGCTTACATGGCGCTGGTGGAGCGGGTCTCCACCGTCATGGCCACCAGCTATGCCTATGTCAATCCGCCCATCGCCCTGTTGATGGGCGCGTGGCTGGCCGACGAGCACGTCGCGCCGCAGACGCTGGGCGCCACGGCCATCATCCTCGGGGCGGTGGTGGTGCTCACGGCGGGGGCAACGCGTGCCGCGCGTCGGGCCGCAGCGGCCGCATAGCCGACGGCGGAACTAGACCGACGCGGCCTCGCCAGTCGAAGCGGCATCGGCGCCGCTGCTCTCCTGCCGCCGCAGCCAGGACGCCAACTGATCCGCCTGCAGCGGGCGCGAGAACAGGTAGCCCTGCCCCAGGTCGCAGCCGGCCGCGCGCAGCAGTTCAAGCTGCTCGGCATCCTCCACGCCTTCAGCCACCACCTGCATGCGCAGGCTGTGCGCCATGGCGATGACGGCGCCGGCAATCGCCTCGCCGTCGCCCGGCATGCGCTGGACGAAGCTGCGGTCGATCTTCAGCTTGTGGATCGGGAAGCGCTGCAGATACGCCAGCGACGAATAGCCCGTGCCGAAATCATCGATCGACAGGTTGATGCCCGCCGCGTGCAGCGCTTCGAGCAAGCGGATGTTGGCGTCGATGTCTTCCATCAGCACGCTTTCGGTAATCTCCAACTCGAGCAGATGCGGCGGCAGCCCGGTCTCTTCCAGCACGCCAAGCACGTTCTTCACCAGCGCCGGATCGCGCGTCTGCCGCGGCGACAGGTTGACCGCCACGCGCAATGCCGCGCGTCCTTCGCGCATCCATTGCGCCGCCTGCCGGCAGGCGGTGCGCAGCACCCATAGCCCCAACGGCACGATCAGGCCGGTCTCCTCCGCCACGGCGATGAACTCGCCCGGGCCGATCAGGCCGATCTCGGGGTGCCGCCAGCGCACCAGCGCCTCCACGCCATGCACGTGGGCGGGCAGGATGTTGGCGCCGTCGCGGTCGAGCGCGGTCAGGCGGATCTGCGGCTGGTAGGCCAGCAGCAGCTCGTCGCGGTCGAGCGCGCGGCGCAGGTCGGACTCCACGCGCAGGCGGCGGCGTGCTTGCTGGTCCATCTCTGCGGTGAAGCACGCGGCGGCGTTCTTGCCGCGGTTCTTGGCGTAGTACATCGCCGTATCGGCGTTGCGCGTGAGCGACTGCACATCGGCCGCGTCGCTCGGATACAGGCTCACGCCCACGCTGGCCGTCACGTAGATCTGGTGCAGATCGAGCGCAAACGGCGCCGTCAGGGCCGCGAGAATGCGGTTGGCCAGCATATCGGCCAGCTCCACCGCCTCCGGCGTGGCAATCGCCGCGCGCCGCGACAGCTCGGCAATCACTGCAAACTCATCGCCGCCGATGCGGCACAGCACGGCCCGCGTGTTGGCCTGCTCGATCACCTCGTTCAGGCGGCGGGCCACCTGGCGCAGCAGCCGGTCGCCGTTGTTGTGGCCGAGCGTGTCGTTGACGACCTTGAAGTTGTCCAGGTCCAGCAGCAGCAGGCCGACCACGCCGGTCTGTCCGGCCCGCTTGAGCGCATCCTGCAGGCGCTCGTTGAAGGCGTGCCGGTTGGGCAGCTCCGTCACCGAGTCGGTGTGGGCCAGGTAATCCAGGTGGGCCTCGGCCTGCAGCACGGCGTGCCGCATGCGCCGGATCACCAGATACGCCACGCCCATCGCGCCGATGCCGACCGACACCGTCAGCACCGCATAGCCCAGCAGCTGCATGTACAGCTCAGTCAGGCTGGAGCGGATCACCACATAGCCGATCACGCGCCGCTCCGAGACGATGGGCTCGGCCACCTCCAGCGTGGTGGCGGTAGAGACGTCCTGGTCGCGCAGCATGGCGGCATCGGGCGCCTGCACGGGGGCGGCGTCCCCGCGCTGGTATTGGGCCAGCGGCTTGCGCAGCGCCGTGAACACGCCGGCCGCGCGCAATGCAGGCGCGGCCTGCAGCGCGTCGAGCGTGTCCTCGGCCGCCTTGCGGTCGTTGAACAGCAGCGCGGCCACGCTGTTGGCCCCGATGATGCGCGCCTGCACGTGCACGTCGCGCACCAGCGCGGCATGCAGCGCCACAAACTGGAACGCGATCAGCAGCACGCCGGCAATGGTCAGTGCCGCGCCCGCCCCGGCCATGTTGGCCCGCACCACGGATTGCCCCAGACGCGGGCGCCAGGGCTTGAAAGTCGAATTCATTGCACGCTCCTGGCCAGCCGCAGCAGTTGCGAGCTGATTTGCAGCCCGGCCTGCCGGGCCGCTGCCATGTCGATATCGAACACCACGCGGTTGTCATGCAAGCCCAGCGCGATGATGGCGCCGGAGGTGCCGGAAGCACCGGAAGCACCGGAAGCACCGGAAGCACCGGAAGCACCGGAAGCACCGGAAGCACCAGCAGCGTGGCCCGCCTTCTGAGCGTCGGCCACAGTCAGCACCGGCGCGGCCGGGTCGAGATGCACCGCCGGGCCCTGCGCGCGATCGCCAAACACCACCATATGGCAGCCGGCAACCGCAGTGTCATTGAGCCTGCGCACTTCCAGCCGGTGGCCGCGCACGGATTTCCCTGTCAGCTTGCCCAGCGCCCCTTGCAGCGGATGCTCGGGCACCACGCACAGCACCATCGGCGCCTCAGCCGGCATGGCATCCGCCGGCCAGGTGGTGAACAAGGCGAAGTTGTAGATGTAGGCCGCCTTGACCTCGACCTCGCTGGCCTGCATCTGGGCATACGTCGCCCCCACCCACACCGTCGCCGCGCACGCAAGGCACAGTCCGCCGCAGAGCCGGCGCAGGCCTGCAACGCTGGAGAGCCGGGTGGCGCGGCGCGGGGCGTTCATCGCAAGGTATAGGTGAACTTGAGCCGGAAGGTCCGGCCGTCCTGCTGGATGGCCGCCTGTGTCAGCTCCGGCCCGGCTGGGTCGGCATAGCGGCGGTCGAACAGGTTGTAGATGCTGGCCGACATCTCCAGGTTGGGCGCCAGGCGCGTGGCCAGCAACGTGACGTTGGCCAACCAGAACCCGCCCACCTGCCCCCGCAGCGACAGGCGGTTGCTGACGTATTGGGCCTCCACGCCCAGCCGTACATCGTCGCGCCACAGCGGCGTGGTGGCATTGAACTTGGCCAGGTGACGCGGGGAGTTCGGCACCGTCTGGTCGGTGTCGGCGTCCTCGGTGTTCTGGATGCTGTAGCTGGCGCGCAGCCGGGTGCCGCCCGGCCACGCCTGCTCGAAACCGAGCTCCGCGCCGCGCGTGCGCGTGCGCGCGATGTTCTGGAACACCAGCAGACCGGTATTCGGGTCCACCGTCTGGCTGATCAGGTTGGAGACGGCGTTCTGATACACCGACAGCGTCGCCTTGCCACCAGCCGCCACCTGTTGCTCGAGCACCACCTCATAGGTGCGGATGCGCTCGGCCGCCAGCCCGGCGTTGGTTTCCTGCCCGCCCGTCGCCGCGGTCTGGTAGTACTGCTCGTACACGTTGGGAGCGCGGTACGCCATGCCGTACAGGGCCTTGAGCGTGGTCGTGGGTGCGGCATGCCAGATCAGCCCCACGCGCGGGCTGAAGATGCCGGGCACGAACGTGGTGTGGTCGTAGCGCACGGCCGTGTCGAGCAGCCAGCCCGGATGCAGCGCGAACTGGTCCTGCACGTACACGCCGACGCGGCTGTTGCTGCGGTGGTCGTCCAGGTAGCTGAAGTACGGCGCGACGTCGAAGTTGCGCATCGAGTCGCGGTAGTCGCGCTGGAACTCCGCGCCAAACGCCAGTGTGTGCCGCTCGATCTGGCGCGTGACGAGCTTCACCTCCGTGCCGTACCAGGCGGAATCGAACTGGTCGCGGTTGAGGGTGACCGGCGGGTAGTCGTAGACGTAATCGCCGCGCGAGACATAGCGCCCCCAGAAGGCCCGCGCGGTCACGTCGGTGGCATCGGACAGCGCGTGCTGCCAGGTGGCGTTGAGCATGTCGCGCGCATCGATGTCGCGCGAGCGCGCATCGTTGAACAACTGCCCGTATCCGGCGGTCGGGTTGCCCTTGGTGCGGTCGACATGGGCGAAGGTCACGCCAAATTCGTCCCAGCTGCCCTTGGCGAACACCTGCTTGCGCCGATCGAAATCCGTGCCGCTGGTCAGGCCATGGTTGGTGGCGGGGCGGTCGAACTCCGGAAAGTACAGGCTGCCGCCCGGCGCATCGCTGATGGTGGCCGAGAGTAGCCATTCCGCGCCGTTCAGCGCGCGGTTGCCCCAGGTCACGCGCCCTTCGCGCGCATCCTTGCTGCCAGTCGAGGCGCTGGCCTGCACGCCGCCGATGTCGCGCCCGCGCTTGGTGATGACATTGATCACGCCCAGCAGCGCGTTGGAGCCGTACACCGATGATCCGGCGCCCGGCACGTATTCAACGCGGTCGATCAGGTCGACATCGAGGAAGAAATCGGTGCCGATGGCGGCTTCATCGAAGATCGAGTCGTTGGTGCGGTAGCCGTCGATCAGCAGCAGGAAGCGCGTGTCGTAGTCGCCCGCGCGCAGGAAGCCGCGCGCGCCCAGCTCGGCGTAGTTGCGGTCGTAGGTGGTGTAGAGACCCGGCAGGCTGCGCAGGATGTCGGCCAGCGTGCGCCAGCCGTAGGCCTTGATGTCTGCCGCGGTAATGACCGACACCGCGGCCGGCGCCTCACTGGCTGGCTGCGCATATTTGGACACGCTGGTCACCTGCACCTGCATCAGCTGCTCCAGCGGCAGTTCGGTCAGGTCGGTATCGGCAAACGCCCGCATGGCGGGAATTGCCAGCAACCACGCAAGCGCAAACATTTGCGCATGGCGTATTTTCCAGAGCCGCGCACGCGACGGATGCGTGGGCGCCCGGCAAGGACTCGCGGTACGCAGCCGCCGCTGGGAGCGGCGACCACGCATGCGAGCGGTCACGGCAAAAGGGAACATCAGCAAACGGGAGGCAAAACCGGAAGCGGCGCTCTGGGCGCGCCTCGGGGCACATCGGACTCACCGGTCTAAACGGAGCGCGGGCGCCGTTCTGAACCCCTCCGGGTGCGGGAAGACACAATTGAGTCAATATGCCTGCCAGGGCTGGAAATTTCAGCGCCGGCGCTTGCGCAGCCGCTCGATGGCGGCGAGCTGGGCCACGGCCTCGGCCAGTTCGGCCTGGGCGCGGGCGTAGTCGATCTTGCTGTGGCTGTTCTGCATCAATTCTTCTGCGGCCTTGCGGGCCTGCTGGGCCTTGGCCTCGTCGAGGTCGCGGGCGCGCACGGCGGTGTCGGCCAGCACGATCACCTGCTCCGGCTGCACATCGACAAAGCCGCCGGCAACGAAGAGGATGACCTCCTCGTCGTTTTCTTGCGTGAGCCGCACCGTGCCGGGCCGCATGCGTGTCAGCAGCCGTTCGTGCCCGGGCAGGATGCCCAACTCGCCTTCGGTGCCGGGGACGACGACAAACTTGGCGGTGCCTTCGTACAGCCGCTCCTCCGCGGTCACGACATCCACCTTCAGCAACGGCATGGCTGGTCTCCGGGCATGGGTTCTCTCGTCACGTTGACTGACAAGGTAGCACGATGTGCGCGCAGCGCCCTACCCCTGGCGCGCAACCGGGGTATATGTGAGGAAAGAGGCGGACCGGTCTAGCGCACCGCCCTTGAAGTGCGCACCGCTGCGGCACGTTGCCGCCCTGGGATTTCCGCCCCATGCGTCATCAAACCCGCGTAAGCTCGCGGGCTGATCATGAACTCGGGGTGCGACCCATGCTGGGCGATCTGTTGATGTCGTTCTTTGAAGTGGCCCGCCAGGGCAGCGTGACGGCCGCGGCCAAGCGGCTGCGCCTGTCGCAGCCCACCGTCACCGGCCGCATCCGCCAGTTGGAGGAGACGTACGGCGTGGAACTGTTCCACCGGCGCGGCAGCCGGCTGGACCTGTCGGACCTGGGCGTGAGCCTGATGCCGATCGTCGAGCGCCTCGCCCAGCAGGAAGGCGACGTCGATTTCCTCCTGCGCAACGCCGGCGACCTGCGCACCGGCAACCTGCGCGTGGGCGCCACCGGCCCCTACTACATCCTGCCAAGCGTGGCCGCGTTTCGCAGCCGGCACCCGACCGTCGAGATCACCATCGAGCTCGGCAACTCGCAGCAGATGCTGGAGGCGCTGTCAGAGGTGCGGCTGGACCTGGCCGTCTCTTCGCACGCGGTGGATGATGACCGGCTGTCCCGCGTCACCCTCGCCGAAGACCGGATGGTGCTGGTCGTGCCATTGGACCATCCGCTCGCCCGCTGCCCGCACGCCGCACTGGCCGACGTGGCCGGCTGCCATCTGCTGACGCGCGAGCATGGGTCCATGACGCGGCGCGTGACAGAGGACGCCTTGCGCGCCGCCGGCATCGAACCCGCCGGCACCACCATCATCGGCAGCCGCGAGGCGATCTACGAAGCGGTCAGCCTCGGCATGGGCTGCAGCATCGCCCCGGCGCGCGAGGCACCGCGCCGCCTGGACGTGCGCGTGCTGCCGTTTGCCGACGATGCGCCGGTCATCCACGAATACCTGTACTTCCTCAAAGAGCGGCGCGAGGCGCGGCTGATCGGCGCGTTCCTGGAATGCCTGGACGCGCCCGGCAAGGGCAAAAAAGCCAATGGCCGCATCGCCAAACTTCGCGCGATCGACATGGCGGCGACGCGCTGAGCAGGCATCGTTACGGCGTGTTCAACCGTAGCGCCCGCTCATGCAATCGCTTGCCCTGTTCGACCTGGACCACACCCTGCTGCCGCTGGACAGTGAATACGAGTGGGGCCGCTTCCTGGTCGCCCAGGGCGCCGTGGATCGCACCGCCTTCGAGCAGGCCAACGAACGCTGGATGCGCGAATACCGCGACGGCACGCTCGACTTTGCCCGCCATGCGCGGTTCTCGCTCGGGCTGCTGGCCCAGCATCCGCGCGCGCGGCTCGAGGTCTGGCGCGCGGCGTTCATGCGCGAGGTGATCGCACCGGCCATCCTGCCCACCGCCCGCGCGCTGGTCAACCTGCACCTCGCCACCGGCGACCTGTGCTGCATCGTCACCGCCACGCATCGCTTCCTCACCGAACCCATCGCCGCCGCATTCAACGTACCGCACCTGCTGGCGGTGGAAGGCGAAACCGTCGGCGGGCAAGCCGATGGCGACTTCACGGGCGCGATGCTCGGCACGCCCAGCTTTGGCGCCGGCAAGATCGCCCGTGTGAACGACTGGCTGGCGCAGCGCGGGCAGCGCATGGCGGACTTCCACCGCTCGGTGTTCTACAGCGATTCGCGCAATGACCTGCCGCTGATGGAAGCGGTCTCGCACCCCGTGGCCGTCAGCCCGGACGCGGCGCTACGCGCCTCGGCCGAGGCGCGTGGCTGGCCGATCGTGGAGCTGTTTGGCGGCTGAAAAACAAGGGGATACGCATTTCGCGGTTGATGCCGCCGAGTTTTGCTGCACCGCGGAGATTGGATACGCATTGAATGCGTTGCTCGGCGGGCGCATTTCGACCTGTTGCTGCCTGACCTGCACTCGTAGCTCCAACGACAGCTGTCAGAGTGGAACCGCCGTCTGAAGTCGATACGGCTCGGAGTGTGGTGCTGCCGCGGGAATGCCGCCCGATCAATCGCCGCCTCAATCACTAGCAGATTCACGCGTAAGCTTGTCCAGCGTCAGAACGGCACCTTTGAGGCGCTCGCGCTCTTCGTCGCTCGTTCTCGACATGATCTGCCTAGCCAGCCACTCCGTTCGCGAAGCCCTGTCTTTTTCGAGTCGCGCCCGTCCTGCCTGAGTCATATGTACCAGATAAGCGCGGCCATCCTCGGCATCCGGCACCAAGCTCAAGAGCCCTTGATCGACCAGCTTCATCACGATCAGGCGCATGGTCTGATGCGTTACCGCCCTGCCGGCCGCTAGCGTCGCGATGCTGGCTGGCCCCGTGCGTTCGAGATGGCCAAGCGTTTCATTCTGGGCATTCGACTGGGTTCCGCTGTGTTCCCGCACAGCCCGCACAAGGCGACTGACGACAGCGCGGACGGACTCTGCGAGAAGCGCAGCTTCGCTTGCAGATGCCTGCGAAGCCTTCGGATCTGATTTGCCCATGTCGAAACTTCACGCCTTCTGGAGCTGCGCAATGACAGCGGCCAGTGTATTGACGCCCCAATGCTCCACGTATTGGCCGTCGCGCACGCGGACAATATCGATGACGTCGATCGAGATGGTGCGCCCCGTTGGTTCGATGCCGAACAACGGTCCTGCATGACGACCCGTGATGGTCTTTCGCGTTGCGACCTTATCACCCTCGCATAGCTGGTCGTGAACGTGAACCTGCATTTCTGCAAGCGCTGGACGCAATATGGTGTCGAACGTTTTCCACATCATCTCAGCGCCCCGAAGCGCGGCATCAGGCGCAGACCAGTTGACAAAATCGGGGGCCATCAAAGCGTCAAACGATTCACGATTCCCATCCTGGATGACTTCGCGGTTGAAGCGCATCGCTGCCTGTTTCGGGTGACTCGAGTCCATGTCCGTTGCCAATGAGAAGTCGTTGTACCGGCACAATATACAGCATGGCTGTATATATCAAGCTCAAACCCGATTGCCCCGGTGTGGGTTCGACAAAGCAACGGCGAGGCAGTCCGCTTCCCTCCCGCGACGATCGACTGACCGCCATCCGGGTGCTGCGGCTGTTTCAGTGTCCGAGCGTGGGGTCCGGCGACAGTCCCTTTCTGGCCGTTCTGAGATACCCCGACAGCCCTCAGACTCCCACCTTGTCGCTGCGCCGCACAACAACAAATCAACCACGAAATGCGGATAGCCAAAAACAAAAACGCCCGCACGACGCACGCCGTACGGGCAAACCGACAAAAACACGAAAGATCAGGCGGCGGCAGCGGCCGGCAACGTTGCAGGCGGCGTCCACTGCGGCAGCGCCGTGCCATCGACCAGCGCATCGACATGCCGATGTGCCAGCGCCGGCCCCACGCTCATGCCGATGCCGCTGTGCATCAGCGCCACGGTGGTGCGCTCGTCGATGCGGGTGATCGAGAACGCGCCACTGCCGGGCACATGGCACTTGGCGCCGTACACGCCCTGCCAGCGCTCGACCACGCGCAGCTTGGCTCCGAACGTGTCGCGCGCCAGGTCCAGCATGAGGCTGTCGACCGACTCGGCATTGAACGGGCGGGCGTCCTGGCTGTAGTCGTGCGAATCGCCGACGATCCAGTCGCCGTACGGCGTCGGGCTCACCAGCAGGTGGATGCCGTGGCGCTGCAGCTCGGGCCGCTCGCGCTCGATCTGCATGGCGAGCGCCTGGGCGGTCGGCAGGTCGGCAAACGCGCCGTAGTGCGTGCATGACAGGCCGGTCAGCACGGCGTGCTCCAGGCGGAAACCGTCTTCGGGCGTCACGCGCAGCATCTGCAGGCGGCAGACCTGCGGCTGCAGCGCGCGCAGTTGCTCGGCGCACAGCGTCTGGTAGTCATGCCCGCTGCAGACGATGACGCGCTGCGCGTTGCAGACACCGGCGGTCGTCTCCAGGCGCCCACCTTCCACGTGGCGCACCAGCGTGCCGAAGTGGAAGCGCACGCCCTGCGTGGCCAGCCATGCGGCCAACGCGGGAATCGCCTCGCGCGAATAGAGCTGCACATCGTCGAAACCTTGCAGCGCGGCACGGTGGCGCGTGAAACGGCCGTCGTACAAGTCAGCCAGTTCAGCGCCGCGCAGCAGCTTGACGTTGTAGCCGAAGGCCGGTGCACGCGTGGCCATGAATTCGTCCAGCACGGCTTCTTCAGCGGGATTGCGCGCGAACAGCAACGCGCCCTTGGCGCGCGCGAAGATCCCAGCCTGCTCGGCCCAGCCGAGGTACAGCGCGCGGCTGTCGCGCGCCAGGTCCAGCATGATGCCCGGCGGCTGGCCGGTCACCAGCATCTGGCCGAAATTGCGGATGGAGGCACCGACGGCGATCTCGCTGCGCTCGAACACCGTCACGCGCAGGCCGCGCTTGACCGCCGCAGCGGCGTGCGCCAAGCCCAAAATGCCAGCCCCGACGATGGCGACGTCGGTGCTGGCATCCAGGCTCCCATGAGTTGCGGGAGCTTCAATCACTTACTTCTTCTCCGACTTGCCGTCGTAGCGCTTGGTCCACTCGGCGAGGATGCGGTCGCGGTTGGCGCTGGCCCACGCGAAGTCGTTCTTGATCAGGTGCTTCTCGTAGTCGGCCGGCAGCAGTGCGTCCGGCTTGGAGAAGCCCGGCGTGGCCACCACGGCAAAGTTCTTCTCATACAGCGCCATGGCGGCGGGGCTGGCCGAGAAGTCAGCCAGCTTCTTGGCGGCTTCCAGGTTCTTGGTGCCCTTCATGATGCCGGTGGCTTCCACGTCCCAGCCCAGGCCTTCCGACGGCAGCACGATGTCGATCGGAGCGCCTTCCTTCTTCGACTTCACGGCGCGGTATTCAAACGAGATACCGATCGGGAACTCGCCGGCGGCGGCCATCTTGCACGGCTTGGAGCCCGAGTGCGTGTACTGGCCGATGTTCTGGTGCAGGGCGTCCATGTAGGCCCAGCCCTTCTGCTCGCCGAGCATCTGCAGCCAGGCGCTCACGTCCAGGTAACCCGTGCCCGACGAGGCCGGGTTCGGCATGACGATCTTGCCGGCGTAGACCGGCTTGGTCAGGTCGGCCCACGAGGTCGGCTTCGGCAGGTGCTGCTTTTCCGCTTCCACGGTGTTGAAGCAGATCGTGGCACCCCACACGTCCATGCCCACCCAGGCCGGCGGGTTGGCGGCGCTGCGGTACTTGGCGTCGATCTTCGACAGGTCGGCCGGCGCGTACGGCGTCAGCATGCCTTCCTTGTCCAGGATGGCCAGGCTCGATGCGGCCAGGCCCCACACCACGTCGGCGCGCGGGTTGTTCTTTTCGGCCAGCAGCTTGGCGGTGACGACGCCGGTGGAGTCGCGCACCCACTTGATCTCGATGTCCGGATTGACCTTCTCGAAGGCGGCCTTGTACTCGGCCACCTGGTCGGCTTCCAGCGCGGTGTAGACGGTCAGCGTGGTCTTGGCGTAGGCCGACGTGGCCAGTGCCATCGCGGCAGCGGCCGCCAGCAGGGAAAGACGTGCGGTCATGGTTTCCTCAGGGTGTGATGAAACAGCGGTTGGGACAACGAAACTCAAAGGCATTGCGGTCGTTCACCGGCCGCCAGGCGGCGGTTGATGTCGGCCACGACTTCCGGCAGATCGGCAATCGTGTCGATCTCGTAATGCGGGCGGCACGCGGCGAAGCCCGCCGAGATGGCCACGCGGTGGCGGGCGCGCTCATCGGCGGCAAGCGCCACGTATTGCTCGTACGGCAGACCCAGCGCGTTGCCCGACATCAGCAGCGCCACCGTCCACATGCCGGCGCGGCGGCCCTCTTCGATGCCGGGCACGGTGTCGTCCACCTTCACGCAGGCGGCCACGTCGCCGATGCCGAGGTCGACCACATTGCGCAGCGCCTGGGCCGGCCACGGGCGGGCACGCGGCACTTCATCGCAGGCGATCACGCAGTCGGGCCGGTAGCCGGCCTCGGCGGCCAGCGCCACCACCCGGTCCATCACCACGCGCGGGTAGCCCGAGCACGTGCCGATCTTCAGGCCCGCCTCGCGCAGCGCGGCAATCGTCTCCAGCGCGCCCGGGATCAGCGCCGAATGCGCGCCCACCTTCTCGATCTGCAGCGGCATGAAGCAGTTGTAGATGGCGGTGACGTCGTCATCGGTGGGCATGCGGCCGTGCGCGAGCGAGAACCGCGCGGCAATCGCGCCGTCGTTGCACAGCGTGCGGATGTGGTCCCACTTGCCTACGCCCATCGGGCCGCGCGCCTCGTCCAGCGTGATGGCCACGTTGAATTCGGCAAACGCCTCCACGAAGATCTGCGTGGGGGCAAACGAGCCGAAATCGACCACGGTGCCGGCCCAGTCGAGCACGGCGGCTTCCAGGCGCAGCGGCGTGGCGCGCGGGTTGACCCGTTCTGCGCCAGCTTGGCGGGTCGTGATTGGGGAGGAGTCGCCCATGTTCATGTTTCCTTGCTTGCTACGAATTCAATGAGAGGCGGTGCGCCAGGCCTGCGTACGACGCATGACACCGCGTGTGGCGAGTTCCAACAGCAGCGATACCACGATCGACGTGACCAGGATCAGCGTGGACATGGCGGCGGCGGGGCCGATGTCACCGGCGTCGTCCATGTTCAGCACGGCCACGGAGGCCAGCACGGTGTCAGGGCTGTAGAGGAAGATCACGGCCGACACGGTGGTCATGGCCGAGACGAACAGATAGCGCGCGCAGGCCAGCACGGCGGGCAGGCACATCGGCAGCGTCACGCGCCAGTACGTGCGCAGCGCCGACACTTTGAGCGAGGCCGACACCGCCTCGAACACCGGATCGAGCTGCCCCAGCGACGCGACCGACGTGAAGTGGGCCGCCGTGGCGCAGTGCATGATCGTGCAGAGCACCATCAGGGCCATGCTGCCGTACAGGCCGTTGAGCGGATTGGCCGGATGGTTGAAGAAGAACACGTAGCCCAGGCCGAGCACGAGGCCAGGCACCGCCATCGGCAGCAGCACGGCAAAGCGGATGGCCGGATGCAGCCAGGCGGTGGCGCGCGTGGTGCGCGTCTTCTCGACCAGCCACGCGCCCGTGAAGATGAGTGCGGTACCGAACACGGTGGTGAACACGGCCAGCTTCAGGCTGTTGTGATAAGCCAGCCAGCCGCCGCCGTCCATGTTGTCGAAGTCGTAGTTGCGCAGCGACAGCTCGAGGTTGTACGGCCACAGCTTGACCAGCGAGGCGCCCACGGCGGTGGCCAGTATCAGCAGGATCCAGCCGACCACGAGCGCCGTCAGCAGCAGATAGAGCCCGTCCCGCATCCGATCCGGCTGCGGGTAATACGGTTGGGCGCGACTGGCCAGCGCGGCATGCTGGCGGCGCTGCACAAGGCGCTCAACGGCGAAGGTCAACAGCGCGGGCAGCAGCAGCATCAGGCCAATGACGGCGCCGCGCGCAAACTGCTGCTGACCCACCACCGCTTTGTAGGCCTCTACGGCCAGCACCTGATAGCTGCCGCCCACCACGGTCGGCACGCCAAAATCCGTGGCGACCAGCGTGAACACCAGCGCAAACGCACCGAACAGGCCGTAGCGCGCACCGGGCAGCGTGACCGTGCGGAACGTGCGCCACGGGCCAGCGCCCATGGCACGTGCCGCGTCATACAGGCGCCCATCGGCCAGCGTGAGCGTGGCCAGCAGCAGCATCAGCGCATAGGGGAACGTGTAGAACGTCTCGCCCAGCACGATGCCCCAGAAACCGTAGATGTTGCCGCCGTTCATCCAGCCTTTGAACAGGCCCTGGTTGCCGAACAGGTAGACCAGCGCAATGCCCGGCAGCAGCGACGGTGCAAACAGCGGCAGCATCGCCAGCATGCGCATGGTGCCGCGCAACGGCATGCGCGTGCGCTGCACCGCGTAGGCAAAGGCAAACGCCAGCGGCACGACGATGGCGGCCACCGCGCTCGACACCGCCAGGCTGCGGCCCACCATGTTGACGAAGTTGGGGTCGTGAACGACGTGGGCGACCAGTGCCAGACCGTGCTCATCGGTGCTGCGCGCGCTGGCAACCAGGCCCGTGGCCTGCAGCAGCATCATCGCCACCGGCAGCAGCAGGCCGAGGGTCAGCAGGAGCAGCCAGCCGAGCTTCATGCCGGCCAGCACGGGCGCATCGGTGCGCCAGAACGGCGTGCGTGCCGGCTGGCTTTGTTGGGTGGTCGGCACCACGGTGGTCTCGGGAGGAAGCATGGACATCACGACCTCAGGCATACACGCGCAGGCCATCGCGCTCCAGCGCGATCCACAACTTGCTCTCGCCCAGGCCTCCGCGACCGGTCCGCAGCGCACCGGATGCCACTTCAGCCACCAGCGGCGCATCGGCCAGGCCATCGATGGCCAGTGTCACGCGCGTGCGGCTGCCCAGGTAGATCTGGTCGACCACACGGGCGAGATGGCGGTTGGGGGCATCGGCGTCCGGGTGCAGCGTGACGGCTTCCGGGCGGCAGAACAGGCGGCCCGTAGCGGCGGCTGTGTCGGCAAAGGCCGGATCGAGCAGCAGCGGCTGGCCAGCCAGCGTGGGCGTGCCGTCCTCGGCGCGCTCCAGCGGCAGCCAGTTGGCCTGGCCGACAAACCCGGCGACAAACCCGGTGGCCGGGCGCGTATAGATCTCGGAAGGCGAGCCGGTCTGCTCGATGCGGCCGTTGGACATGACGGCGATGCGGTCGGCCATGGCCATGGCCTCGTCCTGGTCGTGCGTGACCATCAGCGTGGTGACGTTCAGCTTGCGCTGCAAGCGGCGTAGCTCGATGCGCAGGTGTTCGCGCACCTGGGCGTCCAGCGCCGACATCGGCTCGTCCAGCAGCAGCAGCGACGGCGCCGGCGCCAGCGCGCGGGCCAGTGCGACGCGCTGCTGCTGGCCGCCCGAGAGCTGCGACGGATACTTCGCCTCACTGCCCGTCAGACCCACCAGCGCCAGCATGTCGGCCACCCGCGCCTGCATGCGCGCGCGGTTGCCGTTGGTGGCTTCCAGCCCGTAGGCGACGTTCTGCGCGACCGTCAGGTTGGGGAACAGCGCGTACGACTGGAAGACGATGCCGTAGTCGCGCTCGCGCGGCGGCAGGTTGGTGATATCACGGCCACCGGCAACGATCTGGCCGGCGTCCTGCGCCTCCAGCCCGGCAATGATGCGCAACAGGGTGGTCTTGCCGCAGCCCGACGGGCCCAGCAGGCAAACGAATTCGCCCTGCGCCACGTCCAGCGACACACCATCGAGTGCGGTGAAAGCGCCGAACCGGCGGGTGACTTGCCGGACAGAGAGGAACGGCGTGGCGCTACCCGGGATCGGGTCGGAAGCAGGCTGGGGCATCGGCGGGGGCGGTTGGGGCAGTAGCAAAAGCGGTCGCTACTGTAGCCAGCCGACATGTAACCCGCGTGGCAGTTACCCCAAAAACGCCAATGCGCGCATTTCCAGATTTTTGTTCGGGTGGATTACGAAACCGGGCGCACTTCAGCCAGGAATGCCGCGATGAGCCGCGCGTCGCGCCGATCCTGCAGGCAGTAGAGGTATTCGCTCAGCTCGGGCGTCGCGCCCTCGAAGGCCAGCACGCGCAGGTCTGCATGGCTGGGCACCTCCTGGCGGGCGATCACGCTCACGCCCAGGTTGCGCATGATGGCCTCGCGGATGGACTCGCGGCTGCCGATCTCCACGGTGGACGCCGCCGCCACGCCTGCCTGGGCCATCATCGTCTCGGTCATCGCCCGCGTGGTGGAGCCCACCTCGCGCACCAGCAGCCGGCACGATGACAGCGCTGCCACCGGCACGCTCGCCTGTGCAGCCAGCGGGTGGCTCCGGTGGACCACCAGCACCAGCGGATCGCGCGCCAGCTCGATGCGCAGGAAGCGCGCGTCGTCCACGCGCTGCGACGACGATGCCACGTCCACGCGGTACTCCTGCAGCGCGTCGAGCATCTGCACCGAGTTGCCCGCCTCGATGCTCACGTCGATGCCGGGGTGGCTGCGGCAGAAGCGGTCGACGATATCGAGGATGTAGTACGGCGCCGTGGCGCCGATGCGCAGGTGGCCCGTGCCCATGTCGCCGGAGTTGCGCAGGAAGAAGTCGATCTCGGTTTCCTGCCGCACGAGCTGGTCGACCAGCGGCATCAGCCGCACGCCGGCGTCCGACAGCGCCAGCCGCCGGCCGCCGCGGTAGAACAGTTCCACGCCGTAGGCCTCTTCCAGCGCGCGGATCTGCGAGGTCACGGTCGGCTGGGAAAGGCCGAGCTGCTTGGCGGCCAGCGTGATGCTGCCCAGGCGGGCGACCATGAAGAAGGATTTGAGCTGCGCGACGAGCATGCGGTGTGATTGCTGTGCCGCCTATCAGCGGCACGCGAAGAGGCGTGGCGGCCCATTCTAGCGGAAGGCCCCGGCCTGAAAGTGGCGCTGGGCTCCCTCCTTCGTTTTCTGCTTCCTCATCCTTGCGCTACAACTTTTTCAACCTTTTCGACAATGTGGCGGCCTAGCACCCCCCTTTCGCGGGGGGAAATGACCCCTGCCGACCCGTTACTTCCCCAAATCGAATTCTGCGACCGGCCTTGAGAATCCGTCGGCGCTGATCGGTCACGAGCCGCTCGCGCGTCAAGAAGAACGGTTTGGGAGAATTGGGATGCAAGGCAGTCAGAAGGACGTGCGTACCGCGCCGTCCGTTACGCTGCGCGCGGGGCGCAGCACGATGCAATCGGGTTGGACGGCCGCCGTCGTGGCGGCAGCGGTCAGCGCGCTGGCGGCCTGTGGCGGTGGCGGCGGTTCGGATGGTGGCGCAGCAACCGCGCAAGCCACGCCTGCCAGCATTGCCGTCACGCCTGCGTGCAGCGGCAGCAACTGCGGCGCCATGGGCACGACTTACGCGGGTTCCGGCGTGGGCGTGTGGCAGGCCACCAATGCGGGCGGCCAGGCAGGTTCCGTGGCCGTGTCGATCGCCGGCCTGAAGGGCCAGAGCGTCACGCTCGTCTATACCAACCAGAGCGCGTCGGCCCAGCCGATGCCGTCGGTCTCCCTCACCAGCACCGGCCTGCTTGGCCTCGGCCTGGGGGGCACGAGCACCACCACGTCGCCCACCAGCGGCGCCTCCGGCAACGTGGCCGCTGCGGCCAGCAACGACGACGTCACCGCCGCGTTCGACCGCAAGCTCTCCGATTTCAACGCCCACGCACTGGACGGCTATGCTGCCGGCCCCGCGCCGGCCAAGCCGATGAGCGCCTCCAACAACACCGTGCTGCGTCCGCAGTCGGTCACCAGCGTCGGCACGCAGCGCACCTGGAACCATCAGCAGCCGGACGGCACCGCCACCGTGCGCACCGCCACGCTGCGCCAGCAGGCCACCGCCGGCGACGGCCGCGTCGTCAACCTGTGGGTGGAGAACGCGGAGTACGGCACCAGCAAGATCTCCGACAGCATCATCACCACGCTACTGACCAAATTCACCTCGGGCAGCCAATCGGTCTACACCCTTGCCACGTCGCTGGTCGGCCAGCCGTGGGGGCCGTACTCCAGCTCGGCCAGCCTGATCGACCCGAACGAAGCGCTCGACATCGTCGTGCTGAACATCATGCCGGATGGCCAGCCCTACGGCCGCGTGGGCTACTTCTGGGCGCGCAACAACTTCACCACCAGCGCGCAGCCGTTGTCGAACCAGTCGCTGTCGCTGTATGTGGATTCGGAGACGATCTACCTGGGCGGCGCCGATGGCCTAAACACCGTCATCTCCACGCTCGGCCATGAGTTCACCCATATGGCCAACTTCTATCAGCGCGGCGTATTGCAGGGCTCGCAGTTCATGTTCAGCACGTGGCTGGAAGAACTGACGGCAATGACGATGGAGGACGTGCTCTCCAGCCTGATCAACCCGAGCTTCGACAACGTGCGCGACAGCCGCTTCCCGGCCTGGCTGCAAAGCGCGTACGACTGCTCGCTGACGGCGTTCGATCCGTCGCTGTCATCAACCTGCCCGGGGTATCCGATTTCGGGCAGCCTGGGCGGCTTCCTGCTGCGCCAATATGGGCTGGCGTATTACCGCAACCTGCTGCAGAACTTCTCGTCGACGGACTCGGCCACCCTGCTGAGCACCGCCATCCAGGCAGGTGGCGGCGCGGGGCTGGGCGATGCACTGGCCCGCTGGGGCACCTCGATTGCCCTGCTGCCGGCCGCCACCAGCCCGTCCGGCTTTGCCTACCCGGCCCGCAGCGACAGCGGCTTCACCATCCCCGCCGTCGATGGTTCGAACTATGTGAGTGACCGCACGATGCCCAGCTCGGTACCGGCCACGCTGCAGGCCTTCGGGCAGTTCCCGGTGGCGCGCGGCACCCAGACGGGGACGTATAGCGAAACGATCACAGTGCCGGCCAATTCAACGGTGTCGATCATCGTGCAGTGACGCATGGCCAGCGCTGAATGACGCGGGCGCATCGGTGGGTTCATCAGGGGTTTTGTAGGAGATGGACAAACCGGCGCGCCCGTTTTGTTTTGCGGCCGTGCCATCATCGCGGCTTTGCGCCGTCCAACCGGATACCTCATGCCTTACGTCGTCACCGAGTCGTGCATCCAATGTAAGTACACCGACTGCGTGGCGGTGTGCCCGATGGACTGCTTCCACGCCGGGCCCAACTTTCTGGTGATCGATCCGGATGCGTGCATTGACTGCTCGATCTGTGCGCCGGAATGCCCGGTCGGCGCCATCTATGCCGAAGCCGACGTGCCGGCAGACCAGCAAGCGTTCATCGCGCTGAACGCGCAGCTCGCGCGCCGCGCCGATTGGCCGCGCCTGACCACGGTGCAGGCGCCGCTGGTCGACCACGCCCATTGGGCGCAGGTGAAGGACAAGCGCGACGCTCTGGTCGTCGCACCCGAATAAAGAAGGAAAGTTCAGGCCGCCGCGTGCTTGGCGCCGAGCGCCGCACGCATGGCGCGCGAGCGGCTGACGACCTCGTCGCGCAGCGGCGCACGCAAGCCCATCGCAAACGCCGTCTCCGCCACCAGGAACAGCGGGCCAACCACCAGCCCAACCAGGTCATCGACGAAGGCCGGCTTGCGCCCTTCGTAATAGTGGCCGACAAACTGCACGATCCAGCCGATCACGAACAGGCCGATGCCCACCGACAGCCACGACGCCGTCGAATGCGCGGCCACCTGGTTGCCTACCCACACGCACAGGCCGATCAGCACGAACATCACCACGCCAAAGACCACATCCAGGCGCAGGTAGAACACCGTCACCGCCGCCAGCAGAAGCAGTGCCGGCGTGACAGCCACACCACCTGCCAGCATGGCAAACACCGGACGCGACAGCAGGATCGCCACCGCCAGCACGATGGCCGGAATGCCGACGAAATGCGTGGCGATATTGCGGCCGTCCTGGTGATAGGCCGCGTAGTTCGAAAGGTGGTCTGACAGGCTTCGCATGGCGATCTCCGGGTGCGCATTGTGCGGACGCAGCATGGACGTGTGCGCGGCGCCCTCGTTATCATCCTTTCATCCTAGTCAGCCGGTGGCGCAATGCTCTGTCGCGTAGCCGACAAACCGCGTACATCCTCGGGTTAGCCCTAGCTACAGCGCACCTCACTGCTCCCCCTTATGGACCGCGCCCTCCTTCGCTCCGTCCCGCCCGCCTACCGCGAGCGCCTGCACGCCAGCAGCTGGTTTGGCGCGCTCGGCACGCCGCTCCAGGATGCGCTGATCGGGATGGCGGCCGTGCGCCGGGTGACCGGCGGCGCGACCCTGTTCCTCCGCGGCGACCCGTCTGACGGGCTCTACTGCGTGGTGGACGGCGCCATCCGCATCGGCGCGACCAGCGCGGACGGGCGCGAATCGCTGCTGGCGGTGCTGGAGCCGGTCAACTGGTTTGGCGAGATCGGCGTGTTCGACCGCCAGGCCCGCACCCACGACGCCCGCGCCGAGGGCGAGACCACCCTGCTGCACATGCCGCAAGCGCCGTTGACCGCACTGCTGGACAGCGCGCCGCAGCACCTCCACGCGTTTGCGCTGCTGCTGACCCACAAGCTGCGCCTGACCTTCACGGTGCTGGAAGAAACCGCCCTGCTGCCCGCCGCCGAGCGCGTCGCCCGGCGCCTGCTGCTGATGGCCGGCGGCTATGGCGACCTGCGCCTGGGCACCCGCCGCGTACTGCGCGTGCCGCAGGAGCAGCTGGCGCAGTTGCTGGCGCTATCCCGCCAAACCGTCAACCAGGTGCTCAAGGACTTCCAGGCGCGCGGCATCCTCAAGGTGGCCTATGGCGAGATCGAACTGCTGGACCTTGATGGTCTGCGCGCAATCGCGAGGGGGTGAAATCCTCCCCAATATCCCTACATACGGGAGGTTTGCAGCAATCCTATAATGTGTTCCCACTCGCACATTCGCCCTTCGCATGGTGCGGAGTTGGCGATGCGAGTCCTCTATCAGAGAAACATCATGCCCCGCCAGACCCCCATCGAGCGCTATCGCAACATTGGCATCTCTGCGCACATCGACGCCGGCAAAACCACCACGACCGAGCGCATCCTGTTCTACACCGGGGTCAATCACAAAATTGGCGAGGTGCATGACGGCGCGGCCACCATGGACTGGATGGAGCAGGAGCAGGAGCGCGGCATCACCATTACGTCGGCGGCCACGCACTGCATGTGGCGCGGCATGGCGGGCAACTATCCGGAACACCGCATCAACATCATCGACACCCCGGGCCACGTCGACTTCACCATCGAGGTGGAGCGCTCCATGCGCGTGCTCGACGGCGCGTGCATGGTGTACGACTCGGTGGGCGGCGTGCAGCCGCAGTCGGAAACCGTCTGGCGCCAGGCCAACAAGTACGGCGTGCCGCGCATTGCGTTCGTCAACAAAATGGACCGCGTGGGCGCGGATTTCTTCCGCGTCGAGCGGCAAATGCGCGACCGCCTCAAGGGCAACCCGGTGCCGATCCAGGTTCCCGTCGGCGCGGAGGATCACTTCCGCGGCGTGGTCGACCTCGTCAAGATGAAGGCCATCGTGTGGGATGACGCATCGCAAGGCGTGAAGTTCGAGTACGTCGACATCCCCGAAGAGCTCAAGGCCACCGCGCAGGAATGGCACGACAAGATGGTCGAGGCCGCCGCCGAAGCCGATGAAACCCTGCTGAACAAGTACCTCAGCGGCGAAGCATTGACCGAGGCCGAGATCAAGCACGGCCTGCGCCTGCGCACCATCGCCGGCGCGATCGTGCCGATGCTGTGCGGCTCGGCATTCAAGAACAAGGGCGTGCAAGCCATGCTCGACGCGGTGGTGGACTACCTGCCCTCACCGGTGGACATTCCCGCCATCGAAGGCCATGGTGAGAAAGACGAGCCGCTGGAACGCCACCCCAACGACGACGAGCCCTTCTCCGCGCTCGCCTTCAAGATCATGACCGACCCGTTCGTCGGCCAACTAATCTTCTTCCGCGTGTATTCCGGTTCCATCTACTCGGGCGATACGGTCTACAACCCGATCAAGCAGAAGAAGGAGCGCCTGGGCCGCATTCTGCAGATGCACGCCAATCAGCGCGTCGAGATCAAGGACGTGCATGCCGGCGACATTGCGGCCGCGGTCGGCCTGAAGGACGCGACCACCGGCGATACGCTGTGCGACCCGAACAACATCATCATTCTGGAACGCATGGAGTTTCCGGAGCCGGTGATCTCGCAGGCGGTCGAGCCCAAGACCAAGGCCGACCAGGAGAAGATGGGCCTGGCGCTCAACCGCCTGGCGCAGGAAGACCCGTCGTTCCGCGTGAAGACCGACGAGGAGTCCGGCCAGACCATCATCTCTGGCATGGGCGAGCTGCACCTGGAAATCCTGGTCGACCGCATGAAGCGCGAGTTCGGTGTGGAGGCCACCGTCGGCAAGCCGCAGGTGGCCTACCGCGAGACCATCAACAAGACCGCCGAAGACGTCGAAGGCAAGTTCGTCAAGCAGTCGGGCGGGCGCGGCCAGTACGGCCATGCCGTCATTACGCTGGAACCGAACCCGGGCAAGGGCTACGAGTTCCTTGACGAGATCAAGGGCGGCGTGATCCCGCGCGAGTTCATCCCGGCGGTGGACAAGGGCATCCGCGATACGTTGAACACGGGCGTGCTGGCCGGTTACCCGGTGGTGGACGTGAAGGTGCACCTGACCTTCGGCTCGTACCACGACGTAGACTCGAACGAAAACGCGTTCCGCATGGCCGGCTCGATGGCCTTCAAGGATGCGATGCGCCGTGCCGGCCCTGTGCTGCTGGAGCCGATGATGGCGGTGGAAGTGGAAACGCCTGAAGACTACATGGGCAACGTGATCGGCGACCTGTCGTCGCGGCGCGGCATGGTACAGGGCACGGAAGACATCCCGGGTGGCGGCGGCAAGGTCGTGCACGCTGAGGTGCCGCTCGCCGAGATGTTCGGCTACTCCACCAACCTGCGCTCGCTCAGCCAAGGCCGCGCGACGTACACGATGGAGTTCAAGCACTACGCCGAGGCGCCGCGCAATGTGTCGGAGGCGATCATCTCGGCCAAGAAGGTCTGAGGCAACAACCTGCGCATAAGATTGCGGCCACCTTCAGGTGGCCGTTTTTGTTTAGCGTAGGCAGGTCAGCCACGCGTACACCACTCCGGCGGCCACGGCCAGGAACGGCAGCGAATACGCGTGGAACACCAGCCATGCACGCTTGTCCCGCGCCATCCGCAACGCAATCAGGTTGGCCAGTGAACCAACCAGAAAGCCGAATCCGCCCACGCTCACCGCAAACGCCATCAGCGGCCAGTCGTGCGAATACTCGGCCAGCAGGATTGCCGCCGGCACATTGCTGATGAGCTGCGACAGACCGATGCCGGCCCAATACAGGTGACTAGGTTCAGACAGCGATAGCGCATCGAGCGCCTGCCGCACCGGTCCGAGCTGCGCCACCAGCCGCAGATCGATGAACATCAGCACGAACACAAGCAGCAGCCCCCAGTCAGTGCGCGCAAGCACGTAGCGCGCACCCGCCAGGTACAGCACCACCAAACCGGCCAGCGCAGCCAGCGGATACCCACGATCGGTCAGCAACAGGAACGGGACATAGAGGGCCAGCGCCGGCAGCAGCAGCCGCTTGTGCAGCTCCACCGCTTCGACCTCGGCATGCACGTGAATGGTCAGTGACGGAAACGCAAACCACGTGCACACCAGCAACAGCAGCATCAGCACCGCCACCATCGGCGCCATCTGCCAGACAAAGGCACCGAACGACAGCCCCGACTGATGCCACAGGAACAGGTTCTGCGGATTGCCAATCGGCGTGAGCGCCGAGCCCGCATTGACGGCCAGCGCCTCGAACACGATCAGCCGCGTCACCGGCAGCCGGGCCACATGCCGCAGCCCGACCGTGAGCGGCACGATCACGAACAGCGCGACATCGTTGGTCAGCAGCGTCGACAGGGCCGCCGACGCCCCCACCAGCGCGAGGGCGAGCACGCGTTCGCTCTCTACGGCGTCGATCAGCCGCTGGCCGAGCAACTGGAGCATGCCGCTCGATTCCACCGCCTTGGTGAGGATCAGCAGCCCGGCCAGCGCGGCGATGGTGTGCCAATCGACCAGCTGCGGATACTGCGCAATGCGCTGCGGCGCCATGACGGAAAACACGCCGCAGACGGCGAGCAACAGCCAGAAGAACGGATCGTGCTTCAGCCCCTGCCAGAACGGCGGGTGGATGGCGTGATGCGGCAAGTGTGGGCCGGGTGTGGCTGGCGGGGAGCCAAGCGACGGCACAGCGGAACCGTCGCGTGTTTGAGGGGAATCGCCGTGCATGCAGCAGAGAATGGGGAATCAAACGTTGGCGCGCATTGTAAGCGCGCAACGTAACGGCCGGGCAGTCGTTACCGGGCGCGGCAGCAGACGCGCCCGGAAGAATCACTGCGCCGGCGAGCCACCACGGTGGTGGCGTCGCTCAGGATTCGCGCGAGCCGGAACCGGAGCCCGGACGGTCGGAACCGCCGGTCGAGCCCGTACCGCCGGCGGCCGGACGATCGCCCGAGCCCCCCATGCGGGAACGGTCATCGGTGCCAGCGCCGCCGGCACTGCCAGGATGGTAGGCCGACTGCGGCGTGCGCTCCGGCCCGCGATACTGACCCGACAGACCGTGGCCGCCGGTCGAGCCGCCCATCGAGCCGGGCTGGCTGGCCTCAGCGCCCGGCGCAGCGCCGGACAGCGGCTGGGTCGGATGGCTGGCGATCACGCGTTCGATTTCGGCCACCGCTTCGCGTGGGGCAAGCACGACTTCCAGCCCCAGCGCGCCGGCCACCGCCATCAGCGTCGACAGGCGCGGATCGGCACGGCCGGATTCCGCGCGCAGATACGCCTCGCGGGAGATGCCGGCCATCTTGGCGACGTCTTCCTGTTTGAGCTTGCGCGACTTGCGCAGACTGTGCAACTGCTTGAAGGGCTGTTCCATCTGTTCGCTCCTGCACCTGAGATGGGAAACATCGATGGGCCGAGACCCGCTCGATGCGGCTGAAAACATGCGGACGGTGGAGCCAAACGCCTCCAGGTCCGCGATAACACGCACGTACGGCAGCGGCATGACCGGTGTTACGTAACACGCCGTTCCACACGTTTCGGGTGGCGGCCTCCTGATGTGTTTCTTACAGAGTAGACGTAATTTCGACTGCACCCAATGTTGACGCGTGATGAAAGCGCATCCCGTCATACCTGTTTACCGTGACAAGCCAGGCGGGGGACGGTTCCCCAAGGAAATGCCGTTATCTTCGCTTGGCCCACCATGCCTGTGATTGATGCTGCGCAAATCGTCACACCCGGTCATCGTTTCGTCGATCCGCGCTTGCCCTATCCGCCAATCGGAGGGGGGACCCCAACAAGAATGCAACCAGCTGCATTCCATTGGCGACCCGCGGACGGCGCGCGCCTTACGTCACGCAAATGGCGTGCCGGGACGTGGCGTGGCCGCCAGCCGACAGGGGCGATCAGTGGAAATCGCGGCTGGAGGCCGCCAGACGCCCAAGGAGCGGGGTCAGGTCCACCAGGTGTTGCGCGACCAGATGCCGCGTCTCGCGCTCGCACTGCCATTTGCCATACACGCCCAATAGACGTGCATGCAGCACCTCACGGCGCTGGCGCTCGATCAGGCGCGGCCAGAGGATGACGTTGATGGGGCCGGTTTCGTCTTCGATGGTCACAAAAATAGTGCCCTTGGCCGTGCCCGGCCGCTGCCGCACGGTGACGATGCCGCAAGCGCGCGCCAGTTGCCCATTGCGGTAGCCGGCCAGCATGGCGGCCGTGGCAAAGCGCATGCCTTCAAGACGGGGCCGCAGCAAGCTCACGGGGTGACGCTGCAGAGACAACCCGAGGCTGTCGTAATCGGCGACCACCTCTTCGCCGATGGGCGGCGCGGGCAGGATAAGGGGCGCCTCCACTGGCCGGGCCGGACGCAACAAGGCGTGGTCGTGGCCGGGCTCCTGCAGCGCAAGCGTTTGCCAGAGCGCTTGGCGGCGATGGCCGGCCAGCGGCTGCAGCGCATTGGCGGCGGCCAGCACGTTCAGGTCGTGACGATCCAGCGCAGCGCGGTGCGCCAGATCTTCCACGCTGGCAAACGGCGCCTGCACACGCGCGGCCTCGATGCGCTCGGCGGCCGGCTGGCGCATGCCGCGAATGCGGTTGAAACCGAGCCGGATGTCGGGTTGGGCCATCCCATCGCTCTGCCTGCCCTGCCCGTCCAAGCGTTCATGCAGCGTGCAGTCCCACACGCTGGCCGTCACGTCCACCGGCAGCACGCGCACCTGGCTGCGCCGCGCCTCCTGCACCAGCTGCGATGGCGAATAGAACCCCATCGGCTGGCTGTTGAGCAGCGCCGCAAAGAACGCTGCCGGCTCGTGGCATTTCAGGTAGCTGCTGACGTAGGCCAGCTTGGCGAAACCCGCCGCGTGGCTCTCGGGGAAGCCGTATTCGGCAAACCCCTCCATCTGCCTGCACAGCGCCTCGACGAAGATCGGGTCGTAATTCCGCTCCTCGACCATCACCTTCATCAGCCGCTCCTGATGCTGGGTGAGATTGCCCTTGCGCTTCCAGGCTGCCATATCGCGGCGCAGGCGATCGGCGTCGTCGGCAGAGAATCCGCCGGCCTTCATGGCGATCTCCATCACCTGCTCCTGGAAGATCGGCACGCCCAGCGTGCGTTCAAGCACCGCACGCACCTCCGGGCCGGGATACGTCACGCAATCGGGGTTGCCGTTGCGCACGGCTTCGCGCCGCTGCAGGTACGGATGCACCATGCCGCCCTGGATCGGCCCCGGGCGCACGATGGCCACCTGGATCACCAGGTCGTAATACCGGCGCGGGCGCAGGCGCGGCAGCATCGACTGCTGCGCGCGCGATTCGATCTGGAACACGCCGACGGTGTCTGCGCGGCAGATCATGTCGTAGGTTTCCTCGTCCCCATCGGGCAGATCCTGCATGGCGAGCCGGCCGGTCGCGCCATAGTGTGCACGGCGGCCGGGCAGTGCATCCACCATGTCGAGCGTGCGGCGGATGGCGGTGAGCATGCCCAGCGCCAGCACATCCACCTTCAGCAGGCGCAGCGATTCGAGATCGTCCTTGTCCCATTGGATGACGCGACGGTTCTCCATAGCCGCGTTCTCGATCGGCACCAGCCGCGAGAGCTTGCCCTGCGCAATGACGAAGCCGCCCACGTGCTGCGACAGGTGGCGCGGGAAGCCGCGCAGTTCGTCCACCAGTTCGGCCCAGCGCTGCACCAGCGGCGACGCCGGATCGAGCCCCTGCTGGCCGGCGCGCTCGGCAAACTCCTTGCGGCTGTCCCACCACGCCTGCCCCTTGGCCACCTGCTCGATCATCCCAAGGTCGATGCCGAGTGCGCGGCCGACGTCGCGCAACGCGCTGCGCGTGCGGTAGGTGATGAGCGCGGCGGCCAGCGCGGTGCGTGTCACGCCGTACTTGTTGTAGATGTACTGGATGACCTCTTCGCGGCGCTGGTGCTCGAAGTCGACGTCGATGTCGGGCGGCTCATTGCGCGCGCGGGAGAGAAAGCGTGCGAACAGCGTGTTGCCGCTGTCCGGATTCACTTCGGTGATGCCCAGGCAGTAGCACACCGCCGAGTTGGCCGCCGAGCCGCGCCCCTGGCAGAGGATGGCCTGGCTGCGGGCAAACTTCACCACGTCGTAGACGGTCAGGAAGAATGGCTCATAGCGCAGTTCGGCGATCAGCTCGAGTTCTTCTTCGATCTGCTTGCACACCTTGGCCGGCGTGCCCATCGGGTAGCGCCGCACGGCACCGGCCATCACCTCAGCGCGCAGGTAGTCGGCGGGCGTCATGCCTTCAGGCACCACCTCGCTCGGATATTCGTATTCGATCTCGTCCAGCGAGAACGTGCACAGGCCGGCCAGCTCTACCGTGCGCTGCAAGGCCTTGGCACCGCGCTCCCCCTGATAGAAAAACGCGAGCTGCATGCGTGTGCGCATCGCCTGCTCGGCGCTGGGCGCCAGTTCCAGCCCGCATTCGGCCATCGACTTCGACAGGCGGATGGCGGTCAGCACGTCGTGCAGCGGCTTGCGCTGGCGCGAGTGCATCTGCACGCCACCGGTGGCGACCATGGGCACGTCGGCCTGCTCGGAGACGGCCGCCACCGTGCCGCGATGGCGGTCATCAGCATGGCGCAGCGGCAGCTCCAGCGCGATCGACAGCCGGTCGCCGAACACCTGCTGGCACCACGTTGCCTGCGCCAGCAGGTGCTGCGGATCGGGGTCGTAGTCGGGCAGCAGGATCGCCAGGCAATTGGGCGCGCCGCGCAGGTGGGCGAGGCCCCCTGTGGGTGCGGCCAGGTCGTCGGCCAGCAAACGGTATTCGCCCTTGGGCGCCGCCAATCGCGCCTGCGTGATGATCTCGCTCAGGTTGCCGTAGCCATCGATGTTCTGCGCCAGCAGCACCAGCCGCAGCCACGGCTCGCCCCGCGCATCACGCACGGTGAAGTGGCTGCCGATGATCAGCTTCAGGTCGCACTCCTTGGCCGCCACCAGGGCACGCGCGGTGCCGGCCACAGAGCATTCGTCGGTGAGCGCGAGCGCCTGGTAGCCGTATTGCTTGGCGCGCTCCACCAATTCCTGCGGATGCGAGGCGCCGGTCAGAAACGTGAAGTTGCTGATGCAATGCAGCTCGGCGTATTCAGGCAGACCGATGGAGATTGACGCGGTTGTCGCCATGGCAACCCTAGCCGAACAAGCCGTGCAGATACCAGCGCGCGTCGTCTTCGCCGGCCGATGCCGAGACGCGATCGCGGTAGACCCAGTAGCGCACCGCAGATTCACCTGCACCCGCGCCTTCAGCGATGAAGTAGTCGCGCTTGATGAGCGCGTCGTCCCACCAGCCGGATTCAATGCGCTCGGGCAGCGACACCAGCCGCAGCGGCCCGCGATAGTACGGATAGTGCTGGCGCGTGAGCAGCGGGATCGGTTTTTCCAGCAGCCACAGCGGGCGCTCGGGCTGCTGGGCGTGCCACTGTGCCAGCGCCTGGCGCGCGGCGGCGCGGCTGTGCGCCGTGGTGGCGGCGTTCACCTCGACCCAGTGGTTGGCACGTTCGGGGCGATGGTCGGCGCAGGGCTGCGGGTGCAGCACGTTGGCCGCGCCCAGGCGAGCAATGAGGGTGTCGATCAGGCGTGCGGCATCCTCGGCGCGGCCACCGGGCTCGGGAAACAAAGATTCAGTGGGCGGTGCAAGCGGTGTGGCGTCAGTCACCGTCAGCCGCAGTTCGACCACCGGGGCGATCAGCGTGACCCGATGCACGCGCTCGCGCAGCACGCGCGACAGATGCGCCAGCGTGCGCACCGGCTGCGCGAGCAAGATATCGACCGGGGTGGACGAAGCGGCGTCCTGCGTGTCGCGGCCGCGCCGGCGCTCGTGCTCCAGCGTCAGCCGGTAGCCCTTGGCGCCCAGCTGGTGCGCGGCCAGCCAGCCGACCAGCTGCAGCAGCAACTGTTCGGACGCGGCCAGCACGCCTTCTGCGCTGTCGATGCGGCCGGGCAGCTCCAGCGGCACGTCAAAGCGTAGTGGCGCGGCAAACCAGGTGTAGCTTTCGTGCGCCTCGCCATAGGCGGCGTCGAGCGTGTCGACCAGCAGCGGGCCGCAACGCCGGCGCAGGCCAGCACGCGGCAGGCCACGCAGATCGGCCAGCGTGCGGCAGCCGAGGCCTTCGAGCCAATCCGGCCGCGTCAGGCGCGCCACGGCGTCAATGGACAAGCGGTCGAGCAGCACAGCCATGCGCTCGGGCCGCACCGCGCGACGCACACACCGAATATGCATCGGCGGCGCGCGACGCTCCCCCATCGGCCGGCCACTGGCCAGCCATGCCGCACCGCGCCCGGTGGTGCCCGTGCCGATCTGCGACGCCAGCCCCAAGCCGCGCGCGCAACGCCGCACGGCTCGACACAACGCGCGATGACCGCGAAACAGGCGCAGACTGGCCTCCACCTCCAGCAGCACGGTGGCCTCGTCGGCCAAGTCCAGCGTGACGTGCGGCGTGAAGGCCAACAGCGTCAGCGCGAGTGCCTGGAGCAGCCGCGCTTCGGCGGCCGGGTCGCGCTCCAGTTGCAACGCATGCGGCACCAGCGCTTGCGCGCCCGCCCGGCGCAAGCCTACGTGCACGCCCTCGCGCGCCGCCAGGCGGTTGGCCGACACCACGCGCTCCTGCTCCAGCACCATCACCGGCAAGGGCAGCGCGGCCGGATCAGACCACTGGGGACGAAGCGCGTCGAGCGGCAGGCGAGGCAGATGCACCGCGATCCAGAACGGCATGGTCGGAAGTGTCCGGTACAACACCGGACGCAGAAGAAGACGACAGCGACGCCAGCAGCGCCGCCGTGGCCGGGTCGACGACAAACGGCTCGGCGGGCAGCACCGGCAGCGGCCGGACCGAGGCGCGGCCGGCTTGCAGCGGATCGGCCAGTGGCAACACCAGCGGTGTATCGCGCAGCGGCCCGCGCCGCTTGTGGAAGAGGATGGACAGCACATCGCCAGCATGGCCCACGGCAGGCGCCAGCCCCAGCCGCAGCACCGCCGGCGACGACTCGCGCAGCGCCTGTGCCGGCCGGAACACCCAGATTGCGCTCTCCCCGGCCTGGGCCAGCACCTGCAGCCGGCGCAGCACGCCGGGGCGCGCCTGGTCCAGCCAGATCAGCACGCCGCCAAAGGCCTGGCTGCGCACGATCTGCTCGGCGGCCCACAGCAGGTCGGCCGGCTTGGCGGCGCGCACCCAGACGATCTGATCAGGAGAGAAATCCCAGCCGACCAGCCGCACCGCATTGGGCAGATGCGGCGGCCCGACCAGGGCAATGCGTCCGGCATCGGCGCACAGCGTGGACAGCGCCGGCCGCAGCAGCCGGCATTCCCCGATGCCGGGGTGCGGGCACAGCAGCTCGGTCAGCCCGCCCAGCGGCCAGCCGCCGCCAGGCAGTTCGGCATCCAGCGCGTCATAGCCGGTCGCCAGCACCCGCCCGGCGCTGCGCGCCAGGCTGCCGGCGCGCCATAAGGCCGGATGCAGCTGCTCGGGCGACGGCACCGTTCGCGTGCGCGGATGCGGATGCGGCCCGCAGGCCGCCGGACCGATGACCGGGCCAGCGGCGACGGGGCGTTCCGCCACATCTTCGGCGAAAGAAAGAGACGGGGACTGCGCAAACATGGCGGAACCGCAAGGCTGGGCGCTCGAATACTGTATGAATATACAGTATCACAGCTTTTGCCTCGTCGTTCCGTTTTTTCAGGCGGCGCAAGCCCGCTACACCAGTTGACGGCGCATCAGTCGTGCTCAGAGATAAAACTCCCTGCAAATTGCCGTTGAATCCCCCCCCGGTTGGCAGACCGCCCGCGCCTGCGGCGTGCCCTGCCAGCTCGAAATGCATGCAGCCCGACAGCACGTATTCCACCTCCAGCGTGCCTACCTGGGCTCGGCCACCAACGCGCTGCACACATTGGCGACGTTCGCCAGCACTCGGGGCATCGGCTGGCCGGCGTGAAGCCCCGAGTGACTTGCTCATGGCCTGCGCCTATGTCGAACCGGCCGACGACGACCGCCACCCAGGGAGGGATACCGACTAACCCTTAATCTGAAATACAGTTCGCGCAGACTCGCGCACACAGCAAAACTGTACTCTTCCGGGCCGGTTGGGTTTGTGCTTATTGCGATCGGCACTGTGCTCCTACTCTTCCCACCATCGAACGCGCATGGGGCAAGCCCTGGCGCAGGAACCTGGTGATGCACAGTGATGGGAGACAAGGTCGTGCAAAGCGCAACATCGAACGGAAGACGTGAAGCTGTACCGCTCGGATGCCCCTCGCACGGGAGCGTCCGATGAAGCTCTATGAGAAGTTCGCGGACGACCTCGAGAAGCTGATCCGGCAAGGGGTCTACCGCCACGGCGACCGCGTCCCATCGGTGCGCCAGGCCAGCCAGCAGCACCGCATCAGCATCACCACGGTGATCCACGCCTACCTGCTGCTTGAGAGCCGTGGCTTGCTGGCGAGCCGCCCCCAGTCGGGCTATTTCGTGAACCTGCAGCTCAGCAATGGCGAACGGCAGTTGCGCGATCTGCAGCCGTCGAAGCCGGTCGCCATCTCGTCGTCGGTCGACGTGAGCCGGCTGGTGCTCTCGACGCTGCGCGCGATCGGCACCGACGATGCCATCCCGCTTGGCTCGCCGTATCCCGACCCCAGCCTGTTCCCGTTTGAGAAGCTCAATCGCTACGCCTATACGGCCGGCCGCGAAAAGGCGCTGTGGGGCGTGACTGCCGCGCTGCCGCCCGGCAATCCGAGGCTCGTGCGCCAGATTGCGCGCCGCTACCTCGAGAACGGCATGCCGGTCGACCCCAACGAGATCATCGTCACCGTGGGCGCAACGGAGGCCATCAACCTGTGCCTGCAGGCGGTCGCCAAGCCTGGCGACGTGATTGCCGTCGAGTCGCCGACGTTCTACGCCATGCTGCACGCAATCGAGCGCATGGGCATGAAGGCGATCGAGGTGTCGACGCATCCGGAATACGGCATCGACATCGCGGCGCTGGAAGCCATCGTGAAATCGCAGCGGATTGCCGCGTGCATGGTCATGCCCAACTTCCAGAACCCGCTGGGCTTCCAGATGCCCGATGAGCGCAAGCGCGAGCTGGTCGAATTCCTGACCAAGGTGGACATTCCCATCATCGAAAACGGCGTCTACAACGAGCTGTACTACGGCAACGCACACCCGAGCAGCCTGAAGTCCTATGACAAGAAGGGGCTGGTGCTGCACTGCTCGTCGTTCTCGAAAAGCCTGACGGCGGCGTACCGCATCGGCTGGGCGCTGCCGGGCCGCTATCGGGATCAGGTGGAGAAGCTCAAGTTCCTGAACACACTGACAACGCCGACGATCCCGCAGCTCGCCATCGCGGAATTCCTGGAGCACGACGGTTACGAGCATCACCTGCGGCGCGTGCGCAAGGCCTACGCGCAGCAGGCCAACCTGATGCGGGCGATGGTGTCGCGGTTCTTTCCCGAAGGCACGCGCATGTCCAGCCCGGCCGGCGGCTACGTGCTGTGGGTCGAGCTGCCGCCCAAGGTGGACGCAATGCGCCTCTACCAGCTCGCACTGGAGCGCGGCATCACCATCGGGCCCGGCTACATGTTCTCGATCTCGGACACGTACCGGCATTGCATCCGGCTCAACTACAGCAGCGCGTGGTCGAGCGAGATCGAGCAGGCGGTGATCACCGTCGGCAAGCTCGTCGCGATGTGCAACCGCTAGCGGACCGCATGCACGCCCCTCGGGGCTAAGCCGGCTCCGAGCGCAGCACGCGCACCGGCACGGATTTGTAGGACGGCGTGCCGCTCTCCTTGTCGATGTAGTCGAGCGGCACCAGCACGTTCGCCTCCGGGTAGTACGCCCCGACTGAGCCGCGCGCAATGCTGTAGGCGATGGCGGTGAGCTTCTCCAGCCGCATCGTCCTGCCCGACACGATCGTCTCGATGTCGACCAGATCGCCGTGCTCCAGCCCGCGCGCGGTCATGTCGGCTTCGTTCATAAACAGCATGTCGCGCCGCCCGAACACACCGCGATAGCGATCATCCAGCGCATAGATCGTCGTGTTGTACTGGTCGTGGCTGCGCAGCGTGATGAGCCGCAGCACATGTTCGCCGCCGAACACATCGGCGTCTTCCTTCACCCCGCCGTACACCGAGAACATCGCCTTGCCTGATGCCGTCGGCCATTGGCGCTCGGTCGGCGGCAGCGGCAGGCGGAAGCCGCCGGGCGTGCGGATACGTGTGTTGAACTGCTCAAATCCGGGCACGGTCTTTTCGATCAGGTCGCGGATCCGGTCGTAGTCGGCCACCAGCTCCGCCCACGGCACCTTGCTGTTCGGCAGCGTCGCCTGGGCCATGCCCGCGACGATTGCAGGTTCGGAGCGCAGGTGCTCCGACGCGGGTGTGAGCCTCCCGGCCGACGCGTGGACCATCGACATCGAGTCTTCAACCGTCACCGATTGCGGGCCACCCGCCTGCACATCCAGCTCCGTACGCCCGAGACACGGGAACACGTACGTCTCCTTCGCCACCAGCAGATGCGACCGGTTGAGTTTGGTCCCGACATGCACGCTCAGATCGAGTTTGCCCATGGCCGGAAAGCTCTGCTCCGGATCGGGCAGCGCGACCGCAAAGTTGCCGCCCAGGCAGATCAGGGCCTTTGCCTTGCCATCGACCATGGCCTGCATCGCGTTGACGGCATCGTGGCCGTGCTGCGCGGGCGGCTTGAAGCCAAGCACGGCCTCGATGTTCTTCAGGAAGCTGGCCGACGGCTTCTCGGTAATGCCCACCGTGCGGTTCCCCTGCACGTTGGAATGGCCGCGCAACGGGCAGATGCCCGCGCCGGGCTTGCCAAAGTTACCGCGCATCAGCAGCAGGTTGGCGATCAGGCGGACATTGGCCGTGCCCTTGTTGTGCTGGGTGACGCCCATGCCGTAGGTGACGATGGTCGCGTTGGACTTGGCATAGGCCGCCGCCACCTGCTCCAGCTCGGCGCGGGTCAGCCCGCTGGCCTTCTCGATGTCGGTCCAGGTCGCGGCTTCCAGCTCTGCCGCAAAGGCCTCGAAACCCTGCGTGTGCATGGCGATGAAGTCGCGGTCGAGCACGTCGCCCTGCGCGGCCTCCATGGCGAGCAGCGCCTTCATGATGCCGATCAGCGCGGCCGCGTCGCCGCCACCATCCACCTGGAAGTAGGTCGAGGCGATCCGGGTCGAGCCGTAGGTCGCCATCTCGAGCCAGTTCTGCGGGTCCGCAAAGCGTTCGAGCGCGCGTTCGCGCAGCGGGTTGAACACGATGATCGGCACGTTGCGCCGTGACGCTTCGTGCAGCGTGCCCATCATGCGGGGGTGATTCGTGCCGGGGTTGTGGCCGATCGAGATGATGAGTTCGCAGTGCTCGAAATCGTCCAGTGAGACGGTTCCCTTGCCGATGCCGATCGATTGCGGCAAGCCGACGCTGGTGGGCTCGTGGCACATGTTCGAGCAGTCCGGGAAGTTGTTGGTGCCGTATTCCCGCGCGAACAGCTGGTAGAGGTAGGCGGCCTCGTTCGAGGCCCGGCCAGACGTGTAGAACTCGACGGCGTCGGGCGGCAGCCCGCGCAGGATCTCGCCGATCCGGTTGAAAGCGCCTTCCCATTCAACGGCCCGGAAGGTGTCCTTGTCGCGGTCGTAGACCAACGGATGGGTCAGCCGGCCCATGTCTTCCAGTTCATAGTCGGAGCGCTTGAGCAATTCCGCCACCGTGGTGGTGGCGAAGAACTCCGGCGGCACCCGCTTGTTGGTCGCCTCCCAGGTCACGGCCTTGGCACCGTTCTCACAGAACTGGAAGGTGGAGCGGTGCTCTTTGTCCGGCCAGGCGCAGCCGGGGCAATCGAAGCCGGTGGGCTGGTTGGTCCGCATCAGCGTGATCGGTGCCTGGAACTTGTCCATCTGGTCATGGATAGCCTGGGCCGTCGCCCGCAGTGCGCCCCAGCCACCGGCGGGGCCGTCGTAAGGGCGGATGCCGGGCACTTCGCGTCGAGTCGCCATGTCGATCTCCATGCGTGCCCCGGAAGCCGATGGCGCGGGGCATGCGTTGATTGCGCCGCATCGCGGCGGGGGCTGGGGTTGGTGCTCAAGCCTCGGATTCGACGGTACGCTGCGTGCGTCGCGCGAGCCCGTGTGCCTAACTTAGGCGATTGACCTCGCCGCTCCAAGATACAGTTCCGCGCCGCTGCCGCACGTGCAGCGCCCTGCGATGCAGCACAGAATGAACGGGCAGGCAGCAACAGGCGACAACGCATCGAACGTGTCGCCTGTCATGTATGGAAGGTCGGAATCTCGTGTGCTGAGGCCCCGTCGCCAGCCTCGACAGGTTGGCGCATGCGTGCCGCGATGGACTAGGCGCCGCCTGCCGGCATGCGCTCGGCAAGGGCTTCCAGCAAGTCAGCCGAGGGGACGAAGAACAGGCTGCCCGTGACTGCTCGGCTGTAGTCCAGCAACCGGTCGTAATTGCCAGCCGGACGCCCGACAAACATGTTCTCGAGCATCTGCTCGATCGGCGCCGGCGAGCGGGCGTAGCCGATGAAGTAGGTGCCGAACTCGCCCGCGCCGGGGCGGCCGAACGGCATGTTGTCGCGTAGGATCTTCACCTCCTCGCCGTTCTCGACCAGCGTGGTCAGCGAGCTGTGCGACCAGGATGGCTTGACCTCATTGTCGAGTTCGATGTCGGACAGTTTCGTCCGGCCGATGATGCGCTCCTGCATCTCGACGGAAAGCGCATTCCATCCGGCCATGTCGTGCAGGTACTTCTGCACGATCACGTAGCTGCCGCCCGCGAACGGCGCATCCTCGTCGCCGATCACGGTAAAGTCCACCGCTTCGCGCCCCGTCGGGTTTTCGGTGCCATCGACAAAGCCGACCATGGCGCGCTGGTCGAAGTAGCGGAAACCGTGGACTTCGTCGACTACCTTCACCGCATCGCCCAGCCTGCCGATCAGTTGCGTGGCCAGTTCGAAGCACAGATCCATGGCATCCGCACGGATGTGCAGCAGCAGATCGCCCGGGGTGGCGACGGCCACGCGCTCGCCGGCGCCGACGGTGCGAAACGGATGCAGCAACGCAGGACGTGGCGCCCCGAACAGCGCATCCCATGCGCTGGAGCCGAAGCCGCAGACACAGGACAGATTGCCGGACGGCACGCGCTTGCCGACCGAGCGGACGAGCGCCGCGACGTCTGCGCACCAGTCACGGATGGTGCCGGCATGCTCGGCGCCGGGGTTCAACGTTGCGACGATGAAGATCGCACTGCGGGTGACCGGGCCGGCAACGGCTTGCGGTTCGGGGCTCTGCGTAGGCATCGGATCGAAATCCATGGAAGTCGGTACGGTGCACGAGCGTAGCAGAACGACGCGGCATCGCGGCATCTAGGTCAGCTGATACGGCCGCTGCGGCACGGTTTCCTCCGGCAATGGGCGATCGCACAGTTCAAGAATCGACCGCTCGATCGTGCGCGTAATGGCATCGAGCGCCAGCGCATTGGGCGCGAGGCCAAAGGGCTCCGCCACCTCGTTCGCGATCGCCTCCAGCGCGATCAGCGTGTACGAGATGAACACACACAGCAGCGGCGTGAAGAATTCGGTCGAATCGACCAGGCCGAACGGGAGCAGCATGCAGTACGCATACGCCGTGCGATGCAACAGCACACCGTAGGCGAACGGGATCGGGGTGGAGGCGATCCGCTCGCACCCGCCGACTGTCTTGCCGAGTTCGTTGAGCTGGGCGTCCAGCATCCAGCGCGTCGTGTCGGAGACCGATGCCGGGCCCTGCAACTGCGCAAGCTGGTGCCGGATGTCGTTGAGGATGACCGCCGGCCTGTAGCACTTCTGCCGCAGCGCCTCCGCCTGTCCGGCGCCGAGCAGGCGCGTGAGGTCCGGCACCGGGTCGGTCTTGCGCAGTTGATGCTTCAGCGCATAGACGAATGCGATCAGCCGGTTGGCCAGCAGGGTGCGATCGGTGGGGCTGGTGCGCTCGGGCAGGTAGCACAGGACCTGCGATGTCAGTGCGCGCGATGCGATCAGCAGATTCCCCCACAGGTGCCGCGCCTCATCGAACCGGGCATAGCTGGCAGTGTTCCGGAACGCGAGAAAGATCGCGAGCGCCAGGCCAAACAGCGTGAACGGCGTGGTGTTGAGCGGAATCTTCTCGCCCAGGATACGCCCATGCGTCAGGACGGCCAGGCTGCTGAACACCGCCATGAACAGCAGTTGCGGAATGATGGACTGCAGAACCGAGCCGTTCCAGATGAACAGCATCCGGAACCAGTTTTCCCTTGGCCGCACGATCATGATGCTTCCCAATCCTCCTCGGTCGTGGTTGTCAATGGTGATAGCCGGGGTCGCCTTCGCGCACCTTGCCGCGGAATACGCGGTACTGCATGGCGTTGTAGACCAGGATGATCGGCAGAATGATGACGGTGCCGACCAACGCAAAGAGCTGGCTCGAATGGCTTGACGATGCCTGCCAGATCGTCAGCGAAGGCGGGACGATGTTCGGCCAGATGCTGATGACCAGCCCGCTGAAGCCCAGGAAGCACAGCGCAAGCGTGAGGAGGAACGGTGTGGCGTGGTGCTCCATCCGGACCGTGCGGAAGATGCCCCAGACACAGGCCACCACCAGGATCGGCACCGGCAGGAACCAGCCGAGGTTGCCGCTGCCGAACCAGCGATGCGCCACGGCAGGCAGGCCGATCACCGTCCAGAGGCTGACGACGGCGATGATGCCGAGCAGAACGCCCACCAGCGGCTTCATCAGCAGGCGCATCTCGCGCTGCAGGTCGCCGTCCGTCTTCATGATGAGCCAGCCGCAGCCGAGCGTGGCATAGGTGAACATCACCCCGAGACCGCAGAACACGCTGAACGGTGATAGCCAGTCGAATGCGCCGCCGACGAACCGGCCGTCGGCAATCTTGATGCCTTGCAGCAGCGACCCCAGCACGATGCCCTGGCAGAACGCCGCCAGGGCGGAGCCGCAGATGAAAGCGAGATCCCAGAGGTTCTGCGTCCGCACGGCCTTGGCCCGCAACTCGAATGCGGCACCACGGAAGATCAGCCCAACCACCATCAGGATCAGCGGCAGGTAGTTGGCCGGCAGCAGTGTCGAGTAGACCACCGGAAATGCCCCGTACAACCCGGCGCCGCCCAGCACGAGAAAGGTCTCGTTGCCGTCCCAGACCGGCGCCACCGTATTCATCATCACCTGCCGGTCGCCCTTGGACTCGAAGAACGGAAACAACAGGCCGATGCCGAGATCGAAGCCATCGAGCATCACGTAGAGAAACACGCCGAGCCCGATGATCGCGGCCCAGATGACAGGAAGATCGATGTGCATGGCCTTACTCCCGTTCCAGCGCATCCAGGGCGCGATTGTGCAATTCGGGGTGTTTGAACGACTCAACGTGATTGCCGGCATGGGCAACCGGCCCTCGCCGCATCAGCTTCATCATGTAATAGACCCCCATCCCGAACACCACGAAGTACACGATGACGAAGATCAGCAGCGAGACCCCGGCGAGCTGCGCGCTGACCGGCGAGACGGAATCTTCGGTACGCAGCACGCCGTAGACCGTCCAGGGCTGGCGGCCAACTTCGGTGGTGACCCATCCGGCCAGCAAGGCCACCAGCCCGGACGGCCCCATGCACAGCACGAACCACTGATACCAGCGGGTCTCGTAGAGGCGGCCGCCCTTTCTCAGCAGCACACCCAGCAGCGCTGTCAACAGCATCAGCATGCCGAGGCCCGCCATGATCCGGAACGACCAGAACACGATCGGCGAGTACGGCCGGTCTTTGGCAGGGAACTCCTTCAGGCCTCGAATTTCCCCATCCCAGCTGTGCGTCAGGATCAGGCTGCCCAGGTGCGGCACCTGCACTGCGTAGCGCGTCACTTCGGCTTCCATGTCGGGCAGGCCGAACAGGTTGAGCGACGTGCCGCCCTTCTCGCTTTCCCACAGGCCTTCGATCGCCGCGATCTTGGCCGGCTGGTACTCGCGCGTGTTCAGGCCGTGCGCGTCGCCAATGAAGATCTGGACCGGCGCGAGCAGCAGCAACAGCCACAGCGCCATGGAGAAACTGCGCTTGACGGGCTCGTCACGCCGGCCGCGCAACAGGTGCCACGCACCGCATGCGGCCACCATGAAGCCCGCCACGATAAAAGCGGCGATCGTCATATGCGCGAGGCGGTACGGAAACGACGGGTTGAAGACAATCTTCAGCCAGTCGACCGGAACGATGCGGCCGTTCTCGATGGCGAACCCCTGCGGCGTCTGCATGAAGCTGTTCGACGCCAGGATCCAGAATGTAGAGATCAACGTGCCCAGCGCCACCATCAGCGTGGCGAAGAAGTGCGCGCGCGGGCTGACGCGCTGCCAGCCGAACAGCACGATGCCGAGAAAGCCGGCTTCCAGGAAGAACGCCGTCAGCACCTCGTAGTGCAGCAGCGGCCCGGTGATGTTGCCGGCCACCTGGGAGAAGCCGCTCCAGTTGGTACCAAACTCATAGGCCATCACCACGCCCGACACCACGCCCATGCCGAAGCCGATCGCGAAGATCTTCGACCAGAACAGGAACATGTCCTTGTAGGCCTGATCTCCTGTCAGCAACCAGCGCCATTCGAGCACGGCCAGGAAGCTGGCCATGCCGATGCTGATGGCGGGAAAGACGATGTGGAAAGACACCGTGAACGCAAACTGCAACCTTGCAAGATGGAGTGCGTCGAAGATTTCCATGATTTCACTGGCTCGTGTTGACAAACGACTTCGGCATCAAGCGCGCGCCTCGTACACCAGCGTGATGATTGCGTGCCTGATCAAGCAAAGTGGGAACGCTCCTTGAGCAGGTAAATCACTCGATGACCGCGTTGGTGCGATCGCTGGAACGTGCAGGCACGGTAGCGCGATCGAGATGCGGCTTGCAATGGAATGTCGACGTGCGCGAACTGTGCTCTGCCTGACGTTCCTGATGTGTGCATCAAAAGCGCGGACGCGTATCTGGTGCCGTCACAACTGTGCTCTGTACGCCCAGAGATGAAGCGCGCTTGGCCCGCGCTTTCGCCCAGGACTGTGCTCTACATATGCACGACGATGTGTACACACAGAGCTCGCCGAGAATCGCCTAGCCTTCAGGTCACGCACCTGAGCGGGCCGGTCGTGGTGCCGCTGCCTTCGGTGCTGCTGCACCATTGGACCGCCGAGAGAGAACGCATGCTGCAATGCCCCGCCCCCGCCGATCATTCCGGCAGCGTCACCTGCAATGTCCTGCGCCGCCGGCATGGCGATACCAGCCAGACAGCCGATCGCGTTGTCGAGGAGCTGCCGGTTGCACTGGTCTTCAACGGCATCTCGCATGCGGTGATGATGGCCACCCCGATCGACCTCGATGTGTTTGCGCTGGGCTTCGCGCTGAGCGAGGGCATTGTCGATTGCGCATCGGACGTGTTCGATATCGAAACGGTCTACGCAGCCGGAAGCGCCGAGGTGCAGTTGACCGTTTCCCAACAGGCATTCATGGCGCTCAAGGGAAAGCGTCGCGCGCTGGCCGGGCGCAGCGGCTGCGGGGTGTGTGGCGTCGAGAGCATCGAGCTGCTCGACCTGCATCCCGCGCGTATCCAATACGCCGGCGCGGCGGACGACATCAGCGCCGAAGCCGTGGAGCGCGCGGCCCGCGAGCTGCCCGCACACCAGGTGCTGATGCGCGAAACCGGCGGCATCCATGCCGCGGCATGGTGTACCCGCGAGGGCGAGATCGCAGAGGTGTTCGAAGACGTGGGGCGGCACAACGCGCTCGACAAGCTGATCGGGCAGCTCGCCCGCCAGAAGGCGGATACCCGCAGGGGCTTCGTGTTCCTGTCCAGCCGCGCCAGTTACGAGCTGGTCCGCAAGGCGGCGCGCGTGCAGATCCAGATGATTGCCACCATCTCCGCACCCACATCCCTGGCCATCGACATCGCGTGCCAGGCCGGGATACGGCTGCTCGGCTTCTGTCGCGGTAGCGGCTTCGTCGAGTACGGATCGCCGAGCGCGCCGGCAATGGGCGTCGCAGGTTCGCAGTGATGCCGAATTCGATTCACCGAGGCAATCAGCCAACTGTACCCCTCCGATCCGGCACCGACTGTGTTCCTGCAGGTGGCGCCAGCACCCTATGCTGCCCATGGGCCGTTCGGCAGGCCACCTGTGTGCGCCCCCTCGCCATGAAAGCGGACTGCCAACGGCCCGCCCCCGTCTTCTCTTTCGCAGACCCTCGGACCGATCGTGAACGCCGTTGACCGTGCCATCTCCTCAGACCTAGTGACGCACCGCCGCGTTTCGGCCGGTGCTGACGCAAACACGCTGGACCGGCGCAATCGTCCGCTGCGCGATCTGCGGCTGTCGGTCATCGACCGGTGCAATTTCCGCTGTACGTACTGCATGCCGCGCGAGATCTTCGATAGCCGCTATGCGTTCATGCCGTCGGCACAGCGACTGTCGTTCGACCAGATGGTCAAACTCGCCAAGGCATTCGCGTTGCTTGGCGTCGAGAAGATCCGCATCACCGGCGGCGAGCCGCTCCTAAGGCGCGGGCTCGAATCGCTGATCGAACAACTCGCCAAGCTGACGACCCATCGCGGCCAACCCATGGAGATCGCGCTCACGACAAACGGCTCGCTGCTCGCCGCCAAGGCGCGTTCGCTGCGCGATGCGGGACTCGACCGCGTGACGGTGAGCCTGGATGCAGTGGACGATGCGGTATTCCGGCGCATGAGCGACGCAGACGTCCCCGTATCGCGCGTGCTAGACGGGATCGAAGCCGCCTGCGCGGTGGGGCTCGCCCCCGTCAAAATCAATACGGTCGTCGAGCGGGGCGTCAATGAGAGCCAGATCCTGCCGCTTGTCCGCCGGTTCAAAGGCACCGGCGTGGCGGTCCGGTTCATCGAATACATGGATGTCGGCGGCGCCAGCGCCTGGTCCAGCGATAAGGTGCTCACGGCGCGCCAGGTGCGGGAGATCGTTGAGTCGGTCTTCCCGCTGCTTCCCGTCGCAGGTGAGGAACCCGCCGGCACGGCGGTCAACTACCGCCATCTGGACGCTGGCGGCGAGGTCGGGTTCATCGCAAGCGTGTCGCAGCCGTTCTGCGGCACCTGCTCGCGTGCGCGCGTCTCCGCCGATGGACAGCTCTACACCTGCCTGTTCGCCACGCAGGGCACGGACCTGCGGCCCTGGCTGGCCGAGAACGCCTCCATCGAGCAACTGGCCGAGGCGGTGCGCACCCGCTGGACCCGCCGGGATGACCGCTACTCAGAGCTTCGCGCCCTGCATCACAAGCAGAAGGCAGGAAGAACCTACCCCACGGTCCGCATGTCGCTGGTCGGTGGCTGATGCCCGCCAGGCCCGTGCGAAGCGAACCGCTCTCTGGAGAACAGCGATGCCTTTGCCTCCCGCTCCACCCGTAACCCCGCTCGACGACGCAGCCGATACCGGGGCCGGGCTCACCGCCGACAGCGCCATCCGACCGACCGGTCACCAACTGACGATTGCCGCCGGCTTCGAGGTGCGTGTGCAATCAGATCCGATCGACGTCCAGTCCGAGGTCGAACCCATCATGCGCAACCCGAAGGTCGGTGCGGTGGTGAACTTCCTGGGTGTCGTGCGCCATAGCGGCGACATTGACGACGTCATCGCACTCGAGATCGAGCACTACCCGGGCATGACCGAACAATCGCTCTGGAGCCTCATCGAAGAGGCGGCCGCGCGCTGGCAACTCGAAGCCGTGAAGATCGTCCATCGGATCGGCCGCGTCGCGCTCGGCAATCCGGTGGTTCTGGTTGCGGTGGCAGCACCGCATCGGGTGGCAGCGTTCGACGCGTGCGAATTCCTGATGGACTTCCTGAAGACCCATGCCCCCTTCTGGAAAAAGGAAATCCGCCGCGACGGTGCGTCCGAATGGGTGAATGCCAAAACTGGCGACCTGCATGCGATGCAGCGATGGGGATGATGCTCTGCCCGCCCGCGTCATTACCGCCAACGGAAGCCTCTATGAAACTCACCATCAAGTACTTCGCCAGTCTTCGTGAACACCTGGGCACTGCGCAGGAACTCGTGGACATCGACGCACCCGAACTGACCGTGAATGCGCTGCGTGCACAGCTCGCCGCCAGAAACGTACAAACGGCCGAAGCGTTGCGCGTGGGCCGGCCGGTGCGGGCCGCCGTCAACCTTGAGACGGTAGACGGTGCATTCGTTGTGCACGAGGACTGTGAAATCGCATTCTTCCCACCGGTGACGGGCGGCTGATCCGGCTATCCTTGGTCCGCCCCGTACATCGGCGCCGTCACGGCTGCGCAGAGCGCCCGCCCCTGTTCAGTCAGGCGGGCATCCCCACGCCCTTCGTCATCGACGTCGCAGTCAACCAGGCGCGCCGCTTTCAGGAGGGTGAGCGACCGCAGTAGCGCGCTCATCGGCAGCCGCGCACGCTTGGCCAGCTTGGCCAATGACCAGGGCTTGCCAGGGCGCTCCTGGCAGGCCACCCACAGCTGTTCGAGAACCGCCGTGATGGCCGGATCGACCGTGTCGTCATCGGTCATGACTGACGGTGCTTCGTTCATTTTCGCCATTCCTCCGCGGCTACGCTTTCCGCAACGATTCTAGTGCCGCTGCGTTGCTCTGAGCGCCCTCGTCATGCAGCCGCGCGCTGTACTGCAACGCCAGGCGCTCCGCTGTACTGCACCCGTATGGGAGACGCCACCCCAACTGTGCTCCCGCAACACCATGGGATGTGTATGCCTTACGTGCGCGCTGTGCTTTTACTCTCTCCACCAACGAACCAGTCGCGAGACGGGCCCCAACGCCCGGGACCGCGCGACGCGTAGTGAAAGTGGAGTCCAGGTCATGGATAGCAGCAAGGAACCGAAGGGAAAGATCGAGCCCTATCACCACCCGGCCGCAGGCTGGGGCGCCCTCAAGTACGTGGCGATCAACCTGATCAAGGAACGGGTCAACGGCGGCAACTACCGCATGCTGTTCCGGCAGAACCAGCCGGACGGCTTCGACTGCCCCGGCTGCGCCTGGCCCGACCGACAGCATGCCTCGACCTTCGAGTTCTGCGAGAACGGCGTGAAGGCCGTCGCGGCCGAGGCCACCACCAAGCGCGTCACCCCGGCATTCTTCGCGGCGCATACCGTCGAAGATCTGATGAAGCAAACCGACTACGAACTCGAACAGCACGGCCGACTGACCGACCCGATGGTGTACGACGCGCAAACCGACCGCTACCAGCCGATTGCCTGGAAAGACGCCTTTGCGCTGATCGCAAGGCACCTGAACCAGCTGGAATCGCCCAACCAGGCGGCGTTCTATACGTCGGGGCGGGCCAGCAATGAGGCCGCGTTCCTGTATCAGCTGTTCGTCCGAATGTTCGGCACCAACAACTTCCCTGACTGCTCGAACATGTGCCACGAGGCAACCAGCCGTGGCCTGCCGACCGTGGTCGGCATCGGCAAGGGGACGGTCACGCTCGACGATTTCGAGGCCGCCGACACCATCATCATCTTCGGCCAGAACCCCGCGACCAACCACCCGCGTATGCTCGGCGAGTTGCGCGAGGCCTCGCGCCGCGGCGCCACCATCGTTTCGGTCAACCCGCTGCGCGAGCGCGGGCTCGAACGCTTCGCCAGCCCGCAGCATCCGATCGAGATGCTGACGATGGGCAGCACCAAGATCGCATCGACGTTCATCCAGCCGAAGCTGGGCGGTGACTTCGCCCTGATCAAGGGTGTGGCCAAGCACCTGATCGAACTGGACGATCAAGCGGTCGCCAAGGGCACCGAGCGGCTGCTCGACCTGGAATTCATTCGCGAAAATACGCTCGGCTTCGAGGCGTTTTCGGAAGACCTGCGTAACGAGAGCTGGCCGCTGCTGGAGTCGGAATCCGGCGTTGCGCGTGAAGACATCGAAGGACTCGCCCGGATCTACACCAACGGCAAGCGGGTCATCGCAACCTGGGGCATGGGCATCACGCAGCACAAGCACTCGGTGCAGACTGTCCACATGCTGACGAACCTGCTGATGATGCGCGGGAACATCGGCCGTGAAGGCGCAGGCCTCTGTCCGGTGCGCGGCCACTCGAACGTACAAGGCAACCGCACCGTGGGCATCGAGGAGCAACCGACGCCCGCCTTCCTCGATCGCCTGGGGACCGTGTTCCACTTCAACCCGCCGCGCGAACACGGCCTCGACGTTGTCGAAACCATCGAACAGATGATCGAAGGCCGCGTGACAGTCTTGATGGGCCTGGGTGGCAATTTCGCGATGGCGACGCCCGATACGCACCGCACCTTCGACGCGCTGCGCTCGTGCGCGCTGACCGTCCACATCGCCACCAAGCTCAACCGCAGCCACCTCGTCCACGGCGCCGATGCGCTGATCCTGCCCACGCTCGGCCGCACCGAGATCGACGAGCAGAACGGTGTCGCGCAAGGCGTGACTGTGGAAGACTCCATGAGCATGGTGCACATCTCATACGGGATGAACCAGCCCGCCTCACCCAACCTGATGTCGGAGACGGCGATCATCGCCAACATCGCGGATACCACGCTGGGCAATGCGAAAGTCGACTGGCTCGGCTACGCACGCGACTATGCCAAGATCCGCGACGCGATCGAGCAGGTACTCGATGGCTTCGAGCGCTACAACGAGCGGATCCGGCATCCGGGTGGCTTTCATCTGCGCGTCGCATCGCGCGAGCGCGATTGGCAGACGCCCACCGGCCGCGCGAACTTCATTGTGCACGCGGTCCAGGGCGACACGCCCATCGTCCGCGCCAGGAAGATCCACGGTGAGCGCCTCATGACGCTGATGACGACCCGGTCGCACGACCAGTACAACACGACGGTGTATGCGCTCGATGACCGCTATCGAGGCGTGTTCGGGATGCGCCGCGTCATCTTCATCAACCCGGCGGATATCGCGATGCTCGGGTTCAAGAATGGCGACTGGGTGGACATGACCACCGTATGGGGCGACGGAATCGAGCGTCGTGCGAATTATTTCCGCCTGGTCGAGTACGACATCCCCCGCGGCTGCATCGGTGCGTATTACCCGGAGACGAATCCGCTCGTGCCATTGTCAAGCGTGGGCGATGTCTGCAACACGCCGACCTCCAAGTCGATTCCAGTGCTGTTGCACGCGTCAATCGAGCCCGCCGCGTTGCCGGCGTTCTGAGTTGCTTGTGACGAGCGGCCATGCGGCTCGTGGGCGGACTTCCAGTACCCCAGCCTCTGGCAGTCGTCGCCAAACCAGGCAACGGATCGGGAGCCGAATGACTGACAGCTGGGCCCAATCAATCGGGGCGCAAAGGCGACCAACAGGGAAGCGTGGCTACGACGTGCTCGCCAGCCAGATCGAATCGCACGTATTGGCGCCTGCCATCCTGATAGCGCTGCTCGACAAGACCGGTTGCGCTTTCACCACCAACTCACTCCGTCTCTTCCGTATGCAAGGCCCGGCTGCGGAACGCGCTGGGCGCCACCCCGTACCAGCGCTTGAAAGCCTGTGAGAAGGTGGACAAATCAGCAAAGCCAAGCCGCTCTGCGATCTCTCCGAGCGCCAGCCCGCTTTCCCTGAGCAGCGTCTCGGCCATCGCACTACGTGATTCGGCCAACAACGCTCGGAAGGTGGTGCCTTCATCGTGCAGCCGGCGCTTCAGGGTGCGTTCACTGGTGTTCATCAGGCGTGCCATGTTGCCCAGCGTGGGGAGCGTGGTGCCCGGTGCGGCGCTCAAGTAATGGCGGATCATCGCCGCCGTGCCCAGGCGGACGCGCCGCTCCTCGATGAGCCGGCTGCACATCTGCTCGCACATCGACGCCGTGATGGGATTGGCCTGCGGCAGTGGCCGGCGCAGAAACGATCGGTCAAAGGCGAGACTGTTCAGACGCGCCGAACATTCCGGCTCCACACCGAAGAGCTTCCAGCCCACCTGGGCAAGCCCATGCGCCGATGGCGGGCGGCTGGCCCTGAGCGTGAAACGGGACAGCGCGAAGTCATCCCCCCCGATTTCATGCAGCAGGACCGCAGCGGCGGCCATGTCGCGCTCCACGACAAACCGCTTCACGTCATCGGCCAGCTCCGGCTCGCCGAAGCTCAGCACGCCGAGATGCTCTTCTTCGTGATACGTGATGACGGTAAAGGCGTAGGTGAGCGGCAGGAACCGTAAGGCCAATGCCATGGCATCGCCTGCCGTGGCGCTGCTGATCAGGCCATAGCCCCACACCCCATATGCCGAAAAGTGGTAGCGCACCCCCAGCTCCAACCCAAGCCCCGCCGGATGCTTCAACAGACGCAGCAGGTTGCCGGTAACGCGCAGCTCCTGTGCGGCCGTCAACTCCACATTCGGGTCGGACAGCTGGGCGAGTGACAGCTGCGTGCCGGCCAGCAGCTTGGCCGGAGCAAGCCCGCGCTCCTGGCCAAAATCGACCAGCAAACGCGCGCTGGCCGGACTCCGAGTGAACTCCCAGAAACGCATACGGAGAAACCCTTGGAAGCATCCATTTGGCCCAAATACTAAAACAACTGTCCCGTCGCGCCATTGGTGTTTTCCCACGCCGGCAGCAACATCGACCCCGTCCGAAGCGCCGCCCCGGCGGCGTTGCAATGCAGGCTCAAGCGAAGACACAGTGCTTCGCGAGCCTGCCGCGCCCGCCACGCGCGTCGGATCGCCCAGTGACTGTCGGCTCGCAGCGCTCGGCCTAAAAAACCATATCGGAGACAACAACATGGGCAACATCTTCGACTACGTCGTTGTGGGCGGCGGCTCCGCCGGCTGCGTCGTGGCGGGTCGACTCACCGAAGACCCGGCGGTGACGGTCTGCGTGCTGGAGGCAGGCGGCAAAGGGACTGACGCCGTCATCCGTATCCCGACCGGCGCCGTCGCGATGCTGCCGACCCGGCTCAACAACTGGGCATTCGAGACGGTGCCCCAGCCGGGACTGGGCGGGCGCAAGGGATACCAGCCGCGCGGCAAGGCCTTGGGAGGCTCATCGGCGATCAACGCGATGGTCTACATCCGCGGGCATCGCAATGACTACGACGACTGGGCCGCGCGCGGCAACATCGGCTGGTCTTACGAGGACGTGTTGCCGTATTTCCGGCTCAGCGAGCACAACGAGCGGCTCGACAACGCATGGCATGGCCAGGGCGGCCCGCTTTGGGTCAGCGACCTGCGCTCCGACAACCCTTTCCAGGCGCGCTACCTGGCGGCCGCACATCAGGCCGGGCTGCCGGTGACGGATGACTTCAACGGGGCGGAACAGGAAGGCGTCGGCATCTACCAGGTGACGCAAAAACACGGCGAGCGGTGGAGCGCGGCACGTGCATACCTGCTGCCGCACCTCGGACGGCGCGACAACCTGAGCGTCGAGACGCATGCCCAGGTGCAGCGCATCCTGTTCGAGGGCACACGGGCCGTGGGCGTTGAAGTGCTGCAAGGCGGCCGCCTGCGCACCATCCGGGCACGCCGTGAAGTGGTGCTGGCGGCCGGCGCATTCCAGACGCCCCAGCTGCTGATGCTCTCCGGCGTCGGCCCCGCCCAAGATCTGGAGCGCCTCGGCATTCAGACACGCGTGCACCTGCCCGGGGTGGGCAAGAACCTGCAAGACCATCCCGACTTCATCTTCGGCTATCGCGCACGCAGCCTCGACACGATAGGCGTGTCGATCGGGGGCGGGGCGCGCATGTTGCAAGCCATCCGACGTTTCCGGCAGGAAAGGCGCGGTGCGCTCACGTCCAATTTTGCGGAAGGCGGCGGCTTTCTCAAGACGCGCGCTGATCTCGCGATGCCCGATATCCAGCTCCATTTTGTCGTCGCGCTGGTGGACGACCATGCGCGGCGCTTTCATCTGGGGCATGGGCTGTCGTGTCACGTCTGCCTGTTGCGCCCACGCAGCCGCGGGTCCGTGACCCTGCAGAGCAAGCACCCCCACGATGCGCCGCTGATCGACCCCGCGTTCTTCCAGGACCCGCAGGATCTCGAAGACATGGTGGCCGGCTTCACGCTGACACGCAGGCTGATGCAAGCGCCGGCGCTGGCCGAATGGATCACGAAGGATGTGTTCACCGCCAACGTGCGGACCGACGACGAGATTCGCGCGGTCCTGCGGCAGCGCACCGACACCGTCTACCACCCGGTCGGCACCTGCCGGATGGGAACCGACCCGCACGCCGTGGTGGACCCGCAATTGCGCGTGCGGGGTGTGGAGGGACTGCGCATCGTCGACGCTTCCGTCATGCCAACGCTCATCGGCGGCAACACCAACGCGCCGACGATCATGATTGCCGAGAAGGCCGTCGATCTGATGCGAGGCCGCAGCCGGGTTCAGCCGGCGCCACGCGAAGCGGTCTCGATGCCCACACACGTTCACGCCGACGCCTCTGAGGAAGCCAGCCATGCATTCAGCTAACCCCGACCGCCGCACGGACGCGGTAACACCGCACGCGGCCATCATCATCGGCTCGGGCTTTGCTGGCATCGGCATGGCCGTGGCCTTCAAGCAAGCCGGGCTGCATGACTTCGTCATCCTCGAGCGGGCACAGGACGTTGGCGGCGTCTGGCGCGACAACAGCTATCCGGGCGCGGCCTGCGACGTGCCTTCGCATCTGTATTCCTTTTCCTTCGAACCCAACCCGAACTGGTCGCGCACCTTCGCGCCCCAAGCGGAGATCCACGCCTATCTGCGGCATTGCGCGCGCAAATACGCCCTGGCGCCGCACATCCGATTTGGCGCCGAAGTCGCGCACGCACAGTACGACGAACCGCATTCGGTCTGGCGCGTCACGCTCGCGGATGGGACAACGCTCAGCGCCGCGCTGCTCATCAGCGGCACCGGACAGTTGAGCCGCCCCGCTTTCCCGAACTTGCCCGGCATGGAGACCTTCAAGGGCCACACCTTCCACTCCGCGCACTGGGACCACGGCTATGCGCTATCCGGCAAGCGCGTGGCGGTGGTGGGCACGGGGGCTTCGGCCATCCAGTTCGTGCCGGCCATTGCCGATGCCGTTGGGCAACTCACGGTATTCCAGCGCTCGCCCGCCTACCTCATGCCCCGCCCGGACCGCGCTTATCGGCCTTGGGAGAAGGCCTTGTTCCGGTGGCTGCCATGGACGATGAAGCTGCATCGCGCCATGATCTACACACGCTACGAGTCCCGCGCGTTGGCGTTCACGCGCTTCAAGGGGCTCATGCAGTTGGCGGTGGGCGTGCCCTTCCGGCGGCTGCTCTCGAAACAGGTGCCGGATGCCGCGCTGCGCGCCAAGCTCACGCCCGATTACCCGATCGGCTGCAAGCGCATCCTGCTCTCAAGCGAGTACCTTGCGGCCATGAGCAAGCCCAATGTCCGCCTGGTGACCGAGGGCATCCACCGCGTGACCCCGGGCGGCATCGAGACGGTGGACGGCACGCATCATCCGGTCGACGCGATCATCTACGGCACGGGCTTTGCCGCCACCGAATTCCTCACGCCCATGCGCATCACCGGACGCGCGGGGCTGGACCTGAACGATGCGTGGCGGCGCGGGGCGCAGGCCTACCTCGGCCTGACCGTGCCGGGCTTCCCCAACTTCTTCATGCTCTACGGCCCCAACACGAATCTTGGCCACAACTCCATCGTCTACATGCTGGAGAGCCAGATCGCCCATGTCATCCGCTGCTGCAAGGCGATGACAGCGGCGCATGCGACCCGCATCGAAACGGATGCACGCCGCTACCGGCGCTTCAACGCGCATATCCAGCAGCGTCTGGCCCAATCGGTCTGGAGCGGTTGCAAGAGCTGGTACGTGGATGCGAGCGGGCACAACAGCACCAACTGGCCGGGCTTCACGTTGACCTACCGCTGGCTGACGCGGTTCTCGAGCCTGCAGGCATACCGCCTGACGCGCACGCTGCCGGGGCCGGTGGGTCTGGCCGGTGGCGTGGCGGTGGCAGAACCCCATGGGTGGTGGGAAGCGGCCAATGCATGGTTCCTGCGCAACTTCCTGCGAGCAGGTTTTCGCTCGCTCATCGGTCCGCCGTTCGGCATCGCCATCCAGCGGGGCATCGTGCGCCTGCTCTCCCCGCTCATGCCGGGCGTCGGCGGGGTGATCCGCTATCGCACCTCAGTCAACAACGTACGCGTTGAAGTGGTGGCACCCAAGCACGGCGAGACGGGCGGCGCCATGCTCTACCTGCACGGCGGTGCCTTTTGCCTGGGCAGCTCCGGCACACACCGCAGCATCACGACCCGCCTGGCGGTGGAGTCCGGCATGTCAGTCAGCGCGCCCGACTATCGGCTGGCGCCAGAGCACCCGTACCCTGCCGCGCTCCACGATGCACTGGCGTGCTACGACGCGCTGCGCGGCCAAGGCTACGCGGCAGAGAAGATCGTCGTCGCAGGCGATTCGGCCGGTGGCGCACTGGCCTTGGCACTGGCACTTGCGCTGCGCGAGCGTGGCGATACGGCGCCGGCCGGCCTGCTGCTGATCTCGCCCGTGACCGATGCCACGCTGCGCGGTGACACGCTGGTGTCTCAGCGCACCCAGGATCCGATGATCCGTCGGGGTTGGCTCGAACAAGGGTTGCGCTGGTACCAGGCGCCGACCGAAGCAGAGCATGCACCGCTCGAGGCGGATCTGCGCGGCCTTCCGCCCATGCTGATCCAGGTGGGTGAACACGAAGTGCTGCGGTCCGATGCCACCCGGCTGGCCGACCACGCGGCTGACTGCGGCGTGCCATGCCGCATTGAAATCCACGCCGCACGCTGGCATGTGTTTCACCTGCAGTCGTTCTATCTCCGCTCGGCGGTGGAGGCGCTGCGCACACTCGCGGAGTTTGCCCGCGAGCGTGTAGCCAGCGGGGCGAGCGTGGGACGTGCCAGCGTGCCGCCGCTCGGATGAACGCGCATGGGGCACATCACCCTGAAACCTCGGCGCGGCGGACTGATTTCCGCAGACCAAGCCAGCCAGGCACGCGAGCGGATCGTGGCCTACGCCTTGAAGGCGTTCAACGAGGTCGGCGTGGCGCACGTCACAACAACCAGCCTGTGCGCCGGACTCGAGATGAGTCCGGGCCATCTCTACTATTACTTTCGTGGCAAGGAAGCGATCGTGGCGCACCTCTTCGCTCGCTTCAAACGCGAGATGCAGGCGCAGCTGAGCACACGCCCAGAGCGCCCGCTGTCTGGGGAGCGATTGTCCGAACGCATACTCAAGTTTCTTGATTGCGCCTGGGAATATCGGTTTCTCTATCGGGACATGAACGGCTTGATTGCATCCAGCCGTTTGCTCGAGCACGGGTTCCGGGAGCTGATCAACCTGAGTGCGCAATCCCTGAAAGCTGCCATCTGCGCAGACCAGCCCGAGCATCAAAGCGAGCAACGGCTGGCTCAATTGGACAGTGCCTGTCGCTGCGCAGTCATCGTGGCGACGTACTGGCTGTCATTCCAGTTCCTGCACAATGCCAGGCAGTTCAACGAGCGGGACATCATGACCCGCTCCTTTCAAGGCGCACGCGACCAGGTACTCGCCCTGCTGCATCCGTTTCTGGAGACAACGCTGGACGAAACCCTTTGGAATCCATCTGACAACGCGTACGGAACAAGACACTAGCGCAGGACGGCAACGCCATACCTTGCAGGTCGAGCAGCACACCGATCGGGCGGCCACAATCGCGCTCGATCGGCCACATGATCGAAGCATTGCTTGTAGTCGTTACCGTCCAGAAAGCTTGCCGAGCAGCTTCTGCACGATCTGCTCATGCTGCTCCAACGCCGCTTCGAGTGTCTGCGCGCCATAGCTTGCATTGTCCCGAGCGGCCAGCCCCGTCACGCGTGTGATGAACAAGGGTGTGTCCGTCGGCGCGGCTTCCGACACGCCCCGGAAACGGGTCGTCACCACACCGCCGGACTGCTCCAGCAGCGTGCGGCGGAATACCGGGTCGTTCTCCTCCATCCAGCGCGACCACGCATCGCTGTCGGAGACTTGTACCGGCCGGTTCTTCTCATCCAGGATGTAGAAGCGGCGCCATTTTGGCGGACCGTCATGGGACGTCATGTGGACACCACCAGAGTGCAGTTGTGGATACCTGGCTCCGCCCGCTTTGCGCGTGCCCTGCTGTACTCTCGCCGCGCGTCTTTGTACTTCCCTTATGTATAGACCCAGAGCATGGTGGACGGGCGGGCGATGGCAGCAGCGTGCCAAGCCGGGCAAAGCGCGGCGCCTGCCGCGTCAGACCGCATTGCTTCCCAACATCAGATCCAGATTCTGCACAGCCGCGCCCGATGCCCCCTTGCCGAGGTTGTCGAACACAGCACTCAACAGCACCTGGCCGTGCGAGGCGTTGGCGAACACCCCCAGGCACAGATCGTTGGTGCCGTTGAGCGCCTGAGGGTCCAGCACCTCAAGTGATTCGGCTTCAGCCATCGACATCACACGCACATGGCGGGCCTGCGCATAGTGCTGCTGCAGACAGGCGTGCAGCCCGGCAGCGGTGGCGCCCGCAGGCAGGTGCTGCAACTGCAGCGCAATCGTCAGCACGATGCCCTGGCGGAAGGCCCCGTAGGCGGGGACAAAGACAGGGCGTGCGGCCAATCCGGCATGCAACGCGATCTCCGGCGTGTGCTTGTGCATCAGGCGCAGGCCGTAGACCTGGAGTGCCGGAGCATCTGCCTCTTCGCCCTCGTATTCCTGCACCTTGGCGCGACCGCCGCCGGAATAGCCGGAGATGGCGTGGATGGCCAGCGGGTAGTCCGCTGGCACCAGCCCCGCCATCACCAACGGCCGCAGCAGCGCAATCGCCCCGGTCGGATAGCACCCCGGATTGGTCACGCGCCGCGCCCCGGCGATGCGCCGTGCCTGCGCAGCGTCCATCTCGGGAAGCCCGTAGACCCACTGCGCATCGGTCCGATGCGCGGAGCTGGCGTCGATCACCCGCACCGCCGGGTTGACGATGGCGGCCACGGCTTCGCGCGCCGCAGCATCGGGCAGGCACAGCAGCGCGACGTCGCAGGCGTTGATGGCTTCCGCGCGGCGACGGGCGTCCTTGCGCTCGGCTTCTGGCAGCGTGAGCAGGCGCAGGTCGGTGCGGCCGTGCAGGCGTTCGTGGATCTGCAGGCCGGTCGTGCCTTGGTCACCGTCGATGAAGATCAAGGGGGTCGTGTGCATGGGGCGGGCTCCTGCCTCGTTGTGGGCGCCGATCCACGTAGACACCGGTGGCGCGATGGCCCATGATCGCTGCAGCGTTGGAATTAGAAAAGTTTGTTTTCGCAAACCTAGGATTCAGTTTTCCTGAACTGAGTCTCCACCACCGGACTGTATGCCGCCATGCGTGAACTGAGCCTGGACCGCCTGCGTACCCTGGTCACCATCGCCGACCTCGGCTCCTTTGCTGCCGCCGCGCAAGCGCTGCACCTGGCGCCGCCCACGGTGAGCCTGCATATCGCCGAGCTGGAGCAGCGTATTGGTGCGCCATTGCTGCTACGCCGACGCGGGCAGGTACGCCCATCCGGCGTGGGCGAGACGCTGGTGGCCCGCGCGCGCCGCCTGCTGACCGATGCCGAACAGGCGCTCGACGACGTGCAGCGGCAGGTGCAGGGGCTGGAGGGGCGCGTCAGGCTGGGCGCCTCCACCGGGGCGATCGCGCACCTGCTGCCGCAGGCGCTCGAGACTCTTGGGCGAACGCACCCCGGCATCGATGTGCAGGTGGCGGTGCTGACTTCACAGGAGACGCTGGCGCGCCTGGTGGGCGGCACGCTGGATGTCGGCCTGGTAGCCCTGCCGCAAACGGCAGCGGAAGGCCTGGTCATACGCGCGTGGCGGCGCGACCCGGTGATGGCCTTCGTACCTGCGCACTGGCCCGCGCCCAAACGCGTGACACCGGAGTGGCTGGCCGCGCAACCGCTGATCCTCAACGACGCGAGCACGCGGTTGTCACGGCTGAGCGCGGAGTGGTTTGCGGCGGCGGGCAAGCAGCCGCGCGCACGCATCCACCTCAACTACAACGATGCGATCAAGAGCCTGGTGGCCGCGGGCTATGGCGCCACGCTGCTGCCGCACGAGGGCGGCATGGCGCCGCCACCCGACCCACGCATCGCCATGCTGCCGCTGCGGCCGGCGCTGTGGCGCCCGCTTGGAATCGCGCATCGCACCGGCACGCCCGAGCCCGCCACGCAGCACGTGCTGGATGCGCTGTGGGCTCTCAAGCAAGGCTAGCGATGGCGCGTCGTCCGTCAGCGGCGGCTGAATCCCTGCCTTATGATGGGATCTCAATGCCGCTGCGCATGAACGTATCCGCCCTCCCCGCCGATCTAGAAGGATTGAACGCCGCATGAACGCCAGCCTTCCGCCCGAATCGAACCGCCCCATTGCCGCCCGTGACGCCATCCGCGGGCTGCGCGCCTCCCGCATCCGCGAGGTGGCCAACGCCGGCTTCGGCCTGCCCGACGTGCTGCCATTCTGGTTTGGCGAATCGGACCGCGTCACGCCCGACTTCATCCGCGAAGCTGCGGCACAAGCGCTGTCGCGCGGCGCGACGTTCTATACGCACAACCTGGGCATTGCGCCGCTGCGCAGCGCGCTGGCCGACTATGTGAGCCGGCTGCACGGCGCCGCGTCGATGGACCACGTGGCCGTCACCAGCGCCGGCGTCAACGCGCTGATGCTGGCCGCGCAGCTGGTGGTGGGCCCCGGTGATCGCGCCGTCGCCGTCACGCCGCTGTGGCCGAACGTGGTGGAGATTCCGAAGATCCTCGGTGCCCACGTCGAAACCGTCTCGCTCGACTACGGTGCGCATGGCTGGACGCTCGACGTCGACAAACTGCTCGCCGCCCTCACGCCCGGCACGCGGCTGCTGACCATCAATTCCCCCAGCAACCCGACCGGCTGGGTGATGCCGCGCGAGGCACAACAAGCCGTGCTCGCCCACTGCCGACGGCACGGCATCTGGCTCCTCGCCGATGAGGTCTACGAGCGCCTGTACTACGGCGACCGCCCCACCGCCCCCTCATTCCTCGATATCGCCGAGCGCGACGAGCGCGTCATCTGCGTCAACTCGTTCTCCAAGTCGTGGCTGATAACAGGATGGCGGCTGGGCTGGATGGTGCTGCCCACCACCCTCACCGATGACCTGAGCAAGCTGATCGAATACAACACGTCGTGCGCGCCGTCCTTCGTGCAGGAAGCCGGCGTGGTGGCGGTGCGCGATGGGGAGGGCTTCATCCGCAGCGAGACCGCACGGCTGCGTGCGGCGCGCGATCATCTGGTCGGGGCGCTGTCTGCGGTGCCCGGCGTGGACGTGCATACGCCGGAAGGGGCGATGTATGTGTTCTTTCGCGTGCCGGGGGCGGAAGACAGCCTGGCGCTGTGCAAGCAACTCGTGCGCGAGGCGAGGCTCGGGCTTGCGCCCGGCAGCGCGTTTGGCGATGAGGGCGAAGGCTTTGTGCGGTGGTGCTATGCGTGCGACACGGCGCGGCTGGATGCGGGCGTGGAGCGGCTGCGCGCGTTCCTGTCGCGTGGCTCCACTATCGCGTAGCGCGCCGGCTATCGCCGGCCTACGTGCTCAACGCTTGGCCGGCGCCTGGCATAACGCCTGGTTGTGCAGAATGGCCTTGCCCGTCGGCGCATAGTTTTCTGCATCGCACGGCGGCATGAAGTTGAAATTGGACTTCTGCGCGCGCACGGCAACCGTGTCGGACAGCACGGCCAGGCATTGCGCGCTGTCGCCTCGGTGGTATTCCGTCAACGCGAGATCGCTCTTGGCCTTGTCGCGCTCGATCCAATCCATGAAGGTGCCGCATTCGGAGAGCAACGACGTGAGCGTCGTGCGGGCGACGTCGTAGTCCTTGGCGGCGTATTGCTTGTGCGATTGCTCGATGCGTGCCGCGCGTTGGCGGTCCGTGCAGGCGGCGGGCGGGCGGAGGTATTCGCCGTCGAATCCGGCACGTGCGCCGCAGAAGTCGCGGCAAGCATCGACTGTGCCGGTTGAATCCAGTGTGAGCATACTGCCGGTGCCGGACATGGTGATGCGGCACGCCCCGTTGCTGTCTTTCGCCACGCCGACGCCGCCCTCGATCGTGCCCTCCAGGGCGCAGGTGTGGCAGTTTCCGCCGATGGTGGTGAGGGTGAAGCTGGTGCCCTTGATGGTCAGGGTGCCGTGGCCGTTGCCGCCTTCGGTGTAGGTGTATTGGCCAGGGGCGGGGGTTGGGGTGGCGGCGGTTGCCCATGCGGTTGTCGCCAGACCGAACACGGCCGCCGCCAGTGTGTTTCGCACCCACCCCCTAAGCGCCATGTCCTTACCCCTGTGAATGCTCACGATGCCTGAACTTTCTGCTGGATGAAGCACCGTGCCTATATCAACCTATCAACGATTACTGACTCGGGCGACCGCTCCAGAGCGGGTTCCTCTTGTCAGAGGCGAGCACCTGCGCCAACACGTCCGCATCGGGATCGCGGGCAACCATGCCCTCCCTGCTCAACCGGGAAGCCCTGGCCGTCGACTTGCGTTTGCCCTTAGCCTTGCCAGAATGTGTGTTCTTGGCGGACAGATGAGTGGTGTTCGCTGCGGTTTGAGACGGCAGACCGCGTTCCGCGCACAGGCCCGTCGTTGCCCAAACCGTAGCCAACAGCGTTACAGCGAGTTTGTATTGCATCAGTTCACCCGAGAGAGATTGATTGATTTAGAAGCCTCGACCAAACAGGAGAAAGCACAGTTCCGCGATGGCCAGCAGGGTCAAGGCGCACGTTGCTGATCAAGGTATGGGCGAGATTGAGCTAGATCGTCCTGCTCGTCTCATCGGCCGCTACACGGCCCCCGGCCGCAGCCGGATCGACTCGATAATCGCATCCCACAGTTGCAGCGCCTCCTCATCCGACTGAAACGCTGGGAGGTAGGGGGTGCGCTCGGTGACCACGGACTGTTCCAGCACGTGCAGGTCAGCAGAAATGTTCTGCTCCGACAACGACTTGTTCTTGCCCTGCGACTCCCACGCAAACGCGTACACGCGCTGCCCGTTGCCGCTGGCGGCCGTTGCGTACTCTTCCGCTTGGATAGGGCCGACATCGCGCTCCCTCTTCCGAAGCACATCCAGCCCCGTCAGGCGTTGACCTACGGCCAGTAGAAGAAACCTGTCCACGCGCTCCAGCAGCCGGTCTTGCTCCGCCCCGGTGCTTGCGTCGATGTTGATAAAGGCATTGGGATGCTCGGGCAATGTAACGCCAACCTCGAACCTTTCGGAACGGTATTCGCTACCTGCGATGAATCCCTTGTCGATGCAGAATCCGGGGCCGCTCGGAATCTCGTCGTCGCTGCGCGAACGAATGTTATCGGCAAGACCAGTGGCGTGTCGAAGCGCGATCTCTACTCTATCTGGAGAGACATCACCACCATACTGGAACACGTCGTCTGATTTATCCGCAACCAAATAGACATCACTTTGCAGCATGACTTCACTATAAGGTAAAGACCATGAAAATAATATTTCTGATCCGTTGACTAAAGGAACTCGGCGAACAAACATAGAGCCCTGCGTCTCATGCTTCGCCCCCCTTAGTTCTGCTTCGCGCCTGTCAACCCTCGATTTCAACGTTGAAGGCACTTCACCGGGCATGGGCTGAATCTTATTCCCTCGGACCTTGTACATTGCATTTACCTTTGCTTGCGGCGGGAGGTCTACGAGATATCTTCCAAAGCAATACGTCTTCCAGCCTGTCTTGTCCATCGGCTCGATTTTTGGCGTGATAAGCGCGCAGCCCGCTGCCACCGCGCAGACGGAAAACAGAGGTAACAAACGTAGTCGAGTCATCCTAGTCAAATGGTCCTGCTGATGTCATGAAACACGACTACCTATCGCCAAAGGTTGCTCGCCTGTCTATCCAATAAAATCACTCATGCACGAAAACTACACCGCCCCCGGCCGCAGCCGGATCGAGTCGATAATCGCGTCCCACAATCGCAGCGCTTCATCATCAGACTGAAACGCAGGACGGTACGGGGTGTGCTTTGTGACCACGGGCTGCTCCAACACCTTCAGCGCGGCGGCAATATTCTGCTCGGACAGAGATTCGTCCTTGCCCTGTGACTCCCATGCGAACGCGTACACGCGTTGCCCCTTGCCGCTAGCGGCCGTGGCGTATTCCTCTGCCGGAATGGGGCCGACATTTCGCTCTCGCTTGCGAAGGACTTTCAGACCTGTCACAGATCCAACAACAGCGGTCGCGAAGAACTTGTCCACACGCTCCAACAGCCGGTCTTGCTCCGCTCCAGTGCTCGCGGCAAGTGTGATCAAAGCATTGGGATGCTGTGGCAACGTGATGCCAACCTTGAATCCCTCCGAACGGTACTCGCTACCAGCGACAAATGCCTTGTCGATGCAGAATCCTGGACCGGTCGGAATCTCACTATCGTCTCGCGAGCGGATGTTGGCGGCGAGAGACCCTGAAAGGGATAAGGCTAGGTCCAGTTTCTCCGGATCAACGTCAATGGAGTAGCGAAAAACACGCATCGGACCCTTGGTTACAAAATAGGAGTCCATCCACATCATTTCCTTACTGTATGGAGCTTTCCATGAAACGATGCTGACCGAACCACCTTTAAGCTCCTGACGACGCACAAACATACTGCTGCCTAGCTTCTCATGCCGACTCGCAGTCAACTCTGCCTGTCGTTTATTGACTTCCGTATTGAGTGTACTTAGATCCGCCCCAGGAACGTACTCAATACCACGACCCCACATCTTGTAGGATCCATTGATCTTGGCCTGCGGCGGCAAATCCACAAGATAACGTCCAAAGCAATACGTCGTCCATCCTGTCTTGTCCATCGGCTCTATCTTCGGCGTGGTAAGCGCGCAGCCCGCAGCTGCTAGGCAGGCGGTGAGCGCGAGTAGCAAACGTCGTCGAATCATCCTAGTCAAATGGCCCTGCTGGTGTGATGAAGCACGACTACTTCTCTCCGAAAGGTGCTCCTCGCTTATCTATCAAAGATAAGTCACTTAGGCGCGAAAACTACACAGCCCCCGGACGCAGCCGAATCGAATCGATGATCGCATCCCATAGTTGCAACGCCTCATCGTCTGATTTGAATGCGGGGCGATAGGGCGTGTGCTCTGTGACCACGGGCTGCTCCAACACTTTCAGCGCGGCGGCAACATTCTGCTCGGAAAGGGACGTGTCCTTTCCTTGAGATTCCCATGCGAACGCATACACGCGCTGCCCGTTTCCACTTGCAGCGGTGGCGTACTCCTCCGCCTGAATAGGACCGACATCGCGCTCCTGCTTGCGAAGCACCTTCAGACCCGCAAGAGAGCCAACGACGGCCGTCGCAAAGAACTTATCGACGCGCTCCAACAGCCGGTCATGCTCCGCTCCTGTATTCGCTCGAATAGTAATCAAGGCGTTGGGATGCTGCGGCAACGTGATGCCAACTTCGAATCGCTCCGATTGATATTCGCTACCTGTGATTAATCCCTCATCAATGCAGAATCCGGGACCCGCGGGGATCTCACTGTCATCTCGCGCTCGAATATTGGCTGCTAGCGCACTAATGAGTGAGACTGCATGATCTTGTTTGTTAGCTGAAATTTCGCCGATATACTTATAAGCACGCCATGGATTATTTGTTACCAGATAAGACTCCTCGTTCATCATGTACTTTCGACGAGGACTATTCCATGAAAACAAGATCACAGAGCCATTTTTATGATCAACACGACGAACAAACATACTCTCACCGGATTCATGCTTGCCCACCTTCAGATCTGCCTCACGCTTATCAACTAGCGCCTTAAGCGTTGTCGCATTTTCGGCCGGCATATTCTCGATCTCTATACCCCAGATCTTGTATGCGGAACGAACCTTGGCCTCCTGAGGCAGATCGACCAGATAGCGTCCAAAGCAATAGGTTTTCCAACCAGTCTTATCCATCGAATTTTTCCTGGACGTTGTCTGTGCAGTGCCGCTAGCGGCAAACAGCGAAACTGAGAAAATTGTGAGAGCAAGAAGAAATGAGCGGTGATTCATGATTGGTCGTTGGGGTGCCAGTCGGCCAATTGGGCAACTTTCATGATGCCATACAGCGTTGCCCACTGCGCGCGCGCGTCGTTGTAGCTGCCTTGGTGATCGTAGCCCTTGTGGCCCATGTTTGCCTCCCCCTTGCCATCCGCCCCCTGCCGAAAACTTGCCTTGACCCCAGCGTCGCGAGGAGCTTCACCTGAGAAGACGGATACTGTTCCATCCCCCCTGCCAGTAACTGGTGTTAGTGCGGGACCATTGCGCATCGCTCGATTGCGGTAACTACCCCTTCCGTCGTCTTTTGCCGGCGAAGCTGATTGAGAAAATTTTGAAATATCCCCTCGCCAGACAATATCTTGCCAACTATGCATGCTCTTTGAACCATCGGCCCCATAGTGCGCGTAGGTGTTCAAATGATACTTACCCGAAACATCACGATGAAAATCCTCGACCTTTCCGATTCGCTCGTAAAATTCGCTCCGCGAGTCACCCATTCCCTTGGTTTTGTCACCAGACAAATCCAACAACCCTGTATTCTGTTCCGGCACCAACCCATACCATGCTGGGTTCTTATAGATTTCCTCATAAGGATTGCCATTGCGCGGATAAGCACAATCCTGACCAGCCTCATCCCTCACGACATTGCCGCCCTCGTCCTGCAGAAACAACCATGGCTTCCCACCACGGTGGTCAAACGTCGGGCAAAGCTCCAAGGCTCCCGCCGAGTTGGCAACCACCGCCGTCACCTCTCCGGCGTTGGCTCCCAGCACCAGCTTTTCGACTCCTTCATACCCTGAGCGCATGTGGTGGTAGATAGCTGGCGCCCCTGTTGCGGGCTGCACGCCATGCACCACGCCCAAGACATTCTCGTAATTGAGGAGCTTAGTCAGCGCGCGGGCGACCAGCCCACCCATGGAATGGGTGACCAAGATGACCTTATCCGCTGGCACCGGCGGCTTTTGCTCCTTATAGTGCCGCAGCACAGTGTTCTCGATGTACTGCTTGATGTCTTCGGCAGATTGGAGGTTCGACTGCAGCCAGTTGTAGCCGGCACACCAGACTTCGTAGTCGTAGCGAGCCGCTTTGGTCAGTTCCGTCTCGGTCAGCGCTGTTGGCTTGCCGGTTTCCTCGCCAAAATCAGCTGGCGCGCGCAAGGCTTCTTCGGCCCACCATGGCTGCAATTTGCACCCGGCCACAATGTGGTCCGTACGCGCTTGAAGAAGCGCCATCACGGGGTTATACGAGGTCCGCATTGCACTGCCCCACCCACGCTTGCGAGCTGTTTCCTTATGCAGGCCCGATTTGCCCGTATCGATGGAGCCGCCATCATCCACGGTCAGGTCTTTCGCTTTCAGTATCTCCTGTCGTTCCGCCGGCCCCTTAAAACCCCAGCTCACCAGCGCGGTAACAACACCAAGAATGTCTGCCAGGTTCAGGCTCTTATTAGGCGGCCGCCAGACAGGGTCGTTAGTCTTCTTGTTCTTAAGGTTGCTCCCCATGATGCCCGGGATGAAGACGATCGGAATCACCGCCGGCAATTTGGTCTCAAGCACCTTGCAGCGTGTATCGTCGGTTGGCGTCAGCTGCGTCTCATAGATCGGCTTCCCGTCCAGATCACGCGTCTTGCCGATGACAACTTCTTCGTTGGACTGGTTAGGTTCTTCGCTGCTCATCAGTGCGTCGTTCTCTTAGGTGTTGCTGGCGAGTTTTCCCAACACGCGCAATTGAATCTGCTCCATGGAGATCCCCTTCTGCATGGGCAGGCGGCCCTCTGCGTCAGTGACGAGCTTGAGCACAGCACCATCACCACGCCGCAACTCAACGTGCGTGTTGCGAAGCGGTTCGTGCGTGACCTGGTCTCGCAAAAGGTATCTGTCGTCAAAAGCCGTATGCGGCCACGAGTTCATCTCAATGGATGCGTGCGTGGGCCCCTGAAACTGCCGCTGCGCCGCCTTATACGTAATCGGCCCCGCGCACTCCACGGTAATATTCCCGCCTTCGATCGTGATCGACGCCCCGCCCGCCGTAGCAATCCGAATCCGCTTGGCCGCCGCAAAGTCCACATGCATATTGGCCGACACCAGCTTCAGGTCCTGCTTGGCCTTCAGCTTGAGCACATCGTGTTGGGCCTGCACATCGATATTGTCCTGACCGGCGGTGAGCTGCAGCCCAACGTTGTTGTCCCCAGCCTTGGACAACCCTGCCGCCATACCGATCGCCAGCCCGGCATGCACCCGCGCCTGCTTGCCCACGGCGAGGTTGGTGTCCTGCCCGCTGCCCAGCGCAATGCTCTCGCCGTTGGCAATCTGCAGATCCTGACCCGCCACCATCACCAAGCCCGCACGGCCAGCGAGATGTGCCATGGCTTCGCCCTGGTGCGGCACCTTGCCTTGCGTCGACGTGTTGCCCGCACCGGCGTCTTGCTTGGCCGCATCGAGCGCCTTGCCGTCGACCATGCCCGCGACAGCCTTCGCCTGCTTGGCCAGCGGCGCCTTGTCGTCCTTGGCCGTCGCCAACGCTGCGGTCTGGTGCGTAACGGCGCCCTGCCCCAGCGATGACGTCAATTCCTTGGCCTGCTTGATCAATGCGATGCCGGCAGCGTTGTCGCCAGTGGGCACGGCTTTGCCGCTGCCCGCATCACGGTAGGTCGTGAGGAGCAGGCCGGCCTGGCCACGCACGGCCGCGTGGCCGTCTGTGCGCAGCTCGAAGCCCTGACCACGGAAGCTGCCACGCCGGTTGTCCTGCTGGTGGACGAGGTGGCCGAGGTTGAGCTGGGTGGCCTGCTGCGTGGTGGCAAGCTGCGTGCGCAACTGGCCGTCGCTGTCGTCGAAGACGAGCTGGTTGTAGCCACTGCCGCCGTGCTCCGCGCTCTTGAAACCGCTGTGCGCGGCGGCGTTGCGGTGGCCTTCGGCTTCGGTGCCCATACCGTGCCACGCAGGGCCGTGGCCGCCGGCGGTGTTGCCTTGCGCACTGCCGGCGCTGTCGTTGCCTTGCTTGTAGAGCGCGGTCGCATCGCCTTCGCCGGCAGCGCCTTGTCCGCCCGGCGTGGGCGCGACGCCAGCTTCGCCCTGGCCGTTGTACAGCGCGCCGATCACCACCGGCTGGTCGATGTCATCTTCGCTGAACTTCACCAGCACTTCCTGGCCGATGCGCGGCAGCCACTGCCAGCCCATGCCGGCGCCGGCTTGCCGTTGTGCTACGCGCACCCAGCGGCTGCTGCGGTCGTCGGGGCGCTCGCCTTGTTGCCAGGGGAAGCGGATGCGGATCTCGCCGGCGGGGGTGGCGTGGTGTTCGCCGCTTTGTTGTCCACCCGCGCCGGCCTGGGTCTGGCCGTCGGGGCCGACCACGATGGCGCTGTGTACGCCCTGCGCGGTGGGCACGGAATAGAGGCGACCGGTGTCAGGCTCGGTCACGCCTGGGCGCCACGGGCGGCGCGCGTCGCTGGCGCGGAACAGGCCCGCATAGCCGTGGGCGCGTGCGGCAGCCAGCAGGTCTTCGGTTGGCGTGTTCCGCTCGACGGGTTCGTCGGCCTCCTGGAAGCCGAAGACGCCGGGGCCGGATTCGGGTGCCGTCGGCGGCATGTCGAACACCAGCGCGGCATCGAGCCCGCCCAGGCGGTGCCCGAGCGCGAGATGCGTGTCGGCGGTCAGGTTGTTGATGCCGCAATGCTCGACGCCGTCCATCAGCAGCGGAGTGGGCGCGCTGGCGTCGGCGTTGGGGTCGGCATTGGCGTCATGGGGCAGGTGCGGGCAATCGCGCAGTTGCAGGCGCGTACCGCTGCGCAGCGTGCGCACGGTGCCGCGCCCGGTGAACAGCAGCGCGCGGGCCTCGATGCTCTCCATGACCTGCTCGGCGATGCGCTGGGCGTTGCCGGCGTCCGGCGCCAGCGAGGGGCTGATCGACAGGTAGGCATCCGGGCTACCCGAGCCACCGCCAAAGCGGGCCGGCGCGTGGCCGCGCACACTGCGCTTGCCCTCCGGGTCCCACGCGGCCACCGCCACGCCGCCCACCGTCGTGCGGCTATGACACACCAGTTGCTGGATCGCATCGCGCTCTTCCATGCTGTGCGCGCGGTGGTAGTGGATGCCACCCTCGGCGGCGGATTCGGTGTCTTCGGCCAGTTGCGCGCTGTCGGCAAAGATCACCAGCGTGTGGCCGCCGTGCGCCTGGTCGTCTTCAACGGTGGTGAAACCCAGCCCGGCCTCGGCCAGCAGGCGCGTGATGAAGTGGTAGTCGGTCTCGCGAAACTGTGCGATGTGGCTGCGCATGCCGAACTCGCCCATGCGCGCCTCGGCACCGGCGGCGTAGCGCCACGAGGCGTACGGCGAGTACGGCGTCAGCACCTGCTCGATGATGTCCGCCAGCGGCCGATTCTGGAACACCTGGCTGTGGCGCTGCTGCGTGGTCAGCCAGAACCATGGCACCACGGTCAGGCGATAGCGCGTGAGGCTGCCGTCGGCGCCGAGCTTCTCTGCCAGGCGGATCAACCCGGTACGCTTGGTTTGCGTGCCGTTGGCAAGCGTCGTCACCAGCGTCACGCGCTGACCAAGCAGCGATTTGAGCGCACTGCGCGCGTTAGGGCTGACCGCCACCACACGCCACTCGAACAATTCGGACAGCGCCTCGCGGCCAAGCCACGCTTCCACCGCCAGGTCCGCCAACGGCCCGTCGCCCTCCAGGGCGTACAGCCGGTGCGCGGGGGCGAAGAGATTCTGAAGAAGGGTTGTTACTTCCATTCGCTGTCCGATATGACAACTGCGGGCGCATCAAAGGCGGAATTGTGAGGCCGGCGCGCATGCGCTGTGTTAACGGCGCATTCACAAAACTGCGCCAACGGCCTCATCCTCGCCCGGCAATCCCCCACACGGGCGGCGAATGCCGCCGGCTATTGCCCCTTGTAATTGGGCTGGTCAGCCGGTTTTTTGGCATTGTTAGTATGCGGTGACAGCAATGCCGCCAGCAGATCGGCATCCGGATCATCCGCGGTCAATCCGCCTTTACGGTGTCGCGCCGATTTGGCGACCGCCTGCGGCTTGGCTTTTGTATTTTGTGCATCCTTGACCGGCAGCCCAGTCGATTTTGCAACCAGCTTGGCGGTTTCCGCCTTGCCTTGCGCCGTATTGGCCGCCGTATTAGTCGATTTGACCGTCGCTGCGTGCTCGGTGGAAGTCTCGCTGTGCACCGCATCGGCGGGCGCCTTGGCGACAGCCTTCTCGGGCGGTGGTGCCTTGCCGAGTTTGTCCAGCGCGTGCTCGTCCGTGGGCTCGACGTTGACGATGGTGGCCGCCGGCGCCACGGCAGGCGCGCTGGCAGGGGCAGCCGCCACAACCGGTGCCACCACGGCTGCCGAAGCCGGCTGAGCGGCTTTTGGCACGACCGGAGCGGCGTGTTCCGCAACCTGTGCGGGCGCCGGCTCGTCCGATGGGTTGAGCATGATCCATGACCCAATGCCCACGGCCAGCACCGCAACGGCAGCACCAATGGCGTAGCGGGGGCCTGCCTTTCTCGGCGCCTTGCCGTTCGCGCTGACCTTGCCCTCGAGGCTCGCCAGGATGCGCGTGTGCGCAGCCTCGTCGGCTTCGGACTGGGAGTTGAAGAGCGTTGGAGGCCCTTCTTTTTTCAAATCGCCGTTATTACTCATCACGGGTCCAGAATTGAAATAGAATGCGCGGCGAGCGTATGTGGTTCAAAACGACGTCCGAGCATCAGGTACAACAAAACATGCCGATTCCGCTGGTGGCTGCTGATTCTAAGTCTGGGCTTCACGAAAGACAAATTGTTGGCGCCGGAATGTTTTTTCTTTACCGTTTCTTAATAAACGTGCGACGCAAATTCAGCGGAATCTTTACCGTTTCTTAATATTTTCAGCTTCGCAATACAGATATAAATCAGGGTGAATTGACGTAACCGCCTACGCCTCGCAAGTCAGTATGGTTTTTGCCGCTCTCGTTCTCTACTTCATCGCCATGGTGGCGGTGGCCGCCGTGCTGTTGCTGCCGTCCGTGCGGCAGCGCGCCGCCGCCGCCGTGCGCGCGCAGTGGCGCCGCCTGAGCGCGGGTGCGGCGGTGGTTGGCACGCGTTCGGCGGGGTCGCTGCGCGAGTCGGTGGATAGCGCCACGTCGAATGCCTCGGCGATCAAGCAGTTCGTGGTGCGGCGGCGGGGGCTGCTGCTGGGCGCGTTGGGCGTGCTGTCGGTGCCGCCCCTGCTGGCGCTGGCCCTGCGCGAGCGGCAGACGTTCGAGTTTGACGATGACACCGTGCGCGAGCCGGACCCGCACATCTCGGCGTTGCTCAACGGCGAGCGGTTGATCCCGCCGCCGCCGCTGCCGCCCGAGGTGTTCACCACGCAGGAGGTGGAACAGGTCCGGCCAGCCATCCGCGATGCAAGCCGCGACTGGAACCTGCTCGATGCCGATTTCCGCCAGCGCCTGCTGCTGGTCTACAAGATCATGCACGACGAACACGGCTACGACATGGCGCTGCTCGAAGGCTATCGCAGCCCCGATCGGCAGGCCAAGCTGGCGGCGATGGGCAGCAACGTCACGCAGGCCACCGCGTTCCAGAGCTATCACCAGTACGGCCTGGCGGCGGACAGCGCGTTCTTCCGCGACGGCAAGCTGGTGATCAGCGAGAAAGACCCGTGGGCGATGCGCGGCTACGAGCTGTACGGCCAGGCGGCCGAATCGGTCGGCCTGGTGTGGGGCGGCCGCTGGAAGATGATGGACCTGGGCCACGTGGAGCTGCGCCGCAAGGGCGTGCTCGGCAAACGCCCGGGCCAATGACGGATCGATGAACCGATGGATCAAGAACGCTTGGGGTGCACGCAATGACACGTCCCTTCATCCTGCTGGGTGACAAGACCGACCACGGCGGCGTGGTGATCAGCGCGTCGGGCAACACGTCCACCGGCGGCAAGGGCGTTGCCTGCGTGGGCGACAAGGTGACCTGCCCGCAGCAGGGCCATGGCGGCACCACCGTCATCGTCACCGGAGACCCGAACGTCATCATCGACGGCCGCCAGGCTGCGCGCCATGGCGACAAGACCGCCTGCGGCGCCACCCTCCTGTCCAGCCAGGGCAACACCGGCAGCATCTGAAGAAGACGACATGGTTGCAAGACTGTTCCGCTCCGGGTTGACGCTGCTGGCGGTGTTCGTGGTGGTGTGGATCGCCGTCATCGTGTGGTGGCAGGCCGTCAACCGCATGCCGACCACCGCCGACATCGTCACCTACCTGTTCCTGCTGCCGATGGGCATGGTGATCGGCTATTGGGTGATGAAGCGCGCGCTGGACGGCATCCGCTCCAACGTGGTGGCGGGCCGTGAATTGGCCGCCGCCACACCCGCCGCCGTTGCAGCCGGCGATGCCATGCCCACCGACCCGCAAGACGCCACGCGCCAGTGGCGCGCCGTGCTGCTGGGCAGCGCCCTGCGCGCGCCGGCCGGGGCTGACGCCATGGCGCTGGTCGACGCCGTGCAGGCCAGCACGCAGCCCGGCCTGGCGGACGTGCAAGGCTTCGGCCAGCCGATCTTCGCGGCGCCAGTGGAGGGGCTCGACATCGAAGACCTGCGCACTGAACTGGCCGAACGCCATCCCGACCTCGACTGGCCCGATGAAAACCTGCGCGCCTTGACGCTGGCCGGGCAGGTGGCCGAAGAACTCGCCGCACAGGCGGTCGCGCAGCAACCCGTGGAAACCGGCGTGGAGCCGGCACGGATGGTTGTCACCGCCCTGCTGCCGCGCGAGTGGACGCCGCCGCAGCAAGCCGCCGCCGACACCTGGTTGCGCCAACGCATCGGCCTGATCTGGCCGGCCGAACGGCTGACGCTGGAGCCCATCGCCGCCAGGGGCGATGCCGATGCGCTGCTCCTGCTCGATCGCGCCACGCAAGCACTCAACCGCCCCAGCGACGAGCGCGCGCTGCGCATGCTGGTGGTGGCCGATTCGCTGGTCGGCCCCAACGCGGTGGAACAGCTCATGCAGCAGGAGCAGCTGTTCGACGCCAACCGCCAACATGGCCGCATACCGGGCGAGGCGGCCGCCGGCGTACTGCTGTGCGCGCCGACCGACGCGCTGGCCCAGGCCGCCCAGCCAGCCGAAGCGACCGACGACGAACCGACTGCGGCGCCGACCACGATCACCCGCGCCAGCGTGGCCCGGTTGGAAGCGCCGACGCCCAACAAAGGCCAGCCGCGCCTGGAAACCCTGGGCGGCGTGGTGCGCCAGGTGCTGGACACGCTGGCCGCCACACCGGCCGCCAAGGACAGCAAAGCCAAACCCGCCGATGACGCGCCCGCCTCAGCCGAGCCCGCCATCGCCAGCGTAGTCACCGATACCGGCATGCACCCGGTGCGCACGGTGGAAGTCGCGCGCGTGTTCTCCGAACGTTTTCCGGCGCTGGACGTCGCCGCCGACCTGCTGCCCCTGGGCACGCCCTGCGGCTACGTGGGCGCCGCCGGCGCGCTGCTGCCCGTGGTGGTGGCGCATCAGTTGAGCCTGGAGACCGGCAAGCCCGTGCTGGCCGTCACCGCCAACGACATCCAGCAGCGCGGCGCCATCGCCGTGGTGCCGAGCCTGACCTGACCCCGATCCTCCGAACCCGAGCTCACGAGCCGAAGGCAACATGCAACGCTTCCTGAACTTCCTGACCAACTCACGCACGCTGTCGATCCTGGGCGTGATCGTGCTGACCATCTTCCTGCTGCTGATGGCACAGACCTTCGAGATTGGCTTGGTCTGGGCCGGGGTCGTGCTCGGCGTGCTGCTGGCGCTGTGGCTAGCGGCATACATCTGGAAGCGCTGGCGTGCGCGCCGGGCCAGCAACAAGCTCGAAGGCGTGCTTGAACAGGCCGCCGCCGACAAGACCGTCGCGCCCGACAAGCGCGAAGAGGTCGAAGCCCTGCGCGTGCGCTTGGCCGAGGCGGTCAAGACCATCAAGCGCTCCAAGCTTGGGCAGCTGTCCGGCGACGCCGCGCTATACGAGCTGCCGTGGTACATCGTGATCGGCAACCCGGCTGCCGGCAAGAGCACGGCGGTGCTGAACTCGGGCCTGCAGTTTCCGTTTGCCGACAAGGGCGGCGCGGTCATCCAGGGCATCGGCGGCACGCGTAACTGCGACTGGTTCTTCACCACCGAAGGCATCCTGCTCGACACCGCCGGCCGCTACTCGGTGCACGACGAAGACCGCCGCGAATGGCTCGGCTTCCTCGACCTGCTCAAGCGCTACCGCCCCAAGGCCCCGATCAACGGCATCGTGGTGACGGTGAGCGTGTCGGAGCTGACGCAGAACCGCCCCGAGTTCGCCATCAACCTGGCCAAGAACCTGCGCCAGCGCGTGCAGGAGCTGACCGAGCGGCTGGAGGTGTTTGCCCCGGTCTACGTGATGTTCACCAAGGCCGACCTGATCACTGGCTTTACGGAATTCTTTGGGGACAGCGAGAAGCAGGAGCGCGACCGCGTGTGGGGCGCCTCCCTGCCCTTCGAGCCGGAGGCCAAGCCGGACGTGGCGGCGCTGTTCGACCAGCGCTTTGACGAGCTGTGCGACGGCTTGAAGGAGATCAGCGTGGCGCAAATCTCGCGGCACCGGAACCACAAGCTGTCGCCGGGGTTGTTGAGCTTTCCGCTGGAGTTCGCGTCGATCAAGCCGACCCTGCGTTCGTTCCTGGTCACGTTGTTCGACGAGAACCCGTTCCAGTACAAGCCCGTCTTCCGCGGTTTCTACTTCACCAGCGCGCTGCAGGAAGGCGCCACCAACAGCGCCTCGGCCGAGCGCATCGCGCGCCGTTTTGGCCTGTCCACCGATGGCGCTGCGCGCAGCCGTGAGGTGTTCTCCAAGAACGGCTTCTTCCTGCGCGACCTGTTCTCCAAGGTGATCTTTGCCGACCGGCAGACGGTGCGCCAGTTTGCCAGCCCCGCCAAGACGCGCCTGCGCATCGCCACCTTCTTCGCGCTGGTGCTGGCGCTGGGCGTGCTGCTGGGCGGCTGGACGTGGTCGTACATGGGCAACCGCACGCTCACGGCCAACGTGCAGGCGGACCTCGACAAGATCGTCAAGATGCAGCAGAACCGCATGGATCTGCAGGCGCGCCTGGAAGCGCTCGACATCCTGCAGGACCGCATCGAGCAGCTCGACCGCTTCCGCAACGATCACCCGCTGGCACTGTCGCTGGGCCTGTACCAGGGCGACACGCTGCAGCACAAGCTGCTCGACGAGTACTACAACGGTCTGCGCCAGGTCATGCTCAAGCCAGTGGGCGGCGCGCTCGAAACCTTCCTGGCCGAAGTCAACGCGCACCCCGACCAGCTCGCGCCGATGGTGCGCCCGCCCGAGACCGGCGCGGTGATGACCACGTCCGTGAGCTCGGCGACGGCCACGGTCGGCGCCTCGGGCGCGGCCGCCGGCACGCAGGGTACCTCCCCCGCGGCCACCGCCTCGGCAGGCGGCAAGCGCTATACCGACGCCTCGCCCACCAACGTGGAAGACGGCTACAACGCGCTCAAGACCTACCTGATGCTGTCGGACAAGCGCCACGTGGAAGTCGCGCACCTGACCGACCAGATCACGCGCTTCTGGCGCGGCTGGCTGGAAGACAACCGGGGCAACATGCCGCGCGAGCAGATGATCCGCTCGGCCGAGCGCAACCTGTCGTTCTTCCTCGCACGCGTCAATGACGACAACTGGCCGCTGGTGGAAGGCAACCTCTCGCTGGTCGACCAGACCCGCGAGAACCTGCGTCGCGTGGTGCGTGGCATGCCTGCCCGCGAGCGGGCCTACGCCGAGATCAAGGCGCGTGCCTCCACCCGCTACGCACCGATGACGGTCGCCCGCATCGTCGGCGAGACCGGCGCCGGCGTGGTGGCCGGCAGCTACGCCGTGCCCGGCACCTTCACCAAGGAAGCCTGGCTCGGCTACGTGCAGCCCGCCATCCGCGAGGCCGCCAGCAAGGAGCTGCAGACCAAGGACTGGGTGCTCAACGTGGCCGCGCGTGACGACCTCACGCTCGAAGGCAGCCCCGAGCAGATCCAGAAGGCGCTCGTGACGATGTACAAGACCGAGTACGCGCGCGAGTGGCAGCGCTTCATGCAGGGCGTCGCCATCCAAGACTTCAGCAGCTTCGACCAGGCCGTCACCGGCATGAACCTGCTGGGCGACCCGACCAACTCGCCGATCCGCAAGGTGCTCGACACCGCGTACGACCAGACCTCGTGGGACAACCCGTCGATGCTGAACGCGGGCCTCAAGCAGGCCAAGACCGGCGTGCTGGGCTGGTTCAAGCAGCTGTTTGCGCGGCAGACGCCGTCGCAGGTGAACGTCAACCTGGACGTGGGCGGCAATGCCGATGCCGGCACCATCCCGATGGGCCCGGTGGGCAAGGAGTTCTCCGGCCTGGCGCGCGTGGTGGTGATGCACGACGACAAGTCGCTGCTGCGCGGCTACATGGATGCGCTGTCCAAGGTGCGCACGCGCTTCAACCTGATCAAGAACCAGGGCGACCCCGGCCCCGGCGCGCGCCAGCTGATGCAGCAGACGCTGGACGGCAACGGCTCGGAGCTGGCCGACACGCTCAAGTATGTGGACGAGCAGATGCTGACCGGCATGACCGACAGTGAGCGCGCAACGCTGCGCCCGCTGCTGGTGCGTCCGCTGCTGCAGTCGTATGCAGTGGTGATCCGCCCGGCCACGGTCGAAATCAACAAGGTGTGGAACGCGCAGGTCTACCAGCCGTTTGCGACGACGCTGGCCGACAAGTATCCGTTTACCGCCAACGCCAAGATCGAGGCCAGCGCGGCTGAGATCGGCCAGGTGTTCGGCCCGGACGGCGCCGTTGCCAAGTTCGCCAGCACGACCATCGGCCCGCTGTCGGTGCGCCGCGGCGACATGCTGGCCGCCCGCACCTGGGGCGACCTGGGCCTGGCCTTCGTGCCCGAGTTCACCACCGGCTTCACGCGCTGGATCGCGCCGCTCACGGGCGGAGCGGCGGGTGGCGCCGGCGGTGCGGCCGCAGCGGCGCCGCAGACGGTGTTCCAGATCCTGCCGGTGCCGTCGCAGGGGGCGACCGAGTACACGATCGAGATCGACGGGCAGCAACTGCGCTATCGCAATACGCCGCCGCAGTGGACCAACTTCGTGTGGCCGAATCCGCAAGGCACGCCGGGTGCGAAAGTCACGGCCACCACGTTCGACGGCCGCTCGGTGGAGCTGCTCAACGAGCCGGGCCGCTTTGGCCTGGAGCGCCTGATCGCGACCGCCACCCGCAAACGTCGCCCGGATGGCGCCTTCGACCTGACGTGGACGCGTGACGGCATCTCGGTGTCCATCAGCCTGCGCATCATCAGCAGCCCGCAATCGGGCGGCAGCACGGCGTCGGATTCGCCACAGGGCCAGGGCCTGCGCGGCCTGCGCCTGCCGACCTCCATTGCCGACGTGAACGCCCCTGCGAGCACGTCGACCCCGCCCGCCCCGGCAGGGTCGCCGCCCAGCACACCGGCGCCCGCGCAGACACCCTCGACGACGCAGGCCGCCAACCGCCCGGCGGTAACGGACGAGCAAGGGGGAACGCCGCAATGAGTCAGACCCAGTTGCAGCTTTCCTACTTCGGCAAGCTTCCGTCGCGCGGCGACTTCGTCAAGAGCGCCAACAACGTGCAGCTGCTCGACACGCTGGACCGGTGGCTCGCCCAGGGCATGGAACTGCTGGCCGAGGCGCCCGACTGGAAGGCCACCTACGACACCTGGAAGCCGGTGCAATTTGCCTTCCTGGGCTCGCAGAGCAAGCTGGCGATTGCCGGCACGCTGATGGCCAGCAGCGACCTGTCGTCGCGCCGCTTTCCGTTCCTGACGGCGACGGCGATGGAGGTCGAGCGCCCGCTGAACTTCATCGCCCGCAGCCCGATCGCGCTGGCGCGGCTGTGGACGCGCGCGGGGCAGCAGATGCTCTCGCTCGGCCAGGCCGCAGACGCGACCGAAGGCCTGCGCCTGCTGGCCGACGGCCAACACGGCGTGGAGACCGCCGGCACGCAGGGCTACGATGCCAGCTTCTCCGATTTCATCGACTTCCAGACCGTTGCCGGCCTGGAGCACATGCTGCGCGCGGAGGGCCACAACATCCGCCTGCGCCGCACGCTGCTGGCGCTCGGCACGCTGCTGCAGCCGGTCATGGCCAACGGCTCGTCGCGGCTGGAGAAGGGGCTCACGCTGCCGCTGCCGGCCGACCCGCTGTACCGCAGCCTGGTGGCGAGCTTCTGGCTGGAGCTGGTGTCGGGCTTCCTGCAGCGCGCCGATTTCGAGCTTTCGCTCTTCCTGGGCGAGATCAACGGCCACGAGCGGTTGGTGATCGGTTTCAACGGTGCGTCCTCACGCACCCTGCACAGCATCATGTCGCCGCTGGCCTATACCGAGCAGAACATCAACATCGACGACCCGGAATGGGTCGACCAGCACGTCAGCGGAGAGTACGGTTTGGCCAAATTCGTGAGTTACCTGGATCAGCCGCAGCTCTCACTGCGCGTGGCGGTCGATACCTTCCGCGAAGTCTTCATCGGAGAATGAACATGGGTCTGGATGCAAACAAGCGCGGCTTCCGGCCTGCAACGCTGCTGGCGGGTGCTGCCATGGCGGCCTGCCTGGGCGCCACCCTGCCCGCTTACGGCGCGGCCGGCGATGCAGCTCCGGCGGCAAACCCCACACCGGGCCAGGTCGTGGCCGGCGGCATGGTCCCGGATGAGGCCACCAAGGCCAGCGTGCTCGCCAAGCTGCGCGAGCTGTACGGCAGCGCCAGCGTGGTCGACCAGATCGAGGTCGGCAACGTGGTGTCGCCGCCCAACTGGTCGGCCAATGTGCAGAAGATCCTGTCACCGCAAATCAAGCAGGTCAACCGCGGCCAGCTCACGGTCGACGGCACACAGGTCGCACTGCACGGCGACGTGGGCAACGAAGCGCAGCGCCAGCAGCTCACCAGCGACATGGCGACCACGCTCGGCTCGAGCTACACCATCAAGAACGGCCTGCGCGTGGCCGCGGTGTCGGAGCAAGGCCTGCTGGACCAGACGCTGGCCAACCGCATCATCGAGTTCGAGACCGGCAGCGCCACGCTCACACCCAAGGGCCGCGCCATTCTGGATGAGATGTCTGCGGTGCTGCCGCGCTTGAACGGCCGCAAGATCGAGATCGTCGGCCACACCGACAACTCGGGCAGCCGCGCGATGAACCTCAACCTGAGCCAGACACGGGCGGAGACGGTGAAGAACTACCTGATTGCGAAGGGTGCGGAGCAAGGCACGCTCACGGCGATTGGGGTGGGGCCGGATCAGCCGGTGGCGGCCAACAACACCGATGAGGGGCGTTCGCGCAATCGGCGGATTGAGTTTCGGGCGAGTCAGTAAGCCTGCGTAAAACGGCTGCGCGACCGCTCACGCGGCGGTCGCGCCACGCGTCATCCGGCGTTGTCCGGTGACGGATCCCCCAGGCCGAGCAGCTCTTCGATCTGCGAGAGCGTCGCATCGTCCTTGACCACCGTACGCAGCCAGGCGTGTAGCGGCATGTCGCCCCACTTGGCGGCGCGCGCGGCGAGGTAAGCAACCGGGCTATGCGGCTCGGTCTGGCGGAAGAATTCGGCGACTTCACGCAGCTGGTTCAGTGCCTGGGCGCGTGTGCGGATCGGGCCGAGCACCGTTGCGACAACGGGCTCTGCCGCAGCTGCTCCGGCTTGCTGCTGGGTAGCGGCGGCATTGGTTTCCACCGCCGCAGGCTTGGGCTCGGTCTTGCCGCCAAAGCGCTCCACCAGCGCACGGACCGCTTGCAGCGCTTCTCGGGCCGCGCGGAAGCTTGGCGCATAGTCGCCGGCGCGTGTATTCAGTACGTTGTCCAGTCGCAGCAGCGCTGCCCCGCAACCCACCACATCGTCGTACAGCGCCGTATAGAACGCAGCCGGCGTAGCCCGGCGTGCCGCCTCGAATTGCTCCTGCGTGATCTTGCCGCGTGACAACTCATCGGCCTGATCCGGATCGCGGCGGATGGATTCAACCAGCGCCGTTGCGACTTCCCAGTCGACGTAGTTAAAGCCGCCCTTGCCTGCCTCCACCAGCGGCACTTCGCGGATCAGCTGGCTCGAGCGTGCGGCCAGCCACGCCATGCTGCCCATCCGCGCCTCGGGGTCATCCGCCTCGGGCAGCGGATACAGGTGCTCCCAGAACTGTTCGCACAGGCCGGCGATCAGCTCGTAGCCCTCGCGCAGGCCAGCGAAGCCGCGATCTTTCGACAGGCCTTCCGCCAGCCACGCGGCCAGGCGCAAATCCTTCGTGCGGTTCTGCAGCAGCGACGACCCCTCGCTGATCACCGCGCGCCAGTTGGCCTCCTTGATCTCGGTCACCCACTCACCCTGGTCGAGCGACGGGTCGTCGAAGCGGCGGGCTTCCTGGATGCTGTCGAATTCGGTGGAGAAGAGCATGTCTTCGCCGCAGGGGTGTGTGCCGGGCAGTGGGGCCAGCAGTTGGTCGAACGGGAGAGAGGTCATGGCGTGATGCATTGCGCAAGCGAGCGTGAGGTGGAGTCCTCCGCGCCCAAGATCGATTGGATCGGACGGTGGTGATGCTACTCAGGGCGGGTGCATTTGGGGGGATTGTTTCTAAATCTTCATATCGCGCCTAGCAAAGCCCAGCTTCACGCAGCGCAAATCTGGGCGGCGCCCGTTAGCCGTCTCCAGGCACTCGCTGCGCCTGATCGTACGCCCCCAGCACTGAGATCCCCATCCAGCTCGTCCGCAGTGAAACCAAGGCGAGCTTGCCGTCGTCGGCGCCGGTTCCGTGCTCACCTGTGCCACTCCAATGGAGCGAGACGGATTTGCCCGCCAATGGGCCCTCCAGAATTTCATACTTAATTGTGGTGGAGCCGACGCGGCGAGGACCTTTGGGAGAAAGGATCGTGTACGCGCGCTTGGCCTTCACGATCGACCGCTCGCCGCACGCGGCGTTGTACAGGTTCTTCACGGTGCCGCCGGAGAGCGTCACGATGACAAGCGCTGCCGCAAACAGCATCGCATTCATTGCGTCTGCCGTCTTCTCAACCTCCTTCGCAAAGTCCGGATCGTCAATGTTCTTGATAGTGATGGTCTGCACGATCACGCACACCATCAAGCCGGCGAACACCAGCGGATAACGCAACCACCACCACCGTGCGCTCTGCTCGCCGCCCAACGGGTAGGGGTCGGCAACGCCCACCCCGATCAGAATCATCGCGGCGAAGATGATCAGCAAGGTCAGCACCAGGCCGACGAAGCCGATTTCGCTGAGAGGGCGATCGGCCGGCTCGGCAGACTCGGTCGTTTCGGGCGTCACGGTCATGTCGGTTCTCAAAGGCTCGCGGATGGGGAACGATTACTCCGCCTGGCGCGCACCGCTGCCCTCCTCCCAACCGCAGATGAGTGCATTCGGAATGTAGCGCCGGGCATCCGCCTCACGCATGCGGCGGGCGATGTCCACCATATTCAAGTAGAGATGACCATCGCTGTCATGCGACCCCACCAGCAACCGCTTGCCGTCTGTGCTGAACCGCACCTGATCCGGATCACCCGGCATCCTGTACATGCCCAGTTCCACGCCGGTGGCCAGGTCGGTCACGCTGACCACGGGTTGCTTTCCGAGCGCGGCGACCAGTTGCCGGCCCGCCCCATCGTGCCAAGCTGCACCAGGCTCCATGACCTGTCCCATGTATTCGGCATCGCACAGTGTCCAGGCTGCGACCACCTCGGGCGACGCTTCCTGAGGGCCAGGGCGCGCCAACAGCAGACCGAGCGCCGAAGGCCGCGAGAGAAACAATCCATCCGCAGGCCCCTGGCGCGGCAATATCGCACCGACATCCTCAGGGACACCCCGCGGTGCCAGCGGCGCAACGAATTCGGCCTCGACGCGAGCCACTGCAGCTGCATCTTCCACCGGGACAGCCTGCCCCGCGGACTCCTGCTCCGACACAGGGGCCGGCAACGTGGCCCGCAACGCGTCTGCTGCCTTGTTGCGTGCTTTCGTGGCAACGGCTTCAGCCTGCCGTGCGTCGCGTTCGGTGCGCTTTTCTTCTTCGGCCTGCTGATCGATCGTCGCTTGCTCCGCAGCGTCTTTGTCCCACAAGACGCGCCACTCGCGCAATGCGGACCAGGGTGCAAGCCACAGGCACCCGTAGAGCGCCGTCACGGCCACCAGCGCAGTGACGACGATGCGACGATGCAGCAACCAACCGGCACGGGCCGCGTCGGCCATGGCACTCACGGCCAGCCCAAGCAAGGCGCCCGCGACTAACCCGCCCAGATGGGCCGCCTGATCCACGCCTTTGATGACAAAGCCCATCACAACGTTGATGACGACCGTCTGCACCAGCACTTTGCTCGTACCCGACAGCGTGCCCCCTTCCTTTGCCAGCAGGGGTGGTGTGTCGTCATGCAGCCAGGCCGCGACCACCACCGCACCACAAAGCGCCATGATTGCGCCGGAAGCCCCAACGCTCACGACCATTCCAACGTGGTCATCGGAGACAACCTTCCAGCCCAGCCAACATGCGCTGGCATAGCTGGCCCACACACCGCCGAGCAGGTAGATCGCGAGCGTGCCGGCCTGACCAAACCAGCGTTCGGCCAGTCGGCCTACGAGCAACAACATGTACATATTGAGCAGCAGGTGCACCAGCCCCACGTGCAAGAACACGCTGCTCAAGAGCCGCCAGCCGTCACCCGTGAGGGTGAATGTCGTCAAGTTGCCTCCCAGCTGGTACAACGTTCTGGCTGGGATGTCGATCAGCCCATGCCCTGCCGATACGGTGATCAGAAACATCAGCGACGTGATGCCGATCAGCAGCGGTGTGACGCGCAGTCCTGCGAGATTTGAGATGCTGAGAGTTGGAGAGCCTGGCATGGTTGCCTGAAATATGCGATGTGGCCATCAGGGGCCATGCTGTTCACCCGGCCGAGCGATCTTTGAGACCTGCAGGCCAAGATTGGGATCAGAGTCGAAGACGAGTCGTTTCTCGAATCTGATCAATAGCGGATGTAGAAGGTGCCGTACTCACCGGGGCCATCGGGCTTGCGTTGGGCCTTGGAAGACTTGACCAGATCGACGTTGCCGGGGTCGGGGATGCCCAGGGTGCGGCAGACTTTTTCTGTCAGGCGCACGAAGGGCATCCACTTACGGGCGAGGATGATGGTCATGAGGCCGAAGAAGGCGTAAATGCCGCAGCGCTATATCAATCAGATCGCTTGACGAACAGCATTGATCAATTGAATGCACAGCACATACAAAATGATCGACGCGGCTATTCGCGTTCCATAAAGAAACCACTAGCCGCCATGCGCCAGGTTGTAGACTTTCTGATCGCTCAGCGCCGCACCGCCTGCTGCTGCAATGATCTCTGGCGAAAACGCCGGCACCTTGCCAACCCCCGAGCGACGCAACTTCTCCCCCGGCTGAATCGGCGCTCCGCCTTCTTCCATGTAGCGGCGAATGTGTTCATAGAGCCGCCACAACACCGCGTCTTCCCACCACCCTGCGTAGCCGATATTCACGATCTCTTTGCACAGATTGGGCTTGTTCGGCTCACCCCAGAGCAGGGTCAGGAAATACGTCTCTCTAGCTGCCGCCCCGGTGAATTGGGTCATCTTGTAGCTGCGCGCCTTGACGTCATCCCATGAGTAAGTGCGAGGCTCGGCAACGCCTTGCTTCTTCCAGAATCGGAAGAAGATGAATGGTCGAAGTTGGATGAAGCTGACCTGTCGCGTTTTTCTGTTGAAGAGCACTGGCAAATCACGCGGCGAAAAGAGTACGAGCTTGAAACAAACCACCGCAGCGAGAAATGCGATCGCAGAGGCAAAGAACATCAATATAGATGTCCCCACGAGAATTGGTTGGTCCGGGTTCCATACCGCAACCCCCGCGTATGCGAACATGATCATGAAGACTGTCATGATGACCAGGAACAATGTTCCAAAAATTGTCTTTCCTTCTGAGCCCAACGGGGACCCGATTTCTATGGCGTCCGGATAGACGTTCAATAGCGATTCACACGTGCTTGCAACCAGATGCACGGGCTGATACTTGTTGTCGGAAGCAACACGCCACGGCTTTCGCTGTGCTTGCAACGTGCGCTTCTTCGCTTTGGGGAATTCGAAGTATGGCTCCGGCGCATTCCACTCCGACAGCAATACACGAAAATCAGGATTGCCCTGGGACATCTCGGGAAACCTCGCAATATTTTTCCAAAAAATAGCTGGCAGTGCTGAGTTCAAGGCAGCTGTTCTTCAACCAGCACGTCACCTTCCGGGGATTCAACTCGCACTTTGGCAGATGCGCCCTTGAAAGTCATGGTATTCAGATCCGCAGATACGATGAGCGTGTTCCCATCATCCTTCACATCTGGCCGCCCCCCTTCGACGCCGTCCAATGCTGCGGCTGCCGTGCCCGGGAAAGCCTGCAAACTGCTTCCACGCTGCGTCAACAGAACGGTACGTCCGTCGCGGCAATTTCCATAGATCTGAACAGACCAAGTCAATTTCTCACGCAATGCCTTGTTCAACGAGAAACTGAGCCAGGCCTCCCTAGACACTGCGTAGCTTGACATTTGCGGAGATGGCAAACCTCCCATCCCTACCACTGCCATGGAGCGCATGAGACTGTCGCCGACACCATTCCTGTAGCTGAAATCTACACTGATGCCAAGCAGCAGTTTGTTCATCTCGTCCTGCTCCTTGGCAAGACTCCCCCACGCCTTGCTACCCCATACCGTGCCCGCCACCCAATCTTCCGCAGGCGTATTCTGAATCATCATGGCGATATAGCCAGCTGCCACACCGAGAGCGACGAGCAGCAAACCCCACCCAGTCCATGAAAGACCGAAACCTGTAACGGTGAGTACCCCCATGGCATTCGCAACCGCAGCGCCACCAGCCAATGCCGCACTGAAGAAGAAGAATGCTTGTGCACCATAGGCTGCTGCGGCAGCCGAGTCACTATTGCGGTTCCGTGAAAACATCTTGGTCAGCGCAGTCACGCCATCAAGCGCGCTTGAAAGCGCTGAAGCAAAGCCAGCAACCACCTTGAGTCCAGTACTAAGAGCGAGCTTTTCCCACTGCTTAGCAAACGCTGCCGAAACCTCCGCCAAGGCCGCTGACGAACCCAGCGCAGCGGAAGCCAACCCCAGATAGGCCTCAACCCGGACCTCATCATTCCCGCTACGCAGCTTCTCGAGATTCTCACTCAAACACAACAACTGGATAACCGCACCACCCGCCGAGAGCACAGCACCTCCTTGCTTGAGGACACTGCCAACTCTGCGCGCGACCTCTTTAAGTTGCTCCCCACCTTTCGGCAACTCAGCAAGTGTCGTCGTCGTAGCTGTCACGCTCTCAAAGACATAGACGTCAATGCGCGCATTGCCTTTGGCCCCGGACAAGTCCATCGCCAACGCGCCGCTTCTCGTGACGTTCGTGACCTCGGATTCGCCTACCTTGCGCGTGGACTTGCCCACGTCCGCTCGACTCGCTTTAGCGACTTCACGCCAATAGATTTTGGCCTGCTCTTCGCTCACTTGAACCCGTGTCGCTCGTATCTTGCTTGTGGTCACGCTTGTCACGCTGACTCGAACGATCAACCGCTCCATCTTTTTGAGAAGGTCGGGCGACACTTTCTTGAGCTTGGACAGCATCACGCCAGCAGCCCCCGCCAGAGGCATCAGCCCGAAACCCGCCGCAGACGCAAGCATTCGCAGATACGGCAAGCTGTGGGCCAGTGTCCCAACCAGTTTCCCGCCTTTCGCGTCTTTCTCCAGCTCCTCAATCACGTCGAACAACGCCTTGGCCTCATCAACGGTCTTTGATCGTTGATCGGACTCCTTGAACCAGTCGAAGAAATCCTTCTGGTTGCCCAACATCGCGCGCACCAACACGTTGTTCTTGTCGAGCGGATCGCTTTTTATGAAATCGGCATACCACCCCGCACCGACATCGGTAATTGGGCCGCCATACGTCACCTTGCTGACAACAAGAGCGTAGTAGACACCGTCTTGCCGCGTGGTTTCATCGAAATCATGCTCTGTGACGAGCTTGCGCGCAGGACTAGTGAGCCAAGTACCGTAGTCGACCTCAATGCGCGCCAGCAACTGGCTGTCTTTAAGGCATGCTCGGTCGTACTTTTCAAGGTACGTCTTATAACCGTCACCCGCCTTCTTCTGCACCCTCACTGCTGGCAACTCGTCATTTGGAATGCTGACCGTGCCGAGTGAAGGGTTGGTGTATGCCCCCCCGGGGAACATACCCCCCCCTTGAACGGTATAGGTCTGAGGTATGAACGTTGCACCTGGGGGCAATGCGCCCCGACTTTTCATATCGTCGAACTGCGCACGAGGCATGTAGGACTCACCATACAGCCCCGGTGTGTTACCGAGATTGCGGTACTGTGCGTCAAAAAGCTCCACCAGCGCCTTGATGCTCATTGCCGACTGCAACTTCCAGTAGCCGTTTTTTTCGGCCAGCATTTTCCTGGCCATTTGTGGCAGCTCAAGTCGAAGTTGAGCGGCTTCATGTGTCACCCCAACCGCATCCGGCACGCTGACAAGCATGGCTTTGCTGACGTCGAACTGTTTACCGCGCGTAACAATCACGGACGCCTGGCTGTAGACGTCCTTTGCCCCCTCCTTGCGAGGCAGGGGTTTGCCATCCTTATCGAACGGCACACCGGGGTAAGGGTTACCCAAAAGCGCTGCTGATGCGTTCTGCTTGTTCACGTCGTACTCGGGCAAGACAGCAGACAAGCTCGCTTCTGACAACGGAACCGCACGCGTGCAACTCGCCTTTGGAGCATTGACACAAGCCATACGCTGATTCCGGAGTTTCTCGTTTCCGGCATACCGCTCGCGTACCTTGTCACTCCAGGGAGTATCGCTAAAACCGATCCAAACACGCTGCGTGTTCATCGCATCAGGAATAACAAACAGCATTGCAGCGGCGTACCCGTCGACTCGCTTACAGCTGAACTCCTTTGCTTCGCCAGGCACGGGCAACTGTGCGATTGGCATTGGCGTCAAATAGCCCAGCGTATCGACCTGGAATGCTTGCCAGCCCTTCTGGGCTTTTATTTCGGGGGTGTGTGCATGCTCGTAGTACGCATAGACGTATCCACCGCGTAGCGTTCGCATGACATAGCCGGAGTAGCTGAGCTTAGGATCGGCAACTCCGGGCAACAGCTTTTCGATGGCCCCGTGCTTACTGTCAGCGTACTGCTTCTCGGCGAGACCAGGCCGCACCAGCAGCATGGGCAGCCCTGACTTGATACACGAGGCGCAGCCTCCTGATCCACATTGTGGGACACCCACCGCAGCTTGGTTGGCGTTCTGTGCGTACTTTCCTGTGACTTCGCCTGCCATGACTTCACTCCGCGTTCGCGCCAAGTTGTGGGGTCGAAAGATTGTGAGGCGCAGATGTGTCCATCAATTCCTGCCGAATTGCATCCCAAGACTCATCGGATAGCTCGCTCAACCGCAACCCGAGATTGGATGATTCTCGTAACGCTGACTTGACCACCTCCATCACACGCGGATGCTCGCAAAGACGCGGATGAATCTGCAGGATGTAGGCTGCCAGGACCACGATGTCTGCAGCCTGAACTAACTCGAGCGATTGAGCCGCCGCAACCGCATCCATTGCCTGCCGCAAGTAGTCAGGAGGCAGCATCGGCTGAAAACGTTGCCAGCCCCGCAGCAACTGCTGAACAAGCTCGCAGTTACGCAGACGCGCCCATTGCTCGGGTGGCAATTTCTTGTAGTTGAGCTGCCAATCTGCGGGCTGCGGCACAGCATGAGCTACAAGCTCGTTGCGTCGATCCAGGGTCCACCACTGACTGATTGGCCCAAACCACTCCCGACGCTGTGCTTCGTCCAAGACAGACCACACCAGCTCAAATACACGACGATCAGCCAATCGAAGATAGCGAGTACCGGCGGGCATTCCAACTGGGGTCATGCAACGTGCGAGATGCTTGACTATTGCCTCAGGGGCCGCAGCGGAGCGCAGCCATCCTCCAACAGCGAAGCCCTCGTCATTCTCTATATCTGCGTCTCCCTGCTCTTCCAAGGCGGCCATAAGGCTTGCTCTGAGCACCTGCACAGATGCAGGTCTGAGTCGGACCAAACAAGGAAGCTGATGAGCCGACAACCGCGCAGACTCGATCACTATCGGAAACACTTCGCAACCCGCGGCAAGAATGAAATCCCGCTCCAAGGGTTCCCGCAACATTGGATCGAGCAGAAGATAGGCACGCTCCTCGTCGTTCGCGTGTAGAGACTCTCCAAGTGTTCGCAGCAGACTATCGAAAGACATACGTTCGCTCAGAGAGTTGCCGCACCGCCTGCCGCGGCGCGTTGATCATTCTCGGGGCACGCTTTCAACTCACCCTTGGCCATCGAATTGTTCACCGCCCCACCTCCTGGCCCCACAAACTGATGCCCCGCGCCCTTGAACGTCACCATCCCCGGTGCATGCAGCTCAATCGTGCCGTTGGTCACCTTGATCTGCGCACCAGCAGCGTTGACCAGCACGTACTGCTTGGCCTCCACCGTCACGTTGGCCTGCGTGGACGCCACGGTCACGGCCTTCTCCGCCACCAGATGGCTCTCGCCCTTGAGGCTGCTCAAGCCCACCTTGCCGCTCGCCGCGTGCAGCGCGATGCCGGGCGTCGCATCCGACGATTGCCCCACCGCCTTGCCATGCGCAAACAGGCTCACACCCTCGGCCACGGCGATGGACAGGTTGCCCCCCGCCGCCACGTTCGCGTCCTGCCTGGCAGCGAGCATCACCTGCGTACCAGCCACCAGCACGGCATCGGCCGGGGTCGTGGTCAGGATGCCCTTGGGCGCCGACACCTGCAGATGCGGCTCGCTGTAAGCGACGGCCGAGGCACCCTCGCCCGCGCTCTCGGCATGCCGCAGTACTTCGGTGGTGTGCCGCAGCTGCTTGAGCGCAGGCAGCTCCTTCGCTGACGGCTCGTCCTGCAGGCCGGCTTTCTGCTTCTGTGCCACGTCGGCCAAGGACTCAGCCAGTTCGCCCATCGCTTCGATCTGGCTGGCGGCATCTTCGCTGTCTTGCAGCGCTGCGCCGGTGCCGGCGCTGTGCGCGGTGAGCAGCAGGCCAGCGCCCGCGCGCAAGCTACCGCTGTCATCGGTGGCGAGTGCGGCGCCGTGGCCGAGATCGGCTTGGCGCGCACTGTCGATCTGCTCTTTCTGGTGGCCCAGGATCAGGCCGGTGGCGGCCTGCGTGGTGCTCAACTGGGTCCGGTTCTGGCCATCGGTGTCGTCAAACACGAGCTGGTTGTAGCCCGACGTGCCCGCCTGGCTGCCCGCCAGCGCCTGGGTCTTGATGCCCGAGAGCACGGCGTTGTGCGCGTAGGCGCCCTGACTCTTGGCGTCCCCGGCAAACCACGCAGGGGCGTTGCCGGTGGAACCGGCGGCGCCGGCCTGGTTCTGGTTGTATTGCGCATCGGTCTGGCCGGTGCCGTTGTAGGTGGCGCCCACCACCACCGGGCGGTCGATGTCGCCGTGCAGGAATTCCACCAGCACTTCCTGCCCCACCCGCGGCAACGCCACGCCGCCCCAGTTGGGGCCTGCCACCGGCGCGGCCACCCGTACCCAGCTGCCCAGGCCAGCACTCGCGCGTGCGTTATCGTCGCCCGCCGGATGCGACTGGCGGCTGGCCGAACGCGCGCCGCGCTGCCAGTGGAACTGCACCTTGATCCGATGATCGCGGTCGGTATGCACCGGCCCGCTCGCACCGATCACCAGCGCCGTCTGGCTACCGTTGACGGTCGGCCGCGGATGCAGCACCCGCCCCTGCGCGTCGCTCTGCTGCGGGCGCACCGGTACGGTATCGCGCACCACGGTGAAGTGGTTGCGGTAGAACGTGGCGTCATCGCCGGTGCCGGCGTTGTTCGCGGCGCCCAGAACGTCGCCGCCGGGCAGCGCGCCCAAGGTTTCCGCCAGCACCTGGCCGAAGCGATCGTTGAAGTTGTTGCGCGCCTCGTGCACGACGGCGAGCAACGCAAAGCGCTGGTCGCCGCCATCATCGTCGTGATCGAAATGGTCGGTCAGCTTGAAGCGCGTGCCCGGGGCCAGCGTGCGGACGCTGCCTTCGCCGTCGAACTGCTTGTCGCGCAGTTCCAGCGCTTCCATCATCAGGCGTGCGACGCGCTGCGCCTGATTGTTGTCTTCGAACCAATACTGGCCGGGGTAATCGGTGTCCTGCAGCGTCAGTTGCGGGCCGCCGTCGCCTTGCTGCTGCGCGCCCAGCTGCGCGCTGCGTTTCGCGTTGGCGCGGTAATCCCAGCTGGCGATCGACACCGCGTTGGTCTGCCAGCGGCGCGTGCCCTGCCAGCGGTCGATCACGTCTTCGGTGGCGGTAGCATCGGCGCGGCCGAAGCGGATGCTAGCCTGCGCGTTGTCGATGAAGACATCGTTGGCATCGGCGATCACCATGCGGTGCACGCCCAGCGCGTCGCCGTCCTTGGTTTCGTGCTCGAAGCAGTAGAACAGCCCTTCCTCGGCCAGCAGGCGCGTGACGAAGTCGAAGTCGCTCTCTTCATATTGCGTGATGACGCTGCGGCGCGTGTACACGGACGCATCGCGCAGTGACCAGCGCCACGCCGGCACCAGGCGGCCCTGGCCGTTGTAATCGCCAAACAGGCTGTCGATCACCTCGATGACGGACATGTCCTGGAACAGGAAGCTGTCGCGGCGGTGGCGCAGGAAGGCCAGCCACGGCTCGATCACCAGCCGGTAACGCACCAGCCCGCCGTTGGCGCCGATCTGTTCGAAGCGCGTGACGTGCCCGTGGAACGGGCGCAGCGTGCTGCGGCTTTGCTGCGTGAGCAGATCCAAGCGCACGGGCTGCCCGAGCAGCTTCGCCGAATCGATATCGGCGTTGTCGGACAGCGCCGTCAGCTCCAGACGGAAGCCGCCGTCATCGATATGCTCGGCAGCGTCCAGCTGCTCGGGCAGCAGCACGTTCGGCCCCAGCGGCGTTTCCAGCCGCAGCAGGCGATTGGCCTGGGTGAAGGCCGCACGCAACAGGTTTGCCAGCTCGGTCGGAGAGACCATGGTGTGCTCGCTTAGTTGATGCGGTACTTGAACTCGCCGCTCTTGCCGACGCCGACTTTGATCTTCTCCACGCTGCCACCCTCGGCCATGCGCGTCAGGACGGATTCGGCAATCTCCGGCAGCAGCGTGCCGTTGAGGATGTGGTCGACCGCGCGGGCGCCGGCATCGACCTCGGTGCAGCGGGCGAGCACCGATTCCACCAGCGCGGTGTCCCACTGGAACGTGGCCTTGTGGTTCGCGGCCACGCGGTCGCGGATGCGGCCCAGCTTGAGCGTGATGATCTCGGCCAGCACGTCGTCGGGGATCGGGTAGTACGGCACCACCTTGGTCCGCCCCAGGAAGGCCGGCTTGAACGTCTTGTAGAGCACCGGGCGCAGCATCTCGGCCAACGAATCGGCGTCGGGCAGCTCTTCGGCCGGCTTGTTGATGCAGGCCTGCATGATGGCCGACGAGCCGACGTTCGAGGTCAGGATGATGATGGTGTTGCGGAAGTCGATCGGGCGGCCTTCGGCGTCGTCCATCTCGCCCTTGTCGAACACCTGGAAGAACATCTCCAGCACATCCGGGTGGGCCTTCTCGACTTCGTCCAGCAGCACCACGCTGTAGGGGTTGCGGCGCACGGCCTCGGTCAGCACGCCGCCCTCGCCGTAGCCAACGTAGCCCGGCGGCGAGCCCTTGAGGCCCGACACGCTGTGCGCTTCCTGGTACTCGCTCATGTTGATGGTGACGAGCTTGCGCTCGCCGCCGTAGAGGATGTCGGCCAGGGCCAGCGCGGTCTCGGTCTTGCCCACGCCCGACGGCCCGGCAAAGAGGAACACGCCGCGCGGCTTGTTCGGGTCTTCCAGGTTGGCGGTGGCGGTGCGCACGCGCTGGGCGATGGCGTCGAGCGCATGGTTCTGGCCGATCACGCGGGCGGCCAGCAACGGCTTGAGGTTGAGCACGGTGCGCAGCTCGTCCTTGACCATGCGGCCGAGCGGGATGCCCGTCCAGGCGGAGACGATTTCCGACACCACGTGGCCGTCCACCTGCAGCGGCACCATCGGCGTGTCGCCTTGCAGCGCGCGCAGCTCGGCCAGCAGCGCTGCCAGTTCGTCCGGTCCATCGGTCGTGCGGGTGCGCTTGGGCATCGAGACCACGTCACTGTTGGCGGCCACCGGCAGGGCATCTTCCTCGCCGGCCTGGGCCGCGCCGCCCTCGCGGGCTTCGCGCAAGGCCTGGATGCGGGCGACCAGCGCGCGCTCCTGCGCCAGGCGCTCGGTGTTCTGCGCCACGCGCTGTTCCAGCTCAACGCGTTTGGCTTGCAGCGCTTCCAGGCGCGCATCGTGTGCGGCACCTGCGCTCTGCTCGCGCTCCAGCGCGTTGATCTCGCCCTGCAGGCGCTCCAGCGTCTTCTGGTCGTCTTCGATGGCGCCGGGCGTGGCGCTCTGGCCCAGGGCCACCTTGGCGCAGGCGGTGTCCAGCACGCTCACGGCCTTGTCCGGCAGCTGACGTCCGCTGATATAGCGATGCGACAGGCGCACCGCCTCGGTGATCGCCTCATCCAGCACGCGCACGCCAAAGTGGCGCTCCATCAGCGGGGCCATGCCGCGCAGCATGGCGGCGGCCAGCGGCTCGCTCGGTTCTTCCACCTTGACGACCTGGAAGCGGCGGGCGAGCGCGGCGTCCTTCTCGAAGTACTTCTTGTACTCGCTCCACGTGGTGGCGGCGATGGTGCGCAGCTCGCCGCGCGCCAGCGCCGGCTTGAGCAGGTTGGCCGCATCGTTCTGCCCGGCCTGACCGCCCGCACCGATGATGGTGTGCGCCTCGTCGATGAACAGGATGATCGGCTTGGGGCTCTTCTTGACCTCGTCGATCACGTTTTTCAGGCGGTTCTCGAACTCGCCCTTGACGCTGGCGCCGGCCTGCAGCAGGCCCATGTCAAGCGTGCGCAGCGTCACGCCTTGCAGCGGCGGCGGCACGTCGCCCACGGCCACGCGCAGCGCCAGCCCTTCCACCACGGCGGTCTTGCCCACGCCGGCCTCGCCGGTCAGGATCGGGTTGTTCTGGCGGCGGCGCATCAGGATGTCGATCACCTGGCGGATCTCGGCGTCACGACCGATGACCGGGTCGATGCGGCCTTCGCGCGCGGCCTGCGTCAGATCCACGGTGAACTGGTCGAGCGCGGGCGTGGCCGTGAGCGCGGCAGCAGGCTTGCCGCCGCCTTCGACTTGCGCGGTCGCATCGTCAGCAATATCGACGGCCTGCTCCTGCTCTTCCGAGCCGGCGGTCATCCGTTCGAAATCGTGCTTGAGGCGGTCCGCCTCGAACTTGCCAAACAGGCGCGAGCCGCGCTCGGCCAGTGCCGACAGGCTCGGCTCGGTCAACAGCGCGAGCAGCAGGTGGCCCGAGCGGATGCGGGTGATCTGCGAATCGAGCGAGGCGATCAGCCAGCCGTGCTCGAACAGCTTGGGCAGGTACGGCGAGAACGCCGGCGTGCGCGTGTTGCCGGTCTGGAAGCGCGCTATCTCGGCTTCCAGGTCGCGCTGCAGCGCCGCCAGGTCGATGCCGCTGGCGCGTGCGGCCACGGCGAAATCGCTGCGGCGGTTTTCCAGCAGCGCCAGGAACAGGTGCTCCAGGTCGACTTCATAGTTGCCGCGCGCCATGCACAGCGAGGCGGCGCGCTCGGCGGCCTGCCGGCTGGTCGCGTTCAGCTTGGCGATCAGGGTCTTGAGTGGGGTGGCCATGACAGCAGGGCTCCAAGAAGTCGATGAAGGTGTCTGTATCAGTGCAGCGGCGCGAGCGTATATTGCGCATCGCTGCGGTCCTGCTGGGCGGGGCGCGAACAGAGGAAGGTGTCCCAGCCCAACCGGCCATCATCCGGGCCGCTGTCGCGCGCACCGAGCCTGCAGCCGGTCACGTCCTGTTGGCGCAGAATCAGCTTGACCTCGAATTCGAGCGTGGTGCCGCACAGGATGGTCAGCATCTTGCGCAGCGCCAGCGCGCCGGGCGCGCCCGGCAGGAAGTTGCGGTATTGCGCGCGCTTGAGCGGCCCCATCCACAGGCGCACGCGCAGGTCGCGTTGCCACACGCGCGCGCCGGCCAGCGCGGTGGCGCCCAGCACGTTGCTGGTACCGCCGAGTCGCGTGTATTGCGAAGGGGGCACGCGATACCAACCGCCCACGAACTGCTCCACCCGCACCGGCGCCTGGAAGTAATCGCCCAGCACCTGCTGCAGATAGGTGGCGGACACCGGCCGATGCCGGATCGCCGTGGCATAGCCGGCCAGCGCCTCGTCGTGGATCGCCCCGGGGGTCAGCGACAGATCGCGGCGCAGCGTGTCGTCGGCGGCGCCCGCCAGCGACAGCAGCATCGGCAGGTAATGCCTGCTGTTGTCGACCTCGTACTGGAACGGCAGGCGGTACTTCTTCCAGGCGAGATAGAACAGCGCCGTCGCCCGGTTCGAGAAGATGTCGAAGAAGGCCCGTGCGGCGCGGTCACGCCAGACGCTCTCGCGCTCGGCGACGATCTCGGTATAGCGCAGCGGCAACGCGCCCTGCCCGCCCAGCATGCCGAAGAACGTCGGCGTGATGGCCACGCTGTCCAGCGCGCCGTCTTCGAGCGCGGCGATGAAGGCGGTGTCGGTTTCCAGCATCTCGGCGGTGACGCGCTCGGCCTCGATACCCTGCAGCTCGCTGGGCGGAAACGACAGCGCCAGCGTGTTGCGAAAGCTCACCCGCGTGGCCAGCGTCTGCTCGGGCGCGGTGCTACTCTCGCGCGCAAACAGCTGCTCCAGCAGCCGCACGGCCTGGAAAAATTCATACCGGTGCGGCTGCCGCAGCAGCCGGCGGATCACACCAGGATCGATTCGCCGCTGCGGGGTGCGCATTTGACCAGTTCCTTGCCGCTGCGGCGCGACACCGCAATCAGCTGTACAAAGCTGTTCATGTGGACGTACAGGCCGAAGAAGTGGTCCAGCACGCGGATGAAGCGATGCAGGCCGGTGCCCACGAAGGCGTCCTCATCCAGCGTGAGGCGCACCTCCAGCCCGCGCACGAAGGTGGCGAACGGCTTGCCGGCCAGCCATTGCGTGGCCGGCTGGTAATCGAGGCCGACAATGCCTTCAATCTGCCGGGCCGAGATCGCGCTGCGCGGCAGGTCGTGCAGGCGCAGCATCTCCTTGAGCGTCGGCAGCCCGTTCTGCACCAGCGACAGGTGGTTGAGCGCCAGCAATGAGATCAGCCGCCACTGCGCCGAGCGCCCCCCGCCAAACCGCATCGACGGCGTCGGCTTGCGCAGGAAGGTGATGTTGCGCGCGATCGAATTGCCTTCCATCGACAGGTCGCCATCGGGCTGGCCGAACGCCAGCGTGGATGGCAGATCGCGGTTGGTGCAGGAGACGGAGAGGCTCAGCGTATCGGTCTGCGGGCTGGCCGGATCGAAGTGCGTATCGACGATGGAGATTTCGGTCTCGAAGCCGGGGCTGCGCTGCGCGACCAGCTCATTGCGGCGCGCGAGCCAGTAGTGGCCCGCGCGGCCAGGCTCCTCGCCATGGTGCAGCGAGTAGAACGGGCGGAACTCGGTCACCTGCTCATGTGCGGCGGTCTCGCGCACGAGCTGCACGTGGTCGATCGAATAAATATCGAAGCCGTGCGCGCGACGGCTGTCGGCCACCACCGGGTAAGCGCTGGCCGTATGCTCGATGCGGATCGGATCGGCCTTCTGCTGGAACAGGTTGACCACCGGCGTGCAGTGCAGGCGCAGGTGCTCGGCCTGCAGGCTCTCGAGCAGGCGCGCGGCGTGCGAGTCGCTGCGCAGGTCCTTCAAGACCAGGTGCAGTGTCAGCCGGCGCACCGGCACGCCGGGCGTCAGGCCACGGCGCAGCGCGGCGAGGTCGATGTCGAAGAAATTGAATTTCTCGGCAAAGCTGAGGTGCTCGGTCAGCAACCGATAGGCCGGGTGCGAGCGTGCCGGGCAATCGATCAGCGCCTCGTTTTCGGCAAAGCCGACCTCGTGCAGGGGCACGCGGGTCAGCCGCGTCCATACGCCGGTGCGCTCGCCTTCCACATAGGCCGCCGCCGTATTCAGGAACAGCGCATCGCCCAACGCCGCCACGAACGACGGCTCGCCATCCATATAGACGCGCAGGCGGTCCAGCGGCAGCGATTCGAAGCCGCCGCGCTCGCCGACGAACTCCAGCGTCACCGCAATCGCCCCGGTGGCGCCCTTGGGCAACTGCACCGCCGACGGCGCGGAGACGGCACGCTCGAATGCCGCCGCGGCCACCCGCACGGGTGCAAAGGTCACGTCATAGGCGGTGCGGAAGCGGCATTCCACCTTGCGCACCGCGCGGGTGGTCAGAAACGTGCCGCGCGCAATGGTGACGGGCGCGCTCAGCTGCGCCGCCACACCGCGCACATCGAAATGCGCCACGGAGCACGATGGAAACGGCCGCAGGTAGTGCGGGTACAACACCTCCAGCAGCGCTTCGGTAAATTCGGGGTAGTCGTCGTCGAGCTTCTTGCTGACGCGCGCGGTCAGGAAGGCGAACGATTCGATCATCCGCTCGACGTGCGGATCGTCGCAGCCGTCGCCCGACATGGCGAGCCGGCCCGCGATCTTCGGATAGCGCTCGGCAAAGTCGCGCGAGTACCGGCGCAGGAAGGCCAGTTCTCGTTCGTAGTAGGGCAGCAACTCTTCCATGGTTCCTGGCGGTCCGGTGTCGGTGTCGATGGCAGCGCGATGCGCTCACGCGGCGGCCATCTCAGCCGCGCCCGCGCGAGACGGAATAGCGCAGCGTGGACGGTTGCAGCGTGGCGTCGAAGGTCACCGGTTCGCGCGCGGGCCCGACCAGCAGCACGGCACTGATGCCAAAGCACAGCGCATTGGTCGCGCGCTCGTTGATCTCCAGCGACACGTTGACGTGCTGCAGGCGCGGTTCATGCCGCTCGATCGCCTTGGTCAGCGACTGGCAGATGTAGTTGCGGTCGTAGAAGCTGGCAAGGCTCAGGCCGGCGAAATCGTTCAGCCCATACGTCAGCAACGACCGCTTGCACTCAGGCAGGCCATGCAGGTCTTCCTCTTCGAACACGATGCGCGTATTGAGCAGCGATTCGATATCGCGTGCCACCGTGCTCTTGAGTTCTTCAAGCGAGAGCTGGCGCAGCGCCGTGGGCAAGGGCGCGTGCGGCTCATCGTCGAAGAGCTTGTCGAGCAGGCTGGGTTCGAAGCCTTTCATACGTGCAAAGCGTGCCTATAAAGCAAGACGCCGCAGCACGAGGCTGCGGCTGGTCCGGTCACAACACCAAACGTTAAACCGCCTCGTTAGACCGAGTACGTCTTATCGTTCTTGGTGAGGCTCCAGGCGCCTTGCGAGTTACCGCCCTGGCCGCCCGCGCTCTTCTGCTGCGTGTACTTCCACTGCACCGCGGCATAGCGCAACGAGAAGGAGTCGTTGGGGATGCCCGTGTCCACGGCTTGCGAGCTGACGTTGCTCAGGATCGCGTTCTTCAGCTTGACTTCCTGATACTTCACGCGATTGCCTTCGCCGTCTGCGCGGAAGAACTCGATGGTCACCTCACCGAAGGTCGTGCCACCCGACGCGTGCTGGTACAGCAGCGGGCTGACCACGTCCATGTCCTTGGTGAACACCATGTCGGCGTGCTCGCAGCGTTCGGCGGTGTGGCCGCCCGCCGTGGAAGCCGTAGCCGAACGCGGCTGGGTGATCGACTGCAGCCAGCTGCTGACTTCGATCCAGTCCTTGTGGTCCTTGTCCTGCGACTCCCCCTTGATTGCCGGGCTGTCGAACTTGACGTAGATATCCTTCATACAGAGACCCTCTTCAATAGATAGGTTGTTGGTACTGCAATAGGTGACGAGCGGTTAGGCCCGAACATTCCCCCCGGGGAGAGTCCGGTCAGGAATTACGAATTGGTCGGCTTGGGCAGATCCGCCACCAGACGCAGCGAAATCGACAGTTCATCGAGCTGGAAGTGCGGCCGCAGAAACGCCACCGAGCGGTACGTGCCAGGCTTGCCGGGCACCTCCGACACCTGGATCGACGCCTCGCGCAGCGGGAACTGCGCCTTCTGCTCCTGCGTGGCGTTGTCGTCCAGCAGCACGTATTGCGAGATCCAGCGGTTGAGGAAGGTCTCGACGTTCTTGGCCGAGGCGAAGCTGCCGATCTTGTCGCGCATCATCGCCTTCAGGTAGTGCGCCACGCGCGAGACCGAGAAGATGTATTGCAGCTGCGCCGAGAGCACCGCGTTGGCATTCGCGCTGTCGGTGTCGTACTTCTTCGGCCGCTGCACCGACTGCGCCGCGAAGAACGCCGCATAGTCCGAGTTCTTGCAGTGCACGAGCGGGATGAAGCCGAGGTCGCTCAGCTCCTTCTCGCGGCGGTCGGTGATGGCGATTTCGGTCGGGCACTTGAGCGCGATCTCGCCGTCGTCGGTCTTGAAGGTGTGGGTCGGCAGGTCTTCGACCAGGCCGCCGCCTTCCACGCCGCGGATCGCCGCGCACCAGCCGAAGTCGTCAAACGCGGCCGTCAGGCGCGCGCCGAAGGCCCAGGCGGCGTTGCACCACAGGTACTTGCTGTGGTCGGTGCCGTCCACGTCTTCGACAAAATTGAAGCCCTCGACCGTGGTGCCGTCCTTCGGGTTGTACGGCAGCCGGCCCAGGAAGCGCGGCATGGTCAGGCCCACGTAGCGCGAATCCTCCGACTCGCGGAACGACTTCCACTTGGCGTATTCAACCGTATCGAACACCTTGGCCAGGTCACGCGGCTTGCCCAGGTCGGCAAAGGTTTCCAGGCCCATCAGCTCGGGCGACGACGACGTGATGAACGGCGCATGCGCGGCCGCGGCCACGTGCGACATCTGCTCGATGAAGTACATGTCTTCCGGCTGGCGCGTGACTTCAAAGTCGCCGATCAGCGTGCCGAACGGTGCGCCGCCGAAGGTGCCGAACTCTTCTTCGTACACCTTCTTGAACAGCGCGCTCTGGTCGAAATCGATGGCGGTCTTGAAGTCGCGCACCAGGTCGCGCTTGGTCGCGTTGAGCGCCTTGATCTTGATCATCGTGCCGGTCTGGGTTTCCTTGACCAGGTACGACAGGCCGCGCCAGGTGGATTCCAGCTTCTGGAACTCCGGCGCATGCATGACCGAGCTCAGCTGCGACGAGATCAGGCGGTCGAGCTCCGCCACACGGGCGTCGATCGTCGCCGACAGGTTGTCGGACACCACCACGGTGCCGCTCAGCACCTGGTTGACCAGCTCGCCGATGATGTCCTTGGCGCGCGCGTGTTCGGAATCGGACTTGGCCACGCGGCTCTGGTCGACGATCTGGTCGAGCAGGTTGACGGCGTCAGCGGTTGCTACGCCCTGCGCGAGCGCGGCAGATTGGTTGTCAAGCATCCCCACCTCCGTTCTCCCCGTTGTTCTTGGCGCCGAGTTTCTCCAGTGCTTCGGTGTTCTTCAGCACGTCGGACAGCAGGTCTTCCAGCTTGTCGTTGCCGGCCAGCTTGTTGCGCAGGTCGGCCAGCTTGGAACGTGCCTCCAGCAGCTGGCGCAGCGGCTCGATCTGCTGCACCACGGCCTCGGGGCTGAAATCGTCGATGGAGCGGAACTTGAGGTCGACGCCAAAGCGGCCGCCCTCCTCCGTCAGCGTGTTGGGCACCTGGAACGCCGCGCGCGGCTCCACCGCACCCATCACGTCGTCGAAGTTGTCGCGGTCGATGTTGACGAACTTGCGATCGCGCAGCTTGGGCTGCGGCACCTCCGACTGGCCGGACAGATCGGCCACCACGCCCACCACGAACGGCAGTTCCTTCTGCTCGATCGCGTCGCCCTTCTCCACGTCATACGTCAGCTGCACGCGCGGCGGGCGCACCTTCTGCAGACGCTTCTGCACACTTTCTTTCTTGGCCATCACGTGCCTCCACTCATGCGCAACGGAAGGGGCCGATCAACGCAGCGCGCCGAACGGGTCTGCGCTGCCACCACCGTTGCCGGCAGCCGGCGCCGGGGCGGCCGATGCGCCGGCGGCACTGTGGGTGGCGGTTTCAGCGGTTGCCGGAGCACCGCGCTTGACGATGCGGCGCTTGGGCTGCGGCTTGGCCGGTTGCTGCTCGGCCGGGAACAGGGCTTGCTCGCCGAGCGTGTCGCGCAGCATCTTGGCCAGCACCTGGGCATCGGTGCGCACGTCGCCAGCCAGTGCGCTGTCGGCACGCAGCTCCTGCAGCGAGCGGCGCGCCACGCGCAGGCCGCTCACCGCCAGGATGCTCTTGGCCTGACGGTCGCTGCTGTCACGCTGCAGCGCCTCTTCGGCCGCCAGGATGGCTTGCGGATATTTTTCCGAGCCGAACTGGATCTGTGCGATGCGCACCCACGGGTCGTCGCGCGTGGGGTTGGCCTTGGCGATCTGCTGATAGAGATCGATGGCCTTGTCCTGCTGGCCGCCCTTGGCGGCGGCTTCCGCCTCCGACATGCTCTTGGCGAATGCCTCGTCGGTTTGCGGCCCGGGATTGCTTGTTGCACAACCGGTGAATAGCACGGCAGCGCCGGCCAGGATGACGAGGGAACGGAGAATGCGGGAAGTAGACATGGAATTGGCCACGACGAGACTCATCAGAAGTTCAAAGCGGGTCGTCGAAAACCAATCCATTTCACTGGAATTAGCGAGTTAAATGTTGGTCTCGACTGGCGCGAAATAGTACACTCCGCTCATTGCAGTTGACAACCATTAATGGATTATTAAGAAATCGAAACATTCACGATCCATTTTATGCTTTTCGGCGTGCGCACAGGCAATCTAGGATTATTAAGAAATAGAAATATTTCCATTTCTTAATTTAGGCAGAAGCCAATGCGAAGCGCCAATTCAATAGAATTAAATATTCCAAAAATCAGGCATGAAGATGACTAAATTCGATGCTGCAGGGGGGCTGTCGGGCTGCGGCCGCCGCTCCGGGCACCGCGTCGCGACGGTGCTCAAACTGGCGCTGGCTGGCGCGAGCGTGGCGGCGCTGGCGGCCTGCTCGACTGGCGCCAGCGTGCTGGCAGGCGCCGCCAATGGTGCGCTGGAGGCCATCGGGCTGAAGTCGTCGAGCGTGCCCGAGTCGCAAAAGCCGCCGCGCGAAGTGCCGCTCAAGCTGACCGCCGGCACCAACCTGAATGCCGCCACCGACAAGCGCCCGGTCGCGCTGGTGGTGCGTTTATATTCCCTCAAGGATCCGACCAGCTTCCTGCAGGCGCCCTATGACACCTTTATCGATCCGGCGCGCGAGAAGCAAACACTGGGCGCCGATCTGGTGCAAGTGCGGGAAATGACATTGATCCCAGGCCAGCGCTACGACTTTACCGAGAAGGTCTCGCGTGAAGCCAGTGCGCTTGGCATCGTTGCCCTGTTCCGCAGCCCCGCTTCCCAGCGCTGGAAATTCGCGTTCAATGCAGAAAAGAATGAAAAGGCGGGCATCATGATTGGTCTGCATGCTTGCGCCATGACGCTCACGACCGGCACCCCGACCACGCCTGCCGGCAGCGTACCGCTGACCGACCTCAACCTGCTCTCCCCCGCCAGCTGCGGCAGCTGACCCAGCGCCATCCGACGACAAGGGCCAACGTGAGTTATTCCGCAAAGATTCTCTGGGGCGAGGGGCTGTTCCTGCGTCCGCAGCACTTTCAACGGCAGGACGCGTATCACGAGTCGCGCCTGCATGCGACCGCGCAGATGATCCAGCCCTACGGCTGGGGCGTGCGCCATGCGCGCTTCGATACCGATGCGCTTGCCAGCGGCGTGCTGCGCGTGACTGAGCTGCAGCTGTTCTTTCCTGACGGCGAGCTCTACTTCGCGCCGCAGGCCGACACACTGCCGCCCCCGCTGGTGCTGGATGCGATTCCGGCCGGCGTGTCCGAGCTGACCTTCCACATCGCGCTCTATCCGCTGCAGGATGCCGGCGGCAACTATCGCGAGCAGTTGGAAGGGGCATCGGTCTCGCGCTTCGTGGGCGCGGAGCAAGACACCGCCGACCTCTATACCGAAGCCGAACCCGCCGCCATCACCTACCTGAAGAAGTCGGTCAAGCTGGTGGCGGAGACCGAGCCGCGCGACCAGTTCATCTCGCTGCCCATCGTGCGCGTGCGCCGCACCGGCACCGGCGGGTTCGAGCTGGATGAGGCCTTTGTCGCGCCGAGCCTGTCGATCAACGCGTCGTCGGTGCTGTACCAGCGGCTGCGCCGGCTGCTCGATGCGCTGCAGGCCAAGGTCAATGCGCTGTATGGCTTCCACCGCGAGCCGACCAAGAACATCATCGAGTTCCGCTCCGGCGACATCGCCTCGTTCTGGCTGCTGCACACGGCCAACGCGGCCTATGCAGCGCTGTCGCACCTGTATCACCACCCCGACCTGCACCCCGAGCGGCTGTTCCAGGAGATGCTGCGCCTGGCTGGCGCGCTGATGACCTTCACCAAGAGCTACACGCTCACCGACCTGCCCGGCTACGACCACGACAACCCCGGCCCGGCGTTTGCCAAGCTGGACACCATCGTGCGCGAGCTGCTCGATACCGTCATCTCGACGCGCTACTTTGCGATTGCGCTGGAAGAGACGCGCCCGTCGTTCCATCTCGGCCGCATCGACTCCGGCAAGATCGACGACAAGACCAGCTTCTACCTGTCGGTCTCGGCCGACATGCCGGTGGCCGAGCTGGTGGAAGCGATTCCCGCCCGCTTCAAAGTCGGTGCCCCGGACGACGTGGAAAAGCTCGTGCTCTCGTCCATGCCCGGCGTGCCGATCACGTACACGCCGCAGGTGCCGCCCGCCATTCCGGTGCGACCGGGTGCGTGCTATTTCACCGTCGAGGCGCGCGGCATGCTGTACGAACGCATGCTGCAGGCCCAGACCATCACCATCTACGCCCCGGCCGGTATCCGGGAACTCAAACTTGAACTGATCGCGGTGACTTCATGAGCGCTACCACCACGCCTTCCCTGTTTGGCAACTCCGCGGCCCCGGCCGGCAACGCGCAGGCCGATACGCGCGAAGCCAACACCCATGCACGCACGCTGCTGGACCTGCTGTACGACGGCTTCTTCATGCTGTTCCAGCTGCGCAACGGCCAGCAGCCGGCCAGCGCCGAAGACTTCCTCGCCCGCATGCGCGCCTTCCTGGAAGACTTCGACCGCGGCGCCAAGCGCCTGAACGTCTCGGCCGAAGACGTGTTCGACGCCAAGTACGCCTTCTGCGCCGCCGTGGATGAGACCATCCTCTCGTCCAACTTCGCCATCCGCACCGCGTGGGAGCGCCGCCCGCTGCAGCTCGTGCTGTTTGGCGAGCAACTGGCCGGCGAGACCTTCTTCGTCAAGCTGGAAGAGTTGCGCGCGCACGGTGCGCCGCGCCTGCAGGCTCTGGAGGTGTTCCACATGTGCCTGCTGCTGGGTTTCCGCGGCAAATACATCATCGAAGGGCCGGAGAAGCTCGCCTACCTGACCGCGCGCCTGGGCGACGAGATTTCCGCCATCAAGGGCAAGCGCGCCGCCTTCGCGCCGCAGTGGCCGCTGCCGGACAAGGTGGCGCACACGCTCAAGCGCGAAACGCCGCTGTGGATCTTCGGCGCCGTGTTCGCGCTGATCGCGCTGCTGGGGTACATCGCGCTGTCGCACACGCTGCGCACCAAGACCAACGAGACGCTGGAAGGCTACTCGCAGGTCATCAAGCTCGGGCCGCGCTTTTCGCACCTGACGATCTCGCTACCCTGATGACGGCCTGACGCCGCCCACCGGCCAGCCCCCCGCTGAACCGCCCATCAAGAACAAGAACCATCGCGCGACGCCGCTCCGATGAACGCTTTGTCACCCCTGCCGGCCGCCGTGCCGCAAGCCGTCCTGGGCGCACTGCTCGGGCAGCAGACCCGCCAGATCGCCATCGAGACGGCGCTCACCACCGACAATTTGGTCGTGGAGCGCTTTACCGCCACCGAGGCGGTATCGGCGTCGTTCGTGCTGCAGGTCGATTGCCTGAGCCCGTCGGCCCACCTGGATACGGCCAAGCTGGCCTCGCAGGAAGCCACGCTGCGCCTGATGCTGGCCGACGGCCGCTGGCGCGCGTGGCACGGCTATGTGGCCGATTGCGCAGCCCTGGGCGGCGACGGCGGCCTGGCGCGCTATCGATTGCGCATCGTGCCGTGGCTCGATCGCCTGCGCACGCGCAGCGACTGCTTCGTCTACCAGAACAAGACCGCGCTGGAGATCATCGAAGAGGTGTTCTCTGAATATCCGGTCGCGCACTACAAGATCTCCACCCGCCAGCCGTGCGCCAAGCGCTCGATCTGCTGCCAGTACCGCGAGACCGACTACGCCTTTGTGATGCGCCTGCTGGCCGAAGAAGGCCTGTCGTTCCGCATCGAGCACCAGCAGAGCGACGAGAAGCGGCAGGACAACGCGCAGTCGAAGCACACCGTGGTCATCTTCGACAACGACGCCGAGCGGCCGGCCTGCGCGCAACCCAGCATCCGCTTCCATCGCGTCGATGCCACGGAAAGCACAGACGCCATCGAGCGGTTCTCGCAGACGCGCTCCGTCGGCACCAACGCCGTGACTGTCGCAGCGTGGGACTACAAGGCGCTGGCCGCCACCTCGGGCCAAGCCACCGCCAGCGACCCGGGCGGCGAGCTGCCGACGCTGGAATCCTTCGAAGCTTCCGGCCCCTACCGCTTTGCCGATGCCCAGGGCGCCAGCCGCGCCGCACGCCTGCGCATGCAGGCCCACGAAGGTGCCTACCTGCGCTACCAGGGCCAGGGCGGCGTGCGCCAGCTCGGGGCCGGGCAGCGCTTCAAGCTCACGCAGCATTTCGACAGCAAGCACAGCGAGTTCGTCACGCTGCAGGTCGAGCACGAGGCGGCCAACAACCTGGGCACCGACCTCGCGCGTTTTCTGAGCACCACCGCCATCGAATCCGGCAGCTACCGCAACCGCTTCGTCGCCGTGCCGGCCGATGCGCCGATCGTGCCGGCGTACTGTCGCCGCCCGACCGCGCCCGAGGGCCAGGCCGCCGTGGTCATCGCCGATGGCGGCGCGCCGCTCACCACCGACCGCGACCACCGCGTGCGCATCCGCTTCCCGTGGCTGCGTGCGCCTGCTGTCAACGCCTTCTCCGACCCGGGCAGCAGCGACCGCACGCAGGTCACCGCCTGGGTGCGCGTGGCCACCGCCAGCGCCGGCCCCAACTGGGGCGGCAACCACCTGCCGCGCGCCGGCACCCAGGTGCTGCTCACCTTCCTCGACGGCGACATCGACCGGCCGATGGTCGCCATGCAGCTGCACAACACGCAGGACGCCCTGCCTTGGGCCCCCGCCGATGCGCCGCTCGGGCAAGCGCTGTCCGGCTGGCATTCGCAGGGCCTCTCCGGCGACGGCTACAACCAATGGGTGGTCGACGATCATCCTGGCCAGCTGCGCACGCGCCTGGCCAGTTCGTCCGCCAACAGCCAGCTCAACCTCGGCTACGTGACCTCGCACGGCGCCACCGGCGGCGAGCGCGGTAGCTGGCGCGGCACCGGGGCGGAGCTGCGCACCGATGCCTGGGCCGTGGTGCGCGCGGGCGCGGGGCTGCTGCTCTCGACCACGGCGCGGGCGCAGGCGGCGGGCACGGTGCTCGATGCGCATGAGGCGCGTGGGCAGCTCACCGCGGCGCAACGTACCGCACAGCGCCTGTCCGATGCCGCCTCCAGCCAGCAAGCGCTGCCGCTGGCGGCCACCGAGGCGTTCGAGCCGATCACGCAGGCGCTGGACCCGGCACAGGACGGCCACTACAAAGGCAACGTCAACGGGCAGGACGCGACCCAGCCGAGCAAGGCTCCGGTGGAACGCTTCGGCCAGCCGCTGCTGGTAGCGGAATCGCCATCGAGCATTGCGCTCACCTCGCAGGCCACCACGACCGTCTACGCGGGCCGGCACCTGCATGGCACCGCGCAGGCGGACTGGCATCTGGCCACCGGCAACGTGGTAGCCGCGGCCGCCGCCAAGGGCGTGAGCCTGTTCGCCCAGCGCAACGGCATCCGCGCCGTCGCCGAAGGTGGGCCGGTGTCGATCCAGGCCCATACCGATGCACTGGCGGTGTTGGCCGACAAGGCCGTCACCGTCACGTCCTCTGCGGATTCGGTCGAGATCCTGGCGCAGCAGAACATCGTGCTGCATGGCGGGGATTCGATGATTCGGCTGGAGGGCAACGCCATCACGTTTGAGACGTCGGGGACGTTGTCGGTCAAGGGGGCGGGGCATCCGTTGATTGGGCCGGGCGGGCAGGCGGCTGCGCTGCCGGCGTTGCCGACCTCTACCAACCAGCCAAACTGGATCGAAATGAGTCTGCTTGGCTACGAAGGACAGCCCATGCGCAACATCGAGTACGAACTAGCGTTCACCGATGGAACCAAACGAACAGGAAAATTGAATGGCGCTGCAGAGCAGCGAGAAGAAGGGGTTCCCTGGGGAGGGGCCACACTGACGTATAAAAACAATCCGTCCGCGAAGGATGTTGTTCGCCCCACGCTGGACGACCTCTTGGCCGCTACTGAACCCCTCATTCGTGGGGAAGAAGCCAAACTGAATTCGGACAAAGCGGACACGGTCGCATGAGCAGCCAACAACAAACAGAAGAAGCGCTGGCACTCGTTCATGGCGAGGCCAAACCAGAAGACAAGGGTGTCGGACTGTGGCTCTGGGAGGCTATTCAGGGGGACTTCCAGGAAGATCGCTCTGCCGGTCAGATCGCAGCCGATATGGTGATCTCGCTGATCCCCATCGTCGATACGATTTGCGATATCCGTGACCTTTGCGCCAATATTCGCGCGTATCGGAAGGACCCCAGCAACAAGCTGGTGCTGTTCTTTATCGCATTGACCATCATTGGCTTCTTCCCGGAAATCGGCTCCGTGATCAAGGGCGTTGTCAAGATCGCCTTCGTCTATATCCGGAAGTACCTCAGGCGCGCCGAAGACCTGTTGGATGCAACCAAACTAGGGCAGGCCACGAACCGAGCGCTCGATGCGGCGCTGCCCAAGATTGCGGAATTCCTCAGCAACTCGAAGGTTGTGAAGTGGGCGACGAAGGAAGGTGTGCCAGACATCTTCAAATTCTGCTCAAAGAAAATCACGGAACTGGCGGAGAAGGTCAACGGGTCGAGGCTACGCTCGCAGTTTCTGGAGGCTGCTGACAAGATCGAGAAGCTTCTCGGCCGTATGAAGCTGATCGTGCCGAGCTCAACGCGCGAGAAGCTGAATGATTTCCTGGATTTCCTTGGCAAGAACAAACAGCGCATCGCTTCGCAGTTGGAGCAATTCACTGCGCCAATCCACACTATCCTCCGTGTGACAGCCAAGCGCTTGGATGATCATGCGTGGATCGCGTATACGCGGACGCATAACAAAGGGTGGATTGCGCCGATGAGTGAACAAGGCGCAGCGCAGTTGATGAATAAGCATCCGCCCAGCTGGGTGCGGTTGGGCGACAAACTTCCGCACCCAGCACCTACGCTGAAAGAAGCTGAGGTGACCCGGGCGGAATTCGATGCAAAAATTGAGAAACTGCGCAAAGCAGGTCAACCCACTCCGCCAGCACTCGATGCCGGCGTGATTCAAACCTTCGAACGAGGCAAGCTCGCGCCAACCCAAATCAAAGGTCCTGCCAAGCTCTACCGTGTGGTTGATCCAACCAACGCCGCCGGAGGTATCTTTTGGGTTGACGAGAAAACATTTAACAGCCTGAAGAGCCGTGCGGAGTGGCGAGAAAAACTAGCCGTCAAGCCGGAGTGGAATCAAAACGGTCAGTACGTTGTGTATGAAATTCCGGCCGGAGAAACGCTGGCTGCCTGGAGAGGACCTGCCGCCTCACAGAAACTTGAAGGTACCCCGTATCATCTGACCGGCGGCACAGACCAGATCGTGTTTTACCCTTCGCAAGACAAGTTTGCGGCGACACACCCACGCATCGACCATGAGAGTGGGCAGCAGTTGCCTGGGCGTAACGGCCAACCGGATACTCGGGTCGAGTGGGAAGACGTGACGGGCAGGAAAGTGGCCGCGCCCCTGCGTGATACGGCCACGGACCCCCACGTGAAGGGACCCTACGAAACGGGATGGGGTTTCGCAGACTGGAATCAACAAGAAGCGAAGGGCGTCATTGTTTCCTTACCCGACGATATTCAATGAGTGCAACAAGCCTGAAACCCTACGACACACCACGCAACCTCGATCAGGATGCATGGTTTCTATATCAAACCACATCCATTGCGTACTACGAGCTGTGCGCGCGCCTGTGCGAAGAGTTCGCGGACATCTACAACACATTCATTACTGGGCATGCACTGCATGGCGCTGCTCGGCTGGACTATTGGGTCTCGCGCTACCTGACGCACGCTGAAAACATTCGTCGCGGTATCGGGTTCATCAAAAACGGCGGCGACTACATGCCGATGATTGATTTCTTGCGGGCTCCGTCAGCAGACTACCGGGGGCTCGTCGAGCAACCCCTGGGATGGATGAATGACGAGCAACGCAAGCAATGGGATCAAGCCTTCCACCGCCTAAGTTATGCCTGTGGCACTGGAAGCGAAACACTACGTAACAACGAAGCAGGCGGAAGGCTTTGGTTAAACCGTGGCTCAGCTGGAAGCGATCAAATCTACGTCGATCGGGACGACAGTCACGTAGGTGATACAGCAAGAGCTATCCAGTATGCAGAAGAGTACGGAATCATGTCGCCGCCAACACCATACCCAAGACATCCTATTGATTTTGGCGAGCACGTCAGTCCAGGCACCTCATGCCCTCGCACCGGGGTATGGGTACCCAAGCAATGGCTAGACGGTGCAAACGACTTTAGCCTCGCATTCTGCGTCCAAGGGCACCCAATGCAACCTGCATATCAGGTGTATTGGGGAAGGCCGATCGACGTTTGGGCAGACTTCCCAATGCCTGACGATGACGATGTGGAAGAACGATCGATCACGCTGACAGAAACGAAAGCTGTGGATACGACTTGGTATTTCGTCTCGCAAACTACTGGTCAGATCGCGCTCTCGGAGGGCTTGCGTCTGCGCTGTGAGGCAGGGCAAGCATGCCCGAAAGCTGGCTACTGGATGACCCCTGCCAAGAGCGGATCGCGCCGGTTCTTCAAGTCAGGAGACACCATGCCAGAAGTGGCGTCTGACTACGGCTCTACCATTTGGCAATGGGACATCGATCAGTCTGATCCGAAGCTGTAGCACCACCTTGCCACGCTGGTCGTACTATTCGCCGCCGCGGACCACTCGCATCATCGCGACACTCGTGTTTGGCGTGCGAAATAAGTCGGCGGACAGCACCGAACTCACAGGAACACCGGCCATCGCGTACAAGGGTGCGACCCAGACGCTGCGTGTTGAGGATGGCTCGACGTGCTAACGCAGAAGAAGGTGGATAAATCTTGATCTCGATATCGATACCCTCGCTTATTGTCGGCCTCGTGCTTTGGTTGCTCTTGCTGAGCTGGCGTAAGCGTGCGAGTTTGCGCAGACGGCGCGAACAGGCGAAACAGGAGACAAAGGTTTTGGCGTTGCTGACGGACCATGGCAGGTTCACCGGCCAGCCAATCGAAAACCTGGTGCAGGCATTTGGCAGCAACTACACCTATGGCGGACTCGACTTCGGTCAATTTATGTTGGAGTGGGAGGTGGGGACATTGCGCATTGTCGCCTGGGGGAAGGAGGCTGTCTGCGAATCGATCAGCGTGGAGCGCAGCGCTTCTTAGGGGTGGTGGCATGAATCACCAACCACTGTCAGGTCTAGTCTAGGCCACCGCACTTTAAGATTCAGAAGAAAACCACCATGGGCTTGCTAAAAAAACTGTTCGGAAGAAACACCAAAGACGCGGTAGCCGATCCTTCGCCATCGCCAAAAGACGATGGCGACGCCTCCGACGACATCGTCCCAGAACTGGCCTCCGCCCTAAAAGCCTATCAACAAGGCCGGCACGAAGCAGCCATCCGCGCCGCAGCCCCCTACGTTGATCGCCTCGCCGACGCCAACCGCCTATGCGCCCTGTCCTACTCGGGCATGCACCGCTATCCCGAAGCCTTCCCCTACTGGCTTGCGCTGTTCAATCAGGAGCCCAGCGCACACAACGCGCTGCAATTGGCGACCACTTCGGTCATGTGCGGCGAAGTCGATCGCGGCGAGGCGTGGCTGCAGAAATTCGATCAGATCAACGAGCAGACGCACGAGCTGTCCAGCGTCACCGGCCGCACCCAATTCATCTCCTCGCTCAAGCAAAGCGGGCACATGGCGGAAGCGCTGCCGTATGTGGCTTGGGTGCGCGATGTCTACGCCCATGTCCGCATCACCGACTCGCATCTCCTCTACATGCGAGGCATTCCCTTCTTCTCCAGCTTTCTGGAGGTCACCCTGCCCGTCCTCCGGGCAAACATGCCGGACGAGGCCATTGTCGAATGGTATGGCGCGCTTTCAGGGCAATTGGACGAACAAGGCGAAGCGCAGCTCGCGCAGTGGTTGCAGTCGCTGACGGTCAAGGCTGGGGATTAGGTTGCCCGCCAGCGCTCGCTAGTGAAGGGCAAGGGCATCCGACGGATGCGTACTGCCTCGCCCGCGAATACGCCCGTGGCAATCACCCCTCCACAAACTCCACAAACTGCGCCGACGACCACACCTTCCCGTCATCCCGCTCGCGCCCATGGAAGTACACCGGCCGGAAGCCAAACGGCCCGTTGACCGGATCGACTTCGATATTTCCGCCCACATCCACCGGCAGCGCCTGCTCCGTCAGCCGCTCCACCGCGATGAACAGCTCGGTACCGCCCAGCTCCAGCCGCAGCCCATCCTTGGCCAGCAGCTCCGCTCCGCTGATCTCCCAGTGGAAATCCGGCGCGTGTGCAAACGGATTGCGCTGCAGCGGGTCGCCCACCTTGATGTAGCTGTCGATGTGCCCGTCGATCACGATGCGCGCGGCCGCTAGGTTGCCGATGTCGATCTCCACGCAGTCGGCATCGCCATAGGTATCGCTGCGGAAGCCGATGTCGGTGGTGCCTTCGCGCCAGCAGGATTCCTCCAGGTGCTCGAAGCCGTGGCCGCCGAAGCGGTGGATGGTGCCGTTGAGGATGCGGATGCGCCCCTGCCACGCGGCCCAGCGGTAACGGTCACGGATGCGTGCACCACCCCAGCGCACGCGGATCAGGCGGTCGGAGAAGCCCGCCTCCTTGTGCAGATTGCGCTCCCAGATCAGGCCGGTGTGGTCGTAGGCGGCGAGGTATTCCCAGCCGGTCTGGCCGAGAAAGCGGTAGTCGAGGCGCGCGGGGCCGTGGTGCGTGAACGCGTCGCCCTGGATATGGTTGCCGCTGCGCACCAGCAGCGCGGTGTGTTCACCCGTGCTGGCCCACGTGTGGCGCGCGCGCAGGGCACGGCCGATCGATTGACGATCGAGCCGCTCCGCCAGCACGCCGGTCAGGCCGCCGCGCACGCCGAACACCTGCACGCCAGGCGCACCGCCGCCGGGCCGGCCGCGATGCTCGTCACCGCTGGCCGCCACGCCGAGCTGGTAGCCGCGTGCGATCACATCACGGTACAGCCAATCGAAGTGGCCCCAGCTGGAGGCGATCTCGACCAAGCGCTCCAGTTGCGGGTGGTGCCAGTCCGGGATGTAGCGACGCCCACCCACGTGCGGCATGATCAGGTGCAGCTCAGGCGCGTCGATGTAGGCGTCCCACAGCTCTTCAATCGGCCAGCGCCCGAGTTCGGCGGCGGCGCCCTTCATGTCTTCGTTCCACACCAGCGTGCGGTTGTGCTCGCCGCGCGCGTTGTAGGGGAAGCCAGGCGCCTCGTCGCCGAGGAAGACGACGTTGTGATCGCCGCCGGCGGTGGAGCTGCCGCACCACTCCTGCACCGGAAATGCGACAAAGCGGCCGGGCTCGTTGATGGTGTTCACCGCCTCCAGCCCGAGCTTCCAGTTGGCGTCGGTGATCTGGAAATCGTTGACGGTGTAGCCGAACACGTCGATGCCGCCAATGTCGCGCGCATATGCCGCGTTGTAGGCTGGGCTGTTGGTGCCGACGGTGTCGTGGGCGTGCACGTGCAGGTCCGCATAGAACGCGCGCGGCGCATTGGGCGCGTCAAAGATCGACAGCCATGCCGTGCCCGTGCTCACGCGCGGCGCGTTCAGCAACGACGCTTCCAGCCGCAGCGTGCCGGTGCCGGTCGGCAAGTCGTCGATGCCGAGCGTTGCCCAGCCGGCTTCGGGCACGGAGTAGTCGCGCTGGTGTACGCGCGTGTTGCCGTCCCAAGCAGTCAAGCGAATTGCGCCGCCCACATCCGAACTGATGTTGCCCCACCGATCGAGCAGCGATGCACGTACCGCCACCGGCGTGCCTGGCCGGGCGAAGCGCGGCCCCTGCAACTGCACGTGTGCCGGCTGGCCCGCATGGATGTCGATCACCACATCGCCCGGCACCGCCACGAAGCGCGAGGTGCCGAGCGGGTCCACGTACAGGCGGAAGCGGAAGTTGTCTTCGATGAAGGTCTGCACGCGCGTGCCGGGCCCGCCGCGCCGCCGGTCGCCCAGGCGGATCAGGATGTGGTCGCCCGCGTTCAGGTAGCCGTCGACCACGTCGACGATGATCGCCTTCTGGAACGGCCGCTCGTGGCCCTTCTGCTCGAAGCGCACGTTCAGCGCCTGGACCGTCGCCGGGCTCTGGCCGGGCACCAGCGGGCCGGCCTGGTATTCAGCGGTGAGGTAGTTGGCGCCAGACGGGTCGGTGGTCTGGAACAGAGCCCAGTCGGAATAGAACTTGAAGGTGGCCTTGAGCCACGCGCCATCCGCAATGCCCGATGCGCCGACTTCGTAGTCGATCAGGATCTCGGCCCACTCGCCCGCTTCCAGCCGGCTCACGGAGCAAGTCGCGCGGCCGGCGAAGGGCAAGGCCTTGTTCTTTTCATACAAGCCGGCGGGCGCGTGGTGCTCGCCCAGCCGCTCGCGCAGCCGCTCGCGCAGGGCGGTATAGCCCACCGCCAGGGATGCTCGGTCATTCATGCAAAGGCTCCGATCAATGGAAAGGCCACGGCGCGCTGGCGTCCCACACGGGAATGCCGAGGTGCGCGTACCACGGCGCCATCACGAAGACGCCATAGGCGATGCCGATCAGCACGGAGACGACGCCGACCTTGGCGTAGTCCGCCGTAGAGAACGTGCCGCTGCTGTAGGCGACCACCGCCGCGGTGATCTGCGTGGGGAGGATGTAGGCGAAGCTGTCGCTGTCGCACACCAGCAGCGTGAAGGCGGCCGGATGCAGCCCGAGCTTGGGTGCGAGCGCCAGCATGATGGGCGCGATCATCGTGACGGCGGCCACGTTGGAGAGCATCGCCAGCCGCGCCGCATGCGTGCCGATCATCACGATCAGCAGTGCGAGCCACCACGGATGGCCTTGCGCGAAGCGATACAGCCAGTCAGCCACCCACGGCGCGAGGCCGGTCTCGCTGATGGCCGCCGACAGGCTCAGTGCCCCCGCCAGCAGGAAGAACGTGCCCCAGATGGTGCGGCTCTGGACATCCTTCCAGCCGATGCCGGTCAGCCCCGGCACGAACAGCGCCGCCAGCCCCAGCAACGCTACGATCTCTGATGGCAGCCCATGCCACGCCTCGGTGGCCCACAGCACCGACACGGTCGCAAACACCAGCAGGATCGCCTTGGATTGGGCGCCGGCCGGCGGCAGCGCGGCGCGTTGCTCGGCAATCGCCGTCGGCCCGCCCGGCAGCCGCACGGCGCGCGACTTGAAGTAGAACTGCACCCACAGTTGCGTCAGCACGAACATGCCCAGGTACGGCCACTGCAGCGTGAACCAGTCGAGATACGACAGATGCAGGCCGAGCTGCTTCTGCAACAGACCGGCAATCACCAGGTTGGGCAGGTGCGCGGTCAGGATGCACATGCCGCTGATCATCGAGCCATACACCAGCGACTGGATCACGATGGCCTTCTTGGCGCTGCGCTCGCGCGGGGTGTCGCCAAACAGGTCGGCAATGCCGTTGACCACCGGCAGCAGCGCCGCCGCGCGCGCGTTGGCCGCCGGCACCAGGAAGCTCAGCACGAAGTTGACCACGAACATCGCCCAGATCACGCCGTTGGCGGTGCTGGTCTTGAGCTTGTCGAGCAGCCATAGCGCAATACGCCGGTCCAGCCCAGCCGCCTGCATGATCGACGAAAACAGGAAGGCCGCCAGGCACAGGAACACCACCGGCGAGGCAAAACCGCTGGCCGCCTTGCTGAACGGCGTGATGGCGTGCGCGAGCACCAACAGGGCTGGGATGAGGATGCCGCTCACGCCCACCGGCACGGCCTCGGTCATCCAGATCATCGCGGCCCAGGCGACGACCGCCAAGGTGGCGCGTCCGGCCAGCGACAGCCCAGCCGGCTGCGGCAGCACGAACAGGACGAGGAAGAACGCCGCCCACGCGGCAAGGAAACCGAGACGCGCTTTGAGCAGCGGGCTCGGCCGAAACTGTGCGCCCGCGCGCGGCAGCTCGGCCTGCCAGCCGGTTTGCGACGACAGCGATGACGGATGGACTGGACTGCTCACGATGGCCCCATGGCGGTTTGTCAGATAACAAAGACGCCACACTGGTCAGTCCGGCCCCCTTGGGGCAATGCTACGGATTCACCTCAAAATGCCAACGAATGGGTTGGCATATGGTTATGACGTTTGCGGCCAAGCCGGAGGTGGCTGACGCCATCAATCGCGTCAAATGCGTTTCAAAAAATGCGCCGGACAGACCTATAATCGCGCAGCCGTGCGAACGGGGATCGATGAAGAATCGGTAATGTTTCCGGCAAAGCCAATCGCATCGCGCGATGTATAAAAAATCAGAACAACGCGAAAGGGTCAGCCCCATGGATCAATCCAACAAACCCGCGTCGGCAGATGCCGAGCGCGACCACCAGCCCGCCATCGTGCGCGCGGCCGACGCCACGGTGCGCGAAGCCAACGACCTCCTCCACAGCAGCGGCGGCCTGAAATTGGGCAATGGCCTGCTCGGCACCATCGTTGCTCTCGTGCTTGGCTTCCTCTGCCTGCTGGGCGTGCTGGCCTTCCATTTTCCGCAGTATCTGACCACGCCCGAATTGCGCCACGCCTATTCCGTGGACGTACTGCGCAAGATCCTGTTTGTCTCGCTGCTGGCGTCCGGCGGTCTTGCGCTGGCCAATATCGTGCTGGATAACCGCCGGCGCCTGAATTGCCTGGCCTTTGCATTGGTGCTGGCGGCGGTGGCGCTGGGCGGCTCGCGCGTGCCTGTCGGTGATTTCCCCGATCACACGCCGTATATCGGGCTCGACTGGTTCATTCTCGACCTGCTCGGCTCGACCCTGATTTTCGTGCTGCTCGAAAAGCTGTTCCCGCTCTATAAGAAGCAGCCGGTCTTCCGCGCCGAATGGCAGACCGACATGGCGCACTTCGCGGTCAACCACTTCATCGTGGGGCTGGTGCTGCTGGTGGTGAACTTCCTGATCCACCGCGTGTTCGGGTGGATGGTGCATGCCGAGTTCCAGCAGATGGTGCAGCACATCTGGTTCATTCCGCAGCTGCTGCTGTGCATGCTGGTGGCCGACCTGATGGAGTACGTCACGCACCGTGCGTATCACGAGGTGCCATTTCTGTGGCGCTTCCACGCCGTGCACCACAGCGTCAAGACGATGGACTGGCTGGCCGGCTCGCGCCAGCACATCCTGGAGTTGATCGTCACGCGCGTGGCGGTGCTGGGGCCGCTGTTCGTGCTGGGTTTCGACAAGTCCGTGGTGGATGTCTACATCATCATCGTGGGCTTCCAGGCGGTGTTCAATCACGCCAACGTGCACCTGCCATGGGGGCCGCTGAAGTACATCTTCGTCACGCCCGATTTCCACCATTGGCACCACTCGTCGGAAGACGAGGCGATCGACAAAAACTACGCGGCGCACTTCGCCTTCATCGACCACCTGTTCGGCACGGCGGTGAAATCGAAGAAGGCCTTCCCGGAAAAGTACGGCGTGGTGGGCGACTACATGCCCGATGGCTTCATCAACCAGCAGCGCTTTCCGTTCCGCCGTCAGCCGGACTGACCCTCGCCATGCCGATCGCGCCCGCAGCCCAGCGCCTCATCACCCGCCTCGGCCTCGCGCCGCATCCGGAAGGCGGCTTCTACCGCGAGACCTATCGCAGCGAGGAGCGCATCCAGCGTGGCATGATCGATGGCCCGCCCGTCGAACGTGCGGCCGCCACCGCCATCTACTACCTGTTGGCGGATGACGCCTATTCCGCCTGGCACCGCATCCAATCGGATGAGCTCTGGCACTTCCATGCGGGTGACGTGCTAGACGTGCATGTGCTGGAAGACCACGGTGCGGTGCGCACGCATCGCCTGGGCCACGCCGCCGAGGACGAGATGGCGGTGTACCAGGCGGTGGTGCCGGCAGGCCACTGGTTTGCGGCGGAGCGCATTGCCGGGGCGCACGGCTACACGCTGGTGGGCTGCACCGTCGCACCGGGTTTTGAATTCAGCGAATTTGAGCTGGCGGAAGGCCGCGCGCTGCTGGAAGGTTACGCTGCACATGATGGGCTGATCCGAAGGTTGCTACCCAAGCCACCGGTGCGCTGATCAGCACCAGACCACGTTGTCATAGTCGACCGTGCGACGGTAGACGCTCATGCCGCGCCACGTGCTGTATTCCATGTAGGCGCAACTCAGAATGACGATCCAGGTGGCTGCGGTGGTCATGATTCCCTCCCATCCCTGCAGTGCTCCGATAGGTGTGTTATCGGCACGGATTCAGTCTAGATAAGGGGTGCGCCAAGCCATTGCGCGAGCAATAACGCTTCTTGGGTCCAATTCTCGGGGGGCTTTTTTGCGTCACTTCATGGGCATGTGAAGCGCGATTGACACGCCCTACACCGCCCGCCGCAACGCGCGGAACGCGGCCGGCTCCCACACCCGCATCGCCAGCAGCAACGCGGTGCCGTGCTTCTCTGCGCGCGGCGCGTTGGCGGCTTCGTCGTGCAAGGTGGCGAGCTTGGCGCGCAGCTTGCGCAACTCGACCTGCAGTTGCGCGTAGCCGGCCTTGGTCAACATGCCGTGGCTGAAGTCCATGGTCTCGTCCGCGCCGTCGAAGCGGCTTTCCATGAAATCGGGCATGCCCTGCTGCAGGAAGAACTGCCGGATCGGGCCATCACGCAGCCAGTCGAAATCGCGGGCGACGAGCAGCTGGATGCGGTTGCCCGGCTTGAGGTTCACCACCCCCATGCGATCGAGCACCAACAGCTGTTTGATGCACTCCGCCTCCGACAGGCGATAGGTCGCAACGATGTCCGCCAGCGTCCAGTGATTCAACGCGCAGACGGCGACGAGCAGCAGCTTGTCGTTCGACACGAGCTGCGCCTCCTGCGCGTGCGTGAGCGTATGGATGCGCGCTTGTGACGCTTCCGATTCACGCAGCAGCTCCGCCATGGTCATGCCGAGCAGCTCGCTGAACTGCGCAAGGCGGTCGACTGTCAGCCGCCCGCTGGAAAGCAGCCGCTTCACGCTGGGCTCCGACAAGTCCAGCGCCTGCGCAACGTCGCGATAGGTCATTCCCGCCGCCTTCAGCTGCAGCTTGATGGTGGCGATGAGCTGTGCAATTTCGGTCATATCGGTATCGTTCTTTGATACTTCAAGTGTCGGTTCGGCAATTTTTCCAGATAAACCGTGCGAATTCCAGTCCCACTGGCCATGCTGCGCCTCACGCCAATCCGGCGCACCCGACGCACCTGACCTTCGAACTGGAGCCCGCTTTGAAACCGATCCTGATCTCTCTCTTTTGCGCACGGGGGCGGCTGTCACGCCGCGCGTGGGCGCTTCGCCTGGCTGGGATGGCGCTGGCCTGCGCGTTGCTCGGCACGCTCGCCGCGACGGCCTGGGGTGACGCGGCGGCGGCCATCTTCAGCGCGCTGTTCCTGTGGGCGGCCGGTGCCGCGTCGGTGCGGCGTCTGCACGATGCCGGGTTCAGCGGGCGCCAGCTGCTGTGGGTGATGCTCCCGGTACTCGGGCCGCTGTGGTTGCTGGTGGCGCTGCTGCGGCGAGGCGCTGACGGGCCCAACCGTTTCGACAGCCGCTTCGACGCCCGCCCGGCACCGCGTGGCGATTACCTCCAGGTCAACATCGCGGGGTGACGCCATGACCACCATCAACGACGTCACACAGCTCAATCGCATGCCGGTGTTCTCGGTGGCGACACCCCACTCGACCCAGGACGTGGTCGACGCGCTGACCGGCACCGTCTTCCCGGTATCGGTGGGCGGCGGGCACTTCAGCATGGGCGGGCAGACCGCCAGCCCGGGAACGCTGCATCTGGATCTGCGCGAGATGAATCGCATCCTGCGCTTCGACCCCGAGGCCAGCACGATCCGCGTGCAGGCCGGCACGCGCTGGTGCGACATCCAGCGCTTCATCGATCCGCATGACCTGGCGGTCAAGATCATGCAGACCTATGCCAACTTCACCGTGGGCGGCACGCTGTCGGTCAATGCGCATGGCCGCTATACGGCCGGGCCGGTGGCCTCGTCCGTGCGGGCCATTACGCTGGTGCTGACCAATGGCGAGGTGGTGGAGGCAACGCCGGCCATCCACGCCGAGCTCTTCAACGCGGCCATCGGCGGGTATGGTGCCGTCGGCGTCATCACCGAAGCTGAACTGGGGCTGGTGCCGAACGCTCGCGTCGAACGCAGCGCCATCAAGCTGGACGTGGCCGACTACCCGGCCTGGTTCGACGCCAACGTGCGCGGCCACCGTGATGTGGTGTTCCACAACTTCGATCTCTACCCGCCGCACTACGCCGCCGGCCGCGCCGTCAGCTGGACGGTGACCGACAAGCCCGCCACCGCGCCGCGCTTGCAAACGCCACGGCGCGCGCGCCTGCTGGAAAAGTACCTGCTGTGGTCCATCACCGAAACGCCGCTGGGCAAGTTCCGCCGCGAGTACCTCTACGACCCGCTGCTCACGCTGCGTGGCAAGGTGCACTGGCGCAACTACGAAGCCGGCTACGACGTGGCCGAGCTGGAGCCAACCGACCGGCAGCATCGCACCTACGTGCTGCAGGAGTACTTCGTGCCTGCCGCGCAGATGACGCGCTTCACCAAGGCACTTGCCGCCACGCTGCGGCGCTACAAGGTCAATGCCGTCAACGTCTCCGTGCGCCATGCCGATGCCGACACGCAGACCGTGATGTCATGGGCGCGCGGCGAGACCTTCGCCTTCGTCCTCTACTACAAGCAGCGCACGCGCCCCAATGCCCTGGAGAAGGTGGCTGTGTGGACGCGCGAGCTGATCGACGCAGCGCTGGATGCCGGCGGCACGTATTACCTGCCGTACCAGGTGCATGCGACGCCCGAGCAGTTCCATTGCGCCTACCCGCGGGCGCGCGAGCTTTTTGCGCTCAAGGCACGGCTGGACCCGCACTATCGGCTGCGCGGTGCGCTATGGGATCGCTACTACGCCCCCGCGCAGTCGACCGAAGTGGACACGGGCGGCACGACGACGGCCGACCGGTCGCTGTTCGCCGCCGTCTACGGCAACGTCGATTCCGCCGACCGCTTCTACACCTTCCTGCAGAACATCTTCAACCTGGTGCCGGAAGACCGCTTCCATACCCTGATCAAGCAATGCCTGGCTGCGGGCGGCGACGATGAAGCGATCTACCGCAGCCTGCAGGCCGCGTTGCCCGGTATCACGCCGCGCCTGGCCATGCTCAGCCACGCCCTGCCCGCGCTCGCCACGCAAAAACGCGAGATCGGCCGGCAAACTGCCCAACTGATCGGCAATGCACGCCTGCGCGACTACGTCGAGATCGGCACCACCGGCCGCTACGTGCGCGCGTTGCGCAAGCACGCCAGCATCACGGGCAGCGTGACGCTGGTGACGGATACCGCGCCGGGGTTCTCGCCGGTCGATATCGTCGAGCGTGGACAACTCACGCCCATCGGCAAGGCTGTCCGCATGGACGACTACGCGCCGCTCACCCTGCCGCCCGCTAGCGCCGACCTGGTGAGCTGCTTCATCGGCTTGCACCACATGGCGCCCGAGAAGCTACAGCCGTTCCTGGCCTCGATCGCGGCCGTGCTGCGGCCTGGCGGCATGTTCGTGGTGCGCGAGCACGACGTGGCCGCCTCCGCCATGCATCACTTCGTGGCGCTGGCGCATACGGTCTTCAATGCCGGGCTTGGTGAAAGCTGGGCGACCAACGCTGCCGAACTGCACCACTTCGCCAGCGCCGACGCCTGGGTCCGCCGCATCGAGCGCTGCGGCCTGCGCTCCACCGGCGTGCAGCTGCGCCAGGAAGGCGACCCCACCGACAACCTGCTGATGGCCTTCGTCAAGGAAGGAGCAACGTCATGATCCACGGCTTCAAACTGGCATTGGCCGCACTCGCCTTGAGCGCCGCCGTGGCGGCACCGGCGCGTGCGCAGCAGACGGCGAACAGCCTCGTCCCGCTGCCCGAGCGGCGCGGCGCCGAGCAGACGCTGCTGACCTATCCGGAATGGTTTCTCGTCCACAGCCCGGCGGAATATGCCCGCACCGTGCAGAGCGGTGTGCCGCAAGACTTTCCATTCCTGCGCCACATCGGGCAACTGTGGTCGAGCTACGCCGCCGTGACGGCCGAACAGTGGCGCGACGGGTATCCCGCCAACCCGGGCTATCACCTGATGATCAACGTGCTCTCGGCCAGCACCACGGTCGAGTACACCCTGCGCTCCGCCTATGAAAACACCGTCGGCCGGCTGAGCTGGGCGCTCTCCGGCAGCCGGCCCAGCGCTGAAGACCGCTACGCCGCCATGGCCGCGCAGGACTATGTCGACTTCATCCGCCAGGAGCCCTGGTACCGGTACGACTTCACCGCACGGCTCAAGCACCTGTGGACCGACGTGCCGGCCACCGGCCCCGGCATGCTGCGCAAGTGGGAGCGTCGGTACGCACTGACCACCGAATACGCCGTCAAGGCGGTCTACGGCAAGTTGATCGCGTGGGCCACCGGCGTGATCTACACCCCCGCGCGCATGACGACCGCTGTCGTGGTCGACCACCTGCCGCCGGCGTGGTCGCCGCCCGCACGGGTGAGCATCCTGGCACGCGAAGCCGATGGGCGCGCCGTGCTGTCGCTGCCGCGCTACTTCGACTTCCGCATCGCGGCAACTGCGCTGGCCGAGGACGGCATCCACATCACCGATATTGCGGGCAACACATCGGAGGTGCTGGTCACCCTATGGCTGGCGCGCGGCGCGCCGTTCGACCCATCGATGGGCCGCGTGCTGTTCGAGCAGTCCCTGTCGGTGCCGGCCAACCAGCGGCGGGTGGCCGTGCTCATGCCCGTGGGGAAGCTGTCGGCCGCGCTGCTGGCGGCCAAGCAGCGTGGCTGGCAGGTCGAGCACGTCTATGACGACTGAGGCATGCACGCCCTGCCAGGATCCGGCGGCCAATGCGAGGCGTCGATCAAGCGTTGGCCGTGGACGGCAGGTCGCGACCCTGTACCTGCCCACGCGGCTTGACCAGCGTCCACAGCAAGACCATGCCAATCAGGTCTCCGCAACCGAGCGCGACGAAGAACGGCGCGTAGCCGATGCTGCTGACCAACCAGCCGATCATTAGCGTGAAGCCGAGGTTGCCGATGCCGGCCACGAAACTGGCCATGCCGGTGACAGTCGCTACCTCGTGCTTGGGGAACAGATCCGCCGACAGCGAGATCACCGAGATCGACAAAGTCTGGTGCGCGAACCCGCCCAGGCACAGCAGGAGGATGGCCACGGCCGGGTCCTTCACGAAGCCAACCCCCGCCATGCCGATCATCAGGACCGCGCCCAGCGAGAACGCCACACGCTTGCCGTCGACGATCACGATGCCGAAACGCTTGTTCAGGTAAGCCGAGATGGTGCCGCCCATCATGCAGCCGAAATCCGCCGCTACGAACGGCAGCCACGCCGTCAGGGCGATGGTCTTGAGGTCGAAGCCACGTGCCTGGTAGAGGTACAGCGGCATCCAATAGACCAGCGTGCCCCACACCGGATCGGCAAAGAACCGCGGCAGCGCGATGCCCCAGAAATTGCGTTGCGAGAGGATCTGGCGGATGGGCGGCCGGCCGCTCTCCTTGGTGCGCTCCGTACGCTCACTGCCCGCGATCTCCTGGTCGTCCGCCTGCCCTGCCGCGATGTAGTCGGCCTCCGCCTTCGTGAGCGCGGGATGCGCGTCCGGATGGCGATAGAAGATCAGCCACAACCCGGCCCACGCCAGACTCATGGCGCCGGCGATGATGAAGGCGGTCTCCCAGTCGTACTTGAGGATCGACCACGCGATCAGCGGCGGCGCCATGATGGCGCCCACTGACGCACCCAGGTTGAACGTGCCGGCGGCAAAGCCGCGCTCGCGTGCGGGAAACCAGTACGCAGTCGCGCGCATGCCGGCGGGAATAAACGCCCCCTCCACCAGCCCCAGCAAGCCGCGCAGGATGAACAGGCCGATCCAGCCGTTCACGAACCCGTGCGCCATGCAGATCAGCGACCACGCCACGCCGCACAGCAGGAAGCCGAAGCGCAGGCCGATGCGGTCCATCAGGTAGCCGGTCAACGGCGCACCGATCGGGTACATGACCAGGAACGCACCGGTGATCCACCCATAGTGCTGCGTCGTGATGTGCAGGCTCTGCATGACCGTTGGCGCAGCTACGCCCAGCGAGCTGCGCGCCAGGTAGTTCATGACCGTACCGAGCGTGAGCAGCCCGATCATCCACCAGCGCAGTCCCTTGATTTTCATTGTCATCGCGGCCTCCCTAGGCGGAGAACAAAGCGCGCGTGACCGGCGTGGCGTCCAGCCCAACCGATACGGCGCGGAATTGCGGATCGAGCCCAGTGCCGATCCGGTAGAGATCGGCGGCCTCGTTGCGCTGCCACAGGCCGGCGTATCCCGGCACATGCGCGGCGGCGCGACGCGCGTCGAACTTGACGGTGCTGCGCACGAACTCCTCGTGCTGCCGCTCGCCGCGCGCATACGGTGCGAGCCATTCCAGGGCCGATGCAAGCCGGCCGCGGATCTCTGTCGCGCCGTACCAGTCGTCGCCATGCGCGGCGGCCATGGAGGCGGCCATCAGCAGCGGCTCCAGGTCGTAGACGACGTAGTGCATGGCGTCTCGCTGGGCAAAGTCATAGGTGCTGCCGTCGTGGTGCACGTTCTGCCGCACGTGGGCGACGAACGCGGCGCGAGCGGCATCGATCCACCTGGCGTCGCCGCTCAGGTAGGCGCCAGCGGTCGCGAGCTTCACGCGATGGCTCTGCCAGTTGTTGAGCAGCGTACTGTCATCGCCTACGCGCCGCGCGGGGGTCAGGTAGGCCTGTGCCAACTGCGTGCCGAATGCGGGAATGCGCTCGGCCACGTCACGGGGCAGGCGGTCCCTCACGAGATCGAGCCCGAACAGGAATTGGATGAGCTCCGCCTCGTCGACCGGGTTGGCCGACGATTGATAGCCCGGCAGCCAGCCGGCGATGTAGGCAACGGCCTTGTCGGCATAGGCTGCCTTGCCGGTCACGCGAAACGCCAGCGCCTGCACCAGTGTCTGCCGCCAATCCTGCTGCGCCTGGACACTCGCGTCGTGGTCATCCTCGTGGGGCAGCAGGCCCTGCGTGTGCACCACCGCACGCACATGCAGATCGCGCCCAAGCCCGCCATCGGCCAGCACGGTCAATTGCGATGCCACGTCGGCCGGCAGCGATGCCGCCAGCGTCTGCGCGCGCTGCGGCGACGTCAGCGCGTAGCCAGCCGTCTTGGTGGCGGACGGCCGCTTGGCCAGGGCATCGGCCCAGGCGCCACGGTAGGCACTCGCCGCCACGGTCAACGGCACCGCGAACGCGCTGCGCAGCAGCAGGCGACGGCCTGGCGAGTTCGTCATCTCAGCTTCGGCGCAGGTCATGGCAGCCACGCCCCCGCCGACGCTGGGGCAAGCCACATGCCGATGCGCTTCACGCACGTGTTGGAAGGCATGGCCATCACTTCGGCTCCATCGGGCCGGCCAGCACGAACGACCCGCCCTGGAACCGCTGCGTCGGGTCATCCAGATCGCAGGTCGGCGCGTTGGCCGGAAACAGGTGCTCGAACTGCGCCGCGCTGTCCTGCGGACCGAAGCCCAGGAAGCTTGCCTTGGTGTTGTCCACCCACTTGATGCGGTTGTCCGACACGCCGTAGACGATGGCGTGACCGACACGGTTGGTGAACAGCGCGCAGCGCACCAGCTCGATGAAATCGCGATAGCTCAGGTAGGTGACCAGCATGCGCGGGTTCTTTGGCGCCTCGAACGACGAGCCAATCCGCAGGCAGACCGTCTCCAGCCCGAAGCGGTCGAAGTAGTAACGCGACAGCGCTTCGCCAAAACACTTGGTCACGCCGTACAGGCAATCGGGCCGCAGCGGCGCGTCGATGTCGAGCACCGACGTGACGGGATGGAAACCGACTGCATGGTTCGAGCTGGCGTAGACGATGCGCTTGACGCCCTGCTTCTGCGCGGCCGCGTAGAGGTTGTACAGGCCGAGGATGTTGGCCTGCAGCAGATCGTCGAACGGCGCTTCGACAGAGATGCCACCCAGGTGGACGACGGCATCCACGCCTTCGAGCAGGCTGTGCACCGCGGCGCGATCTGCCAGGTCGACCACCCTGCCTTCCTCATGCGCGGCCAGCTCGCCCAGTGGCGCGATATCGCTCACGCGAACGATATCGGCCCACGCGGCGAGCGCGCCGCGCAGCTGCCGCCCGAGGTTGCCGGCGGCGCCGGTCAGCAAGAGCCGCCGGAACGGTTTCGTTTGTGCGGCGCCGCCGCTTGCGTCATTGATTCCCATGGGATTGGACTCGGTCATGAACGTTGATGTGTTCGTGCCTGCTTGAGTGCCGCCTCGGCACCCGCACGCAGCAGGCTGATATCGGTGGCGACGGCAACATAGTCGAAACCGTCGCGGATGTACTGGGCGGAAAGCTCAGGGTCGGCCATCAGGATGCCGATCGGCTTGCCGCATGCATGCGCACGTGCACGCGCATTGTGGATGGCGCCCTGCACATCCGGGTGGCGGGCGTTGCCCAGGTGCCCCAGGGTGGCCGCCAGGTCGGCTGGGCCAATGAAGAGCGCGTCGATGCCCTCCACGGCGGCAATCTGCTCCAGGTTGGCCAGTGCCTTGGGGGTTTCGAGCTGCACGAGCAGGCAGACTTCGTCATTGGCGTTCTGGCCGTAGTCGGCATCGCGCCCGTAACGGTTGGCACGCGTGGCCAAAGAAACGCCGCGCATACCCAGCGGCGGGTAGCGCACGGCGGCAACGGCACGGCGTGCGTCGTCCGCCGTATCGACCATTGGCACCAGCAGCGTCTGCGCGCCGATGTCGAGCAACCGCTTGATCGGCACCGGGTCGTTGGTGGCCGGCCGCACCACCGCCGACATGGCCGTCTGGGCAACGGTGCGCAACTGCTCCAGCACCATCGGCACCTCGTTGGGGGCGTGCTCGGTGTCGAGCAGGATCCAGTCGTAGTCGCTCTGCGTCAGGACCTCGGCGACGTTGCTCGCGGCGAGCATGCTCCAGATGCCGAGCTGCTGCTTGCGGGCCAGCAACTGTGCCTTGAACCGGTTGCGCTGCATGAGGGTGCCCCTTCAAGAATGCGATGCGTGATCAAGCTGACATGCCGCGATGCCGGGCTGCCGGCATCGCCTTGATCGTAGGACTTAGAACGAGTGCCGCATACCCAGACCGACACCGATCGGGGACCCGCCCGGCGCACGGCTTGCCACGGAGGTCACGACCGGGTTGACGTCATAGTCATAGGTCGCAAATGAGCTGTTGTGAATCCGGCTGACGTAGCCCTCCAGCATGGTGCGCTGCGACAACCAGTAGTGGTACGCAAACACCATCTGCTGTGCCCCGGTATGCGGCTGCTGCGCCGCCGAGCACTGCCCCGCCACTGCCGCCCCCGAGCAGTTGAGCGCACGCGCCACCGAATAGCTGACGATGAAGTCCTGCACGCCCACCTTCTGCATGACGGAAAGGCTGTAGGCATCACGGTAGGTCTGCCCGCCGCCGGCCGCAGCGCCTGCGCCGAAGGTGCCCTTGGAGCCGAGGCGGTCCCAACCGAGCGAGAAACTGGTCGACCCGGCCGATAGCCAGTTCGCCTCGTACCGGACGGCGATGCGGTGCTCGTAGTCGTTCGAGTAGCCGGCCCCCGCCACACCCATGCCGGCGCTGCCCGCGCCGGACAAGCCCGCGCCGGCGCCCAGCAGCGCCTGGCCGCGCCGCGTTTCATACGCATACGCGGCATAGATCGGGCCGCGCGCAAACTGCGCTCCCGTGCCCCAGGCATACATGCCAGTGAGTGCGGTGCCGGCAGAACCGCTCACGCTGCTGTTGGTAGGCGACGTGTTGCCGCCACCCGGCGAATACACCAGCTGCCCCGTCAGGCCCTGCAGCATGTCGGGCGACGTGTACAGGATGGAGTTGGCCAGCCGCGCGTTCAGGTTGGTCTGCGTGCCGTTGAGCGTCGTCATGATGCCAATGTTGTTGGCGATCGACGTGCTGCCGGGAATGAAGTTGAGCTTGCCGCCCAGCGCACGCATGGGCGAAGTCAGGTAGCCCAGCTGCAGCGTGCCGAGCTGGTTGCTCTGCAGGCCGACAAACTGGTCGCGCGCGCTCGGGCCCGAGCCGTTGTTGACGTTGAAGCCGTATTCGATCTGGAAGATCGCGTTCAGGCCATTGCCCAGCGCTTCCTTGCCGCGCATGCCCCACAGCGAGCTGTTGCTGTCTTCGCGCACCGTCATCGGCACGTTGGCACCGGTCTTGTTGGCACCGGTGGTGCGCACCGCCTCCACCGTGCCGTCGATCACCCCATACAGCGTCACCGAACTCTGCGCATGCGCGTTGACGGATGCACACGCCACAGCGGCGATGCAGGAGAGTTTCGTTTTCAAGCCCATGTCCTTCCTCCTAGTGGATCTCTGTTGTCGTTCTGACTTGCGTTGTGGTTTTCACCCGTGGCAGATCCACTGCGGTAAACCGGTCTTTCAGTTCAATCGCAGCTCGGTCGTGCGATCGAACAGATGCAGATGCGCCGGCGGAATGCTCAGGCTGGCTTGCGCGCCGTGCTGCAGCCCGTAGGCTTGGCGATCGCGCCCCGTTGCCGCCAGGGCGCCGACCGGCGTATCGCACACGAGCAGCGTCTCGGCGCCGTAGAACTCGCCGCTCTTCACGCGGGCGTTGACGCGGATGTCGCCCTGCGCGCCTTCTGCCGTGCCAATGCGGATGTGCTCGGGGCGGACGCCGCAGACGATCGGCTGGCCATCGCGCACGGCGGGACGGCCCGGCAGCGCAATCTCGATGCCGTCGGCGCAGTGGATGGCCGCCTGATCGCCGCGGACCTGTGCCACCCCGTCGAAGAAGTTGATCGATGGCGAGCCGATGAACTGCGCCACGAAGCGGTTCAGCGGCCGGTCATACAGCTCGACCGGCGTGCCAACCTGCTCGACGCGCCCATCGCGCAGCACCACGATGCGATCGGCCAGCGTCATGGCCTCGACCTGGTCGTGCGTCACGTACACGCAAGTGGTGCGCATGCGCTCGTACAGTTCGCGGATCTCGGCACGCACGTGGTGGCGCAGCGCGGCGTCCAGGTTGGACAATGGCTCGTCGAACAGGAACACCGACGGCTTGCGCACGATCGCGCGGCCCATCGCCACGCGCTGGCGCTGCCCGCCCGAGAGCTGGCGCGGATAGCGGTCGAGCAGCGTGTCGAGCGCCAGCGAATGGGCGATCTCACCCACAATGCGGTCGATCTCCGCCTTCGGCCGCTTGGCGAGCTTGAGGCTGAAGCCCATGTTCTCGCGCACGGTCAGCTGCGGATAGAGCGCGTAGCTCTGAAAGACCATTGCGATATCGCGGTCCTTCGGATGCAGGTGCGTGACGTCGCGCCCGCCGATGCGCACGGCGCCGCCGGACACGTCCTCCAGCCCCGCGATGATGCGCAGCAGGGTCGATTTTCCCGAGCCGCTCGGGCCCACGAGCACGCAGAACTCGCCGTCGCGAATATCGACCGAGACGCTCTTGATGATGTGCTGGTCGCCGAAGCGCTTGTCGATTGCGTCCAGGGTCACGGAAGCCATGGTTCGCTCCTCTTCTCGTTGGGTGGGTTCAGCCCTTCAGTGCGCCGGACGTAAGCCCGCGCTGGAAGTGCTTCTGGAGGCCGAGGTACAGCGCCACGCTGGGGATCATGGCCAACAGCGTCACGGCGATGAACACGTTGGGCGAGATGTGCTCGTCGGTGCGCAGCGCGGCCAGCACGACGGGGATCGTGTACAGCGTCTCGCGGTTGACCACGATGAGCGGCAGCAGGTACTGGTCCCAGATCATCAGGAAGCCGAAGATGGCGGTGGTGCCGAGCGCCGGCTTGACCAGCGGCAGCACCACGTTGAAGAAGATCTGCCACTCGCTGGCGCCGTCGATGCGCGCGGCCTCTTCCAGCTCCATCGGCACCGCCTTCATGAACTCGGTCAGCACGAAGATCGAGAACGCCCAGCCGGCCACCGGCAGGATCATGCCGAGATACGAGTTCAGCAGGCTCACGTGCACCACGGGCAGCTTGCCGAGCACGAGGTAGAGCGGAATGGCGATGACCTCTTCCGGCAGCATCATGGTCGACAGGAACAGCAGGCTGACCACGCCCGCACCGGCAAACTTCTTGCGCGCCAGCGCATAGGCGGCCAGCGCGCTGACGGTGATCTGCAGCGCCAACCCCACGACCACCACCACGCACGAATTCAGCAGGTGGCGCCATGCGCCAGCTTCGCTCCACGCATAGACCAGGTGCTTCAGCGACGGATGCGACGGCCACAGTTGGAGCTGGCCGGGCTGCGCGGTCTCGGCGTTGAAGGCGGTGGCGATCATGCCCCAGTACGGGCCGGCAAACACGGCAACGACCGCCGCGTAGAACAGCCAGCGGATTGCCGTGCCGACCAGCACGGACAAGCGGAGGTGAGCTTGTGCGGGGGCCACGGCAACGGGTTGCCCGGAGACGATCGGCTTAGCGTTCATGGCGTTTGCTCCGCTGCCGCAGTGCCAGGTAGGTGACAGTGGTCACCGCCGTGAACACGAAAAGCAGGCACGACACCGCTGACGCATAGCCGTAGTCGAACTGCACGAAGCCTGCTTTGTAGACGTAGGTCATGACGACCTCGGTGGCGCCGCCCGGGCCGCCGCCGGTGCTCGAATACACCTCGGTGAACACGCGCACGCCACGGATGAAGCCCAGCACGCCCACGATCACAAAGGTGTGGCGCATGGCGGGCAGCGTCACGTACCAGAGGCGGTGGTGCCAGCGCGCGCCGTCGACGGAGGCTGCGTCGTACAGCTCGCGGTTCACGCCCGTCAGGCCGGCAATGAAGATCATCATGTCGTAGGGCACGGTCTTCCAGATCTGCATGGCGATCAGCGAGCCGAGCGCGAGATCGGGGTCGGCGAAGAAGCCCGCGGGCGCCACGCCAAACCAGCCCAGCACGGTGTTGCCGATGCCCTCTGGCGTGGGCGCCAGCAGGATCTGCCAGATCTGCGCGACTACGGCGGCGCTCGTCACGGCCGGCAGAAACATGGCTGTGCGGACAATGCGCAGATGCCGCGCCGGGCCTTCCAGCGCGAGCGCCAGGAAGAAGGCGATCACCGCCGACGCGATGACCGACACCGCCACATACAGCGCCGTCTGCACCACGGCCGCATGCAGATCGCTGTCAGCGAAAGCGCGTTCGAAGTTCTCCAGCCCCACCCATTGCCAGTCCGAGCCGAACTGCACCTGGTAGAAGCTCATCTCCAGCCCGCGCAGCATCGGCACGAACTTGAACGTGACGAACAGCACGATGGCCGGCAGCAGGAAGAGCCACGGCACGAGCGGATGGCGCGTAGCCAGGCCGTGTGCGTTGCGTTTGATCGAAAGCTTCATCGCCGTGAGCTCAGTTGGCGGCCACGCGCTGGCGCGCGAGTTCCTGATTGACCTTCTTGTTCAGGTCTTTCAGGCCGGCGTCGATGTCGCTGCCGCAGTTGGCAAGGATGCGGTTCAGGCCATCCGCCGTGAGCTGGCGCAGGCTCATCCAGTCGGGGATGGCCGGCGCGTAGTGCGCGTCCTTCTCGTAGACGGCTTCCACCGTCTGCCAGCGCGGGTCGTTGTAGACCTTGCCCGCATCGACAGTCTTGTTGACCGGCAAGCGCACCACCGGGAAGCCGCCCGGATGCATACCCAGCTTCTGCCCTTCGGGCGACGTGAGGAACGCGATGTAGGACAGCGCGGCCGCCTTGTTGGCCGAGCGCGTGACGTAGGCAAGTTCGCCCTCACCCAGGCTGTCGGCCTTGCCGGCCGGGCCCGGCGGCGGCGCAATGACTTCCACCTTGGCGCGCCCCGGCTCCTGGTCGACCACGGCCATGTGGTACGGGCCGCTGAAGAAGATGCCGGTCTGGCCGGAGCGGAAGCTGGCGATGGCGTCTGCCGTGGTGGCGTTGATGGCGCCCGGCTGCGTGACCTTGTCGGTGCACAGCATCTGGCGGAAATAGGCGACGGTCTTGGCGGCGGCGGGCTCGTCCAGCGCACCGCGGAACTTGCCCTTGCCGTCCGGGCGGATGAAATCACCGCCCGCCTGCCACAGGAAGCTGCTCAGGAACCACGTCGTGTACCCACGCGTGGCCGACGCCGGAAACGTGAAGCCGTAGGTTGGCTTGCCCGGCCCCGCCGGCTGCTTGGTGGTGAAGGCCTTGGCCAGCGCCGCAATGTCATCCCACGACTTCGGCTGCGGCAGGCCCAGCTTCTCGCGCCAGTCCTTGCGGATGAAGAACACGAATGACTGCACCGACACCGGCACCGCGTAGTACTTGCCGTTGTAACCCTGAGCACCCTGCCAGGCGCGTTCCTGGATGTCAGCGCTGCCGGGGAAGCCGGCGCGGTCGATCTCGGTGGCCACGCCGGTCTTCATCATCAGCCCCAGCGACGCGCTGTCGTTGATGATCACGTCAGGCAGGTCGTTGCCGGCAATCGCGCGCGACAGGCGCTGCTCGTAGTCCGTCATCGCGTTGAAGTACTCGACCTTGATGCCGGTCTTCTTGGTGAAGGCGGCCGCGATGTTGTCGTACGTGGCGCGTGCATCCGGGTTCGAGCGCGTCCAGACGCGCAGCGTGGTCTCGGCCTGCGCAGACGATGCGAAGCCGGCCAGTGCGATGCATGCGGCGCCGGATGCCGTCAGCCGCGCGATCAGGCGCACGTGTTCCTTCATGCGGTTCATGTTGTCTCCTGCTTGTTCTATCGGCCGGCGTCCAATGCATGTGGCGCCGCGCTCGTTCATTCATGTGCACTGCCGGACGCGGGCAAGCCGCGCCAACCTTCACGCTGCGGGCATCCGCAATTGCGCCAGCAAGCCGCCGTCCACCGGCAGCACATGCCCGGTGATGAAGGACGCCGCGCTGGACGCCAGGAACAGCACCGGCCGCGCGGCCTCTTCCGCCAGCCCATGACGTGGCAGCGGCAGGCCACGCGCGGCGGCGGGGTCGACGTTCTTCGTATGCGAATGCGGGATCTGCGCGGGCGCGATGGCGTTCACGCGAATGCCGTGGCGGCCGAAATCCACCGCCAGGCAGCGCGTCATCGCGTCCACCCCACCCTTGCTGATGTCGTAGATGGCGTTGTTGCGGTGCGCGCGCTGCGCCCCCGGCGACGACACGTTCACCACCACCCCCGGATGGCCCCGGCCGACCCAGCCGCGCATCACGTCCAGGCTCAGCGCGTACATGGCGCGCAGGTTGACCGAAACGATCTCGTCGAAGTCCATGAGGTTGGTCTCGTCGGTGGGCTTCCTGGTCTGGGTCATGCCGGCGTTGTTGACCAGCACGTCGATGCCGCCGAGCTGGTTGGCACGCGCCACGATCGCCTGCCGATGCGCATCGTCGGCCATGTCACCCATGACGATGTCGCAGCGCTCGCCCAGGCTCTTGCTCAAGGCATCGAGCGCATGGCGATTGCGGCCGGTGGCCACCACGTGCGCGCCGGCGCGGTGGAACTCGCGGGCGATGGCCGCGCCGATCGCGCCGCTGGCGCCGGTCACGACGGCCAACTTGCCGTGGAAATCGAACTGGGTCTGCATGTCGTAGAAACGGTTGGGCGGATGCGCCTTGGAAAACGATTTCCGGACTATAGGGACCGACCCAAAGCAAGTCAATCGTTTTCCTAAATTGCTACATACGTGAAAACCCGAAGTTGCTCCGCAGCATGCCGAGCAAAGCGGCGCACGTCGCACGCCAACAAACGCATTGAACGCGTCACACCACGATGCCTCCCTGAAAAAACCACAGAACATGGCGCCACAAAGCCAACGACAGCCCGACGACCACCTTTCCTTTCACTGAAAAATACTGGCGCACCGCTTTACAACCACCCGGCCTCACACCTCGGTTTACGGCCCCAGGAAAATTGTTTAGGATTGGAAAACGTTACCCAATACACGCTGCAGCGGTCAAGCCGCCCTCGCCAGCAACAGGAAACCCACCCATGAAGATCACCGCTGTCCGCGTCACCCCCATTGCCATCAGCGACCCGCCGCTGCTCAACGCCAGCGGCGTGCATGAGCCGTTTGCGCTGCGCTCCATCATCGAGGTGGAGGCCGACAACGGGCTGGTCGGCCTGGGCGAGACCTATGGTGACAAGCCGGTGCTCGATGGCCTGCTGCGCGTGAAGGATGCGCTCGTCGGCCTGAGCCCGTTCGACCTGAATGGCCTGTGGCAACGCGTGGCGGCGGCGGGGGCACCGGCAGCGAAGGGCATCGAGCTGGACGTCGCGCCCGGATCGGCGACAAACAAGGGCGAACGCAAAGTGTTCGGCGGCTTCGAGGTCGCGTTCGTGGATCTGCAGGCGCGCTCGCTCGGCATTCCCGTGCATGCGCTGTTGGGTGGCGCGGTGCGCCGCCAAGTGCCGTTCTCCGCCTACCTGTTCTTCAAGTTCGCCAGCGATGTCGATCCGTCGTACAAGCCCGACCCGTGGGGCCCGGCGCTGGAGGCTGACCAGCTCGTCGCGCAGGCCCGCCAGATGATCGACCAGTACGGCTTCGGCAGCATCAAGCTTAAGGCTGGGGCGCTTGCGCCCGAGCACGAGGTCGAATGCCTGAAGGCGCTCAAGCGGGCCTTCCCCAACCACCCGCTGCGCATCGACCCGAACGCCAACTGGTCGCTCGACACCGCCATCCGCATGGCCGAGCACCTGCAGGGCGACCTGGAGTATTACGAAGACCCGACCCCGGGCCTGGAAGGCATGGCCGCCCTGCACCAGGCCACCGGCCTGCCGCTGGCCACCAACATGGTCGTGACCGACATGGAGGAGTTCCGCCGCAACGTGTCGCTGAACGGCGTGCAGATCGTGCTGTCCGACCACCACTACTGGGGCGGCCTGCGTGCCACGCAGCAACTGGCGACGATGTGCGAGACCTTCGGGCTCGGGCTGTCGATGCATTCCAACTCGCACCTGGGCATCAGCCTGATGGCGATGTCGCATCTGGCCGCCGCCGTGCCCAATCTGACCTACGCTTGTGACACGCACTACCCGTGGCAGGACGACGAGGTGCTCAAGGGCGGCAAGATCGCCATCACCGGCGGTTGCGTGACGGTAACGGACGCGCCGGGCCTGGGCATCGAGATCGACCAGGACGCGCTGGCCGCCCTGCACGCGCAATACCTGCACTGCGGCATCACCAACCGCGACGATGTCTCGCAGATGCGCAAGTTCCGCCCCGACTGGACGCGCAAGAAACCGCGCTACTGACCCGAACCGTCAGACCAACCGAACCCACCGAACCACCAGGAAAAACATCATGGCAACCATCGGCTTCATCGGCCTGGGCATCATGGGCGCCCACATGGCCCGCAACCTGCTCAAGGGCGAGCACACCCTCGTCGTGAGCGGCAAGCACTCCGTGCCCGACGACCTGCGTGCGCGTGCCACTGTCGTCGCCAACTCGGCGGCCGTCGCGCAGGCGGCGGACATCATCATCGCCATGGTGCCGGACACGCCGGACGTGGCCAACGTGCTGTTCGGCGAAGACGGCGTCGCCCAGGGCCTGAGCGCAGGCAAGCTGTTTATCGACATGAGCTCGATCTCGCCCATCGAGACACAGGCGTTTGCCAAGCGCGTCGAAGCCTTGGGGGCCGATTACCTCGATGCGCCGGTCTCGGGCGGCGAAGTCGGCGCGCGCGATGCGACGCTCACCATCATGGTGGGCGGCAAGGAGGCGGCGTTCGAGCGCGCCAGGCCACTTTTCGCGCTGATGGGCAAGAACATCACGCGCGTGGGCGACTGCGGCGCCGGCCAGACCTGCAAGGTGGCCAACCAGATCATCGTGGCGCTGACCATCGAGGCGGTGGGCGAGGCGCTGCTGTTCGCCTCGAAGGCCGGCGCCGACCCGGCTCGCGTGCGCGAGGCGCTGATGGGCGGCTTTGCCGCGTCACGCATCCTTGAGGTGCATGGCGAGCGCATGATCAAGCGCACCTTCGACCCGGGCTTTCGCATCGAGCTGCACCAGAAAGACCTGAACCTGGCGCTGGACGGTGCGCGCAAGCTCGGCATCGCCCTGCCCAACACGGCCAGCGCGCAGCAGCTCTTCAGCGTATGCGCGGCCAATGGCGGCAAGGCATGGGACCACTCGGCCATGGTGCGCGCGCTGGAGCTGATGGCGGACCACACCATCGCCTGAGCCAGCGGGCCGCCTGGGCGTCACGTGCTGAAGCGGGCGCGGTATGGCACCGTGCCCGTGGAAAACGTTCTCCACCTATAATTCGGCACTTTCTTGCACGTGCCGCACCGATGAAAAAGAACGCTCCGACCATCCGAGACGTTGCCGCCGCTGCCGAGGTGTCTGTGGCCACCGTGTCGAAGTACATGAACGGCACGCAGCGCTTTTCCGCGCCGGTCGAAGCCAAGCTCAAGGCCGCCATCGAGCAGCTCGGCTACCGCTCCAACCCGCTCGCGCGCTCGATGATCACGGGCAAGACGCGCACCATCGGCCTGGCCATCCTCGACATCCGCAATCCGCACTTCACCAACATCGTGAAAGGCGCCAACCGCATCGCCCTGCAGAACGACTACACGCTGCTGCTGGTCGACACGGAAGAGAGCCAGGAGCGCGAGCGGCAGCTGATCGAAGCGCTGGCGCAGCGCGTGGACGGCATGATCGTCAGCTCGCGCATGCCGGAAGAGGCCATCCAGTGGATGGTCGAGCTGAACAAGCCCGTGGTGCTGTTCGGGCGTACGCGCGAGCTGCCCATCCCCAGCGTCGGCACGGACAGCCACCTGGCGGCGTACATGCTGGCGCGGCACCTGCTAAATGAAGGTCATCGCCATGTGGCGTACCTGGGCTTCGGACAATCGCGCTGGAATGCGGAGCGCATCCGCGGGGTGACGGAGTGCTTCCAGGAAGCGGGCCTTGGCGTCGACATCTACGATGCGCACGCGCCCTCGGCGCAGGCCGGCGAGCACGCCTGCTCGGCCATCCTGCTTGGCCCCAAGCGCCCGCAGGCAGTGATCTGCTACAACGACCTGATCGCGCTCGGCTTCATGAAGGAAGCGCGCGCGCTCGGTTTCACGCTGCCGGACGACGTATCGGTGGTGGGCTTCGACAACGTGCCCTATGGGGAGTACGCCTCGCCCGCGCTCACCACCATGGACCTGCAGAGCGAACGCATGGGCGAGGTCGCCATGCAGAAGCTGCTTGACCTGCTGGCCGGCCACGACGGCGACGGCGAGTATTCCCTTCTTGAGCCCCGCCTGATCGTACGTGAATCGACCCAGCGCCGCGAAGCGGGTGCGCAAGCCGCACCCAAGCCGCGGCGCAAGGCCTAGCGTTACAGCTCCAGCTGCTCCAGCACCTTCTCCTTGGTCTCGATGCCGAGGAAGTGGATGGTGGCGGCCGCCAGGCACGGCACCAGCGCCAGCAGGAAGAACGCGGTGCTCACATTACCGGTGCCGATGGTGCCGCCGATGAGCGAGGGCGCGAAGATGGCCGCGATCTTCAGCCACGCGCCACCCAGCCCGCAGCCCATGGCGCGGATGTTGGTCGGGTACAGCTCCGGCGTATAGACATAGGCCGTGATGAACCCGCATGCCATCAACCCCAGCGCCAGCGAGCACAGCGTCGCCACCACGTAGATCGACGCATCGTGCAGCACACCGGCCAGCGCCAGCGACACGCCGCACAGCACGAACGACACCACCATCACCGGCTTGCGGCCCACCTTGTCGACCACCAGCGCGCAGATCAGCGAGCCGATCACGCCCAGCACCGAGGCAAACGCCGCCAGGTTCAGCGCCAGTTGCAGCGGCGCGTGATAGACCGTCTTGTACAGCGTCGGCAGCCACGTCGACAGGCCGTACTGGATGAAACCGCAGGTGGCCCACAACATGGCCACGGCCAGCGTGCGGCGCAGGTAGACCTTGCCGAACAGATCCGCCATGCCGCGCTTCGGGTGGCGATGCGACATGCGATCGAAGGCCTCGGTATCGCCCAGCGGCGGCAGCGCGCCCTTCGCACGCCGCTCGAAGCGGGCCTGTGCGGCATCCGCCTCGGCCAGGCGGCCGTTGCTCGCCAGCCAGCGCGGCGACTCAGGCACGGCACTGCGCAGCACGAAGAACAGCACCAGCGGCACGCCCCCGACGAAGTACATCACCTCCCAGCCGAAGCGCGGCACCAGCCATGCGCCGAGCGCGTTGGAGGCGAGCAGCCCGATCGGGAACACCACCTCGTAGAACAGCACGAAGCGCCCGCGGCCATGGGCGCGCGTCACCTCGTTGATATACGTGGCCGCCACCGGCAGCTCACCGCCCAGGCCGATGCCCTGCACGATGCGCAGCGCCGCAAACACGGCAAAGCTCGGCGCCAGGCCGCACAGCATGCTCATCAGGCCGATGATGCCGGCGCTCCAGCCGATGGTGCGCACGCGGCCAAAGCGCTCGGCCAGATACGGAAACAGCAGCGCCCCGACCAATTGCCCCACCGAAGGCGCCGCGATCACGAACGCAATCTGCGCCGGCGTCAACGCCCACTTGGCGATCAGCAGCGGCAGCGTGGTGGCGATGACGATCACGTCAAAGCCGTCGAAGAACGTCGCCAGCCCGATCAACAGGCGTGCGCGGACGTGCATGGCGTTGGCCGGCAACCGCTCGATACGGGCGACGATGTTGCCCAGGCTGATGCCGGCGAGGGGCACATCCTTGTCAATCAATACACCTGGCTTCATACCAAGCTCCTTCCAGGGGGATCTTGCCGCGCCGCCGGACGTCTGCCCAGCGGCGCCGCGTTGGGTCAGAACATCAGAACGAGTGGTGCACTCCGGCGCTGATCACCGCCTGGCTGCGCTTGGCCGACACGCCAACCCCGTTGATGGCCGCCAGCTGTGCATCGCCGGACGCACGCTGGACCGTGCCCTGCAGGTAGACCTGCGTGCGCTTGGAGAAGCCATACACGTTACCGATGCTGAACTGGTTCCAGCGCGCGCCTTCGTACTTGCTGAAGGTATAGCCCACGTTGAGCGTGTTGGCGCCGCTGTAGTGCCAGGCCGTGCCGAGGTCCACGTTCTGCATGCGGGTGTTGGCGCCGCCCAGCGTGATGCGGGTCTGCGTGTACAGCGCGTTGATCTGCAACGGCAGACCGGTGAACTGGTACAGCGTGCCCGCGCCGAACGACTTGACCGTGTTCATCGCCGTCATCACGCCCGGCACCAGCGTCGTGCCCAGCGTGTTGGTGATGCCCAGACGGCCAGCCACATCCAGCGGACGATTGTTCGAATCCGTATAGGCCGCTGCTGCACGGAAACCGCCATTGCTGTAATACGCACCCAGGCTGTAGCTGCGGTTGGTGGACGGCGAGCCCGGCACGCCGCCAAAGCCGACCATGCCGCCCAGCTGCAGCCCGCCGAACACCGGCGACACATAGCGCACGGCGTTGTCGATCTGGAACTGGTTGGCCAGGTTGTCGAAGTTGCCCGGGTGGAACAGGTAGAAGTTCGTCAGCTGGAAGCCGTTGCTCAGGCGCCCGAGGTAATCGAACATGAAGTCCGCCTGGTGGCCGAGCTGCACATTGCCAAGACGCTCGTTGGTCAGGCCGACCCACGCGGCGCGGTTGAACAGCTTGCCGGCCACCACGCTGTTGCCAGTGTTGCCCAGGAAGCCGGATTCAAGCTGGAAGATGGCTTGCGTGCCACCGCCCAGGTCCTCCGTGCCGCGCAAGCCGAAGCGGTCCGGCTGCATCGTGCCAGGGTCCACGCGGAACGCCGAGCCGCTGCCTGCGGCGCTTTTCAGGCTGTTGATGTAGGCCACGCCCTGATCGATGCTGCCGTACAGCGTCACGCCGTTGCTCTGCGCGGCGGCCGTGCCAGCCAAGCCCATCGCCGCGACGGCGATCCAAGTTGTCTTCATTTGGTGTTTCCTCCACTGGCCGGGGTGTCAGGCCCCGCCGGTTGTCGCCGCCTTGCGAGGCGGGCTGTTGTTTTCGTTTCGTATACGAAACGGTGTTTAGCAAAAGAACTACGGGTAAAAAAAGAGCGCGCGGCTGGTCAGGCCGGCGCTTAAAGATCGATCACCAGGCGCTTCCCTTTGCAGCCCGACACGCAGACCATCATGGTCTGGTTCGAGGCACGCTCGCTCTTGGAGAGCACGCTGTCGCGGTGTTCGGGTTCACCTTCCAGCACGCGCGTCTCGCACGAGCCGCACACGCCTTCCTTGCAGCTGTATTCCACCTCCACGCCCACTTCCAGCAGCGCGTCGAGTAGCGACTTGCCGGCCGGCACGCACAGCTCCGAGCCGGTGCGCGCGAGCTTGACCGTGTACTCGCCCTCCTGCACCGACTCGACGGCCGCATCGGCGGCAAAGCGTTCGATGTGGACGTTGCTGTAGCCAAGCACCTCGCACGCGGCCTCGAAGGCGCGCAGCATCGGGCCGGGGCCGCAGCAGTAGAAATGCGTGTCGGCCGGGTGGCCTGCGAGCAGCGTCTTCAGGTCGGGTGGGCCGCCGGCTTCTGCATCGAAATGGAAGCGCACCGCATCGCCATGTGCGGCCAGTTCATCGGCGAAGGCCGCTTCGGCAGGCGAGCGCGCGCAGTACAGCATCGAGAACGTCTTGCCCTGCTCGGCCAGCCGGCGCGCCATGCAGACCATGGGCGTCACGCCAATGCCGCCGGCCACCAGCACCGTGCGCGGCGCGGCCTCATCCAGTTCGAAGTTGTTGCGCGGGCCGCCGATCTTGAGCGTCGAGCCCACGCGCAGTTGCTCGTGCACGTAGCGCGAGCCACCGCGGCTGTTGCGGTCGAGCAGCACGCCGACCACGTAACGGTCACGTACTTCCGGCGCACCGCACAGCGAGTAGCTGCGCACCAGGCCGTTGCCGAGATGCAGGTCGATATGCGCGCCCGGGGCGTACGCGGGCAGCGTGTTGCCTTCCACATCGCGCAGCTCCACGCACACGATGCCCTGGGCTTCGAAGCGCATGGCGTGCACGCGCAGGGTGAGGGGGGGATTGGTACTCATGGCACGTCTCTCAACTTCGGTTATTCCCACTGCAAAGCGACGTCAAAACGAAGCGAAGCGGTTCTGGCGGTTCGACGGCGGCGCAGACAGTACAGGCAGTACGGCAAGCCGCCGTCGGGCCGCCAGAATCGTTTTGACGGCGCTTTATCGCTTTTCGGTGAGGAACTTGCCCTCAGCCTTGCCGGCATCCTTCTGGCGGCGCGTGTTGCCGTCGATGCCGCCTTCGATGGCCCACTCTGCAAACACCGTGGGGCCGGGCTCGAAGTCGCGCGGCTGCCACTCGGCATCGAGCTGGTCCTCGTCGGCGTAGTACTCGATCAGGCCACCGGCGGGGTTCTTGAAGTACCAGAAGTACGCCGACGAGATCGGGTGACGACCCGGGCCCAGTTGCGTATCCCAGCCGCAACGCGACACATTCATGCCACCGCCGAACACCTCGTGGATGTCGCGCACCGTGAAGGCGACGTGGTTGAGCCCGCTCTTGGCCTGCGGCAGTTGCAGCAGAAACAGGTCGTGGTGGCCGCCTTCCGGCTCGCAGCGCAGGAACGCGCCGCGGCCCGGGTAGTGGTCCGACGGCACGAAGCCGAGCTTGTCGATGTAGAAGCGCTCGGTGGCCACCACGTCCTTGACGAAGAACACCACGTGGCCGACTTCGATGGGCGTGGCGCGCTCGTAGATAGGGCTGGGCTGGTTGCGGCGCGGCTTGTCGGTCCACGTGTTCATCGTGGCGCATTGCACGTCGATATCGCGCTTGCGGGTGAGCTGCACGCGCACGGCCAGGCCGTTCGGGTCGGTGCAGCCGACGCGGCCATCGGCGTTGATGTAGCCGGGCTGGTCGGCCAGCTTGTCGGCCAGGCGATCCAGCACGGCTTGCGAATCCGCGCCCCAGATCACCTCGCGCAGCGTCGGGCCGGCTTCCATGGCGGGTGGCAGCGTTGCATCGTCGCTGCGCTTGACGCGCACGCGGCAGCCGTTGAGCGTTTCGAACAGCAGGCCGCCGGCGTCTTCCGATTGCAGCGCGAGGCCCCAATCGAGGAAAAACTGCTTGCAGGCGGCAAGGTCGTCGGCACCGTAGACGATCTCGTCGATGCCTCGAATCGTGTTCATCTTCATCTCCTGTGGTCCGGGCGTGTGCTTGTGCTTCAGTTGACGTTGGCCCAGGCCAGCGGTTGTTCGTTCAGGCCCCAGTAGAGGCTCTTCTGCTCCATGTACTGGAGGATGCCCAGGCGGCCCTTCTCGCGGCCCAGGCCGCTGTCGCGCCAGCCGCCGAACGGCGTCGAGATCGAGAACTGCTTGTACGTGTTGATCCACACGTTGCCGGCCTGCACCGCGCGGGCGATGCGCCAGGCGCGCTTGTAGTCGCGCGTCCAGATGCCGGCGGCCAGCGCGTAGACGCTGTCGTTGGCCTGCTCGATCAGTTCGTCTTCGTCCTCGAACGGCATCGCCACCAGCACCGGGCCGAAGATCTCTTCCTGGCAGATGCGATCGCGATTGGTCAGGCCTTCGATGATGGTGGGTGTGTAGAAGTAGCCCGACTCGCAGCCGGCAATTTCCGGGCGCAGGCCGCCCGTGCGCAGGTGGCCGCCGTCTTCCACGCCCATCGCCACGTACGATTCGATGGTCTCGCGGTGGCGGTCGGTGATCAGCGGGCCCATCTGCGTCTGCTCATCGGCCGGATTGCCCACGCGCAGGTGCGCGGCGGCGGCAGCCAGCCGATCCATGAACGGCTCGTACAGCGCGCGCGCCACGAACAGGCGCGAGCCTGCGATGCACGACTCACCCGACGAGCTGAAGATGCCGTACAGCACGCCGTTGACGGCGTGGTCGAGGTCCGCATCGTCGAACACCATGGTCGGCGACTTGCCGCCCAGCTCCAGCGACACCGGCATCATCTTGTCCGCCGCGATGTGCGCGATATGGCGGCCGGTGGTCGTGCCGCCCGTGAACGACACGCGGCGCACCAGCGGGTGCTTGGTGATCGCATCGCCGATGATCGAGCCCTTGCCCGGCAGCACGCTGATCATGCCCTTGGGCACGCCCGCCTCTTCGCAGATCGCAGCCAACTCCAGCGCCATCAGCGGCGTCACCTCGGCGGGCTTGACGACGACGGCGTTGCCGGCGGCCAGCGCGGGCGCCATCTTCTGCGCTTCGCTGGCAATGGGGGAGTTCCACGGCGTGATGGCGGCCACCACACCCATGGGCTCGTGCACGCTCATCGTCAGGCAGTCGCCACGCGCGGGGGTGAGGCTTTCTTCCAGCGTCTCGCACGCGGCGCCGAAGAACTGGAACGTGGCGGCGGCGCTCGCCACCAGGGCGCGCGTCTCGCTGATTGGCTTGCCGTTGTCCAGGCGCTGGCGCTGGGCCAGGGCTTCGCTGCGCGAGCGGATCAACTCAGCCACGCGGTACAACACTGCTGCGCGCTCGTGCGGCTTGCGCTGCGCCCAGCCGCTGGAGAGGAAGGCTCGGTAGGCACCGGCCACGGCCTCTTCCACGTCGGCCACGCTGGCGGCGTTCAGTTCAGCGACGACCTCGCCCGTGGCGGGGTAGCGCGTGGCATAGCGCTCGCCGGTGCCGAGGCGCCATTCGCCCGCGATGCAGATCGGCAGCAGTGAGGTTGCGGTTGCGTTCAGGGTGGAGACAGTCATGGCGCGATGGCCTCGCTCATCAAATCGAAACGGCGTGCGCGCGGTTGCCCAGCGCACGCACCACGCTGAACACCGTCAGCGCGGAAGTCTTGGGATTGGCCGCCAGCGGCTTGCCGCGCATGGTCAGCTCGAAGCCGCCAAAGGCGCCGCGCGCCTCGACGTGGTGGATGTTCTCGTCGACGGTCGGGTCGGCCAGCAGCTTCACGTGCGTGTGCTCCAGCCCCAGGCCCGCCAGCGACAGCGTGGCCGCCACGTTGGCGTTCTTCGGGAACAGGCGCGCGGCCTCGCGGGCGTTGCCCTCGAAGATCACGGTCGGCTCGCGCAGCGCATCGAGATCGAACTGGCCATCGGCCGGCGTGTCCTTCCAGGCGCGCGGCGGCTTGCGGCCGGTGTAGACGACCGATTCCAGCCCGCCGACGCGCGCTGCCGCCAGCGCATCGATGGCACCGATAGCGCCCGACAGCAACTGCACCTGCGCATTGCCGCGCCGGGCCGCCGCTTCCAGCCGCTCGGCCACGCCGGGTTCGGACAGCGCGCCCACGGACACCACCAGGCAGTCGATGCCCTGTTCCAGCGCGGGCAACACGTGCTCTTCCAGCGCGTCATGCCCGGCGCATTCGACCAGCAGGTCGGGGCGTGCATCTGCTGGCAGGTGCGTCGTCACGCGGGCATTCGGTGCCAGCGGGGCAATCGCCTCGCGCGCCTTGTCCATCGCGTGCTCGGGCACGATCACCGCGTCAAAGCAGACGTCCGGATCGCTCTTGAGCAGCTCCAGCACGCCCTGCCCGATCGCTCCGCACCCGACCATCGATACATGCAGCATGTCCGGCTCCTTGGTTCGATGCTGTTGCAGGCTCACGCCACCACCGTGGTGCGTTCGGCCGCGCGCTCACCCTGGCCTTCCTTGGCCTGCTGGTTGACCGGCGGGCCCGCGAAGGCGGTCTTGAAACTGCCGATGGAGAGCATGTCGATCTCCAGCAGGAACGGGCCTTCGCCGCCGAGGGCTTCGTTCAGCGCATTACCGACGTCGCCCAGGTCCGACACGCGACGATGGCGCAGCTGCAGCGACTGCGACAGCGCGGCGTAGTCCGGCGTGTGCAGCTCGACGTAATGGCGGCGGCCGCCGTATTGCGCGTCCTGGATGTTCTTGATGACGCCGTAGCCCTTGTCGTTCATCAGCACGATGACGAGGTTGGCGCGCTCCTGCACGGCGGTGGCCAGCTCACCCAGGTTGAGGATGAAGCCGCCGTCACCGGCCAGGCAGAAGGTGGTCTTGCCCGAGGCGGTGGCGGCCGAGCCGATGGCCGCGCCGATGCCCATCGCCAGGCCCTGGCCGATGCCGCCACCCAGCGCGTGCACGCCGGCGCGCGAATCGAAGATGCGCAGTTGGCGGTTGCCCCAGGTGCTGTTCGACACGGTCACGTCGCGCACCCAGTTGAACTCGCGGCCGACGGCGGCTTGCAGTGCTTCCACCAGTTGCGAATACGGGCCTAGGCCATCGACCAGCGATCCGACCGCCTTCTCATGTGCGGCACGCAGGTCGCCCGCGAACGTGGCGTCGATCTGCATCTTCTTCTCCAGCCGATCGGCCAGCGCGTCCAACGCCAGGGCCGAATCGCCACAGACGAAGTAGTCGCTGGCGTAGCAGCGGCCTTCCGACGAGGCGTCCGCATCAATGCGGTACAGCGGGCGCGGCAGCTTCAGTTCGTACTTGAGCGTTTCGTTGCCGCGCAGGCGAGAGCCGACCACGAGCATCGCATCGCAGGTCTGGTAGAACGCCTCGACCGGCTTGTGCAGGTTGAACGCGCCCAGCGAGCGCGGATCATCTTCGGCCACGATGCCGCGGCCCTGCGTGCTGGTGACCACGCCAAAGCCCAGGTCCATCAGGCGCTTGACCTGCTTGGCGGCATGGCGGGCACCACCGCCCAGCCACAGCATCGGACGGCGCGCACGCGACAGGCGCTCGGCCAGCTCATCCAGCGCGTGGGCCGACGGCACATGCTGCGGCACCAGCAGCGGGCGCAGGTCGTCCGGCATTGGGATCAGCGCGGCCTGGATGTCGATCGGGATCTCCACGCTCACCGGGCCGGACGGGGCGGTCAGCGCGGTCTGCACGGCCAGCTTCATGGTGCTGATGGCGGTGTCCGCACTGCGCACACGGAAGGCGGCCTTGGACACGGCCTTGAGCATGGTGAGCTGGTCCGGCGCTTCGTGGATGTAGGCCAGGCTCTGGTCCAGGTACGGGGTTTCGATCTGGCCGGTGATGTGCAGCAGCGGCGTGCCGGCGGTCAACGCTTCGACCATGGCGCCGGCAGCGTTGCCGGCGGCCGTGCCGGTGCTGGTCAGGCACACGCCCAGGCCGCCCGTGGTGCGGGCATAGGCGTCGGCCATGTTGGTGCCGCCCGCTTCACCGCGCGCCATGATGAAGCGGATCTTGCCGCGCTCGCCCATCGCATCGAGGATGGGCATGTTGTGGATCGAGATGACGCCGAACGCGGCCTTCACCTCGCAGGCTTCCAGGAAGGCGGCAATCGCGGCGCCGACCGTGACCAGTTGTTGTTCCTGTTGTTGTCTATTAAGCATGACGGGAGTGTCCTCCGGAGATATCGAGATGGCTGCCCGTGGTGTACGAAGACAACGGCGAGGCAAGGAACAGAATGGCGCGGGCCGCCTCTTCAGGCAGGCCCAGGCGGCCGAGGGGAATATGTTTCTGCACAGCAAGGCGGCGCGTCCACGCGGCCCAGTCCAGATGGCGATCAGCCTCCGGGCGCGCATCGAAGCGGCGGCGCCATTGGCCGGACTCGACCAGGCCGATCAGGATGCCGTTCACGCGCACGCCCTTGGGCGCGAATTCGGTCGCCATCGAGCGCACGAGGTTCAGCACACCGGCCCGCGCGGCCGAAGTGGCCACCATATGCGGCTCAGGCTGCTGCGCCAGCAACGAATTCACGCAGACGATGGCGCCCTGCCCTGACCGCTCCAGTTGCGGCAGGAAGGCCCGCGTCGGGTGGATCACGGAGAAGAACTTCAGGTGCAGCTCTTCCGTCCACGCGGCATCTTCGGTATCGGCGAAGGTCGAGACGCGGCCCTGGCCGGCGTTGTTGACCAGCATGTCGATGGGGCCGAGCGCCTGCGCCACCGCGTCGGCAAACGCGGCCATCTGCGCGGCGTCGAGCACGTCGCAGGTGGCGGCGAACAGCTTGGCGCCAGGGAAGCGGCTGCGCAGTCCTTGCTCAGCGGCGGCGAGGCGCTCCGCATTGCGGCCGCACAGCGCCACAGCGGCGCCGGCTTCCAGCAGCAGCTCGACGGTCGCGAGACCAATGCCGGAGGAGCCCCCCGTCACCACGGCCGCCTTGCCGGTCAGGTCGATCATCGGCATGGTCATTCCCGGAACAGGTTGACGACCTTGCCGCTGACCGGGCGGTAGTCGAGCAGGTACGACAGCTCACCGGCGGCGGCGCGCACCTTGTCAATCATCGAATCCAGTTGCGAGGGTTCGATGCGCGGCGACGGGACCGTCGTGCCGAGTGCGGCCACGACCTTGCCCGCACGGTCCAGCACCGGGGAGGCGATGGTGGAGATATTGGCTTCGAAGAAGCCCTCTTCCAGCACGTAGCCCTGTTCGCGGTCACGCTGGACCATCTCGAACAGCTCTTCCACCGTGCGCGGCGTGTTCTTCGAGAACGACTCCAGTTGCGGCTCGGGATACAGGTGACGCAGCTCGGCCAGCGACAGATCGGCCAGCAGCACGCGGCCCAGCACCGTGGCATGCGCGGGCAGGCGCGTGCCGACATTGACGGAGCTGGTGAACGGCGTCGGCGCCACCGATTTCGCCACGTAGACGATTGAACGGCCATCGCGCACGACGAGGTTGCACGGGTAATGGATGTCGTCGCGCAGGCGGTCGAGCAGCGGGCGGCCCAGCTCGGTCAGCTCCAGCGAGGCGAGATATTCGAAGCCCAGGCGCAGCACGGCCATGCCAAGGCGGAAGTCACGGCCGCCGTCCACACGCTCGATGAAGCCCATCACTTCCAGCGTGGTCAGCAGGCGGAACACCGTCGAGCGCGGCACCTTCAGCCGACGCGCGAGTTCCGGCGCGGACAGCACGCGGTCTTTGTGGCTGAACTCGCACAGCAGGCGCAGGCCGCGTTCGAGACCCGGCACGATGTACTTTTCCTGCGCGTCTTCGGGGATGAGGTCGTTGCTCATACGTCTTGGCGTTCAAGGATTGAGAGAGGCGGCGGACGGCTCTTGCTGGCCCTCCGTCCGGTACTGCTGTACGGCTTGTTCGATCCAGCCTGCAACGGCTTCGGGCGCGTCGATATAGGACGCGTGCCCGGCTGCCGGCACCAGCGTGAACGGCAAGCCGAATGTCCCAGCCAGCGCTTCGCAACCAGCCGGCGGCGTGATGCCGTCGACATCGCCACAGGCCACGCGCGCCGGCGTCGATGCCGGGCGCTTGCGCAGGTAGGCGCCGATGTCGTCGCCGCTGAGCATCGCCACCGCCTGGCGATAGCCGCTGGCGTTCAGGCGTGCCATGTTCCAGCGCACCCAGGCGCGTTCTTCGTCCGAGGCATCGGGGCGCAGCAGATGCGCATGGCGCGACTCCGCCATGCCGTCGATGCCAAGCTTGTCGAGCGTCGCCAGGCGTTGTGCCTGCACGGTGCGCGACTTCTCCTCCTGCCCCGGCTGGCCATAGCCTTGCGCCGGGTTCAGGAGCAGCAGGCTGTTCGGCTGCATCGCGGCCGGCGCTTCGGCCACATACGCCGACGCCATCAACGCACCCAGCGAATGCCCGACGATCACGTCCGGCTTCACCTGCAGTGCCGACAGCCACGCACGCAAGCGCAGTGCGTAGTCAGCCGCGCGCGGCTCGGCCTGTTCAAGCGGCGTCGAATTGCCATAGCCCGGCGCATCCCACGCCAGCACGCGCATGGTTTGCGACAGCACGCGCGCGCACGGCAGCCATGACGCGGCGCTGGAGCTGATGCCGTGCAACAGCACCACCAGCGGCCCGCGCTCACCCCACTGCCGATAGCCGATGCGATCGCCTTGCGCGTTGATCGCGATCGTGCGTTCGGCAAACGCCGCACCGAGCACCGCCAGGGCGTCGGCAACGCGGAAGACGTGGGAAGACATGACAGCCTGCGCACTCATGGCATCAACGCTTGATCTGGCTGAGCGGATGCTCGGGCGGATACGTCGGCGTGATCGGCTTCTTCGCGCCGAGCATCACGCACATCAGCGCGTCTTCCTCGCCGATGTTGATCTCTTCGCGGTACACGCCGGGCGGCACCGAGACGAGGTCACGGTCGGTCAGGATGGTCTCAAAGCGCTCGCCGTCCTTCTCCAGGATCAGCTTGATCTTGCCGCGCATGACGAAGAACACCTCTTCCACATCGGTGTGGATGTGCGACGGGCCTTCGTGGCCGGCCGGGATGATCATGGTCGAGAACGTGAAGTGCTCCGACGGCACCGTGTTGGTATCAGCCGCCACACCCGTGCCACCCGTGCCGAGGTAGCGCATCTGCGCGCGGCGGTATTTCGGGTCGTAGTCGGCCTGGAACTTGAGGGCGTCCCAGTCGTAGCGACGGGTGGAGAAGCGCGCCACACGGCCGTTCATCCAGTCTTCAAACGACGCGCCCTCGGGACGGTCCCAGGTGCGCTGCACTTGCTGTTGTTCGGAGAGATCGCTCATCGATTGCCTCGTAGGGTGTTGGTGCGTTACTGCGTTACTGCATGACAAAACCGCCGTTGACGGCCAGGGTCTGGCCCGTCACGAACCGGGAAAGATCGGACAGCGCGAACAGCACGGCGCCGCACACGTCATCGGGCACCGGGTCGCGCGAGATGGCGCGCTGGTCGCGGTACAGCGCGTGCCGGTGCGCCGGCACGTATTCGGTGGCCTCCACCAGCGTCAGGCCCGGGGCGACGGCGTTGACGGTGATGCCGTCCGCGCCGCACTCGCGCGCCAATGACTTGGTCATGCCGAGGATGGCGCTCTTGCTCGCCACATAGGCCAGCAGGTTGGGCGCGCCCCACAGCGGCGTGTCGGACGCCAGGTTGACGATGGCGCCACGGCCTGACGCCTTGAGCGCCGGCAGGCAGGCCGTCGTCATCAGCCAGGTGCCGCGCACGTTGACGCTCATCACGCGGTCCCAGGTGTCGATGTCGATGGACGATGCATCGCGCCCACCCGAATTGGTGATGGCCGCGTTGTTGACGAGGCCGTCCAGGCCGCCCAGCGCTTCGGTTGCAGCAGCGGCGCAGCTCAGGATGGAAGCCGGATCGCCCAGATCCACCGCAAAGCCGTGCGCGTTGAAGCCGGCCGCACGCAGCGTTGCGGCTTCTTCCTGTACGCGCTCGCCCAGGATGTCGGCCAGGGCGACGGCGCCGCCGGCCTCGGCGATGGACTTGGCGAAGGCCAGCCCCAGCCCGCGCGCGGCGCCCGTCACGAGCACCGTGCGGCCGGCCAGCAGTCCGGCGGCTTGCTTGTGCTCAGGCATGGTGGGCTTCCGTGGCAACCGGCTTGAGCATGGCGACCGGCTCGTCGGCCAGTTCGGCGGCGGCGCGGCGCGACAGCACGCGGCGGATGCGCGTGATGCCAATGTCGTGCTGGTACAGCGTCTCGTGTTCGCGCGCCTGCGGCGCCATCGATTCGAGCACCACGCGGTCCTGCTCCAGCACATCCCAGTGCAGGCCTTCCAGGCGGTTGCGGTACAGGAAGCGCCACACGTCGCGCTCCCAGCCCTGCACCTGGCGCGTGCGCCAGAAGAACACCATACAGTGCTCCTCATCCACCGGCGTGGCCATGCCGATGATGGTGAACGGGCCGCCCGGGCCGACCTTCGGCTGGTACGGAATCGACAGGCGCAGCCACATCGTGCCGGTCTCGCCAAACTCGACCCAATCGAAGTTCACGCCGCGCTGGCCGGTCTTCTGGAACATGATGCCGGTCTCGGTCTCGACCACTTCCATCACGGCCTTCTTCTCGCCGCTGGCCATGGAGTGCGACACGGCGTGCAGGTAGGCGCCGTGCATCGGGTCCATCACGTTGTCGATGGCGTAGCGGTAGTTGACGTCCCAGTGGGCGACGCAGAGGAAGTGGCTGTGCTCGTCGCCGGTCAGTTGCTCGGGCAGGCGCAGCGTGCCGACCGCGTCTTCAAACGACGACGGCGCCTTGTCGCCGAACCACAGGAAGATGGCGCCGGCGTGTTCCTGCACCGGGTAGCTGCGCACGCAGGTCTTGCCTTCCATCGGGCAGCTGTCGACTGCCGGCACGCTCTTGACCTGGCCGTCGCCGCCCACCTCCACGCCGTGGTACCAGCAGGCCACGCGGTCGCCCAGGTTCCAGCCCATCGACAGGCGCGCGCCACGGTGCGGGCAGCGATCTTCCAGCGCCTGCACCTGGCCATCGGCATCGCGCCACAGCACGATGTTCTGGCTCAGGCGGGTGATGCCCACCGGCGCGTTCTTCACGCTCCACGATGCGGCCACCGGATACCAGTAGTTGCGCAGACCGGTGTTGATGCGCGCGTCCTTCTGCGCTTCCTTGTTGCCTTCCATTGCTTGCCTCACTTGATGGGGTTGCGTGGCCGCCTCTGCGGGCGGCGCGGCGTCGAATCGGTTGTGGATCAGGCGCCCAAGCGGCGCATCTCGGCCAGGAAGGCGTCTTCGGTCCAGGCCTCGCCCGCCTGCGTGCGCAGGCCGCGTGCGTTGAGCACGACGACGATGTCCGCCGGCGTCTGCGCCCCACCCGAGAACGCCGCTTCCAGCCCATCGGCCAGTTGGTTCTCGTACGCGCTCGGCTCGGTGGCACGGGTCTGCCACACGATGTTGCCGACGTGGCCGGGGCGCTCGATGCGGCCCTTGCCGGCGACGTTGTTGGGGGAAGCCTGCTCCCACGGAGCGAGTTCGGGGTTGAATTGCGGCTGCATTTCTGTCGACTCCATCACGTTTCGCTTGTTTTACCTATGAAACGTCTGTTAATATCTGGAACACAGGTGTAACTATAGACCGCGTCCTCGAAAACGAAGATGCGGGATTACCCCTATTCGCTCGGAAAATTCTGGCGCCTGACACCGGCCAATCGGCCGGATGGCGCGCCCGGTGCCGGTCTTGGCGCCGCGCTTACTTCAACCGGGCCAGCAGGCGCCGGCCGGCATCGATGACAGCACGGTCGCCGGTCATCTGGTAGCGCACGATCATCCCCTCCACGCACAGCAACGCCTCTTCGGCGATGGCCTTTGGGCGTGCGTAGCCTAGACGGCGCGCCAGCTCGGCAAGATACGCGCCGAGGTCGGCCTTGTGCGCCACGGCTTTTTCCACCAGTTGTGCGTCGCCGGTTTCGGTGCCGGATTCGGCCACTAGGTTGATGAACGCGCAGCCGCGGTAGGTCTCGGTCTGGAACCACGCCGCCAGCACGTCGGCCAGCACGTCCAGATCGGCGCGCTTGGCGAGGCGCGCTTCGGTCTCATCCCGGAACCACGCCATCCAGCTTTCGTGCCGCGCCTCCAGAAAGGCGGCTATCAAGTCGCTCTTGGATGGGAAATGCCGGTACAGCGACATCTTCGCCACGCCCGACTCGGCAATGATCCGGTCAATGCCGGTGGCACGAAAGCCTTCCTGCAGGAACAGGCGCTCGGCCGTTTCCATGATGCGTTCGCGGGCGGAGAGAGGTTCGGCTGCCTTGGCCATGTCGATGCCTTTGCGAGGGATGGTCGCAGTATGGTCTTGACAGACAGACCTGTCTACTCAATCATGTAGACAGACTTGTCTCATGCTATCCACGTGACCACCGCTGTATCCGCCATCTCTGTCAATTGCCGGTCCGCCGTGCAGCCGCCGCGCGCACGGCCGGCGCTGTCGCCATTGCCGCTGTGGCGCCTGAAGCTGGCGACGGCCTATATCGAAGCGAACCTCGGCGGCCCGGTGCGGCTGGAAGACGTGGCGCGCGCGGCCGGCCTGACGCGCATGCATTTCGCGGCGCAGTTCCGTGCGGCCACCGGCGTGCGTCCGCACGACTACCTTCTTCACCGGCGCGTGGAGCGCGCCAAGCTCTTGCTGATGCGGGTGGAGGCCACCGTGGTCGACATCGCGCTGGAGGTCGGCTTCCAGAGCCAGGCGCATTTCTCAACGGTGTTCAAGCGGTTGGTTGGCGACAGCCCGTCAAACTGGCGGCACCACGCGCTCGACCGGCTGCACGGCGCATGAAAAAAGCCCGGCCAATGACCGGGCATCACGCCATCACAAACCCAGGTCCGACAGACCGGGGTGGTCATCCGGGCGGCGGCCCAATGCCCAGAAGAACTTGCGCTCGGCTTCCTTGATCGGCGCGTCGTTGATGCACGCATAGCGACGCTGCATCACGCCGTGCGCATCGAATTCCCAGTTCTCGTTGCCGTACGAGCGGTACCAGTTGCCGGAATCGTCGTGCCACTCGTAGGCAAAGCGCACGCCAATGCGGTTGCCGCCGAAGGCCCACAGCTCCTTGATCAGGCGGTAGTCCAGCTCCTTCTGCCACTTGCGCGTGAGAAAGCCGACGATCTGCTCGCGGCCGGTGACGAACTCCGCGCGGTTGCGCCATTGGCTGTCGGGCGTGTAGGCCAGTGCGACCTTCTCGGGGTTGCGGCTGTTCCAGCCATCTTCGGCCAAGCGGACTTTCTGGGTGGCGGACTCCAGCGTAAACGGCGGAACCGGCGGACGGATTTCGTTGGCAGACATCGAACACTCCTGTGCATCTGGGTTGGCCCGCCGACATGGCGGCTCAAACACAGTCTGCCGATCCACCCCACATGCCGATATCGCGTTCGCACGGCGCTTTGCCAGAACGCACGATTGGGCACCGCATCCCTCTTTCGGGGGAAGCCCCTTCAGATATGCAACTGGTTGCCGTATGTCTTGCTGTCGCACGCAGGGGGCGGCCGGGTTCATGCTGGCCGGAACGCGACGGAGACACGCACCAGACCACAACGACAACATGAAACGACTGACCTTGAACGCCAAGCTGTACGCCACGCTTGCGCTGCTGTGGGCGAGCCTGATCGTGCTGCTGGCGATCGGCCTGCTGGCCAACCGCGCGACCATGATGAACGAGAAGCGCCTGGACCTGCAGCACCAGATCGAAAGCGCCACTGCCGTCATCAAGTCGTACCAGGACCGTGCCGCCAAGCAAGCCATGCCGGTGGACGACGCCAAGCGCGCCGCGCTGGAGGCGCTGCGCCCCATCCGCTTCGGCAAGAACGGCTATATCGGCGTGATCGATTCGGGGCTGATCATCCGCCTGCTGCCGGTCAAGGCCACGTCCGAGAACCAGCACGTCGACACGCTGAACGACCCCAAGGGCGTGCTGGCGGTCAAACGCATCATCGGGGTCGGCACCGGCTTCGTCCAATATGAATTCCCGCGCCCGGGTTCGGAAACCCCGGTGCCCAAGCTCACCTACGCGCAATACCTGCCCGACTGGGACTGGCACGTCTACACCGGTGCCTACATCGACGACATCGACGTGGTACTGCGCGAGCACACGCTCGAGGGCACGGCCATCGTGCTGGTCATCGGCCTGCTGCTGACGGTGCTGATGCTGGCGCTGATCCGCAACATCAAGCGCAGCCTGGGCGGCGAGCCCGGTTATGCCGCCGCCGTCTGCACGCAGATTGCAGCGGGTGACCTGTCGGTGCCGGTGGCACTGCGCGCCGATGACCGCTCGAGCCTGCTGCATGCCATGCATACGATGCAAGGCACCTTGACCGGCACCGTCGCACGCATCCAGACCGGCATCGAGCAGATCAACGTGGCCTCGCGGCAGATTGCGGCGGGCAATGCGGATTTGTCGCAGCGCACGGAAGAGCAAGCCTCCTCATTGGAAGAAACCGCGTCGAGCATGGAGCAACTCACCGGCATCGTGCGCCAGAACGCCGACAACGCCCGCCACGCCAGCACCCTGGCCGGCGACGCATCGACCACCGCCAGCCAGGGCGGCGAGGTGGTGGCGCGCGTGGTCTCCACCATGGGCGCGATCAGCGACAGCAGCCGCAAGATCGTCGACATCATCGGCGTGATCGAAGGGATCGCGTTCCAGACCAACATCCTCGCGCTCAACGCCGCCGTGGAGGCCGCGCGCGCGGGTGAGCAAGGGCGCGGCTTTGCCGTGGTGGCGGGCGAGGTGCGCACGCTCGCGCAACGCTCGGCCGCAGCGGCCAAGGAGATCAAGTCGCTGATCAGCGAATCGGCGGACCGTGTGGCGACCGGCTCCACGCTCGTGGGTGAAGCCGGCGCGACGATGGAACGCATCGTCGGAGCCATCGCACGCGTCACGCAGATCATGGACGAGATCAGCGCCGCCTCGGCTGAACAGAGCAGCGGCATCGAGCAGGTCAACCAGGCCGTCACGCAGATGGACCAGGTGACGCAGCAGAATGCGGCGCTGGTCGAGCAGGCAGCCGCTGCCGCCGAGTCGTTGGAAGAACAGGCGCAGGAGCTGACGCGCGCGGTGAGCGTATTCCGCGTGGCGAGGTAACCGCCGCCCTCACACAGCCCTCACCCGCCCCGGGCGTCCTGGCCTAGAGAAACTTGCGGTAGACCACGAAGCCCGATTTTTCCGCCACGGTGTCGTAGAGCTTCATGGCGGTCGCGTTGGTCTCGTGCGTGTGCCAGTAGACGCGCGGCAAGCCGGCTTCGGCCGCCCGGAGATAGACGGCTTCGATCAGCGCACGTCCCACGCCCTGCCCGCGCGCGGCTTCGGCCGTAAAGAGGTCCTGCAGGTAGCAGGTCATCTGCACCTGCGTCGTGCTCCGATGGAACAGGAAGTGCACGATGCCGAGCAGCAGGCCATCACGCTCGGCAACGATGGCGTAGATGGGCTCATGGTCGTCGAAGAAGCGCTGCCACGTGGTCTGCGTGACGGTATCGGGCAGCGCGGTGTCGCCGTGCCGGCCGTAGAAGGCGTTGTAGCCGTCCCAGAGCGGCTTCCATTGCGCGAAATCGTCCGGTTGTACGGGACGGATCAGCAGATCGGTGGCTGCGGTCATGTGGCGTGATGTGCGTTGAGCGGGTCTGCATTGTGGCACCCCATGCCTTTGCGCGCCCTGCACGGCACATCTCCCGCGCCGGACAAACCCCAAGGCGGGAAAGTACCTACGCTCTTGGCACGTCTGCGAAAGTTTGACGAAAGCCTCGGCGCAATACAGTGCAACCACTGCTTGGCGACGATCTGCAGCCGGTGCGCCGCAACAGCGACAGGATGGGATCGGTCGGGTGTCAGGTAGTCGACGCGTTTCTGCAGTCAGACGCGGCAAGGACAGGCGATTGGCGTGTATTGGGGAATCCGCGCCGCGCGTCTGGTCCGATGTTTGCCGTGTTCCCGCTGCGATACGCGGTAAGGCTTGCGGTGCTGCGATTGGGGAATCCGTATCCCGCAAGCCTGTTCAACCGAGTTGATCGGTCTTTCCTGCTGTCAACCTTCTAAGCCCGCCGCCTGGCGGGCTTTTCTTTTGCGCCGTTGCCCATTGCCCGATTTGCCGACATCGCTTGGGCATGTTCGATGCGTGTTCCAGCAGGCCGCTTGCTCTGCCACGGGAGACCACCATCATGAAAACCGCATCCCGAAGCCACCCCAGTGCACGCGAGATCCGCGCGATCATCGGCCCGTTCGAGGCGGAAGTGCTCGCGCGGATTCTCGACCTCGATCCCAGCCTCGAAGACGTGCAGCTCGCCTACAAATGGCTGCGTTCCGACGAGCACCTGCAGGGCCGCGTGCCCATTGAGCTGTCCGGCAAGGCCGGGGCCGTCTACGAGATCCTCGACGACGAGTTTCCGGACTTCGATGCCTCCGGGCACAGCGATGTCCACATGTAGCGGTGCCCGTTGATGCAGGTCAGCGCCAGGCCGCCAGGTTGTCGGCTACAAAACGATCGAAGCGAATCGGCGCGCGCCCCAGCACACGCTGCACGTCGGGGCTGACCTCGGCCGTGTAGCCGGCCGCGATGATGCGGTTCAGGCTCATCAGCGTCTCGATGGACCAGGCAGTCATGCCGGCTTGGCGCATCGACGTGATGGCCGCCTCGTCCGATACCGGCACGTAGCTGATCGTGCGCCCCAGCGCCGCGCCGATGCAGGCCGCCACATCCGCGTTGGAGAGGGCTTCGCCGCCGGTGAGCGTGTAGACCTTGCCGGCGTGGTCGGCCGGCTGCTGCAGGACCGCCGCTGCAACGGCAGCGATGTCGCGCGTGTCGACAAACGATACCTTCCCCTGCCCCTGCGGCAGATACAACGCGCCGCCGCGGATCATGCCCGCATAGAAGTTCAGGAAGTTCTGCATGAAGCTGTTCGGCCGCAGCAGCGTGTAGGCGATGCCCGAGTCGATGACCAGTTGATCGATCTCCCCCTGCACACGGGCGATGGCGACCGGGCTCGATGCATCGGCGCCGGCGCCGGACGAGCGCACGATGTGCTTCACGCCGGCGGCCTTGGCAGCGGCCACGGCGTTGCGCGCGAGCTCCACCATGTTGGCCTGCAGCGGGAACAGCAGGAACAGCGTGTCGATGCCCTGGAATGCGCGCTTCAGGCTGGCTGGATCGACAAAGTCGACATGCCGGGTTTCGACGAGGCGCGCAACGCTCTCGCCGCTGGGCGAGCCGGCGATCACGTGCGCACCGGCCGCCTTGAGCTGCTTCACGAGTTCGCGGCCGATGTTGCCGGTGGCGCCGGTGACGAGGATGGGGTTGGGCATGCTGTGCTCCGTTGCAATAGGTGTGACCCACACGGGGTCGATGCACACCATCGTAGCCCGCTCGATTGACGCCGATTAGTCCATAATCATTCGAATCAATTTCAACGAATTGGATCGAATTGCCGTGGACGACCTGCGCAGCCTGGAGAGCTTTCTGAAAACGGTGGAAGCCGGCAGCTTCTCGGCCGCCGCGGGCCGCCTGGGCCTGACACCCGCCGCCGTGAGCAAGCACGTGGCAAAGCTGGAGCGCGAGCTGGGCGCCCGCCTGTTCCAGCGCACCACCCGCAGCCTGGCGCCAACCGAAGCCGGCGAGCGCCTCTACGCGGAAACCGCCACTGCCGCCCGCGCGCTGGCCCAGGCCATGGCCACGCTGACCGAGCGTGACACCCAGCCCGCCGGCACCCTGCGCGTGAGCGTCGCGCCCGGCTTCGGCCGCCAGTACGTGCTGCCGCTCATGCCCGCGTTTCTCGCGCGCTATCCGGCCATCCGGCTCGACTGGAGCTTCGAGAACCGTCAGGTCAATCTGGTCGAAGAAGGGTTCGATGCGGCCATCGGCGCCGGCATCGAGGCCGATGCCAATGTGGTGGCGCGCCGCCTGGCGCCGATCCGGCCGCTGACGGTGGCCTCGCCCGCCTATCTGGCCGCGCACGGCACCCCGGCCACGCTGGCCGACCTGGCCCACCACGATTGCATCCGCCTGCGCTCGGCCACCACGGGGCGGCTGCGCGATTGGGAATTCAACGTGGGCGGCGACACCGTCACCGTGCCGGTCGACGGGCGGCTGGTGCTGACCGATCTGGATGCGATCTGCGAGGCGGCGGTCGCGGGGATGGGGCTCGCGCGGCTGGGTGCGCACCACGTGCTGCCCTATCTCGACGATGGGCGGCTCGTGCAGGTGCTGCCTGGCTATCCGGCCACGGGCGGCACCATTTACATCTACTACGCGCACTACCGCCTCACGCCGCCCAAGGTGCGCGCCTTCATCGACTACCTGACCGACGCATTCGAGCAGAGTGCGTGGCTCAAGCGCATCGAAGCGCTGGGCTGACTGCACGCGGCACCGAGGGGCCGGGGCAATCAACCCGTCACCAGCCGCTGGCTGAAGCGCTGCACGGTCGGGCCGGTCGCCAGCACGATGCTGAACGCCGCCGGCCAGGCCAGCACGAAGGCGTGCGCCCAACGGGCAAAGAAATCCGCCGCGAAACCGGCGTTGATCCAGCCGATCCAGCCCGTCATCAACAGCGACATCAGACCGGACATCAGCAGCGCGAAGGTAATGCGAAGGCGAGTGGGCGTCGACATGGTAGTGCTCCTGGCAACACAGCGATTGGGAATGACGCTATGCTAGTCAACGTCGATTTATGAAACCATATACGTTTTCACAAACTTAAATTCCAAACTCGGAATCATGCTGGATGACCTGGCCTTGTTCGTGTCGATCGTGGATCACGGCAGCCTGCAGGCGGCCGCGCGCCATGCCGGCCTGCCGCCGGCCACGCTCACGCGCCGGCTGCAGAAGCTGGAGACCACCCTCGGCTGTCAGCTGCTGCTGCGCAGCGCGCGCAGCCTCAAGCCAACGCCCGAGGGCCTGCTCTATTACGAGCAATGCCGCCCGCTGCTGACTGCGCTCGCGCAGACCACCGCCACGCTCGACGACGATCTCAACCAGGTCAAAGGGACGTTGCGCGTGCTGGCGCCGCTGAACCTGTCGCGCGGGATCCTGGCGCCGGCATGGGCGAGCTTCCTGACGGCATGGCCGGAGATCCGGCTAGAACTGTCTTTGAGCAACCAGAATGAAGACGTGTGGCGACATGGCGCAGACCTCGCCATCCGCGTCGGCCAGCAGGACGATCCGAAGCTGCGGCAGCGCCGGCTGGGGATGATCGGGATGGCGCTGGTGGCGGCGCCGGCGTATGTGGCTATGCACGGTGCGCCGACGCATCCAAGCGAGCTGGAGTCGCACGCGCTGCTGGTGTCGAAGCCGCTGTCTACGTGGCGCTTCACTTCGCTGGATGGCGCCGAGACGGTCGAGCTCACCCCGTCCGGCCGCTGCGGCCTGAACGACATCGAACTGGCCGTGACCCTGGCGGAAGCCGGACTCGGCCTGCTCTATTGCCCGCACACGCTCTGCCACGAAGCCATTAGGGCGGGCCGGCTGGTGCGCGTGCTGGCCGACTGGCGCAACCCGCAGCGGCCGATCTATGCCGTGTGGCCGCAGCAGCAGATGCCGCGCAAGGTGCGCACGCTGCTGGAACACCTCGCCGCATTCACGGCCGCAACGCCGTTGCTGCAGGGCGAACTCGACTGAGCCTTACATCTGAAACGCCGCCGCGGCCTTGCGCCGCTTGCGGCCGACGATGATGTGCACCCACAGGGCCACGCACACCATCACTCCGGCAATCCAGTGCAGGACTTCCGCGCACTGGCGCGGCAGCTCGCCGTTGACGTAGTACAGCGCGTAGCCCGTCACCACCAGCGTCAGCGTCAACGCGCCGAACACCGCCCCCGCCGCGCGATTGCGCCGCCGCACCCACGCATTGCGGATGTGCGGGCCCCACAGCATGCCGAACAGGAACAGGCTCGCCATGGCGGCGGCGGCGTGCAACTTCATGCTCCACGCCAGCGCAGCCATGCCGCCTTCGCTGCCGTCGTCGATGAAATGCACCGCCAGCCAGACCAGCCCCGTCAGCAGCAGCACGGCAAACCCGCCGTACACCATCCAGCGGCGACGCGGCGTCAGGCGGAAGGCGCTTTCGCGCACGTGATGGGCAAACCGGGGAGCAGACGACATGACAGCGGACAGGTCAGCAAGTTAACCGCGCGAGTATACCGATGGCCCGCACCGCGACGTCAGCCCTTCACCAGCGCCAGCTGCGCCATCACCGCGATGCGCCGGATGCCGTCGGTCAGGTGCGTGCACGACAGCGTCGCGCCGCTGATGTTGTTGATGTCCTCGCCGATGCGCAGCGGCGCCTTGGCCGATTTGCCCGTGAACTGCGCGCGCCACGGCTTGTTGCGCACCTCGTAGCCGTGGCTCTCGCGGTAGGAGAGGATCTCCACATCGACGATATCGCCGGCCGGGTTGAGGCCAACCGCGTAGCTGATCAGCTCGAACTTGCCGATCACCGCGTCGGTGATGACGTAGCCGAGCGGCTTGTCGCCTTGCACGGCACGCCACACACGCCACGTGCCTGGGCGGGCCGGGCCGCCGGCGCGGTCGGCCAGCTGCTTGAGCTGGTCGGCGGAGAGCGCCAGCGCTACCGGCTCGAAGCTGGTCGCATCGGCAAAGATCGCCTTCTGGGCCTGCTCGACGCTCAGGTAGTCCGCGGCAAAGGCCTTGGTGACGACCAGCCCCGGCGCGCCAACCGCGGCGGCACAGACCAGGACGATGGGAACCGGTTGATAACGCATGGCGCCTCCTCTCCTTCAAACGCTACGCAGTTTAGAACGACACGCCCAGGCCCAGATCCACGCGCGAGAAATCGCGGTTCTGCGTGAAGCGCTGGTAGTCGATCTTGAACACCACGTTCGGGTTCAGGTAGAAGTTCGCGCCGATGGTGTAGACCGTGTCGGACATCGACGGCCAGCCGGCCGGCGACGTGAAGCCCGGCGCCAGGCCTTCGTACTTCGCCCCCATGTTGTAGCGCTCATAGCGCACGAACGGCGCCAGGCGGTAATCGCCCTTCTGCCACACGTTGTAGGCCGCTTGCATGAACCAGCCGTAGAACGCCGCCGGCATCGGGTTGGCCGCGCCGGGGTTCAGCTGGTTGGCGGCGGCGGTGTTGCTGAACGTGCCGCGTGCATACAAGGCAGACAGATCCCACTTGCCCGGCGTCCAGCGCGCGTGTGCCTCATACAGCGTGGCGCGCTGATCCGGCAGCGCAGCTTCGGTGCTCGCACGGCTGCTCTTGCCGGTGAAGACCGAGCCGCCCAGCGTCAGGCCCGAGATGCCGGTGTAGTTGAGCGCCACGTACTGCGACAGGTTCTTGGCGTTGGCCAGCCCCAGCTCCTGGTGCGACGTCTGCATCGGAGCGATGGCGTTGTTCTGCATCTCCAGCGCGGAGCTGAACAGCGGGTTCTCCGGGTTGAAGTTCCACTTGGCCAGGTCCAGGCCGGTGGTCAGGCCCACGTTCCAGTTCAGCCCGATATCGGTATCGCCGTACAGCGACAGGCCGCCCTCGCGCCACGTGCTCGGGATGATCAGCGTCTCGACAAAGTTGCGATGCACGCCGTAGTAGTTGGTCGGCTCGTGGTTGCGGTTCATGAAGCCCGTCGGGATCAGGAACAGGCCCGCGTTCAGGCCCACCTTGTCGGTCAGCTTGTGGTCGATATAGAACTGCTCGACCTCGAATTCCCCCACGTCGGACGACGAGGTGACGCCGTGCTCGATCTCGAACTCCGAGTTGAAGCGCGTCTTGTCGTCAAAGCGATAGCCGATGCCAAACACGGCGCGCGCGAGGTCGGCCTTGGTTTTTTCGGAGGCGCGAGTCGGGCGGCTGTAGTTGGCTTCGCCGTAGCCCCACAGGGTGAGGTTATCAAGCGGCGACGGCTTGGACGATGCGAGCTGCGCGGTCTGCACCGTCTGCTGCACGGTCTGCAGGTCGGCACCCTGCTGCGCCTGAGCCTTGGCCTGCGTCTGCTGCTGCGTGGCGAGCGAGGCGTTCTGTGCCTTCACTTCCTTCAGCTCGGCCTTGAGCGCGTCGATCTGCGCGGCCATGGCATCGAGCTTCTGCTCCAGTTGCGAGGTCGTGGCGGCATTCGCTGCGCCGGCCCCCATCAGTGCGATGGCGGCGGCGGCCGACAAGGCGGTTCGTTTCATGCTGTGACGCTCCCTTGGTGTCTTGAATGGTTTATTTGGAGGTGCTCGTCTTGGCGCCTGTGGCTCCAGATACCGAGACGGATTGGATGCGTGCGGCCCCAACGCTGGCAGCCGTGGACTGACACTGCGCAGGCACGTTGTAGGCGGACGGATTGGCCGGGTCGAACCCATCGGTGAGCGTGCACAGGAAGTGCACGACGTCGCTCATCTCCTGGTTCGTCAGCGACGGCGCGGCGGCCGGGTTGTACGGCACCTCCGCCACGTTGACATTGCCGTCGAAGGCGACCGGCAGGTCGTTGTACGGCACGTCGGGCGTGCCGTCGGCCTTGACGTACCAGCGGCCCGGATCGGTATCGCGCGTGACGTACCACGCCACCACCTGGTCCAGCGTCTGGAACACGCCGTTGTGGAAGTACGGGCCGGTCAGCGCGATATTGCGCAGCGTCGGCACCTTGAAGCGGCCGCAGGTCGAGCCACCCACGCGGAAATCCGTCCGCAGCGGACCGCACAGGCCCAGGTCGTAGTAGCTGTAGTTCGGATCGCCCAGCGCGATGCCGTTCTTGGGCACGTACGGCAGCGTGGTGCCTTCCTGGTTGGCCGCGATGCTCCAGTTGCGGGGGATGCCGACGTTGTCGTTGGTGAAGTCGGTGAACAGCGCCGGCGTGCCGCCCTTGGCCGTCGAGAGATGGCAGGCGTTGCAGTTGCCCTTGGTCGGGTTGTTGAACAGCAGCAGGCCGCGCAGCTCGGCAGCGGTCAGCGTCGCCTTGCCGGCGATATAAGCGTCGTACTTGCTGTCGAAGGTGTGGAAGCTCGGGTCTTCGGACTGATAGGCGGCCAGCGCCCGGCCGATGCTCTGCATCGCGGTCGTACTGTCCTGGATGCCGGCCTTGGTGAAGACCGCGGTGAACTGGTCGAGGTATGGGCGCGTCAGCAGCGTCTTGAGCACATCATCCGCCGAGGCATTGGCCATCTCGAACGGGTTGGTGAACGGCTGCTGCGCCTGATCCATCAGCGACGGCGAGCGGCCATCGCGGAAGAAGCCGCCGGAGGTCTTGCCCGTGTTGTCGGTCTGGAAGGTCGGCGTATACGACGCGTAGTTGAGCGACGGCGCGTTGCGCAGGCCCGGCAGGTCGGAGTTCGGCCCGCCGATCGACACCGCCAGCCCGTTCGGATCGGTAAACCCGCGCGACGGCTCATGGCACGACGCGCACGACTGCTTGCCCGAGGCCGACAGCGTCTGGTCGAAGAAGATCGCCTTGCCAACCTGCGCCATCGGCGACAGGGCGCTCCCCGCGGTAGTGGCGATGCTCGAAGAACTGCTGTCTCCGCCGCCACCGCACGCCGTCACAGCCATCGCAACTGCGGCGAGCCATGTCGCCCGCATCACACGACGCATCAACGCGCCGCGTTCTCCCTGTTCTTTTTCTTGCATTTCCCTGTTGCCGGCGTCGCAAACGTGCGCCAAAGCGCACCAAATAATAGTAATAGGAACAATTCGCGTTCGCATTCTAAGGGAACTATCAGGAGAAATCACGGGAATTGTGAAGCGATGCAGGAGGCCAACATGACCATTGTCAAACGCCCCGCGCACCCCATACCATGCCATCGAACGATGTCACAATTCGATCATCCGGAGATGGATCGATGCCCACCCCCACCTCACCCGCTTCGCCCAAGCGCCTGCCGCCCGGCATCCTGCAGACCACGCACGTGGTCCGCTCCGGCAGCATCCGCCTGCATGCCAGCGTGGCCCAGCCCAAGCACACCGTCGCCCGCCAGCGTCCGGCGGTCGTGCTTGTGCACGGTTATCCGGACGACAGCAGCGTGTGGGACGGCGTGCGCGACGCGCTGGTGCGCCATAGTCGGGTGGTCACCTTCGATGTACGCGGCGCGGGGCTGTCCGATGCCCCGGCCGATCTTGCCGGCTATCGCATCGAACACTTCGCCGAGGACCTGGCAGCCATTGCCCAAGCGCTGCTACCGGGCGAGCGCTTCCACTTGGTCGGGCATGACTGGGGTTCGATCCATAGCTGGGAGGCGGTGACCACCGAGCGCTTGCACGGCTGCATCGCGTCCTACACATCGATCTCGGGGCCCTGCCTGGACCACGTCGGCCACTGGGTACAGGCGCAACTGGCCGAGGGCACCTGGGCGGCGCGGCGCCGGGTGTGGCAACAGCGGCTGCAATCGTGGTACGTGGGGGGTTTCCAGCTGCCGTTGGTGCCGGAGTTGGGCTGGCGGTGGATGGCACGCGCGTGGCCGTGGTGGCTGCGCAAGACGGAAGGCATCCGTGGCATCGCCCCGCGCCCGACGCTGCTGCGCGACGCCTGCAACGGCCTGCAGATGTATCGCGCCAACATGCGGGAGCGATTCGCGCATCCGCAGGCGCGCACGCCCCATGCGCCGGTGCAACTGATCGTGCCGACGCGCGATCGCTATGTCGGCCCCGCGGTGACGCGCGCGGTGGAGGCCTGGGTGCCGCACTACTGGCGACACGAGGTGGATGCCGGGCACTGGCTGCCGTTGCGCCGGCCCGACTGGGTGGCGGATTGCATCCGCCGCTTTGCCGACTACGTGGAATCCGGCGACGAGCCCGCCGCGCTGAAGCGGGCCCGCGTGAGCGGCACGCTGCAGCCGGTGCCAGCCGAGGCCGCACCGGCCCTGGCCTGACCCGCGCTCAAGCCTGGCCGGTCTCCTGCAGCCAACGCTGGTGGTATTCCTCCAGCAAGCGCTGCAGCGTCGCGCCGATGCGCACGTAGTCCGGCTCATTCAGGTTCGCCAGCGACACCCGCACCGACGGATGCAGCGCGCCGAAGCCACGCCCCGGCAGCAGCACCACCCCGCTCTCCTTCGCCAGCCGGAACAGCACCTCAGACGGGTTCGTCTTGGTCATGAACCAGTCGATGAAGGCGTCGCCGTAGGTCTTCTTGCCGATGACCTCGGCGTCGAGGATGTTGTAGTAGGCGACGTCGTTCTCGTCCGCGTCGGCTTCGATGCCGATGGCCTGGTACAACGCCGCCTTGCGCCCGCGCACCAGGCGTTTGACGGCGGCCTTGTAGGCATCCGGCTGATCCATCAGCGCGTACAGCGAGAACAGCGCCATCTGCACCTGCTGCGGCGTGGACAGCCCCGCCGTGTGATTCAGCGCTACCGTGCGGCTATCCGCGACAAGACGATCGATGAACTTGAGCTGATCCGGCTTGGTGGTGATGGACGCATAGCGCTGGTGCAGGATCCGGCGCTTGTCTTCGGGCAGCGCGGCCAGCTTGTCGTCCAGCACGTTCTTCTGGTGCGTGGCGATGGTGCCCAGCCGCCAGCCCGTCGCGCCAAAGTACTTGGAATACGAATACACGAGGATGGTGTTGTACGGCGCCACCGCAAACAGCGAGACGAAGTCATCCGCAAAGGTGCCGTACACATCGTCGGTGAGGATGATCAGGTCGTTGCCGGCCTTGTGCCGCGCATCGACGATGGCCTTGAGCTTCTTCAGGCCTGCACTGGAAATCTTGACCGACGGCGGGTTGCTCGGGTTGACCAGGAAGAACGCCTTGACGCTCGGGTCAAGCAGCTTCTCCAGCTCGGCATCGCTGTATTGCCAGCCGTGGAACGGATCGGCATCGAGCTTGACCTCGACCAACTGGTAGCTGTTCAGCTCCGGGATCTCGATGTACGGCGTGAAGATCGGCATGCCCAGCGCGATCTTGTCGCCGGCGCCCAGCAGGAAGTTTTCCTTGAGCGTGTTGAAGAGATACGTCATCGCCGCCGTGCCGCCCTCGACCGCAAACAGGTCGAACTGACCGACGAAGGGCGCGCTGCCGATCATCTCCTGCTTCAGATAGCGCGCGGCGATCTGCTCGGTGATCTTCAGCATGCGGTCCGGCACCGGGTAGTTGCAGCCGAGGATGCCGTTGACCATTTCCGCCAGGAAGTCTTCGGCCGACAGGCCGAGCTGATCCCGCACGTACGACACCGCGTGGTGCAGGAACTTCACGCCCGGCACATCGGCATTGCGGCGCGCAAAACTCTCGAAGCGCGCCTCGAAACCTTCCTTGCTCGGGATGCCGCCGATCTTCTCGGCCAGGTACGAGAACGAGCGCTCCGACTCCTCCAGCGCGAACAGGCCAAGCTGGAAGAAGCCGTGGCGCGGCTCCAGCGCCAGGAAGTTCGGATTGCCGCGACCGGCATTGAGCATGATGCGCTGCGAGTCGCTCTGGGCGAGCTGGATCAGCACATCCTTCAGCTCGAACGGGCTCAGTTGGCCGAGGGCTTCGAGTTCCTTGGACTTCATCGTCGGGTTGGTCGTCATGGCGGATTCCCGTGAGCACAGCATGAAGGGCAGCCCGCCGCGCGGCAGGCCGTTGAAGGCGTCAGGCGAAGGCGACCACCAGCGGACCGAGCAAGGTCAGAAGCACGTTGGCCAGCGCGTAGGTGATGGCAAAGGGGATGGTTGGCACGCTGCTCTCGGCTTTCTCCAGCACGCCGCCAAACGCGGGGTTGGCCGAACGCGAGCCGGACAGTGCACCGGCCAGCACGGCAACGTTGTCGTAGCGGAGCACGTAACGGCCGAAGGCGTAGGTCAAGATCAACGGCACCATGGTGACGATCACGCCGGCAATGAAGATCGACATGCCGCTCTTCTGCAGCGTCGCCCACGCCTGCGCGCCCGAGCCCAGGCCCACGCACGCGACGAAGGCGGCCAGGCCCATGTCCTTGAGGATCTGCGAGGCGGCGTTCGGCAGCTGGCCGAAGGTCGGATGCTTGCCGCGCAACCAGCCGAACACCAGCCCCGACAGTAGCGCCCCGCCGCCACTGCCCAGCGTGAGCGGAATGCCGACCACCTTCACGGCGATCATGCCGATCAGCAGACCGATCAACACGCCCAGGCCGAGGTAGACGAAATCGGTCTTATCGCCGGGCGGCACCGCGTAGCCGACTTCCTTTGCGGCACGCTTGAGATCGGACGGTGCTCCGTGCAGCGTCACCACATCACCGTGCAGCAGGATGGTGCCGTCCAGCAGCGGCACGGCCTTGCCCATGCGCGTGATGCGCGCGATGTAAACGCCGTGCTTCATGTCGCGCGTGGCCTGCGCCTTCAGCTCGCCCAGCGTCTTGCGGTTGCCGCCCTTGCGCGTGAACACGACATCGCGCACCTGCAGCGGCTGGTCCAGGTCGCTCGACACGGACGACTCGTCGCCGAGCATGGTCCACGCCTTTGCCGCAGCCTCGCGGCGGCCGATCAGCAACACGCGGTCGCCGCGCTGCAGTTGCAGGTCTTCCGCGACGCTCAGTTCCTTGCCCTTGCGCAGGATGCGCTCGATGGTGATGCCGTCGTCCAGTGCGGTCTCCACGTCCTGCACGGACTTGCCCGCGCCGGTCGTCACGTCGTACACGCGGCCGACCAGCGCCGGCAGCGACGCCACCTCGCCCTGCTCCAGCGGGCGCTTGCCGCCGGCCATTTCCTGCTCGGCGCGCTTGGCGTCGTCGCGCAGCTCCCGGCCCATCAGGCGCGGCAGGATGTTCACGCACATGATGATGGCGCCCAGGCTGCCGAACACGTACGTCACCGCATAGCCGATGGCCACGTTCGATTGCAGGCGCGCCACCTCGTCGGCCGGCAAACCCAGGCGCGACAGGGCATCGCCCGCCGTGCCGATCACCGCCGACTGCGTCATGCCACCCGCCGCAATGCCCGCCGTGAGCCCTTTATCGAAGCCGAACAGCTTGCCGCAGATGAGGATGGTGGCGAGGCCACTGGCCGCCAGGAACACCGCCATGGCGATCTCGCGCAGCGTGCTGCGGTTGAGCGAGCTGAAGAACTGCGGCCCGCTCTCGTAGCCGACCGCATAGATGAAGAGCGCGAACATGACGCTCTTCACGCCCGAGTCGATGTGCACGCCAAACTGGCTGATCAGCACCGCCGCGATGAGCGAGCCGCCCACGCCACCGATCTGGAACTTGCCGAAGTTGATCTTGCCGACCGCATAGCCGATGGCGAGCGACAGGAAGAGCGCCGTCTCCGGCACGCTCTTGAATACGGCATGGATGAAATCCATCAGCGGCGATCTCCGAAGCAAGCAACTTGGAAGCAACGCGCACATGTCTGATTGACCGGACAAGCAGACGACGCGCCGGAATGCGCCGATGTGGTGAGCGACGCGCCTGCGGACCTTATGGGCCACGCAAGCGCGCTGTCAATTTCACAAAATTTAATTGCCTAGGCACTATTTCAACATTTCGTCTTAGAACATTGCGTCCAACGCAAACGTTGACGTGTATGCATCACGCTGCAATCATCGTCCGCCGGGTCACCCGACGGCCGCGCCACGATCTGGCACGGCCTGATATTGCGAGCCGGACTCGCGCCAACCGCGCCTGTCCCGGCTTCAAACAAAAAAAGCTCAGGGACAAGACAATGAAAAGCAAGGTCGTGGTCTACGGACCGTTATACGGGAAGTGGTATGCGATTCTGGTCAATGACGGCGTGGCCGCAGAATCGAACCAGTTTGGGTCGTACGAAGCCGCGATCGACTTCGCATCGCGCCGGTACCCCGAGCTTGAGCATGAGCGACAGCCCTACGCACGGGGCCGCGAAGAGGAAGAAGCGCAAGTCTAGCGACGCCGTGCGGGCGTCACCAATGCATCAGCGTGGCGCCACGCAGAATCGCCCGGCAATCCAATCGAACACGCTGCCCTCGTGCAGTACGCGGCTTTGTGCTTTGTCGCCATACCGGATCTGGTACAGCGGCTTGCCGCTGGCGTTGCGCGCACGGTAGAGCGTCTGCGTGATCACCGTGTAGGAACGGCGCGCGCAATCGAGCACCACCTGCTTGACCGACGAGCGGATCGGTTCGCCGTCGGGGGTCTTGATGGTGAAATCGGGCAGCACGTTGCGCAGCAGCGCGAAATGCACGGTGGATGCGCCCGCCTCGAGCTGCGGCTTGACCGATTGCCGGTCGACGTACGAGACGATGCCCGAGGCGCCAACGTAGCGGCGCCAGCGCGCATCGGTCTCACCTTGCTCGGCGGGGCGCGCCGTGGTGGCGTTGGCAGATGCCTCGCCCATTGCGGGCGCGGTTGCCTGCATCGGCGGCGCCTGCGCAAACACGGGCATCGCCATCCATTGCGCTGCCACCAGTACCGTGGCAGCGATGGCACCTTGTTGGCGCCAGCCTCCTGTCTTCATGTGATCGACTCGCCTTGCTACAAATTTAAGCAGGCGATTTTACCGTGCTGGCGCAGGCTGCCTTGTCAAGATTCGATGGCGGTCTCCACCGCCTCGATGCCCGCGAAGCGCAGATACAGCGCACGCAATGCCTGCGTGAGCGGCCCCGGTTGGCCATTGCCCACGCTCACGCCATCGATGGAAATCACCGGCATCACGAACGTCGATGCACTGGTGTAGAACGCTTCCGCCGCCTGCTGCGCCTCCTGCACGGTGAAGGTGCGCTCCTCCAGCGTCAGGCCATGCTCGCGCGCCAGCGCCAGCACCGACACGCGGGTGATGCCCGGCAACACGGCGTTCGACAACGGGCGCGTGATCAGGCGCTTATCCGCGGTGATGATGAAGGCGGTGGACGACGCGCCCTCGGTCACGTGGTCGCCGTCGGTCATCCAGGCTTCGTTGGCGCCGGCGCGGGCGGCCATCTGCTTGGCCATCACCTGCGGCAGCAGGCCCACGCTCTTGATGTCGCAGCGCTTCCAGCGCAGGTCGGGCACCGTCACCACGGTTGCGCCCTTGCGCGCCAGCGGGCTGTCGACGATGGTCTTGACCTGCGTGAAGGCCACGGCTGTCGGCGTGATGGTGGCGGGAAAGCCGAAGTCGCGCTCGGCCACGCCGCGCGTGACCTGCATGTAGACCACGCCTTCTTCCAGGCCGTTGCGTGCAACCAGTTCTTCGCACACGCGCCCCCATTCCGCCTCGGTGTACGGGTTGTCGATGCCGATCTCCGACAGCGAGCGCGTCAGGCGCGCGAGGTGGGCATCGCTGTCGACGAGTTTGCCGCGCGCGACGGCGGTCACTTCATAGATGCCATCGGCAAAGGTAAAGCCGCGATCCATGATGGAGATGGTGGCCTCGGCGGCCGGCACGTATTGGCCGTTCAGGAAGACGATTCGGGACATGCTGGGAAGAGGGATTCAAGCCGGGCGGGACTGCCCTGCCAACGAATCTACAGGATACGTGGGCCGCACCGCGAATAGCGATTTGCACCCAGGTTATGCGCAAACGGCATGGCGAGCTCAACGCTTCCGGTAAACTCCGCAGCTTTCCGGCCAACCGCCTGCCATGTCCGAAAGCCTCATCCGCCCCGTCGCTGCCGCAGACCTGCCCGGCATCCTGGCCGTGCAGAGGGCGTGCTACGGCGATGGGTTCCTCGAACCGGGCGACGCGCTCGCCAGCCGCTGGGCACGCAGCCCGGCCACCTGCCTGGTCGCGCTGCAGGGTGCCGAGGTGGTCGGCTACCTGCTCTCGCATGCGTGGCACACATGGGCACCGCCCAAACTGCACGTACCGCTGCCCGCGGCCGATGGGCCCGACACGCTCTGGTTCGTGCATGACATGGCCATTGCCCCGCCTGGCCGTGGCCGGCGTCTTGGCGAGCGTCTGTACGCAACGGCATGCGCTGCGGCCCAGGCGCAAGGCTTGCAGCAATCGCGACTGGTTGCGGTGCAAGGCGCGGATGGTTTCTGGCGCCGGGTCGGCTATCTGCCCGCCCCCTTGGATACGGGCCCTCTCCAGGCATTGCGCGCCGTCTACGGCAGCGATGCTCAGTTGATGGAATGCACGCTCCGCTGACGCCGCGCCGGCGCCACATCGTTACATCTTGTAACATCCGTATATCTTCTGTAAGACCGCAGGCGCACCACTCGACTAGAGTGCAGCCGTGCTCAGGAGTCTCACCATGCAAAGAATTGCCGCGCTGTGCGCGCTGGCCGCCACAGCGGCGTTGTCGTCCCAGGCCGCGCAGGCCCACGTTGATGTGGGCATTGGAATCGGTATTCCGGCCGCGCCGGTGTATGTCGCGCCCGCCCCGGTCTATGCGCCGCAGCCCGTCTATGTCGAGCCGCAACCGGTCATTGTTGCGCCCGCGCCCGGTTACTACGACGACTGGCGGGCCCGCCAATGGCAGGAGCAGCAATGGCGCGAACAGCGCTGGCGCGAGCGCGAATGGCGCAAGCACCATCGCCGCCATGACGACGACGATGAGGATTGACCACCGCGCTAACGCCGCTCGGGCCGCTCAGGCCGCCTTCTTCGCCAGCCCCAGATAGGTCTCGATCACGCGCGGGTTACCGGCCAGTTCCTGCGCCGGACCTTCGAGCGTCATGTCGCCGGTTTCCAGCACGTAGCCGTAGTCGGCCACCTGCAGGGCGGCGCGCGCGTTCTGCTCGATCAGCAGCGTTGCCACACCGGTTTTGCGCAGGTCGCTGATGATGTGGAAGATCTCCTTGACGATCAGCGGGGCGAGGCCGAGGCTCGGTTCGTCCAGCATCAGCAGCTGCGGCTTGGCCATCAACGCGCGACCCACGGCCAGCATCTGGCGCTCGCCACCGGAGAGCGTGCCGGCTTCCTGCGTGCGACGCTCCTTCAGGCGCGGGAAGAGGCCGTACACCGTCTCCATCTGGTCCAGGTAGTTGCGCTCGCCTGCCCGCTTGCGCCGGTAAGCGCCGAGCACGAGGTTGTCTTCCACGCTCATGGTGGCGAACAGCTCGCGCTTCTCCGGCACCAGGCACATGCCGCGCGCGACGCGCTTCTCCACCGGCAGCCCGGTCAGGTTGTGACCCAGGTACGAGACCACGCCATTGGCCGAACCCGTGGTCGGTAGCGCCCCCATGATGGCGCCCAGCATGGTCGACTTGCCCGCGCCGTTCGGCCCGATGACGGTGACGATCTGGCCCGCGCCCACCTTCAGGTTGGCGCCGTGGAGCGCCTCCACCTTGCCGTAGCGGACGTGCAGGTCCTTCACTTCGAGAATGATCGACATGCCCGTTCTCCTTATTCCACGCCGCCCAGGTAGGCTTCCAGCACCGCGGGGTTCTGCTGCACCTCCTGCGGCACGCCCTCGGCGATCTTGGTGCCGAACTCCATCACCACCAGCCGGTCGGTCAGGTTCATGACGAAATCCATGTCGTGCTCGACCAGCAGCACGCTCATCCCTTCAGCCTTGAGCTTGGTCAGCAGCGCGGCCAGCGCCTGCTTCTCCTTATAGCGCAGGCCGGCGGCGGGTTCGTCCAGCAGCAGCAGCGCCGGGTCGCAACACAGCGCGCGGGCGATCTCCAGAATCCGTTGCTGACCGAGTGCCAGGCTGCCGGCTTCCTGATACATGCAATCCGCCAGACCCACGCGCTCCAGCTGGCGGCGCGCCTCGAACAGCAGCTTCTGCTCTTCGGCCTGATTCATGCGCACGACGCTGGCCAGCACGCCCCCCTGCGCCGCAAAGTCGCCACGCAGGTGGGCGCCCAGCGCCACGTTCTCCAGCACCGTCATGCCCGACAACAGCTGCACGTGCTGGAAGGTCCGCCCAACCCCGCGCTTGACGATCTGACGCGAGGGCTGGCCGCTGATGCGCTCGGCACGGTACAGCACCTCGCCGCGCGTGACCGGCAGCACGCCGGTGATGAGGTTGAAGGTGGTCGACTTGCCTGCGCCGTTCGGGCCGATCAGGCCGATGATCTCGCCGGCCTTGACCTGGAAGCTAACGTCGTTCACCGCCACCAGGCCGCCGAACTCCTTGCGCACGGCACGCACGTCGAGGATCAGCTCGCCCGCCTGCGGCTTCTCACGCTGCTTGAGCGCCGGCGCGTCTTCCGGTGCACGGGCCGTCGGCGCCGACGGGAACAGCTTGCGGATGAACGGCCACACGCCATCGCGCGCGTATTGCAGCAACAGCACCAGCAGCACGCCGAACACGATGATCTCGAAGTTACCGTTGGAGCCAAGCAGCTTCGGCAGAATGCTCTGCAGACTGTCCTTCAGGATCGTCAGCAGGCCGGCGCCCAACACCGCCCCCCACACGTGGCCCACGCCGCCGACCACCGCCATGAACAGGTATTCGATGCCGTAGTTCAGGCCAAACGGCGTCGGGTTCACCGCGCGCTGCAGGTGCGCGTACAGGAAGCCCGAGATGCACGCCAGCACCGCCGCAAACACGAAGATCACCACTTTCATCCACGCCGTGTTCACGCCCATCGCCTCGGCCATGGTGCCGCCGCCCTTGAGCGCGCGGATGGCGCGGCCCGGGCGCGAGTTCAGCAGGTTCTGCACCGCCAGCACGGCCACCACCACCACGGCCCAGATCAGGTAGAACATCTCGCGCCCGCTCTGCAGCGATTTGCCGAGCACGTTCAACACCGGGATGCCGTTCAGGCCGTCGTACTTGCCCAGGAATTCCAGGTTGCCGAACAGGAAGAACAGCGACAGCCCCCAGGCAATCGTCGCCAGCGGCAGGTAATGGCCCGACATGCGCATCGTGATCAGGCCGATCACATAGGCACACACCACCGTAATCGCCAGCCCGGCCAGCAGGCCGATCCACGGGGACAGGCCATATTGCGTGGTCAGGTACGCCGTGCTGTATGCACCGAGCCCGACGAACGCCGCCTGGCCGAACGAGGTCATCCCGCCCACGCCGGTCAGCAGCACAAGGCCCAGCGCGACGAGGCTGTAGAGCCCGATGTAGTTGAGCAGCGTGATCCAGAACTCGGGCGTCGGCAGCACCGGCAACAGTGCCAGCACGATCACGAACGCCGCCGTCAGCAGACGGTTACGCGACAGCCAGCCGCGCTGGCCGGCGTTCTCGGAAGGTTTAGTGAGCGTGGTCATCGGCTTACTCCTCTTCCTCGACGTGCTTGGTGGTGAGCGATCGCCACAGCAGCACGGGGATGATGAGCGTGAACACGATCACCTCCTTGAACGCCGACGCCCAGAACGATGCATACGACTCCAGCAGCCCCACCAGCAGCGCGCCCAGCGCCGCCACCGGATAGCTGACCAGCCCGCCGACGATGGCGCCAACGAAGCCCTTCAGGCCGATCAGGAAGCCCGACTCGTAGTAGACCGTGGTGAGCGGCGCGATCAGGATGCCGCACAGCGCGCCGAGTGCTGCCGCCAGCGTGAAGGCCAGCCGCCCCGCCTGCGTGGTCCCGATGCCGACCAGCCGCGCGCCGAGGCGGTTGACGGCGGTCGCACGCAGCGCCTTGCCCGACACGGTGCGGCCAAAGTAGAAGTAGAGCGCCATGATCATCAGCGCAGACACCGCCACCACCCACAGGCTCTGGCCCGACACGGTGAGCGCGCCCAGGTCGAAGCGCGCATCGGAAAAAGCATCCGTGCGCGAGCCTTCCGCGCCAAACATGACCAGACCCAGCCCCACCATCGCAAAGTGCACGCCCACCGAAACGATCAGCAGCACCAGCGTGCTCGCCTCGGCCAGCGGCTCATAGGCCAGGCGGTAGATCATCGGCCCCATGGGGATGACGATCAGCAGCGCCAGCGCCACCTGCACCGGCTGCGGCAGCGTCATCGGCGCCAGAACGTTTGCGGCGGCAAACACAGCAAGCGGAAACAGAAGGTACTTGCCCGCGTAGATGGCACCCGTGCGCAGCGCGTGCAGGCGCAACTCGGGCTGCAGCAGCGTGCGGCCCATCTCGACGAGGAAGGTCAGCACGCCCAGGGCGACAAGCATCGACGCCGAGAGCGGCGCCTTGTTGGCCTGGATGGCGGCCAGCGTGAGCGCGCCGTACGCCACGAACTCGCCCTGCGGGATGAAGATCACGCGCGTGACGGAAAACACCAGCACGAGCGCCAACGCCAGGAGCGCGTAGATCGCGCCCGAGGTCACGCCGTCCTGCGCCAGGATGGCGGCAATCGATAAATCCATGGGTCTCCTCGTTATTGGAGTCGTGGTGGTCGCGCGTTGGGACGCGAGGGGGCGCCACGAGTTACGGGATGGTAAATTTTTTACGTCAGGGTGAAATTGGCGACAACCCTAACGGTCTGTCCGGCTGCCGCGCTTGGCCGTCGTTGTGGAAGGCTCCGGCGGCGGGCCTTGCAGCAGGATGGATAGTTGCTCGACAAAGGCGCGCAGCGTCAGCTCAAGCTCGCCGCCGCGCTGCGCATGGAACAGTGGCTGCAGGTTCAATGCGATCAAGACCAGCGCCAATTCGCCACGCGCGCCAAACACCGGCAGCGACAGCGCGCTCACGCCCGGCAGCAGGCTGCCCGATACCCACGAGGCACCTTCGGTGCGGATGTCTTCGCAGAGCCGGTAGTAATCCGTGAGCGAGCGCGGCAGGCCCGGCAGGTCGTCGCCCGCGCGCGCGTGCAGTTCGCGCTCGACCAGCGGCAGGGTCTGCTCGATCGGCTGATAGGCGCCAAACAGGCGGCCGGTGGCGGAATTGAGCATCGGCATCACGTCGCCGATGCGCAGGTTCACGCCGGGTGCACCGCCGGCTTTTTCCCAATGGACGACGGTCGGGCCGCGTTCACTCCAGACCGCGATGCCGATGGTGTGGCCGGTCTGGTCGCGCAGGCTGGCCAGCAACGGGCGGGTGCGCGTGACCGCCTCGACACGGTTGAGGCTGGCGAGCCCCAGCCGCAGCGCAAACGGGCCGAGCTCGTAGCGGCCGGTCAGCGGATCCTGCGTGACCGCGCCCACGCGCTGCAGGCTCACCAGATACCGATGCGCCTTGGACGGATGCATGCCCGCCGCGCGGGCCAGGTCGCCCAGCGCCATCGCGCGTGAGGCCCGGGTGAGCGCAACCAGCAGTTGCGAGCCGACCTCGATGGACTGGATGCCCGCCCGGTCGCGGCTGGCGCGCGCGTCTTCAGCGTCAGCCGCATCCGCGGCTTGCAGGTCGTCGACTTCGGGTGTCTCCATCACGTCTTGGGGCGCGGGGTTGGCGGGCCGGGCGGCGCCCGGCAAGTGCCGCGAGCGTAGCACGCCGGGGTGGGTCGGCTACGTTTAGCTATTTTTATGCATTGTAAAAGCAATGATTCTAATCATAATTCTCGTATACCCTAGAAGTATCCGGAAGCCACTCGAACTATGATGATCGCGTTCGGTGCAGGCTGGCATTGTGCGACCCCAACAGCGCTTTCAAGTCAGCCGACATCTCCGAAATAATTCCCCCAACCGTAACTCACTACACCAGGAGTGACAGAATGGCCAAAGCCTTCGCCTCGCAAGCCGACCTCGAGGCCAAACAAGTCACCTTCACCCAGCTCTCCCCCAACGCCTACGCCTATACCGCCGAGGGCGACCCGAACTCGGGCGTCATCATCGGCGACGACTCGGTGCTGATCGTCGACACCACCGCCACACCGGCGATGGCGCAAGACCTGATCGCTCGCATCCGCGCCATCACCGACAAGCCGATCAAGCACGTGGTGCTGTCGCACTATCACGCGGTGCGCGTGCTGGGCGCGTCGGCCTACTTTGCCGAAGGCGCGCAGAACGTCATCGCCAGCCGCGGCACGTACGAGATGATCGTCGAGCGCGGCGAGGCCGATATGAAGTCCGAAATCGAACGCTTCCCGCGCCTGTTCGCGGGTGTCGAAACGGTGCCCGGCCTGACCTGGCCGACGCTGGTGTTCGAGCGCGAACTGACGCTGTTCCTCGGCAAGCTGGAAGTGAAGATCCTGCACCTGGGCCCGGGCCATACCAAGGGCGACACGGTGGTGTGGATTCCGTCGCAGAAGGTGCTGTTCTCGGGCGATCTGGTCGAGTACGACGCCGCCTGCTACTGCGGCGATGCCCAGCTCGAAGAATGGCCCGCCACGCTGGACGCGCTGCGCGCGCTCGGCGCCGACAAGCTGGTCCCCGGTCGCGGCCCCGCGCTGCTGAACCCGGCCGAAGTCGACAAGGGCCTCGCCTACACGCGCGATTTCGTCTCCACCCTGCTCCAACGTGGCAAGGAAGCCGTGGCGCAAAAGATGGACCTCAAGGCCGCCATGGCGCACACCCGCGCGGCAATGGACCCGAAGTTCGGCCAGGTCTTCATCTACGAGCACTGCCTGCCCTTCGATGTGACCCGTGCCTTTGACGAGGCCAGCGGCATCAAGCATCCGCGCATCTGGACAGCCCAGCGCGACCAGGAGATGTGGCAGGCGCTGCAGAACTGACCATCGCGACCTCTCCCACGACCTGACATCCACCGACAAAGCGGCGGCCACGACCGCCGCGGGTGCGAGCGAGACATGAACCCCGATTTCCAGACCCGCGTCTTTTCCTACGCGCCGTGCGCTGAACAGCAGCCCGGCGCCATGGCCGCGCTGCGCCCCGTCGTCATCGTCGGCGCGGGGCCGGTCGGCCTGGCCACCGCCATCGACCTGGCCCAGCAAGGCGTGCCCGTGGTCGTCGTCGATGACGACTGCACGCTGTCCACCGGCTCGCGCGCCATCTGCTTCTCCAAGCGCTCGCTGGAGATCTTCGATCGCCTCGGCTGCGGGCAGCGCATGGTCGACAAGGGCGTGAGCTGGAACGTCGGCAAGGTCTACCTAAAGGACGAGCTGCTCTACAGCTTCGACCTGCTGCCCGAGACCGGCCACCGCCGCCCGGCCTTCATCAACCTGCAGCAGTACTACGTCGAGGGCTTCCTCGTCGAGCGCGCGCAGGCGCTGCCGAACATCGAACTGCGCTGGCAGAACAAGGTGACGGGTCTCGTGCAGGACGCGGACGGTGTCACGCTCACCATCGAGACCCCCGACGGCACCTACACGCAGCGCGCCCAGTACGTGGTTGCCGCCGACGGCTCGCGCAGCCCGGTGCGCCACATGATGGGCCTGGAAGCGCACGGCCAGACCTTCAAGGACCGCTTCCTGATCGCCGACGTGCGCATGGAGGCGCCCTTCCCCAGCGAGCGGTGGTTCTGGTTCGACCCGCCTTTCCACCCGAATCAATCGGTGCTGCTGCACCACCAGCCCGACAACGTCTGGCGCATCGACTTCCAGCTCGGCTGGGATGCCGATCCGGTGGCCGAGCGCCAGCCCGAGCGCGTCATCCCGCGCGTGCGTGCGCTGCTCGGCGAAGGCGTCGACTTCGAGCTGGAGTGGGTCAGCGTCTACACCTTCTCGTGCGAACGCATGGACCGCTTCCGCCACGGCCGCGTGCTGTTCATTGGCGATGCGGCTCACCGCGTGTCGCCGTTCGGGGCGCGCGGCGCCAACAGCGGCCTGCAGGACGCGGAAAACCTCGCGTGGAAGCTGCGCGCGGTCCTGAACGGCGATGCGCCCGACACCCTGCTCGACACCTACGCCAGCGAACGCGAATTCGCCGCCGACGACAACATCCGCCACTCGACCCGCTCGACCGATTTCATCACGCCCAAGAGCGCCGTCAGCCGCGTCTTCCGCGATGCAACGCTGCGCTTGGCCAAGCACTATCCGTTTGCACGCACGCTGGTCAACAGCGGGCGCCTGTCGATGCCGACGGTGCTGGACAACTCGCCGCTGCTGACGCCGGACGAGACGCCGTTTGCCGGACCGCTGGTGCCGGGTGCCGTGGCGCTCGATGCGCCGGTGCGCAGCGCCGATGGCGGTGCCGGCTGGCTGCTTTCCCGCCTGGGCGAAGGCTTTGTTGTGCTGTGCTTCTGCGGCGCCGGCGAGCATGTCGACGCGCTGCCGTTGCCCACGCTGGCCATTTTTCCCGCGGGCGGCAGAGGCACGGTCTCTGCCAACGTTGCCGTGCTGGAAGATATCCACGGTCTTGTCGCCCAACGCTACGACGCGCGCCCGGGCACGCTCTACCTGATCCGCCCGGACCAGCACGTGTGCGCGCGCTGGCGCAGCGTCGACACCGCCAAGCTCGCCGCCGCCGTGCGTCGCGCCACCGGCCACTCGGTGCCGGCCACCACGCCGCGCGCCGCCGCCACTGCCTGATTCAGACCGCCATGCCGCTCAACACCCAACCGAACCTACCGCGCCCCGACGATTTTTACGAGGCACTGATCGACGCGCACCGCAACCTGAGCGACGAGCAAAGCGCGATGCTCAACGCGCAGCTCATCTTGCTGCTCGCCAACCATATCGGCGACATGGCGGTGCTGCGCGAAGCGCTGGCGGCAGCACGACTGGCATTGCCGGCGGCGGCCACCTGAGCGCTTCCGCGTTTCCACAATCCAACACCCCACCCTCGCCGCACTTGCGACCGCGCAAAGTGCGGTGCTAGTGAACCGTAACGTTTAATTAGGAAGTAATATCGTACCCACTGGAGGGTGCGATGAATCTTTCCGAATCTGAGACCACAGAGCTGCAACGACGAGCCAACTCAAGGACCGAACGTGCAGAGTT